>OOBN01000887.1_pt1 | contig 24607 bp, 19 predicted proteins | sample 1671091 | NCBI WGS metagenome assembly OOBN01 (sample SAMN06348121, study PRJEB24527) | human gut metagenome | biome: human gut; feature: ankylosing spondylitis patient; material: feces | host: Homo sapiens | place: China | collected 2015-10 | reverse complement strand
TGAATACGAAACCCAACAACCGGCGTTTGCCCTTTTCCTTGCTGGGGGTCGTGTCAAGATTTTTTCGCACTTTAGTTTGCAAGCTCTGGCATGAATGGAGTCAGCCGGCAATGGAGGCATCCTCAATGGCGGCCTCCAGGTGCTTCATATTCATGTACTTTTTGTTGCCCCACTGGGAGCCAGCTACATGGCGTAGCCGGGCACAGACCAGCATAAGGGCAGAGTTGCCGTCCGGGAAGCTGCCCACTACACGAGTACGGCGGCGGATCTCCCGGTTCAGCCTCTCAATGACATTGTTGGTGCGGATACGGGTCCAATGCTCACTGGGAAAATCACAATAGGTCAGAGTCTCCTCGATGCTGTCCTCCACCTTCTTAGCAGCCTCTTTCAGCTTCATGGAACACAGCTCCTCCACTACGGCCCTGGCCTTTTCACGAGCGGCTTTTTTGCTCTCCTGGGCGTGGATCGCCTTGAGCATTTTGGCTACCAGTTTCACCTTGGAGCGAGGTGTGACAGAGAACACATTACGGTAAAAGTGGACGGTGCAGCGTTGGTATTTGGCTTCAGGGAACACTTCGCCCACGGCCTCCAGCATACCAAGGCACTTATCTCCAACGATGAGTTTCACGCCGTCCAGGCCACGGCCACGCAGCCACTGGAAGAAGTTGATCCAACTGGCCTTGTCCTCTTTCATGCCCTCGGCGGCACCTAAAACCTCACGATATCCGTCCTCATTGACCGCGATTGCCACCAGGATGGCCACATTTTCAAACTCTCCACCCCAGTTGCGGCGCAGATAGATCCCATCCACATAGACATACGGATACCGCCCGCCTTGCAGAGGACGGTTACGCCAATCCTCGATGTGGACATACGCTTTCTTGTTCAGCTCACTGATGGTGGAGGGAGAGACCTTACTGCCCCAGAGAGTCTCGGTAATATCCTCTACACGCCGGACGGATACGCCAGCCAGGTACATCTCAATGAGAGCCTCTTCCACGCTACTCTCCCGGCGGCGATACCGCTCAATGATGGCAGTCTCAAAGGAGATCCCCTTGAGCTTGGGCATCTTGAGTGTGACATCCCCAGAAGTGGTGGTAAGGTTGCGGTTGTAGTGGCCGCTGCGGTAGCCCTGGCGTTGCTCATTGCGCTCGTACCGGGCCGCCTGGGTCAGCTTCTCCGCCTCGGCCTCCAGCAGCTCGTTGAGGGTTTCCTCCACACTGCCTCGCACCAACTCCTTGAGCTGCCCCTTGATAACTTCTTCATTTAGCTGTACAATCTTTTCCGACATGGTTTGCTGTCTCCTTTCAGAATGGTGTGTCGCGACTTCATTCTACCAGAGATCTGCAAACCATGTCTTCTTTTATCTACTTTTCCATTTGCGAAAATTATTGTACCTATTACAATAAGTTTGGACAGGAACACCGGGCAGCCAGTCCGGTGTTCTTTCCGTCTCGTGCCTAAGCTACAATAAGAGAAACAACTGGCTGACCAATTGTACCTTGGGTTTACATACCCGCAGATAAGACTGTTTGCCATCCTCTTATTGTAGCGTTCGATTTAAGCAGGTTGAGCCGCCGTATGCCGGAGAGTTCGCGTCACGCAATAGATTGAATCGGCAATGAGAAAAGATGGATTCCAGTTGCAAATTCTTGGTATTGGAGGAATGTGGATGAACTGCGTTGGCATCGATATTTCCAAGGGTAAGAGCATGATTGCAGTCATGCGGCCCTTCGGAGAGGTTGTGGTTTCACCCTTTGAAGTACGTCACACCACCAATGAACTGAGCAAGCTGGCAGGACTGCTCAAAAGCCTGGACGGTGAGACCCGTGTGGTGATGGAATCCACGGGTAATTATCATGCGCCGGTGGCCTGGCTGCTCCACGATGCGGGCCTTTATGTCTCGGTAGTCAATGCAATGCTGGTCCATGACTACGGAAACAACAGTTTAAGACGGGCCAAGACCGACAAGAAGGATGCCGTGAAGCTGGCCAACTACGGCCTTGACCACTGGCTCACACTGCCGAGATATGTCCCAGAGGAGGATACCCGACTTATGCTGAAGACCTGCTACCGCCAGTACCAGCAGTATTCCAAAGTACAGACCATGCTGAAGAATAACCTGATCTCCCTACTGGACACTGCTTTCCCAGACGCAAACCGTCTGTTTACCAGTCCGCCCCGTACCGATGGCAGCGAGAAGTGGGTGGACTTTGTAGCTACCTTTTGGCATTGCGAGTGCGTCTGTGGCTTGTCTGAGAAGGCCTTTACCGCCAAATACCAGAAGTGGTGCAGAAAGCACGGCTACAATTTCAGCGAGAATAAGGCACTGAACATATACGCCTCTGCCTGCGGGCACTTCGGTGTTATGCCGAAAACGGATACGTCAAAACTTTTGGTAGAACAGGCTATTTCCCAACTCCGGGCAACTTCCGCTGCGTTAGCTGCTCTTAAGCAGGAGATGCAGTCCCTGGCAGCTTCTCTACCGGAGTATCCTGTGGTAATGGGGATGTTTGGCGTTGGCCCCTCCCTCGGTCCCCAACTCATGGCCGAAATTGGCGATGTGCGCCGTTTTCATTCCAAGAAAGCACTGGTGGCCTTTGCGGGCATTGATGCCCCGCCCTACCAATCCGGCCAAATGGATATCCGTAGCCGCAGCATTTCCAAGCGGGGGTCTGCCTCGCTGCGCAGGACTCTCTTTCTGGCGATGAGTGTCATCCTGCAATGCGCTCCAATGGATGAGCCGGTCTACCAGTTCATGAACAAGAAACGCTCTGAGGGCAAGCCCTACCGTGTCTACATGATGGCGTCCGCTAACAAGTTCCTGCGCATCTACTACGCTTCTGTGAAAGCTTACTTGGATTCCCTAGAACACGATTGATCTTCATGCCTATACTGTCTGGTTGGCCGCCGTTTTAATTTTGAAATGCACAGCGGCTCAGATTAGTGTGCCCTTTTTCTTTGCTCGTTATCTTGAAAGTTTTACTTGACTTTTATTAGCAGGTCTTATCTCCCTTCTCTATCCATAAATAGGTTTCTTGGCCATTGATACGACAGGTATATCGTTCTCCAACACCACCTACTGACTCGCAGGCAGCTCGGCGCACATCCAGAATCTTATCAATGTTGTATTGGTGCCCTGGACTCAATTCGATTTGCAGCGGCCTGATTTTACCTTCTTCGCTGAATCGAGCTGTAACAGCCACATACCGCTTTTTTCGCTGTTCCATAATATTTATCCTCCAAAGAATCCTACCGGATGCACTGTATGATCGTCTTTAGGATTGATTCTGCTCAGCAGCGGATCTGCCATTACAAGCGCCCGGCGGACACTCATGTAGCCATACCGCTGCCGTAGGTGATCAACTGCAATATCTATTCTCTCCCACTTCTCCCGGCGCTGATCCTCCGGGTAGAGAGAAATCTGTACGCATTCGTTTATGGGTACAAGCTCGGCACCACGTACCCCGATACTGCGTATGGGATTGTCCCAGCGGTAGTTGGCACGGAAGAGAGAAAAAGCGGTATTCGCAATTTCCATACTGGAGCAGGATGGCGACTGAAGTTTTTTCTGTCTGGTAAAGGAGCGCAGCTGTTTGTCCCGGATGTAAACTTCCACCACGCGGCAGCGAGAGGCCAGTTCTCGCATCCGTGCCGCAACACTTTCTGCCAACAGGAACAGCATAAGGTGGACGTCATCATCGCATGTAAGATCCCGCGGAGTCGTAGCGCTGTTCCCTACGGACTTAATGGTGCGGATATGCTCCGTTTTTTGTACCGGGGAAATGTCCCTGCCATTGGCAAACATATGGAGCATAGTCCCCATTTTTCCTAATCTGCGGGATAAAACATCTGCCGGACATTGCGCCAGCCGTCCTATCGTATTTATGCCAATGCCCCGCAGTTTCCGGCTGGTGGCCGGCCCGACATAGAGAAGATCTTCTACCGGAAGCGGGTAGACGATTTCCTGGTAGTTGTCACGCTCTATCCGAGTGATGGCATCTGGTTTTCGATAATCGCTCCCTAGTTTGGCTGTCACTTTATTGTCCGATACCCCAATGCTCACGGTAATACCCAACTCAAATTTAACAAGATTGCTGATCTGCTGTGCAATCTCCATTGGGGTACCAAATAGGCCAACACTTCCGGTAATATCCAGCCAAGCTTCATCCAGACCAAAGGGTTCCACCTGATCAGTGAATCGTTCATAGATATCCCTGGCCAGCCAGCTGATCCGGATGTACTCTCCCATGTCCGGCGGCAGTACCACCAGATCCGGGCACCGCTGCTTGGCCTGCCATATTGCCATCCCCGTCTTGACACCCCACCGCTTTGCCGGGTAACTAGCAGTCAGCACAATGCCATGCCGATCTTCCTGGGAACCACAGACCGCAACTGGTTTTTCACGCAGTTCCGGCCTCCGTTGTTGTTCTACGGATGCGTAAAATGCATTGCAGTCCACATGTAGTATGTGCCGTGCCAAGCTTCTCCCTCCTCGCTGCCTAGGCTCTCTTTCTATTGCGGCTTCTCTTTATTATAATAGAACACTTGTTCGTTTTTGGCAAGATGAAAATATTGACTATTTCTTATGATATATTTTTGCCACATCCGTATGTTGAGATACAATAAAAACTGCCCCAAGCGCCATTGCCAGGCGCATGGAGGCAGTTCAAATGGTGAGTATATATTAGCGACTGGGATCTGGCCTAGGTCTTTTTGATGGAGGCTCACCGGTATCGTCATCTGAGACGGAAGTATCGGGAAGATAATGTTTGAAATTCAATATCGCTTCTCTCGAAAACATACTTCTACAATGATCTACAAATGTTCCGCCAGCTCTTAGACTGTGCAGTTTAAAGCTCCATGTATGATCATATTGCAGTTTCAATATAGTATTATTGTCTGTGTCGGAATATACGGCACTGTCAAAGGCCTCGATGGTAATATAGTCGTCGTCATCTGTCATAATAATTGTAGCATAATGGCATGTAAACCACTCGTTAGAGTCATCTTCGGGCATAACTTCCAGGACACTACCTATTTGAGGGCTGGATAATGTTTCGATCGGGTTGTGTCCTTCCAACTGAGGATAAAATAGTTTAGCAGTCTCAATACAGGAAGCAGGAAGAAATGCTCTTGAGTCCGCTGCCGCTATAATAGACTTGCAGTATTCGCAAAGCGCCTGTCGTGCTTCAGAAGATAAATCGTATCGTAAATCAAGTTGTTCACAAATTTCCCTATACTTCTCCACATCATCGCCTGGCAGAAGTTTCTCCACTGATAATTGAGGGGCTGCGAATAAATCTATTTTTTCTAATATAAATTCTGCATTAGATTTGCTCGCATCTCTCAAACTCTTTCTCTCTTTTGATTCCTCATAATTAACTTCTACTTTTTGAAGACCGTCAAGGGTCTGGGATTCATCTCCCGTACAGTAATACCCACCTCTTCCAAGTACAGTATTTGCCTCGTCAATTTTAGTTGGTTCAGCATACAGTGTGCCATCATCCGCAAGAAAGAACAGCCTGTTTTCCGATATCGTTCCTCGTAGTCCCCTAATTGTCTCCTGGCGATAAAACTGCAGGGGATTTGCGTTCAGGCCTACTTGGCGATTTATCGTTTGGGATATCCTGTTTGAACTAATTCCATCAGCGTCATGTTCCAACCCCGGCGAATCATTCACCGGCAGTCCGTTGATCCATGTGGTCGGTCGCACGATGCCCTGTTTCTGCTGCACCACATGGCCCAGCTCATGCCGCAGGTGCCGCTCCTGGCCGGGGCCAATATGCACCTGGGGGATCTGCGTATAAGCCAACGCTCCGATCTTTCTGGGCTTGTCGGAATTGTAATGCACCCGGACATCGTCAAAGGACAGTCCGCTGCGGTGCTCGAAGTCCAGTTTCATCTGGGTGGGGATACCGGTCAGGTTGGGCGTCTGCTTTTTGGCCCGCTCCGGGGCCTTCTGGATCACTTCCTGTCTCACGCTAAATCCCTCCTTTTCCTCAGTTCGTCAAAGTCCGTTGAAAACGCGCGAAGGGGCGGCAGTTTGCCGCCCCTTCTGTCATTACCAGGTTACATATTCCTCACAGAACCGCATGAGCATGACCGCAGCCTGGGCGCGGGTAGCCTGGCCCTGGGGGGTGAGGGTGGAGCCGTCGCCGGTGCCGTTGATGATTCCAGCGCCCACGGCCCACTGCATAGCGGAGATGGCATACTCACTGAGATCCGCCACATCCGTATAGGACAGGATATTGGTGTCCTCGCCCACAGACACATCATAGCCCTGCTCCTGGGCGAAGCGATACAGCATGGCGGCAAACTGCTCACGGGTGATGGGGTCATTGGTGCCGAACAGGCCGTTGCCGTAGCCGCCCACAATGCCCTCGCTGGCTGCCCAGCGGATGGCCTCAGAATACCACTGGCCCTGAGCAACATCGGTATAATCCATGGCATAGTTGACCACGGGGCTGCCTGCCATGCGCCAGAGGATGGTGGCGATCATGGAGCGGCTGGTGGTAGCGTCGGGGGCAAAGGTGGTGGCGCTGGTACCTGCCATCAGGCCGTGTTCATAGACATAGGCAGCGGCGTCGGCATACCATGCGCCCTCCGGCACATCGGTGAAGGGCAGCTCCACTTCGATCTCCCGGAAGGAGACCTCGATTTCCACCCGCCCGGCGGGCATTTTGAAGGTGTACTCGTTGCCGCCCTTATGGGTCAGGTCGATTTCTTTGCCCTTGCTGTCGGTGACCGTCAGGGTGTCCAGCTCGTAGCCCTCGTCGGGGATAGCGGTCAGGGTCACGGTCTCCCCCTTTTCGGCATAGCGCCGGGAGAGCTTGAGTTCGCCGCCGGTGACCCGGCTGGGCAGCGTGATGGAGTAGGTGGGGTCGCTGGAGCCGCCGCTGTACTGTCTCACGGTAAAGGTGGCAGAAATAGTCACGGTTGCACCCTCAGAACTGGTAACTGCGATGTTCTCGCTATATGTACCAACGGAAAGCCCGGCCTTGGGCTGCACCGTGAAAGTGGCCGTGCCGTCGGGTTCGATGGCGGCGCTACCGTTGGTAAAGCCCGTCCCTGCTGTGATGATGAAATCATTGGCAGTGGGCAGTGTGACCGTTACCTGCCGGTTGCCGGTGTTTTTCACAGTCACCGTTTGGGCGGCGGGCTGGGTGTAGCCGGTATAGACGCTGCCAAAGTTGAGTGCCGTGGTGTCGGCGGAAATGCTGTAAGCAGATTGGGTCACAGTCACCTTGCAGTCGGCGGAGTGATTGCCGTCCTCAGTTTTGACGGTGATATTGGCCTCACCAGCAGTCACAGCGGTGATTTTGCCGCTGTTGTCTACCGTAGCAACCGCTTCATTATCGCTGCTCCAGGTCACAGTTTTGTTGGTGGCATTGTCAGGCGCTACTGCTGCGGTCAGGGTCTCGCTTTGGCCTGTGTAAAGAGAAAGTTCGGACTTGTTCAGCGTCACGCCGGTGACGGAGACAGCCTTGATGATCAGCGTATATTCCTTGCTGGCGCTGCCGCTGGCATTGGTGGCGGTTACGGTAAAGGTCGAAGTGCCCGCCGCGGTCGGGGTACCGGTGATTTTGCCATCATCGCTCAATTTCAACCCCGTAGGCAGGGTGCCGCTGGCAAGGCTCCATGTAATGGTTTCGGAGCCGGTGGCCCCAAGAAGCTGATTATATGCTGTGCCCACCGTGCCTTCAGGCAGGCTTTCAGTGGTAATTGCAGGGGCATATTTCACCGTACCCTCTATTTTATCCCCGCCGGTGAGGGTACCGCCATTTACAATCACTTCATGGCTGCCTGTATTCAAGCTGGCCCCGTCCCCGATGGTCAGGCTCTCGCCCTCGCCGATGGTGATGTCCTCCTGCAAGGTCACATCGCCGTACACAGTGCCACTCTTGCCATTCCAAATGATGCCTCCGGTGCCATCAGACCCGCTGGCTGCAGGCTTCAATTCAGGAGCCGTGCCTGTTCCGTCCTTCGTTGTTATGATGTTCGAAGCCTTGACCATAGCGTTGCCGCTGACCTTCATATTAGCTACTGCAGTGGCACCATTTACATTCGAAAGAAAATGGATTCCATTTGTTTCACCACTAGCCTGCAAACTGCCGCCCTTGACCTCAATGGTGAGGCTCGGACTACCGGTCTGACTTGTGATCAACCGGACACCAGAACCGCCGTCCCGACTCCCCAACGCTGTAACACTTGCTTCTTCAATCGTCAAATTAGCATTGTTTTGGGAGGACATAAATATTCCTATTCCATTACCACTGAGGCCAGACACAGTCAAACTGCCGAAGCCACTGATGTTCAGTGAAGCATCTCCCCCACTACTCCTAACATCGATTCCATACATTCCGGAAACCTTGTTTTCTTCCTCTAAAACGATATTCAGTGATACGGGGCCTGAACTACTCGCTGCGTAGATCCCGGAGCCAGATGTGTTTACATTATTATACCCTCCTTCAATGGTCGCATTCTTTAGGGTCAATGTGACGGTGTTGGGGTCGTATTTGACATTCCAAGCATTGTTTTCAGCGGATTGTGTTAGCTCCCCACTGTTATTTGTGCTCCAGTAGGTGGTTTCAGTACCACTAATAACCTGCTGATTTCCCACATAAAGCGTAGCGGGCGCATCTACCGCCAGCGCCGTGACGGGCAGCAGGCCCAGGCAGAGGGCCAGGACGCAGAGCAGGCTTAAAAATCGTTTTTTCATCTCACAGTTCCTCCTTGGATTTGTCAGGGATCAGGGCGGTAATGCCCAAAGCCACCAATGCCGCACCGGCGGACAGGAAAAGGGTCCGCCGCTGTTTCTGACGATTGACTTCTGCAATGCGTCGTTTGACTTCAGCAACCCGCTCTTCCGTGGTTCGCATCATATTCCGCCTCCGATCTCCAAATTCCGAATCGTCAACGCCCCGTCGGGGCCGATGGTATAGCGGCTGTCCAGTTCCGGCAGTTCCGCCAGCAGCTTTTCAACGGGCCGGGCCGTACAGCCCTGGGCCATCTGCTCCTGGGGCACGCCCTCCCCCTGGACGGACAGACGCTGGTCAAAATAGTTGTGTTCAAATACGGCCCCATCCGCGTGAGCGACAATGGGGTGGGCCCTGCCGGTGGGGTCCCTCAGGATCAGACTTCCCAGGCAAACACAGTTCCGCACCAGGATCGCAGTGTCCAGGGGCTTGTTGTAGATCTCACCCACAATACCGCCACAGGAGCCGCCGGGGCTTTTGGGGGATTGGATCACATCCCCCAGGTTCAGGCAACAGTCCACGGCAGTGAGGGGAGCCTTTCCCTGATAATCCATGGAGATCCACCCGGCAATGCCGCCAGCCGCTTTGCACCCGCCGGATACACTGCCCCGGTTGACACTCTCCAGAATGACACCGTCCCCGTCGATGTGGCCGACGACGCCACCTACATAGGCAAACTCAAAATCGTAATCGTATGCGTCTACAAGGCCCAGGTTGAGACAGCGCACCACAGTGGAGTGGCCCTGGACATTGCCCACGACGCCGCCCGCGTCGATGTAATAGCCGGGGCCGCCCAGGACCTGGATCGAGCCGTCAAAGACACAATGGGCCACACGGGCGTCCTCCGCCGCACCTACCACGCCGCCCAAGTAGATAAAGTTGCCCAGGACATTTTCAAACCGCGTGCCGGAGCGGCAGCCCCGGATGGTGCCCTCCTTGATCTGGCCCACCACGCCGCCTGCGTACATCCCCAGGGAGAGGCGGTTGCTGTCGATGGTGAGGTCGGCGGTACAGTTGCTGATGTGTCCCCCCACCACCAGACCCGCAATGCCGCCCACAGCGGAGTGAACATCCGCGGCGACGCAGGTAATGGAGCCGGTGACGGTGAGGTTTTCAACAGTCCCCGCACAGACGCCGAACAGGCCGCAGCAGCCCCCTTCGTTTTTGTCGATGTGGAGGCCGCTGATGGTATGTCCGGCTCCGTCAAAGGTGCCGTAAAACGGAATGTCCTCGTTGCCGATGGGAACCCACTCCACGCCGGCAAGGTCGATGTCATTGGTGAGGGTCACCACCAGGTCCCGCTGCTGCTCGTTGTGTAGTGTGTTGATGGCGCGGGCTAAGAGCAACAGGTCGTCGGCTGTATGAATCAGCAGCTCAGTCCTCTTCTTTTGCGCTGTCTGCGTCATATAGAATCAATCCCCCTTTCCTACACTCAGGTTCAAATGAAAATCAGATGATTGTGCCGTATGGGTACCCATACGGCACACAAAGGCCACAGCCTTTGTGTGATGCCGGAATCGCTGAGGACAGGCGATAGCGGCTCAGAAAACTTGTCAGTTCGCTCACCCAAAATTTTCACATTCATTATACCACAAGAATTTCCACTGCGCTATTGTCCTTTTTGACCTCGGAAAAGTATCATTTCCGCTAAAATAATGAACAAATCATGTAACGCGAGCACTAACATCTCTGCAAATATTATCATGTAAATTAAAAATCCCGCCACATTTTTAGCGAAAATGCAGCGGGAAAGTGCGTCAAAAAATACCTGGATATTCTGTGCGTCAAAACGCATAGTGTGAGCAGTCACACCAGCATGTGCTTTTCCAATTCCTGTCGGGTAGTCACTTGCAATTTTTTCTTGATCCTGGCCTGATGTCGCTTGATGGTGGAGACGGATACCCCCATATGGGCAGCGATCTCTTCACTGGTCCACTCCCGGGCATACAGCATCGCCACTGCAAATTCCGTGGTGGTCAGGTTGTCGGCCACCTCATGGCCGGTGTCCGGGTTATGGATGCGCCGCCAGCCCCAGGAAAAGCGATAGGTGATGTCGATGATCCGCTTGAAATCCTCGGGCCAGTTTGGTTTGATGACCGTCTCCAGCATGGCACCCAGAAGCCCATGATGTTCCCCAAAGCCCTCAATCAGGTCATCCGGACGAGCCAAGTTCCAGGCTGCCAGAAGATGCTCCTGGGCCAGATCCAATTTTTTGAGATTCGAGTAATCCATGACTGCCATAAGGTGCAGATAGATGGCAGGAATGGGGTATTGTTCCGCACCCATGGCCAGCGCAGTCTCCACAATGCCGATGCTCTGCGCATAGTTTTTCTGGAGATAGAGGTAATGGGCCTTGACATAGAGTGCAAAGGCCCGCAATCCGGTAGGCAGCAGCGGCAGGAGCTCCTGGATGGAGGGCAGGGTTCTGGGGAGGGGCAGATGGAGTAAAACCGCAGAAGCAGCCGCCACAAATCCGCCAGCCGCCTGCAGGTAGGGCGCCGTCTCCGCCCCGGCGGTCAGAAAATTCTGTACCTCATCCAGCGCAAATCTGGCGTGCGGGATCTGGTGGATGGAAAGGCTGGCATAGGCATAGAGCAGACAGGCGGACAGTCGCAGTCCAGGGTCAGGACTGGTGAGATAGCGACCCGCCGCTTTGGCAGCCTCCTCCGGGTGTCCCGTAAAGTAGTGATATTCTGCCCAGGCAATGTCCTGCAGAGGGCCTTCCATGGACTCTACCGCTGCCCGGCACTGCCCCGGCTGGAACGGTGTGTTCATCAGGGGCAGGAGTATGAGGCCGGACTTGTTGCTCAAAATAGGCTCCTGCTGAGCAGGGGGCGCTTTTTTTGTCCGCCGCAGATCCTCCGGTTTGTCGGTATCGGCCGGGATCGCCCAGGCGCCGCCAAACTTCCGAGCACCCTCAACCCGACCGGAAACACAGAGCCGCTGGACCAGGCGCAGCGAAACCTGCCACTTCTCTGCTGCCTCCTGCACTGTCATGTATTCCATAGGCGCCTCCTGTGTCGATTCTTGAGACCATTATAGGTGATGGGGAAAGAATTGGCAAGGTGGCGGGGAATGTCCAACTTTTGTATATCGGCAAATACAGCAAAAGGCGTCTCCTTGAATGCCGCTCTAAGAAATTTGCGACATTCTGGGAAACGCCTTGATGTTTTGCGCAGGAGGTGCTTATTGCGCCGATCTCCCGCAAAAGGAAAAGCCTTCAGCATGAGCTGGTATCACCTTGCTCCTCGTTCGCTGTGCAGTCCTGCATACCTTGTTTTCCTGCAAGGTGACAAAGCAGAGGCAGCAATGCAGTAACACTATCTTCCGATAGATTACGGAGCAGACGGATTGCCGTTCTAAGCGACTGCGAGTCGTGATTGACCGGATCAAAAAATTCCGACGGGGTCATATCAAAATAGTCGATGATATTGAACAGCTGCTCCATAGACGGCATCGTCCTGCCGGAGGTGATGGCCTGGACATAGCCGGAGCTTTTTCCCAGCTCTGCGGACATCTGATATTCCGACACATTACGTGCCAGGCGCAGCTCGGTGATCCGTTCTCGAATAAAATTTTCTGTCATCCGATATCAACTCCTTGTCTTGATGATACCGGATTATAAATTATGCTAATCCGTTCAAAATATTTGTATTTTGATTACTTCATATACTGAAATTATCGGATTTCTGTTTGTAGTACCTGTTCTGAAGAAAAAGCGTTTGATAGAAGTATTTTCTTGCCCTCCAGGCGTTCTTCGGCACAGATTCACACCCTCACTATTGGATCTGATTCTCACTATTTTAGGGCAAAAAGAGTAGGAAAATGGAGGATAGACGGGAATTATGTCGAATGATATGATAACCAAAAAATGCGGATAGATCGCCTCTGTGATTGTGAAGATTGCCGATTGCAAAGGGAGGGCAGGACCATGCAGGAGCAGTTATATCCATTTATGAAAAACCGCTACTTTCGGAAAAAGCGGATGCGGGCTGCTGATTTTGAACGGGATCAAGCGTTTGCAGATCATAAGCTCGCTTTTCTCAATCATTGGGTATTTGGAACCGGAGTGGCTTTCGGCCTGGGCGTGCAGCGTATTGACTCCGACTCTCTGCTGGTAGAACCCGGCCTGGCCATTGATCCACAGGGCCGCTATCTGATTGTGGACGAACCCGCCATCTGTCGTATCCGCACCCTGGAGGGATTTGAGGACCTTCAAGGTGAAAACGCGATCCTTTGGCTCCGGTATCAAGAGGAACTCCTCGACCCTATGTTCGTAACGGATGATGAAGGGCAGAGCACGCAGTACGCAGTAGCAAAGGAGCGGTTCTCTTTCTCCCTGAGTAAAGAAGCCCTGCTGCCGGCCTCTGCCGCCCAGCGCGTCCTCCTGTCTGAACATATTCTGTATGAGGATGACGAACTCCGGGTGGTGCAGAGCATTCCACAGGTACTATCCGCTTCGATCCCCTTTCAGATTCAGCTTTACATCCAGTGCTCCAGCATGGAGCCGCTGGAATTGGATCTCCACTATGCACCCAATATTCCCGGATTTTCAGGCGTAGATGGTCAGCCTCCCAGGTTGGATCGGCAATTACATGTAGAGAAAGGCGAATCTGAGATTACACTTTGGGTCCAACCAATCCAGCCGGCCCAGGTAACACGGATTGCCCTGGATGATAGCTGTTTCACAGTGGAAAAGCGCGGTGTGCGCTTTGGACTGCAAACCCCATTCCAAGAGGAATTCCATACGGAAAGCGGTGATGTCCTTTCCGCTCTCGCGGCTCGACTCAACCGCCTGTCGCCTCAGGAGTTATGGGACGAACAGCCCCTGGGTGTTCCCATCGCCGGCATTAAAATCATTCGCTACGACGACAAAGCGCTTCTGGATGATATCGTTCCACTGGGAGTTAGGCATCAGGCATCTGTTCCAAATCTGCAGGATCAGCTCCGCCGGGTAGCGGGACGCTTTCAGTGTGGGGACAGCATAAACCGCACGGAAGGCAATCCATCCCAGCCTGGGGAGATGCCCGAAGCCCATACCCCTCCAGCTGCTCTGCGGAGCATGACGAACGGCTCCTTGGTGCTCAACGCCGGAGGACACATGAAAGCCGGCAGTATCCTAACCTCAGACGAGATCACGCACGGGCTGGGGCCGGGCATGGTCTATGTAGAGTTTGGAATCGAGCATATCTACCCGGTAGCGAATAGCGAATCGAACCGAACAGACCTGCTGCTGGGAGATGTTTCCCTGTTTGAGCAGGCCAGTGGCAGCTACGACAAAGATTTTGACCGTGGTGTGAGGGTACACCCGGACAAAGGTACCTTTGAGTTGGCGGTGCGCCCGCTGGCAGACCTGCGGCAATCCAGTCTTCGGCTTCGCTGGTTTGCATGGCGCAGCGATGGAGAGGTACAGGCAGCTGAGCCGAATGGGATACTCAGACGACTGGAGCCGGATGTGATCCATGTAAAACCCGGTGCCACAGTTGCCTTTACCCCCGTCTTTTCCGGGGGAACAGGCTGCACCTGCGACTTCTATGTGGAGGGAAAACGCAACGGTGTCATCACTCGGGACGGTGTCTTTACCGCACCTGACCGGGAATGCCTCTGTCAGGTCTACGCCCAGCTGCGCGGGAAACCGGAAGAACGCGCCAACGCCTTCATCATTGTAGAGATGGAGGAGGACGGCAATGGACAAGGCCGTGTTTGACGACCTGCGGGTTCTCCGCAGAGAGTATGAAGGGAAAAGCGGGTGTTCCGAGGTTTGCAGGGATTCCAGTGGGCAGTTCTATATCCGGCTTCAAATCCGAAGCCGCCGTTGCCAGAAGGAGTACCTTACCAGCAAGCCACCGGCGCCGGTTCGCCTGGACCGAGGCATATTGGAGGTGCTGCTGCCGTATCAGGACGGTGGCCTGATGGGCCCCTGGCTGGCACAAGAACCAAGTCTCGCCCAGCGGCGAAATGCCTGTTTGTCCTTGCTGGCTCAGTGTTTGGACTTACAAGCGGCTCCCAGTGTCACCATGCTATCGGCTCGTCTGGAGAATCTAAGGTTCACGGACCAGTCTGCCTGGCTGCAGCTGCTTCCGGACTGGAACGATTGGCGTTCGGATAACGAGCCGGGCAGCGAAGTGGCCGCCATTGCCGCACTGTGCCGCCATATTCTGACGGATGGCTATTCACCCTTACAGATCCATCAGTTTCCACGGGAACTACAACTGTTTTGCGCCAGACAGGAATGCGGCGGCTACCAAACCTGGAGTCAGCTCCAGCATGATCTGGCCGCAATCCCCGACAACCTATTGCCCTTGGCCGCGTCCTATCGTTCGCGGCTCAGGCGAAATGTTGGATGTGTAAAACGGTGGATTAAGCCAGCGGCCTGCATAGCTGTAATCATCCTTGCTGTAATGGCGCTATTCTCCTTATGGGGGGCATACCAGCACCAGCGCAGTCAGAATCGTGAGCCAACATGGCCGGGTATGGTCTCTGTTGGAGATCAGCAGCTCAATGACAGATAAGGGGGGATGCAGGTTGAGGGAAACATGGAAAAAGCGGTACTCTGTATGGCGCAAAATCATTTTGCGGGAACTGCTGCTCCTCCTCTGTGCCGTAGGGATAGGCTTGGTCTGGGGAATCTACCGCTCTCCTCTGTATCTGCCCACGTTAAGCGGCAATGTCTATGCAATCTCCCCCACTGGAGGCTCCATATTCATGGTGCTTTCCAAGGAAGCCAATAACAGTCTGGTTCGGATAGATTATAAGGGAAATCTACTCAATTATGCAGTAACGGAGACCAATCAGGCATTTGAGAATATGGTAGTGCTGGATGATACCATCTACGCGGTGCTTACCACCTATGATACCGGGGGCAGCAAGCAGGAACTGGTTGCACTCTCCATGGAACGCACCGCCATGCCCATGGAGGTGCTTCTGGATCTGTCTGAGATGAAAGGCTCTTCTGACATTACCTGGACGGGTACGTATCGGCCCCTGGGGGAAGAACCGGAGGAAATCTGCTTGGGAGGGATCGACAGTGCCGGGAACGGTTATCTGCTCCACTGGGATTTGGACTCTGAGCAGACAAGTCTGGAACAGATTCTACCAGGTGAGGTTCTCTACAAGCTGAAATATGTGGACGACGACCACTATGTCTGGATCAATGACCAGGGGCAGTTGGGGCAGTATGTTGATGGTGTGTACCAGCGTGATCTGTTCAAGACAACAGAGGATGATACGCCCTTCCACATATCCACATATGAGAGGCGCATCCTTGTATCGGACAGCCGCAGCGGCAACATCTATGAACTTTCCCCCGGCGGCGATACGCCTCTGCTTTGGTCTGGAACGGAATCGATCCGAAATACAGCATACCAATATCAGGACATCACGATTTTTACCTCATACATGGACGACAATGACCAGATCCAGGTCATTGCACTGTGCAATGATGGCACATCAAATGTGGTTATCAGCCCCAGCGGTGTTATCAAAGAGCTGCACATGGGTGCGAACATCATCTGGATGGTTATTGGCCACTCCTGGACCATCATGCTGCTCTGTTTCATTTTGCTGACACTTCTCGCGGAGATTGTCCGTGCCGCACTCCACTCCCCGCGCATGGCGGTACGGCTGGCCATGTGTGAACTGATGATGGCCGGAGTCATGCTGAGTGCCGTGCTTGGCATTCAATACCGCTTCTATCAGGACACGATTCAAGAGGATGCCCTGCAAAAACTCCAGCTCTTGGGCGGAAATCTTGCAGATGTGCTAAGTATAGATGATTATGAAATGTCTAACGAGGAAGTAGAAAAAACCGCAAAAGAGGTGGTAGAGCGGGTACAAAATAGTCATCAATATACCGTCAATGTCATCTGGCTCAGTGAGGAAGGTGTTCCGGTCATTGGTTATGACCAAACGATTCCAGCCAACTATGCTGTGGAGGATGTAAAAAGCAGGGATTATTACGCTTCTATCAATAGTTTCTTATCCGGCAAAGATAAATATGGGCTTCGAGAGATCCGCAATGCCCTCAATGTCAATGACTTTGTTTACATTCAGCGTATTAGGCAGGCCAAAACCGGTACGCAAGGTTATTGGGAAGGGTGCGTCACAGTATCGCAAGGCCTTAAATTCAAAGGTAAAAGCTATAACATCTCAAAGACATTAGAAGACGATGCTGATAACGGTACGATAAATAAGAAGGCTATCAGCTACCAACCTTCTTATTCCAATGATATAATTCAAGGAAAATTTGAATTAGATGAAGGAATCCTGAGTGCCAATCCAGGTTATTTTCAGATCAAAGATGATGGTGTTCGTCCTCCGTTTGAATTTTCTAAAAAAAATCGAGTTTATCCTTCATCAATGAAGTCCAAATCCGACATTGATCATATTATTTCATATTCCGCTATTTCGAGTATATTAAAGTGGCTGATAAATGATTTTCTTGGTAATAAATTCAATCGCACTGCCACGGTGCCTATTCATCATAGCAATGTAAGTGATGCCGCCGATGCTGCTGCTATGCGAAAAGATCTAAACAAATTAGTACATGCAATTATCCCACCAAAAAATCACTATTTTAATTTTTTATTTCATTTTGGTTTAGTCCCCCAAAAAAAGAAACAATTTGACAAGATACATAGAGATCAATTACGCCTTGCTGACACTAAAGTGAGCGAGATCACCAATGGTATTGATAGTGCTTTGCCTTTAACCAAACAAATTGTAATATCTCAAATTTCTCTATGCAACGAATTGTTGTCGATTCTTAACTCATCAGTTTATAATCTTCGTTTAGGGTTTAATTCAGTAAATCGTGGAATCAGAGCAAACCTGGACCCTATTTACAAAAGTGAGACTATCATTCCTGCTTTTCATAATTCGACTAAGGCCATAATATATTGTAATAATAATGCTCATGGCGGATTAATGTCGCAACGCTTGAATAGGCTATTGCGACTTGTTTACAGCAAAGAACTGCTCCAAAAAACAAATCTAGCACCATATGTTGGATATAAAGTTGCTTCATCAGATTATCATCGAAAACACACAGGGCTTTCGGAGAACTTTGGAGATTATAAGCCATACTATTTAATAGTAATTCACACGAAAACTTTGGCTACTCCCGCAAGTTACATTCTCGTTCATGTTTGTTTCATGGGAAGTGCAGAATCAGCATTATCATATCAACAATTTAGAATTGATACAGGTGCAACTTGCACTCAAACTGCATATCTGGGAAATGCTAAGATGTTTGTAAATGCAATTAGAATTAAGAAATTGTACGACGACCTATTATCCGCGAAACATCCCCTTATTACTATGCCTAAGACATCATCGCGTTTTGTAAAGACTAGCATGGTTCGTGCATATAGCCATTATCCTTCTTTGCCCCACTTTAAATCAAAGCATAAGAAAGCAAAAAAATCACTAAGGCGGTGGTTTTCTAAGAATCCGGGTCAGCCACCGGCAAAGAAAAGACACACATAATGAGTATGAAAGTATAAGTGAGTACAAGAACTTATGCAACATCCATGTTGGTTATCTACAATTAAATGTGCAACGGACATGGACTTGTAAGTACCATCCTTTTCTGTTATCATGTCATTGTGAGCAAATAGGGATCGCCGAATACGGCGGTCCCTTTTGTATTGCCATTTTTCCGCTAAGCATAATAGTCCAAAAATTGGTAATGATAACAGTGAGGTGGTTATGATCATGAAGCAGGAACATCAGAATAAAAAGGACGCACAGCCGTTGGTAGACATCCGTGATGTGAAGCTGGACAGCGGCCTGGAACAGACGGAGCGCATCCGGTCATTCCTCCAGCAGATCAAGAACCCATACTGTTTCAAAGTGGGCAATGTTGTCGTCAATGTAGCCTATACGGAGGGGGGCTCTACCCTAAACGATTGCTTTGCGGATATGCTGTCGATCCTGTAATGATTTACCACAATATGCGGCTGGACTTTCTGAGAAAGCTGTGATAAGATAAGCACGGACAAAATCAGCGAAACTCCGGTCGTCATTCGGTGGTCCGGCCACCAATATTGCGACAGGAGCGGTAGCTATGCTAATCTCATCAGAGAAGATTTATAAAGCCGCCGACTACCTTAGACTCTCTAAGGAAGACGGCGACTTTTCTTTTTCCAGCAAAAAAGCGGAGAGCGACAGTATCTCCAGCCAGAGAAAAATCATCGAGCGGTTTGTAGCGCAGCAGCCAGACATTGAACTGGTTGCGGAGTATACCGACGATGGCTATACGGGAACCAATTTTGAGCGCCCCCAATTTCAAAAAATGATGGAAGCGGTGAAGGCGGGAAAGATCAACTGCATCATCGTGAAGGACCTTTCCCGGTTTGGCCGAGAGTATATTGATGCGGGCCGCTACATTGAAAAGATCTTTCCCCAGCTCGGGGTGCGTTTTATCGCAGTCAACGACAATTACGATAGCCTCAAATTCTCTACAAGCGACAGCCTGATCGTCCCCATCAAGAATTTTCTCAATGATTCATACTGCCGAGATATCTCCATCAAGGTACGAAGCAACTTTGAAAGCCGGAGAAAAAACGGAGAATTTGTCTCCAACTACACCCCCTATGGATACCTGCGGGCCCCGGACGATAAGACTCAGCTTGTCATAGATGAAGTGGCAGGTGAAGTCGTCCGGGACATTTACCGCTGGAAGGTCGAGGGCATGAGCCCGGTGACTATCGCGGAAAAGCTAAATGCCCGCGGTGTATTGTCCCCGTCCGAGCATAAGCGTTCGCTGGGTATCAATTATAAGACCGCCTTTCAAACGAATGCCCGCAGCAAGTGGAGCCCCAAATCGGTGATCCGGATTCTTACCAATGAGGTCTATACCGGCGTACTGATCCAGGGAAAGCGCACCACACCAAACTACAAGGTAAAGCACACCATCATAAAAGACGAACAGGATTGGAGCCGGATTGAACATGCCCATGAGCCGATTATCCAGGTGCGGGAATTTGAACTGGTCCAGAAGCTGATGCAGGAGGACAGTCGCCGGGCATCCGGCTCCGATACCGTCTATCCGCTGTCCGGCCGGGTCTATTGTGGAACCTGCGGCACCCTGGCAAAGAGGTACTCCGTAACCAACAATGGGGTAAAATATGCCTATTACACCTGCCCAAATGCCAAAAAGGATGGTAGCTGCGAAAAGCGAAGGATCTCGGAAAAGGAACTGGAAAGCACCGTCCTTGCTCTTCTACAATCTGAGATCAAGTTGATTTTGAATATGGAGCAGGCTCTGAACCAGATTGAGGAACTGGCCTGGGAGCACCGGGAGACAGCCCGTCTGGATAAGGCTATTGAGGTAAAAGCGGCTGAAATGCAGAAATGCCGGACGATGAAGGTCAGCATATATGAGGGATCTGCAGGACGGCTTGATCACTCAGGAGGAGTTCCTCCAGATGAAAGACGGCTACTCCCAGCAAATCAGCGAGATTGAGCAGGACATTGGAAAATTAAAGAAAGAACGGGCCATGATTCAGGACGGGGTGGCAAATCGCAGCGGCTGGCTCTCCCAGTTTCGGGAATATCAAAATCTCCCGAGCCTGAGCCGCGCCTCGGTTGTCAACCTGGTGGATAAGATCGAGCTGTATCCCGATAAGAAAATCCGGGTGGTTCTCCGCTATCAGGATCAGCTTGCCAATATGGTAGAGTTCCTGCGGGAACAGGATGCAACAAAGAGTGTTCCTGAAGCGGAGGTGAGCTGACCATGGCAAGAAAAAAGAGAACGGCACCTGTGGCAGTGGAAGCATCCACCCAGGAAACATCCATCACATTCAACACTGGACTATATGCACGCCTATCTGTGCTTGATAATGGCAAAGCGGATGGAGACCCCATTGAAAGCCAGGTCAAGATCATGGAGCAGTACCTCTCGGAGCACTCAGAGCTGAAACTGGTGGACCAATACCTGGACAACGGCTATTCCGGGGTCAGCTTTGAACGTCCTCAGTGGGAGCGACTGATGGATGATGTAAAGGCTGGTAAAATCGACTGCATCATTGTCAAGGACTTATCCCGCCTGGGAAGAAACTATATCGAGACCGGCAATTTTTTGGAGCGTATCTGCCCGAATCTGGGCATTCGGTTTATTTCAGTCAATGACAACTACGATACCCACAACATCCACTCCCGGGACGAACTGACAGTCTCCGTCAAAAATATTGTAAACGACTATTATGCAAAGGATATCTCCATGAAATCCGGTGCAGCGTTGAAGGCCAAGCGTCAAAATGGCGATTATATCGGTAATTATGCCCCCCACGGCTATCGCAAGGACCCCGAAAACAAGAATCGTCTCTTGGTCGATCCGGAAACAGCGCCGGTGATCCAGCAGATTTATGAGTGGCGTGCCCAGGGGCTCGGTATCGGGACGATCGCCCGGATGCTCAATGAGCGGGATATCCCATCTCCGGGCCGGTATCGGTTTGAGCACGGGATCATTACCAACAACAATAAAAAAGGCAGCGCACTATTGTGGAACCGCCATGCTCTTTCTGATATTCTCCGCAATATCGCTTATATCGGACATTTGGCACAGGGAAAATGCACAGCAAGCCTGATTCGTGGAATACCTGTCCACCGCACCCCTGAGTCAGAGTGGGATATCGTCTATAACACCCATGCGCCTATCGTATCACAAGAGCTTTTTGATCGGGTTCAGGCGGTAAATGAGGCCAACGCAAAGGCTTATAAGGCGGCTTATGGTACTTGCAGCCACCTGCCTACACGCAGCAATCCATACCGAGAGAAGCTGGTCTGCGGAGACTGTGGGACCCAACTGAAGCTCTATCGGAGCATAAGCCATGACCGTAAAAAGGCATATTTCGTTTATATCTGCCCAACCTATGAAGAACATCGCGAACTGCGATGCACCAAAAAGTCGATCCGCTGTGATGACCTGGATGCCGCTGTTTTACAGGCATTGCGGGTACAGATTGAACTTTTCTGCAATACCCAGGCGGTTCTTATGAAACTGGCAGAAAAGAAAGCGTCGGGTCGTAACCATGACACACAGGCCAAAAGTGAGATACAAAAACTTCAGCAGGAAATCAAGCGAAAGCAAGGATATGCCCTGGCACTGTACGAGGATTACAAATCCGGACTCCTGACAAAGGAAGAATGTGTTATGGCACGGGAACAGTACCAAAAGGAAATCGAGGCCCTGAGGGAGCAGGTGGAACGTCTGGAGTGCCCTGAGGACAGAGCTGCCCAAGCTGTTGAGAAATCTAAAGAGTGGGTAAAGCGGTTCGAGGAATACCGATACGCCGAATTGATCTCACAAGAGCTGATTTCTGCTTTTGTGGACCGGATTCAGGTCTGGGCGGATGGTTCCATCAAAATCACGTTCCTCTTTGATAATGAGCTGAAAGCCCTTCAGGCCCAACACAAATTACTCCGAGAGGAGGTGGCGTGAGGTGGCGGAAAGACTTGCGGCCTATTACCGAACCTCGCTGGAAGATTTTAACCGTGCTCACGGCTTGGCCAACCAGAGCCAATCCATTGAAAATCAGCGAAAAGTCATCATGGAATACCTGCGAGGAAGTGGCGAGTTGTCTGCCTATTCTGTCCTTGAATTTATTGACGACGGATTGACTGGTACCAATACCGACCGTCCCCAATTCCAGGCTATGATCGAAGCGGCCCGCCAGGGAGAGGTGACCTGCATCGTTGTAAAGGATCTGTCTCGTTTTGGACGGAACTACTTGGATGTGGGTGACTACCTCGAACACATATTCCCGTTTCTGGGCGTGCGGGTCATCGCCGTCAATGATGGCTATGACAGTCAGAAATATATCGGTATGACCGGCGGCATGGATGTTGCCTTCCGGAACTTCATGTATGAGAATTACAGCCGAGACCTTTCCATAAAAGTCCGCTCCGCCATGCAAGCGCGTATGAAGGAGGGACGTTTTGTGAACCATGTGCCATACGGATACCAGAAGCACCCATCGGATAAGCACCAGATGGTGCCGGATAAGGAGACGGCACCGATCGTCCGTGAAATATTCCTCTCCATCATAGCTGGGAAAAGCACCACGCAAATTGCCAAGGAACTCAATGCGCGCGGCGTGCTTACCCCCCTGGAGTATAAGCAACACCGTCTCAAGCCGGCCTGCCGGGAACGGGATCTCATGTGGTCCCATGTGACCGTCCTCAATATCCTCCGAAATATCAAGTATACCGGGGTTATGACCAACCACACCAGAGAAAGCCGCTATATGCGAGACCGAAACCAACGGAGAGTGCCCCAGGAAGAGTGGATTGTCACAGAAGGGACACACGAGGCCATCGTGACTAAAGCGGAATATGAAGCAGCCCAGGCACAAATCAGGACCGTGAAAAACTATGGGCGTAAACCGCCGGATGGTTCTGACAGCGTGTTCTTTTGCGGCCATTGCGGACGCAAGCTGCGAAAATCATTTGGGCTGGACACATACTTTGCCTGCGATACTCAGCTTTATCAGGAGCAGGCCGCCTGCGCCGGAATCCGGTGGAGTAAGACCGACCTGGAAGCGGTTCTCCTCCCCATCTACCGTACACAGCTTGTTCTGATGGGAGAGCAGGCCCGGAACCTCCAGGCTGCCTTTCAGCAACAGCCTAAGATCAACTGTGATAACCGATTGGAGAAAATCGACCAGGAAATTGCCCGGCAGAATGCCCGGAAGATCCAATACTACGAGGAATACCGGAGCGGAGAAATGAGCCGTGACCTGTTTTCCCAGCGGAAAACCGCGCTGGCAGACCGCATTTCTGAACTACAGACGGAGCGTGCAAAAATCGAAGCAGAGCGGCAGCGAGAGCAAGAGGAACAGTCTGAACGACGTGCAGTCCAGGGTGAAGCGGAAAAGTATTTATCGGCCTTCACGGTGAGCGGTGAGGCATTCAAAGCGAGTATGTATGATGCAATCGACCGGGTAACCGTATTCAGCAACCATCATATTGAGGTGCGCTGGAAATTTGAAGATCTGTTCGCAAAATTCCACAAGGAAGAAAGGAGAGCTGTATGAAGGTTGCCCTATATTTGAGAGTCGCAAGTGCGGACCAGAATGATAACAATGTGCTGTTATGGCAGGAAACCAGGCTGAGGGAATGGGCAAGGGAACAGGAACATGAGGTTGTGGCGGTGTTTCAAGATATGGCTCCAGGAAATACGCTGGACCGTCCTGGTCTTCAGGCTCTACTCAGTGAAATAAATCAGAATCGGTTTGAAGCCGTAGCCGTGCATGGTTTCAGCAGACTTGTACGGGAGACCGCACTCGCATTGTCGCTTTCGGAGACCCTCGAAAATTCCGGAGTCAAGGTCTTTTCTTCTGGTGAGTCTGGAGACGTTCTCTCAGGATATACGATGGTTTTTGATTCCCTAAGGAAGGACTATTATCAGTGTCGTCACAGCAGAACACTTCGGCACAAGTAAATGAAAAGAAGGACTCATGACAATACATGAGTCCTTCTTTTTGTTCACTTGGCAATCAGAAAAGCGAACATTTTTCCTCATGATTTTCAAAGAATTTAAGCGTGCCGTTCTGGTAATAAAGTTGATTGAAAAGTCGAGGATATTTTGATATATTGTGTAAAACAGGCGCAACTAAAGCGGATAAATTACATTTTATGTTTTAGTTGACACATTAGGACGACCCGGGAGGGAGGGTTACTGACGGGAGCGCGGCCCGCGGGCGGACTACCAACCGCCCTGTGTTTTTATCTCCAGGGAAATTGTACTTGGTTTATATGGGACTGTCAAGAAAGGAGGATATTCGCAGGGGATTTCGCCGCCTGCGGGCGGCGAGTGACTTTGCCCGCGGCGGCAAAGTCACCAA
>OOBN01000879.1_pt1 | contig 24747 bp, 15 predicted proteins | sample 1671091 | NCBI WGS metagenome assembly OOBN01 (sample SAMN06348121, study PRJEB24527) | human gut metagenome | biome: human gut; feature: ankylosing spondylitis patient; material: feces | host: Homo sapiens | place: China | collected 2015-10 | reverse complement strand
GTGACTGGAGTTCAGACGTGTGCTCTTCCGATCTCCAGAGGGTCGAAGACCCTTTGGCAGGTCAAGGGCAGCGCCCTTGCGCCTCTCCCCCCAATAAACATGAACCATATAGAAGGAGGTTTCCCTATGGATTTGACGCATGTGATTGCCGAGCGGGAGAATAAGAAGATTTACCGCGACGGCGCCAAGGCCATCAAGGTGTTTGCCGAAGGGTACAGCAAGGCGGACATTCTGAACGAAGCGCTGAACACGGCGCGCGTGGAAGAGACGGGTCTGCCGATTCCGAAGCTCCTTGCTGTTGACACGGTGAACGGTCAGTGGGCGATTACGACGGAGTTCGTTGAAGGCGACACGCTGGCGGCGCTAATGGCGGCGCATCCGGAAAAGGAAGACGAGTACCTGAACCTGTTTGTTGACATTCAGATGAAGGTTCACGCCTGCACCTGCCCGATGCTCAACAGCCTGACCGAGAAGATGCAGCGCAAGATTTCCGCCACCGACCTCGACGCGACCACCCGCTACGAGCTGCACACCCGCTTGGCGAGTATGCACGTCCACAAGAAGGTCTGCCACGGCGACTTCAACCCGTCCAACATTATCTTGAAGCCCGACGGACAGTGGTACATCCTCGACTGGTCGCATGCCACGCAGGGCAACGCGTCCGCTGACGTCGCCCGCACCTACCTGCTCTTCGTCCTCGAAGGCAAGGAAGCGCTGGCGGAGAAGTACCTCTCCCTCTTCTGCAAGAAGAGCGACACCGCCAAGCAGTACGTCCAGCAGTGGATTCCGATCGTCGCCGCGAGCCAGTCCCTCAAGGGCAAGCCCGAAGAGCGCGACCTGCTCATCCGCTGGGCAAGCGTTTGTGAATACGAATAATCATCAAAGGGACTGGCTTCGGTCAGTCCCTTTTTTCGTGGGGATGGGAGACGCGCCATGTAACCATTTCCCCGCATTTGTTGAAATCTGCCACATTTGCAATTTTCCCCATGTAACCAACTTCTCATCCTCTTTTTTTCGTGGTATCATTATTATAAGAAGGGGGAATTTACCCTTTTCAAACTTATCTGCCGCGGTTGTTTATCAACCGCTCCCACAATCAGCATGAATGAATTATACACGGCAAATATTGCTCTCAGCGTCTTCGCCATGGCGATTATGCTCTTCTCCCTGCGCGGCGACATCAGCCAATCCAAGATCCGAAACCTGCTCTGCGGCGGTCTGTACGCCACCATTACCATTTGCGCGCTGTGTGAGTGGTCGGGCGTGCAGATGGATGGCACGCCGCCCGCGCTGATTCCGCTGCATATCGCCGTCAAGACCATCGAACTTTCGCTTGCGCCGCTAATCGGGCTGTTCGCGGGCTGCGTCATCCATCCCTGCCCACGGAAAGTGGTACACAGGCTGCTGTGCCTTGCGGGCTTCCACGCGCTGCTGGTGCTGCTCTCGGCGTTCACGGGGCTGATGTTCTATGTCGATGGGCAGAATTTCTATCACCACGGATCACTCTACCCGCTCTACACGTTCGCCTACATGGGCAGCATGGTGTTCTTCCTCATGCAGATTTGGTTCGCCTGCCGCGCCTACCAGTATACCGGCGGCACACAGCTGATGCTCGCGACGCTGTTCGTGCTGTTAGGGCTGATGGTGCAGTTTTTCCTGCCGATGGTCAGAATCGACTGGATTACCATCAGCTGCGGTGCGCTGATGATGTCGAAATTCTCCAGCGACATGGTGCTGCAAACCGATGGGCTGACGCAGTTGGTCAACCGCTTGGGCTACGAGCATTATCTGGCGCGCCTGCGTGTGCCTGCCGCCATCCTGATGTTTGACGTTGACCGCTTCAAGGACGTCAACGACTGCCATGGGCACTTGATGGGCGACGCCTGCCTGCGGGCGATTGCCGGCTGCATCCGCCGCGCGTACGGGAATTACGGGACGTGCTTCCGCATCGGCGGCGACGAGTTCTGCGTAATACTGACGCGGCGGAACGCGCAATACAACACCATGACGGAGATTTTCCAGCACCTGATGGATGCGGCGCGGGCGGAGAATCCGGTTCTGCCGACGGTATCGGTGGGCTGTTCGCATTTTAATCCGTCAACGGATGATTTGGCGGAGTCCTTAGCGCGGGCGGACGCGCGGATGTATCAGAATAAGGAAGCGCATAGATAAACACAGCCGCGACGAGTGAATACGCTCGTCGCGGCTGATTTTTATTCACCTGTATCCACCGCAGTGTTGGCAGTAGCGCGCTTCCTTCGGGTTGTCTAAGCCGCAATACTTGCATGTCAACATTCGGAGTGCGTGCTTTTGTTGATATTACCGATTCACATACGCGTCGATTTCGTTCCGGCTGGAGATTTGCAGCTTCTCAAAAATGCTCTCCATGTACGACTTCACCGTGTTGACGGAAATGCCCATCAGCGCGGCGATTTCCTTGTTGCTGCGACCCTTCGCAGCAAGCATGGCAATCGAAAACTCGTAGGGTGTGAGCGCGTCGGTCACCTGCAGCGTCGACATGGGGTTGTGAATTTTCATCCACCCGCGGCTGAAGCGGTAGACCGACTGCACAATCTTGTTGTACGTTTCCGGCTCCTGCTTGCGCAGCGCGCGCTCCACCTGCCCCTGCAAAATGCCGTGATGCTCCACAAACGGGTGGATGTACCCCTCGCGGCTGGCGATGCTCCACGCGGCATCGAACTTCTGCTCCGCGCGTTCATCCTGCTTCAGGCTCATGCAAATCATGCACAGGACGATGTTGAGGTAGATGCTGTCAATGGGGTAGCGCGTGCCCGCCATCAGCAGGGCGGATTCGGCAATGCCCATCGCGTGTTCGTATTCGCGGCGGATGTAGAGCGCGTGGGCGATGGCGTACATGGCGAAATACTGCATTCCGGGCGGAAGAATACCGATAGCGGGGCGGATAGGCGTCAGGTCGAGCTTCTCGGAGTGGAAGAACACGCTGATGAGCGCGTCGGTGATGCTGCTGTACAGCCGCCACGAATCATCGTTTGCGCGCTGCCCGTCCCGCTGAATCATTTCGAGATTCCGGCGGCACTTGGCGGCATCCCCCGTCTGCAGCATCGCCATCGTGTTGGTAATCAGCGCGGACAGGCGGATTTCGGGGCACTTGCTCGTCAGGTATTTCTCGCTGATTTCGCGGGCTTCCTCGTGCTCATCGCGGAAATAGTGGTGCAGGGCGCGGGCGATGTCGCGTTCCTCCTCGTCGTTTATGGTCAGCAGGAGATTTTGGAAGCCGTTGTCGCACGGGCGGGAAATCAGCGGCATATAGCACTTTGCCATCCGCGGGGGGATTTTTTCCTGCCCGCGCCGCCCGCTCTTGCGCAAATCCGCCGGATGCGGCGTATTCGCCGGAATCAGCCACCCGCCCGATTTCCGGATTGCCCCCTGAATCCGCCCGGTATTCAGGTAGTAATTCACCATGCGGATGGAAACGCCCCACAGCTCCGCTATTTCCTTTACGCTGAGGTAGTCCAATGCGCATCCCCTCCTTGTTCTCCTTGTTTACGCTTACGGAATTGGCTCCCAAAGCATGGTCGCCGTTCGATTGCCATACGAGCCCTTGGGCAGCATGTAGGAGCGCGGCGTTCCTGATACGCCGTCGATTTTCCAGCCCACAAAGGTATAGCCCGGGAGGTAGTAGGACGGGTCTTCTTCCGGTAGCCCGAAATAAATTTGGTTGTTGATGGTGTATTGAACCCAATTATATGCTTTGCCGTGGCTCACGTAGGTAATGGTGTACGTCGCCACACGCCACTCCGCCTCGTAAATGCGGTCGCCGGTTGAGCCTTCGGGGATAATCATCGGCGTTGAAGGGAACTGACCGCTGCCATCGAGGACCCAGCCGGCAAATTCGTAGCCCGGACGCTCGGGAGGGATGGGCAGGGTGACGGAATCCTCCACGGTGTAGCGTATCGAAGCTATGACTGCGCCGCCGTTCGTGACCAGTGTGATGGTGTATCTGATCACCTTCCAGTTTGCGGTATACGCCTTGTTTCCCATCGAACCCTTCGGAATTTTGACGCTTGTCTGCGGCGTCGTGATGCGCTCGCCCGTCCAGCCGACAAACTCGTAGCCGTTGCGGGTCGGGGTTGGCAGCTCGAAATCCTCATCCGTCATGGTGTAAATCACCTTTTCTTTACCGCTGCCGCCGTTCAAATCCAGGGTGATGGTGTATCCTGTCTCTACCCAGTTCTCGATATACGTCTTGTCGCCCGTCGAACCCTTCGGGATGGTCACGTTCGGCTGCGGCTTCGTGATGCCCTCGCCCGTCCAGCCCCAGAACGTGTAGCCCGTGCGGGTCGGGGTCGGCAGCGTGAAGGTTTCCTCCACCGTGTAGACATACGCTCCCGATGAGCCCGCATTGCCCCCTTCCAGCAGCGTAATGATGGTGTATTGAATCACCTTCCAGTTTGCGGTATACGCCTTGTTGCCTGTCGAACCCTTCGGAATTTTGACGCTTGTCTGCGGCGTCGTGATGCGCTCGCCCGTCCAGCCGACAAACTCGTAGCCGTTGCGGGTCGGGGTCGGCAGCTCGAAATCCTCATCCGTTATGGTGTAAATCACCTTTTCTTGACCGCTGCCGCCGTTCAAATCCAGGGTGATGGTGTACTCCGCCAAACGCCACTCCGCCTTGTAATGGAGGTCGCCGGTTGTGCCATAGTAAATAATGAGCGTCGTGGCAGGGAGCATACCGCTGCCATCAAGGACCCAGCCGGAAAATTCGTAGCCCGGACGGAGAGGGTAAGGCAGGGTGAAGGAATCCTCCACGGTGTATTTTATCGGAGACACGTTTGGACCGCCGTTCGTGTCCAGTGTGATGGTGTATTCAATCACCTTCCAGTTTGCAGTATACGCCTTGTCTCCCGTCGAACCCTTCGGAATTTTGACGCTTGTCTGCGGCGTCGTGATGCCCTCGCCCGTCCAGCCGACAAACTCGTAGCCGTTGCGGGTCGGGGTTGGCAGGGCAAACTCATCATCTATCACGGTGTAAAGCAGTGCTGTTTCGCCGCTGCCGCCGTTCAAATCCATGGTGATGTTGTATTCTGTCAGTTCCCAGTTCGCGGTGTATGTCCTGTTGCCTATCGAACCTTGCGGCAGAACAACCGTTAGCTGCGGCGCCATGTCGCTGTTGACTGTCCAGCCGAGGAAGGCATAGCCCTCACGGGTTGGGGTCGGCAGCGTTACGGGTTGCTCCACCGTGTAGACAAGCGCTTCCGACGTGCCCGCGCCGTCCATGTCCAGCAGCGTAATGGTGTATTCAATCACCTGCCAGTTCGCGGTGTAGGTGCGGTCGCCCGTGCTTCCCTGCGGGATTTCAATGGTTTTCTGCGGTTCGGTGATGCCCTCGCCCGTCCAGCCGAGGAAGATGTAGCCCGTGCGAACCGGGGTCGGCAGCTGGAACGCTTCCGATTCCACCGTGTACTGGATGGGACGGATCGGATCGCCGCCTGCCGTGTCCATCGTGACGGTATAAAGCTTGTCCGCCGTCAGCGTCAAGGTCAGCGGCGCGTAGGGCATGAGGAAGGAAACCGCGTCGTTCCCCTCGCTGATACTCAGGGAAATAGCGGGGTCGCTCAGGAAAACGTGGATGCCGCGATAGCCCGCTGCGGGCGCGATTTGCACCGTCACCTGCTCACCCGCGCGGCACAGCAGGTCGTTGCCCTCCGCCGGCATGTCGCTGCCCCAGAGGACGTTCTGCGCGTCGATGGTCACGCGCTGCGTGTCCGCCGTCCACGTCAGCGTAACGATGCGCCTTTCTTCGCGGCCTGTTACGGGCAGGAATGTGTCCGTCTCCTCGCCGCGCAGTCCCGTCAGGTGAATGAGGGCACGCTCGTCCGCGCCGAAGTCGCTGCGCTTGAACTGCGTCACCCACTCGCCGCGCTCCTTGTCGAAGGTGAAGCTCGCCACGGCACCGCTGCGCAGGGTCAGGCTCGGCGTGAAGTAATCCGGGCGTGCGCCGCTGATGCGAACGCGGTAGGTGATGCGCCCGTCCTGCTCGCCATAGCGGTAGACGTACACCGGGAATTCCGCTACCAGCGTGCTGTCATCCGTCAGCGGGAACGCAACATCGCCCTCGCGGGAAAGATAGACATAATTTTCCGTCACAGCAAAGCAGGATTCGCCGCCATTCAGGCGGTAGACCTTGCTCCACGGGTCTGCGCTGCGCATTTCCGGCAGCAGCACATACTGCTCCTGCAAATCCGGATACTTCTCCGCAAACGCCGCCTCGATGCTGTCCATCATGTTGACCGCGCCCATCGGGCAGCTGTCGCCCGTGTACTGCACTGTCGTTTCGGTCAGCAGCGCGCCGTCCCAATCCGCCGTTTCCAGCTGCATGTCCTTGGCGCTCTGGTCAACAAGGCGGAAGCGCACGGTCAGGCTGATTTTCTTCTCCACCTTCAGCTCGCTGCCCATATGCAGCTGCTGCCCCGGCACAAGCGCGTTCTTGCCCGGATTCAGCACAATATCGCCCGTCGGCAGCGGGTCATCCGTCAGGTTCACGAGGTTCGTCGCAATCCCGATATCGAGATTCATCGGCTTGTCCACCACGATGGTGGAGCGGACATTGCCCTCGCCGTTCAGCGACACATTCCCCGATGCGCCCAGAATCAGTTCCTGAACCTCTGCCGCCGCGCCGATGTTCAGCCGAACGTCCTCGTCCGACAGCACATACAGGCGGTCGATTTTGCCGGACGGCAGATTAGCGTTCAGCCCGCCAAGAACCAGCAGATTGCCGTTCATTTCCGGCGCATTGAACTCCGTGTCGCCCAGATGGTCAAAAATCGCGTCGCCGATGAAGGCTTCCGGCGGCTGCGTGTCCTTTTTCAACACAGTGATGCCAAATCGCCCGATGTTCTCCTGAAACGCCGGGTCATCCCAGTCCGTATTGTCCCACATGCCAGCGCCGATTTCTTTCGCCAGCCGCTCCAGCGCTGAGTCCTTGCCCTGCGGTGTCTGGTTCTTGTTGATGGTGTTCAGTGTGTTCAGCGCGCCCATGTTGTTTTCCACAATCATGGCCGCCGATGCTGTACCCGCCCAAATGATACTGCATAAGAGCAGGAAAATGGTGCTCCATCGTGCGATTCGCTTCATGCTTCTTCCTCCTTGCTGATAGCTTCCGCAGGCTTTTCCACATGGAAAACGCCCTTTCTGGTTTCAGTATACCATTGGCAAGCGCTGTTTACCACCGCCATTCAATGGATTAATTGGACGTTTCCCTGCCCTTTTCCTGCTGAAAATTCCTGCATTCACGCAGATTTCCCGTCTATTCGCGCATGTTTTCCGCCGAATGTACCTTTCCAAGGCAGGAAATATCGGTTGCCAAGGATGGCAAAGTACATCTTTCCAACATGCGAAAAAAAGGCGAACCGGTTTTGAAGCCGATTCGCCCGTGGATTTGTCCAAACTTGGATGGAATTACTTGGCGATGGTGCAGTGCATGAAGTACTTGTAGCCCAGCGGGTTGGAGAAGAAGCCCTGCACGGAGTCGTCGATCATGTAGATGTCGGTGTAGTAGTACAGCGGCACGATGCAGCCGGTATTCATCAGCATATCTTCCGCGATGTGCATCATGGCATAACGGTTCGCGCTGTCGGTGCAGCTCTTGATAGCAGAAATCAGCACGTCATAGGTTTCCGCCCAAGTGCCGTTCTCCACCTTCACGTCGTAGCCGTAGGGGGTCAGGTCGAGGTTGTAGATCTTCAGATCCGCATTCGCGCCCTTGCCGTACTGCACGTCGTTGTTGCCGGAGCCGGTCACCCACATGTCGAGGAAGCAGATCGGGTCGTTGTAGTCCGCCAGCCAGCCGTTGCGCGCGATGGAGTAGTCGCCCGCCTTACGGGTGTTCAGGAAGGTGTTCCATTCCTGGTTGTTCAGGTTCATGGTGATGCCGACCGCAGAAACCGCGCTCTGGAGGTATTCGCCAATCGCCTTGTGGGCTTCGGAGGTGTTGTAGAGGTAGGTCAGGGACGGGAAGTTGGTGAAGACGCCGTTCGCCTCGTCGTAGGTGTAGTACTTCTTCAGGGTTTCAACCGCCTTGTCGAAGTTCGCCATGTAGACGTCTTCGTCGTCGGTCACGTCGTAGTAGCCGGTGACGCCTTCCACATGGCCCGCATTCTTGTAGAACTCAGAGCCGTCCGCATCGGTCATGCCCATCGGAACGAAGCTGGACGCAGGAAGCTGACCAGCCTGACCGATTTCGGTGACGATGTAGTTGCGGTCAAACAGGAGGCCAATCGCCTGACGGACTTCTGCGCGCGCCGCTTCCGCTTCTTCGGGGGTCATGTTCGCGAGCACGTCAGCGGGCAGGATTTCTTCGTTGATGTTCCAGCAGACATAGTAGGTACCAATCTGGCCGGCAACAACAAATTCCGTCGGATACTGTTCCTTCAGGGAAGCGATTTCAGAGGTGGGAACGTCGTCGATCAGCTGCCAGTCGCCCTTCTGGAAGTTCGCCAGCATGTTGTTCGCGTCGTCGGAGAGGTAGAAGTCCAGCTCGTCCATCGTGACCTTGTCCACCGCATGATAGTAGGGGTTCTTGGTCAGGGTGATCTTGCTGTTGTGTTCCCACGCGGTCATGGTGTACGGGCCATTGCCGATGTAGGTGGAAGGATCGGTCGCCCACGCTTCGTTGGCGACGACGTCCTCACGCACGGGCATGTACGCCGGGAAGGCGAGCAGCTCGTTCCAGTAGGCAACGGGGTTGTTCAGGGTAACGGTCAGGGTCTTGTCGTCCACGGCGGTCACAGCGAGGTTTTCCGCCTTGGGGTCGGAGCCGTCCGCAGTGTAGCCCTTGACGACTTCAAACATGTAGCCATAGTCCGCGCCCAGCTCGGAGGAAGCAGCGCGCTTCCACGCGAACTCGAAGTCCTTCGCGGTCAAATCCTTGCCGTCGGACCACTTCAGGCCGTCAACGAGCGTGTAGGTGTACGTCACCGTGCCGTCGTCATTGACCACCGGATCAGGCAGTTCCACCGCGCAGTCCGGCAGGATTTCCAGCTTGCCGTCGTCGGTCTGCGCCCAAGTGGACAGGCCTGCGAACAGGTGAGCGACCATCGTCGCGCCGTCCACAGTGGAGTTCAGCGCCGGGTCAAGCGTATCAGGCTCGGACGCGATGCAGACAGCCATGTACGTCTTGCCGTCTTCGGCGACAGCGCACAGGGTGCAGGTCACCATCATTGCGATGGCGAGCAGGAGAGCAGTCAGCTTCTTCATGAAAAAACCTCCCTTAGTATTCTGTGACAGCCTTGCTTTTCGTAGACTGTCTGTATCAAAAATGCGTGTTGACGCATCCTTGAAGCAATTTTTTTGCGCGGATAAACACGCGGGCACACTATGCCAGTGTCACCAACGCAATCGCGCGAAAGGGTCAAGGGACGAAGTCCCTTGCAGGGTGCAGGGGCAGCGCCCCTGCCGGAGTCCATAGGCAGAGTCTCTGGCGTCTCCCCTTTTACCCCAGTTCCTTCACCCGGTGGCAGGCGACGAAGTGACCCTTCTCGACTTCGTTGAAGGGCGGCATCGACTGCGCGCAGGCTTCGGTGGCGTAGGGGCAGCGCGTGCGGAACGGACAGCCCGACGGCGCGTTCAGGGGGCTTGGAATGTCGCCGGAGAGGACAATGCGCTTGTTCGCGCGCGCCGCCTTCGGGTCAGGCAGCGGAACGGCGGACAAAAGCGACTTGGAATACGGGTGCAGCGGGTGATTGTAGATTTCCTCCGCCGACGCCAGCTCCACCATCTTGCCCAGATACATCACGGCGATTCTGTCCGAAATATGCCGCACAACCAGCAGGTCATGCGCAATGAACAGGTACGTCAGCCCCAGCCGATCCTGCAAATCATCAAACATGTTGATGACTTGCGCCTGAATCGACACGTCCAACGCCGACACCGGCTCGTCGCAGACGATGAATTCCGGATTCACCGCCAGCGCGCGGGCAATGCCGATGCGCTGCCGCTGACCGCCGGAAAACTCGTGCGCGTAACGCGAGGCGTGTTCACTGTTCAGCCCGACATAGCCCAGCAGCTGCAAAATGCGCTCCTCCCGCTCCTTCCTGGAGGAATACAGGTGGTGCACATCCAGCGGTTCGCCCACGATGTCCGACACGGTCATGCGCGGGTTCAGCGAGGAATACGGATCTTGGAACACCATCGTCGCCTTCGTGCGGAACTTCTGCAAGTCCGCTTTCGTCTTGACGGGCTTGCCATCGTAAATGATTTCGCCCGCCGTCGGCTTGTACAATTGGAGGATGGTGCGCCCAACGGTCGTCTTGCCGCAGCCGGATTCGCCCACCAGACCGAGCGTTTCGCCCTTATTGATGGTGAAGGACACATCATCGACCGCCTTCAGCGGCTTGGTGCGGAAGAAGCCCATGTTGATGTCAAAGTATTCTTTCAGTCCTTTGACTTCCAGCAGCGGCTGGTGCATCTGCGCTTCAGACACAGGGCACTCCTCCTTCCTCCGTGATGCTGCCGTCCTCAACGCCCTTCTTGACGTTCATCCAGCAGGTTGCCATATGGTCGTCATTGATGAGCATCCGAACCGGCTTCTCTTTCAGGCAAATCTTCATCGCCGCCTCGCAGCGGGGCGCGAACGGGCAGCCTTTGGGCATGTTCAGCAGGTCAATCGGCGTACCGGTAATCGGCTCCAGGCGCTGTCCGTTGTTCTCCGCCGTCGGGATGGAGCGCATCAGACCCTTTGTGTACTCGTGGCGCGGGTTGTAGAAGATTTCATCCGCCGTCCCCTGTTCGCAGATAGACCCGGCGTACATGACGATGACCTCGTCGCACATCTGGGCGACAACGCCCAAGTCGTGCGTAATCATGATAATCGCCATGCCCATCTTCTTCTGCAAATCGCGCATCAAATCAAGAATCTGCGCCTGAATTGTCACGTCCAGCGCGGTCGTCGGCTCGTCGGCAATCAGGATGTCCGGCTCGCACGCCAGCGCCATAGCAATCATCACGCGCTGCCGCATACCGCCCGACAGCTCGAACGGGTACTGCTTCATGCGCTTTTCCGGCTCGTTGACGTTGACCAGCTTCAGCATCTCCACCGCGCGTTCGCGCGCCTGATGGCGGTTGCGGTCGGTGTGCAGCAGAATCGCTTCCATCAGCTGCCGGCCAATGGTGTAAGTCGGGTTCAGGGACGTCATCGGGTCTTGGAAGATAATCGAGATGCGGTTGCCGCGCACGGTGCGCAGCAGCTTCTCGTCCGCGCCGACCAGCTCCTGCCCGTCGAATTTCACGCTGCCGCTGACGATTTTGCCCGTCGGCGCAAGAATCTGCATGACGGAATACGCCGTGACGCTCTTGCCCGAACCGCTTTCGCCCACGATGCCCAGCACCTTGCCGTGGTCAAGGCGGAACGAAACGCCATCCACCGCCTTGACTTCGCCCGCGTCGGTGAAGAAGGATGTATGCAGGTCATTGACTTCCAGCAATGCCATTTTGTCCAGCTCCTTTCATCACGCATTCAGCTTCGGGTCAAATGCGTCGCGCAGGCCATCGCCGAACAGGTTCAGGCTCAGCACGATGAGGCAGATGACCACGGCGGGGATAATCAGGCGATAGGTGTAGGAATAGATGCCGTTGAGCGCGTCAGAAGCCAGCGAACCCAGCGAAGGCATCGGCGCGTTGACGCCCAGCCCCAGGAAGGACAGGAAGCTTTCGGTGAAAATCGCGTTCGGAATTTGCAGCGCGGTCGAAATAATCACGACGCTGATGCAGTTCGGCAGAAGGTGCTTGCGGATAATCCACCGCGCCTTCGCGCCCGTCGCCTGCGCCGACAGCACATACTCCTGCTCGCGGAGGGACAGAATCTGACCGCGAATCAGGCGCGCCATGCCCACCCAGTAGAGCAGACCAAAGACGATGAACATACTGATGATGTTCGAGCCGATTTTCTCTAAGATGGTGCCTTCCACATGCAGCACCTGCCCCAGCACGACCGACAGCAGGATGATGACCAGCATGTCCGGCAATGAGTAGATAATATCGACGATTCGCATGATGAACAAGTCCACCCTGCCGCCGAAATATCCTGCGACTGCGCCAATCATCATGCCAATCACCAGCACGATGATGCTGGCGAAGAAGCCGACGGCGAGGGAAATGCGCGTCCCATAGACGACGCGGATGAAGTAGTCGCGTCCGTGCGCGTCCGTGCCGAAGATGTGCGGGAAAACAGATTCCCCTTTGTCGATTTTCTTCAGTTCCGTCTTGCCGTACTGGAACGGCGCGAGGTTGTTGTAGCTGTTGTCCATCGGGCGACCCTTCGTCTGTCCCAGCATCTGGTCATACGAATACGGCCAGAACATTGGGATAATGATGGAGGACAGCGTAATCAGCACAATCAGAATCAGGCTGATGGTCGCGACCTTGTTCTTCAGCAGGCGCTTCACGCCATCGCGGAAAAAGGTCGAGGACGGCCGCATCCGGGAGATGACTTCCTTTTCCTCCGTCGTCGCGGGCATGAAGGAATCCACATCCAGATGCAGGCTAAAGGGCTTTTTCTTGTTCATCATCATGATGCAGAGGCCTCCTTATTCGTAATCAATGCGCGGATCAACCACCTTGTAGAGCAGGTCGCTGATCAGATTCATAATCACGATTAAAGAGGCGAGGAAAATGGTCGTCCCCATAATCATGGTATAGTCGCGGTTGGTGATGCTGGATACGAACTGGCGGCCGATACCCGGCACGGCAAAAATCTGCTCGACGACCATCGAACCGGTGACGATGAACGCCAGCATCGGGCCGAAATAGGTGATAACCGGAATCAGCGAGTTCTTCAGCGCGTGACCGAAGATAATTTTCTTGCCCGAAACGCCCTTGGCGCGCGCGGTGCGGATGTAATCCTGCCCCAGCACGTCGAGCATGGAGGAGCGCGTCAGGCGCGTGATGTAGCTCATCGGGTAAAGCGCAAGGGTGATAATCGGGAGGATCAGCCCTTCGGCCGTCGCGCCGTTCGCGGGTACCCAGCCTAACTTGACTGAGAACACTATCAGCAGGAATGACCCCATAATGAACGACGGCATGGACACGAACGCGGTTGTAATCACCATGATAATCTTATCCAGCACGGTGTTGCGCCGCAGCGCCGCCAACGCGCCGAGGACGATGCCGGCAATCGCCGCGCTGAACGCCGCAATCAGACCAAGCCTTGCGGAGGTCTTCATGCCATCCAGAATAATGTCGATGACCTGACGGCCGCGCTGCTTCAGGCTCGGCCCGAAGTCCAGCTTCGTCACCACGTCGCGCAGATATGTCACATACTGTTCGCCCAGCGGCTTGTCCAGCCCGTACTTGGCCTCCAGCGCCGCCTGCGCTTCCGCGGAAATTGCCTTTTCACTTGCGAACGGTCCACCCGGAATCGAGTGCATCACGAAGAACGTCACCGTGATGACAATCCAGATGGTCAGCAGCGCCAGCAGCACGCGCTTGAGGACATAAAACAGCATCTTGGAATTCATCCGCTTCACCTTCCCGGCAGGGGCGCTGCCGCGTCTGCCTGCGTTTCTTGTTCATCGACGCGCAAAACCAACCAGTTTCACCGCGTCGATGCTTTATTATGCAACACTGTATGGAGAAAATCAAGTGTTTTGCTGCATAAACTGTGTTTTTTTCATGTTTTTTTCGTGTATTTTGAATATTTTCGGCTATGTTGTTGCATTTGTCAAGTTTTTTGCAGTTCCTTGTGCATTTTTGCGCACAAAAAATGCAGGACGGCGATTCGTCCTGCATCATGGTATTAAAGCAATTACTCCGCTGCCGCCAAGCTGCCGAAGATTTCCAGCGGCATGTTTTCCAGCGCGTCGCCCACTTCCTTGCTGGCAACCTGGAACGTCACGGCGAGAACCGTCTCGTCGTCAAGGAAAGCATACAGCGCCAGCACGGTGTCGCCGGGGGTGTACATCAGGCAATAGTTTTCGTTGACATACAGCTCAGCGAGCATTTCTTCCGTCGCGCCCGCATCCTGAATGCCTTGCAGCAGCGTTTCGAAAGTCATCGCGGACTTCTGCACCGTAATGCTGACCGTCTGGTCGGCGTTGACGGCGAAGAGCAGGATGTTCTCGGCGTTTTCCGTGCCTGCGGGGACTTCCTGAACAGCCCAGTCCGCCGGAATCTGCATCGTCAGACCCGTGTCACCCAGCGCAACCGTCTGCGCCTCGAAGCTGACATTCATCTCGACTGCCGGCACTTCCGCTTCTTCCTCCGCGAATGCAAAGGCGGTGCAGCACATCATGAGCGCCATCAGGAGAGCAAGGAGTTTCTTCATATTTGTTTCCATCCTTTCATTTCCAGCATGATTTGGCTGATTTCTTTCCATATGGAACAGTCTCAGCTGGTAACATCTATGATACCAGATGCAAGGCGCTTTTGCTATACACTTTCGCGCAGGAAAACGGTTGATTCGCGCGGATTTGGGATTTCAGAATGAAGCAGCCTCCTTTTTCATTCGGAAAATGCGAGTGAAGTAACTTTTATTTACTTTTCAATTCTCCCCAAAACAAACAGTTGATTCTTTCCGTAAAAGCGGACTTTGCTTCCCTCCTCCTTCACAAAAAACGGGGCACCGCGAGAGCCTTTCGCCCCCGCAGCACCCCGCCATCCGCGGATGCGCAATTCCGCATTGTCCCTTACTTCTTCGTCCAGTCCTGCTTTTCGCCGATGCCGTAGTTCGCCGGCAGCACGCCGTCATCAACCAGCACGAAGCCCAAATCCGCCGTGTAGGTCGTACTGGCGGAGGTCACCTGAACCGGGTTCGATTCGCCGTTTTCGCCCAGAATCGACGCAATCAGCGGAATATCCGTGCGCATACGCGTCGGCACAACTTCCGCCGGGTAGATGGGCTTGAGCGTGTACACGCCGGGATACAGGTTCTCGAAAGTGTAGTAACCGTACGCGTCGGTTGTCGTTTCCGCGACGAGCTGGTCGTTTCGCCACAGCTCGATGCGCATGTCGCCCAGACCGAGTTCGCCCGCGTCCTGCAGGCCGTTGCCGTTCAGGTCAAGCCAGCAGAAGTCGCCCAGCGTGCCCGGCTGCACCGCGCCAATATTCTGTTCCAGCTGATGCTGGCTCATGCGCAGGGCAATCAGGTCGCTCTCTCCCTCGCGGGCGGTGTAGGTCGTCATCACGCTGATGTTCTGCCCGTCCTTGAGGCGCGTGTCATCCTTTTCTACGACGACGTAGCCGTTCGGGAGCGTCACACGCAGACGGTAGTTGCCCGGCATCAAGCCGTCAAAGCGGTAGATGCCGTCCTCGCCCGTCGTCGCGGTTTGCAGTTCGCTGCCCTTTTCGTCCAGCAGGATAACCTCCGCGCCGGACAGGGGCGCAATCTCGCCCGCGTTGTCGCACCAGACCATGCCGCCAATGCTTGTGTCAATCTTCAAGCCCAGCATCGGAGCAGTATAGTTGTTGTTTTCGCTAATTTCAATCTCGGTCATGACGAGCTGACTGCCCTCGGTGGTGAAGGTGCTGTCGCCCAGACGCGCCGCCTGCGTACCTTCCTTGAGGTCGTAGGCAAGGCTGTACACGCCGGGGGCAATGCCGTCGATGGCGAACCGCCCATCCGCATCGGTCTGCACCTGCGCAAACACCGCGCCGGTTTCATCCAGCAGGGTCAGCGTCTCGTTTTCCGGGGTGATTTCGCCCGCGTCCATGCGCCCGTTGTCATTCTCATCCACCCAAACCTGACCGGACATCTTCGACGGAATCACGCCGCCAAGCGCCTGATTCAGCCATTCCTCGCCCAGCCCGATTTCGATGCTCACCTGCTGCTCGTTCAGCCCGTGCATCAGCGGCAGGGTCACATTACCGTCCAGCTTGGAGAGCACCATGCCCTCCGGGAAGCGCAGGGTCAGCGTGTAAGTGTCCGGCCGCAGCCCGGTGAAGCTGTACGCACCCGTCGCATCGGTGAGGACGGTCTGCTCCGTCAAATCCTCGCGGGAGGGGGTCAGAATCAGCGTCACGCCGGCAAGCGCCGCTTCGTTTGCATCCTGTGCGCCGCTGCCGTTGTGATCGGCAAACACCGTGCCTTCAATGTCGCCCAAAGCCAGTGCGCCGCACAGGGGCGCGGTGACTTCTTCGCCCACGCCGATGGTAAAGGAATCCGTCGTGCCGTCGGAATCCGGTGCGATGGTGTTGCCGCCGTCCGCCAGGGGAGCAAACACGCCGTCGCCCGGCAGCTCGTAGCGCAGGCGGTACGTTCCGGGCAGCACCGCGTCAAACAGGAAACTGCCATCCGCGCCGATGGTGCGGGTCGCCACGTCACCGGTTTCGTCCATCAGGTGAACCACCGCGCCGAGCAAGCCGCCTTCATCCGCGTCGCGCAGACCATTGTCGTTCTTGTCAGCAAACACCACGCCGGACACATGTCCGGGGGTAATCATGCCGATATCAAGGCCCGTCAAATCCGCGCCCATTGTCAGCGCCACCGGTTCGCTTTCGCCCGCGCCGCCGGAGAGGTTGCGGAGGATATTGCCGTCGCCCGTGCGCGTGAACGCCAAGCCGCGGTTCGCGGTCGCGCTCACGGTGTACTGCCCCGGCGCAAGGTCATCGAAAGTATACACGCCGCTGCGGTTCGTTTTCGCCGTGCGGGTATTGCCGTTTTCATCCGTCAGGGTGACGGTGAAGTTGTTGACCATCTTTTCCGCGTCCATCCGGCTGCCGGAGAAGTCGTCATCCAGATACACCGTGCCGGAGATGCTGCCGTAAGTAATCGCGCCGATGGCCATCGTCATCTCGCTGTCGTTCTCCAGCACCACATCGGAAATCGTGTACTCGCGGCGATCATTGCCGGGGGCGAACATGTTGCCGTACTCGCCATCGCCCGCGATGGTGTACACATAGCCCTGCGGAATCGTCGCTTTGACGCGGAACGTGCTGCCGCGGATGTTGGCGAAGGTGAAGCGCCCGTTCTCGTCGGAGACGGTGTTCAGCAGCTCCTTGCCGATGGCCTGACGGTACAGGACGACCTTCACGCCTTCCAGCGTCTTTTCGCCCTCGTCGTACACGCCGTTGTTGTTTTCATCCAGGAAGCAGATGCCGTTGATGTCAGAGCCCTTCATCACGCCAAGGAGGACTTCCTCCAAATCACCGCGTTCAAGAATCACCTGATCCGTTTCGGAGCGCTTGAATTCGCTGGTGATGATGGAGCGGCGATTACCGCCCGTCTGACTGTAGCGCGCAAACACCAAGCCGTCCGGCAGGCTGTATTCGACATTGTATGTGCCATAGCGCATTTGACCGATGTAGAATTTGCCGTCCTCGCCGCTCTCGGTTTCGTACACCAAGCCGTTTTTCACGCCGACGGCGCGGATTTTGATGCCCGCTTGACCGGGTTCGCCGTCCTGATACACGCCGTCGTCGTTTTCATCCAGCCACACAAGGCCCTGCAGCGCCGCCATCGTCATCACGCCGACGCCCACGTCGGTCACAGAACCGGCTTCGAGGGTCAGCGGCACGCTGTTTTGCACTCGTTCGGTCGTTTCATCCATGATGGACATGTTCGCGCTGACATTTTTGCCGTGCGCGCCATGGCCGAAGCCCGCGGGCAGCTCGCTGCGCAGGACGTACGTCCCCGCCGGGACAGCCAGCGACACTTCACCGTTCTTGTCCGTTTCGCCGGATGCCACAACAACCTCCACGCCGTTGACTTCGGTGATGAGGCTCATCGTCGCGCCGGACACGCCTTCCTCGTACTTCCCGCGTGAACCGTTGTTATCGTTGTCGCGGAAGGCGTGGATGGTCAGCGCCGCCGGATTCGCCGCCTTCGCGGTCACAGTCGCGGGTTCGTCGCTAATGACGAGCGCGCCGTTGGCAAGGGTCACGCCCGCGTCATAGCGGACGACGTACGTCCCGTATTCGAGGAACTCCGCCTGCCAGGCGCCGTTTTCATCCGTCACAGCTTCCGCCGCGACTTCGCCCGCCTGATTGACCAGCTGCACCTGCACGCCGCTCATCGGCTGACCGTCCAGCCCCAGCACCACGCCGGAAGCGTCGCCGGTGGCATGGTTCGCCAGCGCCGGCAGCACAACGGTTTCGCCCGCGCCGATTTCCACCAGAATGCTCGCCGTCACGCCCGTATCGGTCGTGCTGAGCGTCCAGCCCTCGGTGTCATACAGGCCGCGCGGCAGGGTTGCCGTAATCTGATAAGTATCAGGATACAGGTTGTTCAGCGCAAACGCGCCGCTGACCGTCATCTGTTCACTCATCCGCTGGCCGGAAATCGTCACTTCTGCCGGGGCAGACAGATCGTCGATGCTGCCGGTCATGCCGCCGCTGAGCGTCAGATCCAGTTCATAGCGGCTGGTCTGCATCGCCTGAATGTTCACCAGCCACTGTGCCTGACCCTTTTGCAGGTTCGGCCAGTCGTTCACGCCCGTCAGCAGCGTGCCTTCCGGCAGCGTCACCGTGACGGAGTACGTCCCGTGGAAGAGGTCGGCTTCCTTCACCGTCTCGCCATCAGTCAGGTAACCCGTGCGGGTCGTTTTGCCGTCCTCGCTGACAATCTGGTACGCCACTGCCGCGTTCACGCCGCGCATGAGCATCGTCAGCGTGCCGTCCACGGGTTCAGGGGTGGGGGTCGGCGTAGGCGTAGGCGTCGGGCTCGGCGTGGGTGTCGGGGTAGCCGTCGGGGTTGGCGTCGGCGCTTCCGTGGGTTTCTCCGTCGGTTCCTCCGTCGGATTCTCGGTCGGCGCTTCCGTCGGCGCTAATGTCGGGGTCGCCGTCGGCGTAGGCGTTGCCGTCGGTGTCGGGGTCGGGGTAGGTGTCGGGGTGGGCGTCGGCGTAGGCGTAGGTTCAGGCGTGGCGGTCGGCGCCATCGTCGGCGGCACATAGTAATAGGAAGCGTTCACCTTCGTCACGGAATCCGCACCCGTGTAGCGCTCAATGTTGATAATCTTGTCGCGCCAGCTTTCAATGGCCAGCGAAGCCTTCGTCATGCGCAGGGTATACAGCCCCGTGTGAATCGCCGCCGGCAGGGCATAGTCGCCCCGGCTGTCGGTGTCGAAGGAGAGAATCGTCTCGCCGCGCTCGTTAATCAGGTCAAAAGAGGAGCTGCTCTCCGTATGCACGGTGAACAGACCCGTGTCCGTCAGCACAGCAATGACCGCTTTGTTCAGCCGTCCGCCGACAATCGACACGGTGTAGCTCGCCGCCATAATGGCGTCCTCCGGCATCGTTTCCGCCACCGGGACAAGCTGCACATTGCCCGTGCCAGGGACGGAAATCGGGTCACTGCCGAAGTCGGTCAGGCGAATCGTGCCGACCGCCTCCCCGTTCTGCATGACGGTAAAATCGCCCGTGAATTTCCGGGATTCATACGTTCCCGCGCTTGTGGCATACATGCCCAGAAAATCCACTTGCAGCATCGTCAGCTCCGATGCCGCAGCCGCGGGGAGCAGCATCAGCAGCATTCCCAGCGTGAGCAGGAGTGACAGAAATCGCTTGCCAAGCATCCTCATCTTGCCTGTTCCTCCATCTGAATCATCCGCAAGCCTTGCGGAGTAAAGTCACAGAATAATCCATGTACTATGGTAAAGCAATCCGCCCGACTTGTCAACCGTTCCGCGCATATTTTTACAATTGGATTGCTTTTCTGGTCGAAAATCAGTATGTTCCGGCAATAGAAAAGAAGGCTGACTTTTTCAGCCAGCCTCCCATGCGGATACTATTTCCAAATGAGAATGCACCGAGATGCACCGCAAATGATTCGTTCTGGCTAACGCAAACGCCAGCATGGGAAAGGCGCAAGCAGATGGCACAGCCAAATGCAGGAAATCGTATCAGTTGCTGCCGCCCATCAGCAGGGTCAGCATGCTCTCCGGCAGACTCATCAGCAGGGTCATGGGCAGGTTCTGCAGGTTGTTCATCACCTTGACGAACCACGTCTGGAACTCACTGTCCGTCATCGCGCCCAAATCCTGCGCCTTGCTCACGTCCAGCGCGTCCTTCGCGTCGCAGGTGCGGGTTTCCGCCGTGATGGTCACAACGTCCAGACCCATGAAGCGCACCAGCACATCCACCTTGCGGACGCCCTGTTCGCCGTCCATCGTCGTAGCGGTCGTCACCACCACGCCGAAGCCCTGCTCGACACCGTCCACCGTTTCCTTGATTTCCACATCAACAACGCTGCTGTCCGTGCCGACGCCCTTGCCGCTGACGTTGATTTCAACGGGGTCTTCGCCATCATAGGCGGTCAGGTTCGCCGTGAAGTTCTCCAAGTCGCCTGCGAAGGTCAGCGTCGCCGCGGTATCTTCCGCGCTCTTGATGGTCACAAGCCACGTCGCCACGCCGTCCGCCGTGTTGCGGGTCATCGTGAAGGAGATCGGCAGGGGTTCTTCGCCGCCGTTGTTGATCTTCACCGAAGCCGTCATGCGAACCAGCTCGCCTGCTTCAGTCATCCAGTATTCATAAACGATGTCATCCGCGTAGAGATCTGCTTCATCAAGTTCTTTCAGCAGTTCGTCCCAGCTCGTGTCAGCAGCGGAAAAAAGCGCATCCATGTAAGCACCGACGCTCGGAACGCTGTGGATCATTTCCAGCAGGGCTTTCGTCATCTCGACGATCTTTTCCGGCGGAACGGTGACTTTGACGTAGCTCTTCGCCGCGTCGCAGTCGCCGGGCTGCTCGGTCACTTCTGCCATTTCTTCACCGGACAGTATTTCGTTCATCATGGTCATGAACGCCGTGGTGTCCGCCTGCGTCAGTTCTTCCATGAGCTGCTCTTCCGTCATGCTGCTCAGGTTCGCCGCTGCTTCCATCAGGGCAGTGTATTCCGCATTGCCGCTCAGCTGTTCCTTCGACTCTTCAATCGCCTTGTCGATCTCCTCGTCGCTCTGACCGGACATCTTCATCGTCGCGCGGAGGGCTTTTTCCCTGATGGCTTCCACGTCCTTGCTGTTCACAGCAATCACGCCGCCCAGCAGCGCGCTGGACACATACATCAGCTGGTTTTCTTCCGCAGCAGTCGTCAGCGACGCCATACCCAGCACGCTCTTGCCGCTCAGGTTCAGGTCAAAGCCAGCTTCGTCGCCCTGCTGATAGCCGGTCAGGGACAGCGCCGCCAGCAGGTCGTTGATGGCAGCCATCGCGGTGTCATCCCCGCCCAGCGCCGCCACGAGGTCAGCGTTCAGGTCGTGGATGGTGATGGTGGTTTCCTGGCGCGCGGCATTGTCCCACACGCTGTTTTCCGCCATCGAGGTCAGGGGCATCGCCAGCATCATGATGCTGAGCAGTACCGCAAGCAATTTCTTCATGGGGTTTCCTCCTTGTTATTTGGTTTCCCTTTTTATAACAGCACTGCGGGGCAGTGATGTTTTCTGTTGATTTTAGGGCGTGTCGTTCAGAATCAGCTGCGACACGCTGGTGGTGAACTGGCGCGTGCTGTCCGGCAGATTCATCATGAACCGCGGCAGAATCTGCCCGGCGGTGAACATCACGCCCGTCATGTACGCCTTGAAGCGCACACTGCTGATTTCGCCCAAGTCCAGCACGTCGCCATCCGACAGCAGCGGACGCGATTCGCACGGGCGCGTTTCGGCGGCAATCGTCAGGAAGTGCTCGCCCTGCCAGAGCAGCTGAACATCCACATTCTGATGCACTTCGCCATCCACCTGCTGGGTGTCCATGCTGGCGCTCCAGCTAATGCCCTTTTCTTCCCCGTCCACCGTGCGGTGCATTTCCAGCAGGAGATTCTCTTCGTTCGTCAGCGACGAAATGGTGCAGCGATACAGGTTCTGTTCGCCGTCATCCGACGTAATCAGCACCGCTATTCCGCCGTTGTCCTCCATCTTCAGCTGACCATTCGTGCCCTTGCCCGCCGTTTCCTGCCGCCAATCCAGCCGCACGTCGTCGCCCGTCGGATGGAAATTAACCGTGATTGCTGCGTTCAGCAGCGTATCCTGCGCCAGCGTCGGCGTATGGGTCGGCGCAACCTTGTAGCTGATCACCACCCGCAGCAGGCGCATCGACGAATCCACATACTGCGCCACCTGCGCATCTTCCACCAGCAGCGTCTGCTGACGCAGCCACGTCTGCAAGTCCGTATCCTCGACGGGCTGATCCTGCGCGAACGCCACCAGCTGCCGATACGTATTGAGCAAATCCACATACGCCTTGACGGCGGGCGTTTTCTCCACCGTGTCCAGCAGAATGCACAGCACCTCCATCAACTGCTCATTGCTGAGGGGGAAGTACAGAATGTTCTTCGCCGATTCGCATCCTTCGGGCGGATTCGAGACGCTTTCCACCCGCGTAACCTTCAATATCTTGTTCAAGCGCGTAGCAGCCTGCTGCCAGTCCGTCTCGAACAAGCCATTGGCAACGTCCTCCGGCTGCATTTCGCCCGTTATCAGCGGATTTTTCGTGATTTTCGCCAGCAGTGCGCCCACGTTCTCATACTCTTGCGCAATGGATTCGCTGACTTCCTCGGCAGACAGCTCAGTCCCGGCATCCGCATATATGCTCTGGGACGCATTCCACTGATGGAGGATTTCCGCGATATGCCGCATATCCTCTTCGAGATTCAGGTGCAGTGTTCCGCCCAGCACATCACCGCTGATGTAGACATCCGCGCCGCGAGTCTGCACGCCGTAATCCACAATGGACTGGTCATTCAGAAACAGCTCACACGAGGTGAACCCCTGCCGATAGACCTCCACGCGCAGGGCATCCAGCAAATCCCGATACGCGGTTTCCGCCGCTTCCTCCATTTCCGCCATGAGCGCCCGCCCGTTGAAATCGCGGAAGGTGATGGTCGTCAGCGTCGCTTGGGGCGCGTTTTCCTCCGCCAGTCCGCACAGCGGCAGCATCATCGCCAGCGTCAGCAGAATCGCAAGCAGCTTCTTCATTCGTCAGCCTCCTTGACATTCGTTTGTGCGCTTTTCAGCATTCCATTACCATTATATCAAAAAAAACACCTGTTGCAAGCGAATATGCGCAAGTTTTACAATTCCGTGCCCCAAAGATGCAAATTTGCGCCTGAAAGCGCAGCTTCGCGGAAAAATGCTTGATGCCGTCATGCAAAATTTCTGTGAATGGCGCAAAAGGCCGTTTTCCCCTCTTGTGAAGCGCGAAAAAATATGCTACAATAGACAGAGTATTCCGGATTACTGAAAGGAGCTAATTCGCATGGAATTTCTGACCAAGCTTTTGGGCATCGCCACCGCCGTCGCGGAAACCACCACCACCGGTGCGGCCGACCCTGCCGCCGTCACCACGGATTCTGCCGCTGGCGGCATTGTCGGTATTCTCTTCAGCCTTCTGCCGCTGCTGCTGGTTTTCGTCCTGATGTACTTCATGATGATTCGCCCTGAGAAGAAGCGCCGCAAGAAGGAGCAGGACATGCTCGCGTCCCTGAAGAAGGGCGACCGCGTGTGCACCATCGGCGGCATCTACGCCACCATCGAGAGCATCAGGGACGACACCATCACCCTGAGCGTCGGCAAGGGCGACCAGACGATGGTTGTTGCGCGCTGGGCGATTCGCTCGGTGGAAGATGTGACCATCGAAAACGAGACCGAATCCCTGAACTAATCGCAAAATTCCCGGCTTCGTGCCGGGTTTTTTTTGTGCCCGATTTTCCCGCCGCGCATATGCTGGGAGTGAACAACTCACACGATGGGAGGAATCGCCATGAATCAGCGTCCGAATTGCTGCCGTCCCATGCCGCCGCAAGCGCCTTGCCCGTCCAGACCGCCTTGCCCGCCGAACCCCGCTTGCCCGTCTTGTCCGCCGACGCAGAAGGGTGTTTTATTGCCGCGAATCCTCGCCAGCGGGCGGGAGTGGCAGCGCCGCGCGTGTGTGGCGCTGTGCGTCGGCGGTTTGCCGGAGGATGCAAACGGGCGATTGCGGCTCGTCGGCGTTACGGCGTGCGGTGACGCGGATTGGGAGATTGCGCCGTACCAAGAACCGCGCCCGTGCGGCTGCCGCGGATGCCGACCGTCTCGACCCGTGCCGTGCCTTCTGCGGGTGAATATTCCGGTTGTTTGCCAAGTGCAGGCGGAGTGCGGGCAGGTTTTGCGCGGCGAAAGTGTGCTGACGACGGATGTTGCGCTGCCGATTCGCTGTGTGCAGGCGGAATGCTGGCGCAACCAGATGATGGTGCTTCCGTGCGTTCGGCTGATTGACGGCGGCGCGCCTGTGTGTGCGGATGGCTGCCGTCCCCCTGTGTTTGATTGCACGATTGAACTGCTTGTCGAAGCCTACATGACGCGATGGGAAGCGTGCGGCAGCCCTGCGCCGACTTGTCCGGATTTACCGCTATTCCCCCCGCCGCCATTCGGATGACAAGGGCGTTGGAAGACCCAAGGGGCTTTGCCTCTTGACCCCAGCAGGGACGCTGTCCCTGCACCCTGCAAGGAAGTTCCTCCCTTGACCCTTTCGCGCGATTGAGTTGGTGACTTCTGCACACTATGCCCGCGTGCTGATCCGTCATCCGTTCCCCCACGCCTCTTCTTTCACATTGTAACATGGGAGGCGAAGGCGAAGGAGTCCAGAGGGCGACCGCAGACTTCGTCTGTTTCCATTGCCCTCTGGAACCCGCGGAAAAGACCAATATAATAGGAAAAGACAGCCGCATCCCCTGCGCCAATCGTTCGCGCGGGGAATTTTCTATTCCCCAAAACGACAAAAAAGCGCCCTTGACTCTCGCGAATCAAGGGCTAATAGGAATCCGGCAGCGACTTATCCTCCCGGGCCGTGTCCAGCCAAGTACTTTCAGCA
>OOBN01000874.1_pt1 | contig 24839 bp, 21 predicted proteins | sample 1671091 | NCBI WGS metagenome assembly OOBN01 (sample SAMN06348121, study PRJEB24527) | human gut metagenome | biome: human gut; feature: ankylosing spondylitis patient; material: feces | host: Homo sapiens | place: China | collected 2015-10 | reverse complement strand
TGCGGCCGGCGGTCAGCAGCTGGATGGTCTCTTCCAGCGTGTCGATGCCCTGCACGGTGGCACCATAGCTCTCGGCCAGCTCCATGTAGGTGGAAGCCAGACTGTTGGCGGTGGTCTTGCCCTTCAGGTCCTCAAAGCTCTTGATGTCCTCGTTGTCCTTGCGCACGGCCAGTGCGGTGTGGATGTAGCCGTAAGGGGTGGTGAAGTCGTAGGTCTTGGCCCGCTCGTCGGTCACCTCGACGCCGTTGCACACGATGTCAAAGCGGCCTGCGTCCAGACCGGCGAACAGGCTGTCCCAGTCGCTTTCCACATACTCCGGCTCCACGCCCAGCTTCTCGGCGATGGCGCGGGAGACTTCCACGTCGTAGCCCACCAGGGTGTCGCTCTCGTCGTGGTAGCTCCAGGGCTGCCATGCACCTTCCAGTGCCACCACCAGCTTGCCGTTGGCCTGAATGGCGGCCAGCTGGTCGGCAGCGCCGGTGGAAGCAGCCGAAGAAGCCGAACCGGAAGCGGCGGCGCTGCTGCCGGAATTGGAAGAGCAGCCCGCCAGGGTCAGCACACCGGCGGCAGCCATCACACTCATCAGAGAAATAAACGTTCTGCGTTTCATAGAAATATCCTTTCAGTTAAAATGTTTGTCTAGGCGGCCATCGGGGAGTTTCTCCGAGGACCGTCCGCTGGGGTGGGACCCTGTTGCCCGTAGGGCAATAGGGCAGGCGATGGAATGGCCTGCAACGGCAACGACCGCCGCCAGCGGCGGAAACAGGGAGTTGCTGTTGGGACAGCGGCCAGCAGAATGCAAGGCTCGCTCAAGGGCCGCCGCATGCGCTGGGAGCCGCAACCCGTATTCGTGTCCGAGGAGGAAGCTCCCCGGTGACCGTATATCACTCCGTGTGGGCGATCTTTTGCAAAAAAGCCCGGGTGCGCTCCTCCTTCGGGTCGGCAAAGAATTCGCGGGAGGGAGCCTGCTCCACCACCACGCCGTTCTCCATGAACACCGTCTTGGAGGAAACGTTGCGGGCAAAGCCCATCTCGTGGGTCACCACCAGCATGGTCATGCCCTCTTCGGCCAGCTGGCGCATCACGCTCAGCACCTCGCCGGTCAGCTCCGGGTCCAGCGCACTGGTGGGTTCGTCGAAATAGATGATCTCCGGGTCGGTGGCCAGGGCACGGGCAATGGCTACGCGCTGCTGCTGACCGCCGGAGAGCTGGCGGGGGTAGTAGTCGGCCCGGTCGGCCAGACCCACCTTTTCCAGCATGCGGCGGCCGATGGCGTCGGCCTGCTCCCGGGGCATCCTGCGGGCCACGATGAGTCCCTCGGTCACGTTCTGCAGGGCGGTCTTGTTCCGGAACAGGTTGTAGTTCTGGAACACAAAGGCCGTCTTTTTGCGCAGCCGGGCGATGTCGGCCCGGCCTGCATGGGCCAGGTCAAAGGTCTCGCCGTCCAGCACCAGCTGGCCTGCGTCGGCGGTCTCCAGAAAGTTCAGGCAGCGCAGCAGGGTGGTCTTGCCGGAGCCAGAAGGGCCCAGAATGGCCACCACATCGCCTTTTTCCACGGTCAGGTCCACGCCCTGCAGCACCGGCAGCTCGCTGACCACCTTGTGTGCACCGGGGCGCAGACCGGCTTTTGCGTAGGTGCGGAAGGTCTTGTGGACGTTCCGGATCTCCATCATTGCCATGGGTTCCACACTCCTTTCTTACTGGAAGCCCCGGGCGTTGAGCCGGTGCTCCAGCACAGCCTGCAGTTTGGTGATGACCGTGCAGAACAGCAGGTACACCACCGCCACCTCACAGTAGATGGGCAGGAAGATGTAGGTGCGGGCCGCCACGCGCTGACCGGCCATGAACAGCTCGGCCACCGTGATGTTGGACGCCAGCGAGGTGTCCTTGATCATGCCGATGAGCGAGTTGGAGAGGGCGGGCACTGCGGTGCGCAGGGCCTGCGGCAGCACGATGCGGCGCATGATCTGCCACCAGCTCATGCCCACGCAGTAACCGGCTTCCAGCTGGCCCTGCGGCACGCTTTCCAGTGCGCCGCGCATGGTCTCGGCACAGTAGGCACCCTCGTTGAAGGCAAAGGCGATGACCGCAGCAGGGAAAGCGTCCAGCATGATGCCCACGCTGGGCAGACCATAAAAGATGATGAACAGCTGCACCAGCAGCGGCGTGCCGCGGATGACCCAGATGTAGAACCGTGCGATCTGCCGCAGCACCGGCACATTGGCGTACTGCACTAGCGCAACGGCCACGGCAATGATCATGGCAAAAAAGAAGGAGACCAGCGTGAGCGGGATGGTCATGGTAAGGCCTGCCGTAAGGATACGGGGCAGGGCCTCCGCCAGCACGCTGACCGTACGGTTGGAAAGAAATGCTTCAAACATGAAAAATGTTCCCTCAGAACGGTATTCAAATACTTTGTAAATCGTAAGAACAAAGGTATTATAAGGCTTGGAGTGCGCTTGAAGTCAAGGGCTTTTTCTAAAATTCCTACAAAACCTACCAGAATACTATAGCATGAATCCGGATGGAGTGCAAACGGTTTGCTCAAAACGCGTGATGTGTACAAAAACGGACGACCCATCTGGAAAACTTTGTGCAATGCGGCAAGCGGTTGACGGCGCACCGGCTTTCGTGTACAATGAACATAACAACGCGCACCGGGCTTGGCCCGGCACAGGCGCAAATTCACCGCAGAGGGCGCAGTGCCCTTTGCGCGGTGCAGACACGGAGGACACGAACGTGACGAAGAAAAAAATTGGCGTTCTGGGTGCAGGTACCTGGGGCATGGCTCTGGCACGGATGCTGTGTGTCAGCGGCAATGATGTGCAGGTGTGGTCGGCGCTTCCGGCTGAGGTGGAGAACCTTTCCGCTACGCGGGTGCACCCCAATCTGCCGGGCATGAAGATCCCGGAAGAGCTGCAGTTTACCAAGAGCATTGAGGAAGTGTGCACCGGCAAGGATGTGCTGCTGTTTGCAGTGCCGTCGGTATTTGTGCGCTCCACCACGGCCAAGGCCCGGCCTTACATCCCGGACGGCCAGATCCTTGTGGATGTTGCCAAGGGCATGGAGCCGGACACCTTATATACCATGACCGAGGTCATCGCCGACGAGCTGAACCGTGAGGGCGGCCCCAAAGGGGTAAAGCTGGTAGCGCTCTCCGGCCCCACCCACGCCGAAGAGGTGGCGCTGGACATGCCCACCACCATCGTTTCGGCCTGCCCGGATGAAGCCGCTGCCGAGTATGTGCAGGATGTGTTCAGCAACACCTGTATGCGTGTGTACACCAACGCCGACATCAAGGGCGTGGAGCTGAGCGGCGCGCTGAAGAATGTGATTGCGCTGGGTGTTGGCATCTCCACCGGCCTTGGCTACGGCGACAACGCCCGCGCAGCCCTCATCACCCGCGGCATTGCCGAGATCGCCCGGCTGGGCGTGGCCATGGGCTGCAACATCCACACCTTTGCGGGTCTGGCCGGTATCGGCGACCTGATCGTGACGGCAACCAGTATGCACAGCCGCAACAATCGTGCGGGCATTCTGATCGGCAAGGGCAAAAGCCCGGAGCAGGCCGTGAAGGAGGTCGGCATGGTGGTGGAGGGCATCAATGCCCTGCCCGCCGCCATGGAGCTGGCCGCAAAGTACAATGTGGAAATGCCCATTGTGCAGACGGTGAACGCCATCGTGAAGGAGGGCATGAGCGCCAGCGACGCGCTGCGCACCCTGATGGACCGCAACCGGAAGAACGAGATGCCGCAGGGCTACGAAAAAGTCTGAATTTTAAGGGAGAAGGCACAGCTGTCTGCAGATGGCTGTGCCTTTTTTGCTGCGCGGCCTGCCCACTGGCCGAAAACACAAAATAATTCAAATTTTTTACCAAAATCAGACGTAAAAGGGTAGAAGGTCGGGAAACTTTCTGCTATACTGAAACAGAACGCAAAAACCGGGGGACGTTTTGTGCACCCTGTCGGAGAGAAAGAGAGGAATCTGCCATGCCGTCAACTTATGCGCACCGCCGCTTTGGCACCAATGTGCTGGAACATCTGCCGGATGAACTGCGTGCTCAGCTGGAACAGAACCGTGAGCTTTACGATATCGGCCTGCATGGGCCGGACCTGCTGTTTTATTACCATGCTGCCAAGTCCAACCCGGTGGGTGCACTGGGCAATGCCATGCACGAGGAGCCGGGGCGGGTCTTTTTTGACCGGGCGCGCAGGGTGGTGCACTGCGAGGCAGACCGGGATGCTGCGCTGGCCTATGCACTGGGTTTTGTCTGCCACTTTGCGCTGGACAGCACCTGCCACCCGTATGTGGAGCAGTTCACCCGGGAAAGCGGCGTGACCCACTGCGAGATCGAGACCGAGTTTGACAACATGCTGCTGCGCCGGGACGGATACGACCCGCTGAAGTTTTTCACAGCCAGCCATATCCACCCGTCGGAACAGAATGCAAAGGCGATCGCGCCCTTTTACGAGGGCATCTCGGAGCAGGTGGCGCTGGACTCGCTCAAGGGCATGATCTCAGTGCACAGGCTGCTGCAGGCGTCCAATCCGGTCAAGCGCTGGGTGGTGCTGACAGGCATGAAGGTGGTGGGCAAATACGACATGCTGCACGGCCTTGTGGCAGATCCGCAGCCGAACCCGAAGTGCGTGGAGAGCGGCAAGCGGCTGGAAGAACTGTATGCGCAGGCGCTTCCGCTGGCAGAAACGCTGATCCTGGAATTTGTGGCAAAGCTGGACACGGACCAGCCCCTGAGCAAGGCCTTTGACCACACCTTCGGGGAGTTTTGAGCGGGCACAAAAAATGAGGGTGCACCGCCCGGCGGTGCAGGGAGAGAGTAAAAATGCAAAGCGAAAAATTCAAGGTGACCCCGCTGGAGCGGTCATGGATCCTGTACGATGTGGGCAACTCGGCCTTTGTGCTGATGATCGCCACACTGGTGCCCATTTTCTTTAATGCGCTGGCCGAGGCCGGGGGATTGAGTCCGGTGAACTATCTGGCCTACTGGGGCTATGCAAGCTCGGTGGTCACGGTGATCACGGCAGTGCTGGGGCCGATTTTGGGCACGCTGGCTGATACCAGAGGCTTTAAAAAGCCCATCTTCATGCTCTGCCTGTTCGTGGGCGTGGCAGGCTGCTGTGCCATGGGCCTTGCTACTACATGGCTGCCGTTCCTGATCATCTTCATCCTTGCAAAGATCGGCTTTTCGGGCAGTCTGGTGTTCTACGATTCCATGCTGGGCGATGTGACCACCCCGGAACGCATGGATGTTGTGTCTTCGCAGGGCTATGCATGGGGCTACATTGGCAGCTGCGTGCCCTTTGTGGTGTGTCTGGCGCTGGTGCTGGGCAGCGGGGCCATCGGCCTGAGCCAGATGACCGCCCTTTCCGTGGCGCTGCTCATCACCGCTGTGTGGTGGCTGGGTACCACCCTGCCGCTGCTGCGGAGCTATAAGCAGATCAACTATGTGGAGGTGGAGCAGCACGCCATCCGGCAGAGCTTTGTGCGCATCGGCCACACCCTCAAGCATCTGCGCGAGGATAAGCAGGTGTTCTGGTTCCTGCTGGCCTTCTTCTGCTACATCGACGGCGTGTATACCATCATCGATATGGCCACCGCCTACGGCACGGCACTGGGGCTGGAGACCACCGGCCTTTTGCTGGCCCTGCTGGTGACGCAGATCGTGGCCTTCCCTTCGGCGCTGATCTTTGGTCGGCTGAGCGCAAAATATCCGTCCAGCCAGCTTATCCCGGTCTGCATCGCAGCCTACACCGGCATTGCGGTGTTTGCCTTCTTCCTGACCAGCCAGTGGCAGTTCTGGGTACTGGCCGTGCTGGTGGGCATGTTCCAGGGCGGCGTGCAGGCACTGAGCCGCAGCCACTTTGCCAAGATCATCCCGGCTGAAAAATCCGGCGAATACTTTGGCCTGTTCGACATCTGCGGCAAGGGCGCGTCCTTCCTTGGCACCATGATCGTCAGCGTGGGCAGCCAGCTGACCGGCAGCGCCAATGTGGGCATTGGGATGCTGGCGCTGCTGTTTGCAGTGGGCTTTGTGCTGTTCCGGGTGTCCTGCCGGACTGAGGGTGCAAAACAGGTGTAAAAAATACGATTTAAAATTGCCGATGCTTTCGCTTTGGCAATATCAGAGGAAATATTATTTTATAATTTTGCAAACAAGCCAGCCCTGCGGGGCCGGCTTGTTTCCTTTTTCACGGGAAGGGGGGCGTGACGGCAAACGGCATATTGTTGCCATTACGCAGTAAAGATGCAGTTTTCGGCAGCGACTCTATTCGTGAAAGTGCGTTTGGAGCGGCCCGCAGGCCGCGACAAATGCGAAATAAAAATAAAATTTCCGCTGAATATGGCCAGAGTGTAACGGAGGCCATTTTAAATCGTCCTTCTGGTTATAATTAACAAACCGGTAATTGTCTTTTTGAGCGGCGAATGATACAATAGAGGCAATGATTTCAAAACCGCAAAGGAGAAAACGAAATGGAACGATTTCCCGGTTATACCCTCGTGCGTACCGAGGACTGCCCTGAACAGCACGGAACCCTGACCGTGCTTACCCACGATGTGAGCGGTGCCACGGTGCTGCTGGTGGAAAATGAGGATACCAACAAGGCGTTTGGCATCGGCTTTGGCACCTTCCCGTCCGATGACACCGGCGTGTTCCACATTCTGGAGCACTCGGTGCTGGCAGGCAGCGAAAAATACCCGGTGACCTCGCCGTTCTTGCAGCTGCTCAAAAGCAGCATGGCATCTTTCCTGAATGCGATGACCTTCCCGGATAAGACGGTCTACCCGTTCGCTACGCCCAATGAGACCGACTTCAAAAACCTGATGGATGTCTACCTGAACGCGGTGTTCTGCCCGCTGGCTATGGTGGACAAGAGCGTGTTTGAGCAGGAGGGCTGGCACCGCAGTGCCGACGGCACTGTGAGCGGCGTGGTGTACAACGAGATGCAGGGCGCTCTGGCTGCACCGGATGCTCAGTTGGAAAATGCACTGGAACGGGCCATGTTCCCGGATACGGCCTACGGCTTTGTTTCCGGCGGCGACCCGGCCAGCATCCCGGCGCTGACCTATGAAAAGTATAAGCGGGTATATCACCGCCACTACAGCGCCGACAACTGCTGCATTACCCTCTATGGCAAAATGGATATGGCTGAAAAGCTGGAACTGCTGGACAGGGATTATCTCTCCAAAATGCCCAAGGGCACCAGCCGTCCGCAGCTGACCGTGCAGCACGAGCAGGCGGGTGCCTGCGTGGAACTGCCCTACTATACCGAAAACCCGGAGCCGGACGAGGTGCAGTGTGCTCTGGCATGGTACACCGGTGCCTTTGCAGACCGGGAGCGGCAGCTGGGCGTGGAGATCCTGCTGGATGCCCTGCTTGGCACCAATAACTCCCCGCTGAAGGCGGCGCTGCTGGCCGAAAAGCTGGGCGCAGATATTGACATTGGCTTTGACGACAGCACCCTGCAGCCGGTGCTGGAACTGGTGCTGCGCGGTGCCACCGAGGAGAGCGCCCGCAAGTTTGCTGCCGCTGTGCGCAAGGCGGTGGACGGCATTCTGGCCGAGGGCATCCCGCAGGAACTGCTGTTGGCTTCGCTGAACGCAGCAGAGTTTGCATCGCTGGAGCGCCCGGGCACCCTGCCAGACGGCGTGCTGGATGCCATCAACGCTTCTACCGGCTGGCTGCACACCGGCGATCCCACTCTGCTGCTGCACACGGACAGACTGTTTGCTTCCCTGCGGGAAAAGCTGGCCGATGGCTGGTTCGATGAGCTGCTGCATGAGCTGTTTGCACCGGCTCCGGTGCAGGTGGTGCAGGTGCCCACCCTGCCTAAAAAAGAGGAGGACGAACCCATCCGCACCGACGGCAAGCTTGTGCTGGAGCACCCGCTGACCGTTGCCGACCTTGGCGACGGAGCAAGGACGGCCCCAGGCGAGCGGGAACTTCTGGCCGGTGCGCAGCTGGTGCATCACCCTTCGGCAGGCAGCCTGTACCTGAACTTCTACTATGACCTTGGCAATGTGAAGCCTGAGGACATGCCGTATCTGGACCTGCTGACCGATGTGCTGGACGAGCTGGACAGCACCGAACACACCGCTCAGCAACTGAACACTCTGCGCAGCACATGGCTGGGCGACAGCCGCACCCAGCTGGACATCTGGACTGGGCGGCAGGAGGGTGCACCCTGCCATGCCAAGCTGAGCCTGTGCCTGAGCCTGCTGGAACGCAGTCTGGAAAAGGCTGTGGAGCTGGGCGGCGAATGGCTGTATGATACCATCCTTACCGGCCCGGCGGCAGAAGCTGCTTTTGCACGGGTGCTGAGCCAGCAGAAGTTGAACATGGAACAGCAGTTCATCCAGCAGGGCAATGTATACGCAGCCACCCGCGCCAGTGCCCACTACACGGTGGACGGTGCGGTGAGTGAACGCTGCAGCGGTGTGAGTTATTACAAGTTCTTGTGCGGCGTGCAGGAGCGCGGCAATTGGGCAGCACTGGGCGAAAAGCTGGATGCCCTGCGCACAGAGGTGCTGCAGCACGCGGAGCTGACGGTCAGCCTGTACGGCAGCGAGGATGCCCTTGCAAAGCTGCGCACTCTGCTGCCGGACAGCCGCTTTGCTGCCGAGGTCCGCGCTGCGGCAAAGCCCTATGTGGAGCCGCTGACCCCGCCGGTGAACGAGGCCTTTATGATTGACGGCGGCGTGAACTACGCGGTGCAGGTGTGGCCCATGGAGCGCCGCAGCGACCGCAAGGTGCTGGCCCGCGTGATGAGCTACGAATACCTGTGGCACAACATCCGCGAGGTGGGCGGCGCTTACGGCACCGGAATGCTCTCCTCGGACGGCGTGGAATACCTGTACACCTACCGCGACCCCCATGTAAAGGAAAGCTATGACACCTTTGCAAAAGGTCCGGCAGAACTGGCAGCACGGGAGTACACCGAAAAAGACCTGAACGATTTTATTGTGGGTACTGTGGCCAAGCTGGACACCCCCCGCAAGCCGCGTGCTGAGGCCCGCGAGACGGACCGCCGGTATTTCTGCGGCATCACTGATGAAATGATGGCGGCAGACCGCAAGGCCCTGTGTGCGGTGGATGCCGCACTGCTGAAGGAGCAGGCCGCAGAGCTGGGTGCCGCCATGGCAAACGGCGTGCGGGTGGTGTTTGGCAGCAAGGATGCTGTGGAATCCGCAAAAGACCTGTTTGATACGGTAGAGACCCTGTAAGCAAAGAGCCTTCCATCCCGCCCGGGACATGCTCTGACAGGATAAAAGTGCCTGATGATACGAAAAATGTCATCGGGCACTTTTACTTTTTGTAAAGAAACGGAAAAATTTAAAAAGCAGGGTTGACGCAGCAAAAAAGCAGTGGTAAAGTAATGGGCGGAAAAGGCAAAAAGTGTCTTTTTACAACAGGAAAACGAGGTGGTTGTCATGGAACCTGCTGGCAGTAGCAGCAGTCTTTCTCCCCGATTATTTTATATGGTGGCAGCCGCCGTTTCTGCTTTGCGCAGACCCTGCTGTGTGTGAATGCACACGGTGCGTGTTTGCGTTCCCTGAAAAGAAGAAACGAGAGCTGCCACTGAAAAGGAGGCAGCTTTTTTTATGTCTGAAATCTCGATCGATACCCTCAAGACCATGCTGGCAAATCTGGACGATGCCAAGAAATACCAGAGCCTGCGGGATGTGATGGAAACTCTGCCCGCGCCCGACCTTGCGGCGGTATTTGAGGATCTGCCTGCAGAAAAGCTCCCGGTGCTGTTCCGTCTGTGCCCGAAGGATCTGGCCGCAGATGTGTTCACCGAACTGACCCCTGAGACCCAGCAGAAGCTGATCGACGGCCTGACCGATACCGAGCTGAAGGCTGTTGTGGACGAACTGTTCGTGGACGATGCCACCGACCTTGTGGAGGAAATGCCTGCCAACGTGGTCAAGCGCATTCTGGGTCAGGCCGACCCCACCACCCGCCGCATGATCAACGAGCTGCTCAAGTACCCGGAGGACTCGGCCGGCGGCGTGATGACCACCGAGCTGATGGAGCTGCGGCCGGACATGACCGTGGCACAGGCTATGGAGGCCATCCGCAGGAATGGCTTTGACAAGGAGACCATCAACAACTGCTATGTGACCGATGACAGCCGCAGGCTGATCGGCGTGGTGTCCCTGCGGGCGCTGGTGCTGGCAAAGAACACAGAAGAGCCTATCAAGGACCTGATGGATTCCAATGTGGTCAGCGTGAGCACCACCACCGATCAGGAGGATGTTTCCAACCTGTTCGAGAAATACGGCTTTCTGGCTATTCCGGTGGTGGATGCCGAGAACCGGCTGGTGGGCATCGTGACCATTGACGATGCTATCAGCATCCTGCAGGACGAGGCTAGCGAAGATATTGCAAAGATGAACGCAATCGGCCCCTCCGACAAGCCCTACTTCAAGCAGAGCATGTGGGATCTGTACAAGAGCCGTGCGCCGTGGCTGCTGTTCCTGATGATCAGTGCCACCTTCTCCAGCATGGTCATCCGCGGATACGAGGATGCACTGGCCGCTGTGACCGTGCTGACCGCCTACATCCCCATGCTGACCGACGCAGGCGGCAACGCGGGCAGCCAGAGCACCTCCACCATCATCCGCGGCATGGCAGTGGGCGACATCCAGCCCCGCGATCTGCCCCGCATCCTGTGGCGCGAGAGCCGTGTGGCCTTGCTGTGCGGCGGCACGCTGGCCGTATGCAACTTTGTAAAGCTGCTGGTGTTTGACCGCATCGCGGCTCCGGTGGCGCTGGTGGTGTGCCTGACTTTGATCTGCACCATCCTGCTCTCGCAGATCATCGGCGGCATTCTGCCGGTGGCGGCAGAAAAGCTGCATGTGGATCCGGCCGTGATGGCTTCACCCCTGATCACCACCATTGTGGATACCACCACGCTGCTGATCTACTTCAACATTGCAAAGATGCTGCTGCATCTGTAAAAGATACTCGGATCGGAATGCCCGGAGGCTCAGGAAAGCTTCCGGGCATTTTCTTTGCAAAAGGCGGGCGGAAGGAACCGGGAATGGCAGGCGATTTGCAGAAAATTGCAGAAATGAGGCGAAAAAATGCGGAAGAACAGGGATGAACTATTCCTGAAAATATTTTTCAAGATATACAAGAAATGAAAAAGCTGCAAAAACCGGACGATGCAACATTTTGTAATCTTTTTGAGAGAAAAATGACATAATTTTTTTGCTTTTGTAGGGAGGTTGCAAATGTATGAAAAATTGTGATGTTTCGAGAAAAGAAATTGGCGAGCCCAAAAAGCATTTGTTGAAATAGCACAAAAGAACTCCTTCAATCTTGTGAACTTGTTCTCTTGAACAGTGGGGTGCTGCAAGGGTATAATACGAACAGGAATTACAGGTGCATGCAAGATTGCTCCTGTGAAAATGCTGAGATACGAATTGAAGGAGAACATTATTATGAAAATGATTTCGCGTCGTGACTTCCTGAAGGCATCTGCTGTTGTTGGTGCAACTGCTGCTATGACCGCCTGCGGCGGCTCTTCCAGCACCTCTACTGCTGCTTCTTCTGTTGCTGCATCTTCTGCTGCTGCTTCCAGCGCTGCTGCAACCAACGGTTCCGCAAACATCGGCGTGTGCATCTATCAGTTTGCTGATAACTTCATGACCCTGTACCGCTCCGATCTGGAAGAGTACCTGAAGGACATGGGCTACTCCGTCACCATCATGGACGGCAAGAACGACCAGAACACCCAGACCGAGCAGATCAACACCTTCCTGCAGCAGGGCGTGGACGTGCTGGTCATCAACCCTGTCCAGACCACTTCCGCACAGACCATCGTTGATACCGTCAAGCCCTCTGAGACTCCTATCGTCTTCATCAACCGTGAGCCCGACAAGAGCGTTCTGGACTCCTACGCAGACAAGTGCTGCTACGTTGGTGCTGACGCACGTCAGTCCGGTACTTATCAGGGCGAGCTGATCCTGGAGACCGAGACTCAGGGCGATATCAACGGCGACGGCAAGATCACCTACATTATGTGCAAGGGCGACCCCGAGAACATCGATGCTCAGTACCGCACCGAGTACTCCATCAAGGCTCTGACCGATGCCGGCAAGGAAGTCGAGTGCCTGTACGAGTACCTGGACAACTGGGATCAGACCACTGCTCAGCAGGACGTTGCAAACGCTCTGTCTCAGTACGGCGATAAGATCGAAGTCGTGTTCTGCAACAACGACGCAATGGCACTGGGCGCTCTGCAGTCCATCCAGCAGGCCGGCCGCACCGTCGGCAAGGACATCTATCTGGTCGGCGTCGATGCACTGGCCGAGGCTGTTCAGGACGTTCTGGACGGCAACATGACCGGTACCGTGCTGAACGACGACGTGGGCCAGGCCACCGCAGCTGCCGATGCTACCAAGCTGTACGTCGAAGGCTCCGCTGTCGAGCAGTACTACTGGGTCGACTATGTCAAGGTCACCAAGGACAACGCATCTCAGTATGTGAAGTAAGACCAAAGTTCCCCGATTGCAAATGCAAGGTACGCAGTGGACCTTGACGGCTTGATAAAAGCTATAAAGCGCGTGCGTTCGAGAAATCCTTCTCCGCGCACGCGCCTTGTTTTGAAAAAAGGTTTTTCTGCGGCCTTATAATAAACGACAAGGAGGCTCTGCGGAATGTCAGAATACCGTCTGGTAATGAAAGGCGTGGTCAAGACCTTCCCCGGCGTCAAAGCGCTGGATCACGCACAGCTGGAGCTTCGCCCGGGCAAGGTCATGGCGCTGATGGGTGAAAACGGCGCCGGTAAGTCCACATTGATGAAATGCATGTTCGGCATTTACAAGATGGACGAGGGCGAGATCGAATACGAAGGCGAAAAAGTCACCATCCCCACCCCGTTGGATGCACTGAACCGCGGCATTGCCATGGTGCATCAGGAGCTGCAGCCCATCCCGGCCCGTACCGTGGCCGAGAACATCTGGCTGGGGCGCTACCCCACCAAGAGCTATGGCCCCATCACCGTGGTGGATCACCCCAAAATGTACAAGGACACCGAGGAGCTGCTCAAGAAGCTGAAGCTGGACATCAACCCCCATGCAAAGCTCGGCTCCCTGAGCATCGCTCAGATGCAGATGGTGGAAATCGCCAAGGCCGTTTCCGCAAACTGCAAGGTGCTGATCCTGGACGAGCCCACTTCCTCCCTGACCGCAAACGAAGTGGAATCCCTGTTCCGCATCATGCGGGAGCTGAAGGCTCTGGGCGTCGCACTGGTCTACATCAGCCATAAGATGGACGAGATCAAGGTCATCGCCGACGAAGTCACCATCATGCGCGATGGCCAGTACATCGGCAAGTGGGACGTTGCCAACATGACCAAGGAGCAGATCATCGCCAAGATGGTCGGCCGTGAGCTGTCCAATCTGTTCCCGCCGCTGGAGAACCACCCCTCCGACGAGGTCATGATGAAGGTGGAGGACTTCACCTCCATCCATCCGCGTTCCTTCCGCCATTGCAGCTTCGAGCTGAAGAAGGGCGAGATCCTGGGCGTGGCCGGCCTGGTCGGTGCCCAGCGTACCGAGCTGATGGAGGGCATCTTCGGCCTGCGCGCCCACACCGCCGGTAAAGTGTGGATCAAGGGCGAAGCCGTTGAGATCAAACAGCCCCGCGACGCCATTCGCAAGAGCGTAGCGCTGCTGACGGAGGACCGCCGTGCCACCGGCATCATGGGTGTGCTGAGCGTTGCCGACAACATCTCCATTGCATCGCTGGACGCTCTGCGCAAGGGCCCCATCATGCTGGATGATAAGAAGATCCTCGATCTGGTCGCCACCAACAAGGAAAAGATGGCCATCAAGGTGCCCAGCCCCAAGACCGCCATCAAGAGCCTTTCCGGCGGCAACCAGCAGAAGGTGCTGATCGCCCGCTGGCTGGCCAACAACCCCGATGTCCTCATTCTGGATGAGCCCACCCGAGGCATCGATGTCGGCGCAAAATATGAGATCTACTGCATCATCGCCGACCTGGCCAAGCAGGGCAAGAGCATCATCATGATCTCCTCCGAAATGAGCGAGATCATCGGTATGTCCAACCGTGTCATGGTCATGTGCGATGGCCGCATCACCGGCTTCATCGACGGCAAGGACGCCACCCAGGAGAACATCATGGCGCTGGCGACCCAGTTTGAGACCGCACCGACGACGGCAGCGGCCAATCAGTAAACAAGGAGGCTGTCTATTGTGGAAGCTACCAAGAAATTGAACGGCAAGTCCGTGAAAAAATGGCTGAGTGAAAATGCCATCATCGTCCTGATGCTTGCGGTCTCTCTGATCGTCGGCATCATCCACCCCAACTTCTTCGCAGTCGCAAACCTGATCAACCTGTTCAAGAACGTGTCCATCCGCTACATCATCGCGCTGGGCATCTCCGGCTGTCTGATCACCACCGGCAACGACCTGTCTGCCGGTCGTCTGGCTGGCTTTGCGGCCTGCCTGGCCTGCATCTTTGCGCAGACGGAAGGCGCTGCCGGTAAGTTCTACCCCAACCTGCCCACCCTGCCCACCCCGGTGGTCTTCATCCTGGTCATCGCCATCTGCGCCATCGTGGGTCTGTGCAACGGTCTGGTCGTCAGCTACCTGAAGGTCCAGCCCTTCATCGCGACCCTGGGTATGCAGCAGGTCGTCTACGGTATCTGCCTGGTCTACACCGGCGGCACCCCCATCGGCTCCCTGAACAAGAACTTCACCTCTCTGGCCTCCAACAGCATCATCGGCATCCCGGTCCTGATCTGGATCGCCCTGATCGTGGCTGCCTGCTTCTGGTTCCTGTACAACAAGACCCGCCACGGCAAGTACATGTACGCCATCGGCGGCAACGAAGCTGCTGCTGAGGTGGCCGGTGTCAACGTGCACGCTACCAAGATCCGCATCTACATCCTGGCCTCCTGCATGTTCGGTCTGGCAGGCTGCCTGCTGGCTGCAAAGTCCGGCGGCGCATCCGTCAACACCGCACAGGGTTATGAGCTGGACGCCATCGCAGCTTCCACCATCGGCGGTGTTTCCACCACCGGCGGTGTCGGCACCGTGCCCGGCATCCTGGTCGGCGTTCTGGTCTTTGAGCTGATGAAGGTCGCTCTGCAGTTCATGAACGTCAACTCCTCCTACACCTACATCGTGCAGGGCCTTGTCATCATCGTGGCTGTCGCCATTGATATCCGCAAGTACCTCGCCAAGAAGTAATTTCCCCCGAAAAGAGAGCGCCTGCTGGGCCGTCCACTCGTTGCAGTGGGCGGCCCGCTTTGTTATAATAGAAGAAAAACCAAGGAGAACGACCATGGCAGAATGGAATGAAAAAGAAGCCGAACTCGCCCGCCGCGAAGCACTGCTGGCCGAGCGCGAGGCCCAGCTGGAAAAAGAGCAGGCCGAACTGGAAGCGCGCAGGGCGCAGGGCGAAGCGGGGAAGAAGAGCCTGCTGAACAACAACGACCCCAATTTCGTGAACCCCAAGGAAAAGCTCTACGACAAGTTCCCGCTGAGCGTCCACCAGATGGACATCATTATCGGGGTGCTGTTTGCCCTCATCGTTCTGTTTCTGGTGCTGGGCATGACGCACACCAGCTTTTTCGGCCTGTTTGGCGGCTGAAAACGTGGAGCAGGAGCAGCCGCTCGTTGGGAGACTGCGTAGCCCGGCAGAGCCGCACTTGCAATTTCCCCCGGCGGATGGTATCATAAGCACTGCATGTTCTGTGCATGCAAACTAGAACCAAGGAGCAATCTTTTGATGAAGATCATGAATCGTATTTTCTCTGTTGTCGCTGCTGCTGCGCTGGCCGCCGGTCTGCTGGCAGGCTGCGGCGCTTCCTCTGCCGCAGGCAGCACAGCTTCTTCCGCTGCGTCCAGCGTGGCGGCATTTTCGGAGGCCGCTTCCTCGGAGGCTGCATCGGCAGAGGCTTCGGAAGCCAAGGTCAAGGCCCAGTTCACGGTGACCGGGGCCGACGGCGAGAGCCAGACCTTCGACCTGGAAGTGACCGACGGTGAGAAGCTGAGCGATGCGCTGGCCGAGGCCGGCATCATCAGCGCGGACGAGGCCGCTGCAGGCTTTGTCACCACCGTCAACGGCGAGACCGCCGACTGGGATAAGGACAGCGCCTGGTGGTGCCTGACCGACGCTTCCGGTGAGATGACCGCCGTGGGCGTGGCGGACATCGAGCTGCACGACGGCGATCGCTATGCCTTTACCTACACGAAGTAAGGAACCCATGCACACCAGAGTGCTGCGGCTGGTCCTCAGCGGGCTGATGGGCGCACTTCTGGTGGTGAGCAAACAGGCCATGAGCGGCCTCCCGAACATCGAGCCGGTGACGCTCCTCATCATCCTGTTCGCGCTGGAACTGCCCCGCGAGACGCCGGGGGCCATCACGGTGTTTCTGGTATTGCAGGGTGTGCTGTATGGCTTCGGCCTGTGGTGGGCGATGTATCTGTATGTCTGGTATCTGCTGGCCTTTCTGGCCCGGCTGCTGCACCGGATGGACCATGCCCTCGGCTGGGCCGTGGTCAGCGGGCTGTACGGCCTGTGCTTCGGCGGGCTGTGCGCAGCGGTGTATCTTGTGGCCAAGACGCCCGCCTTCGCGCTGAGCTGGTGGCTGAGCGGCCTTTCCTACGACGCGATGCACGGTGTGGGCAACTTTGCCCTCATGCTGCTGCTCTACCGGCCTCTGCGCACGGCGCTGCGCACCGCCAAAAAACAGATCCATGGATGAAAAAAGACGTGCTGCACAGCGTGTGCGGCACGTCTTTTTCGTTATCCTAAGATCTTTTCCAGCAGCCAGAGCAGAATGCCGGGCAGACCGGCCTGCTTCAGAAACCAGAGCAGGATCGAGGACGAAAGGGAAAAGGTGGAAAGCATGAGCGGTTCTCCTTCCTTCAGATCTGAGAGCGCATTGCAACAGGCACTCCAGTAAAAATACGAAGGAGAAAAGGCCGCGATTGCTGGAAAATTTTAGCGCTTCACGTTGAACGCCTCCATGCCGGGATAGACGGCGCTGGCACCCAGGTGCTCCTCGATGCGGAGCAGCTGGTTGTACTTGGCCACGCGCTCGGTGCGGCTGGGCGCACCGGTCTTGATCTGGCAGGTGTTCAGGGCCACGGCCAGGTCGGCGATGGTGGTGTCCTCGGTCTCACCGGAGCGGTGCGAGCTGATGGCGGTGTAACCGGCCTTGTGGGCCATCTTGATGGCTTCCAGCGTCTCGGAGACCGAACCGATCTGGTTCAGCTTGATCAGGATGGCATTTCCGGCACCCAGCTGGATGCCCTTGGCTAGGCGTTCGGTGTTGGTGACGAACAGATCGTCGCCCACCAGCTGGACCTTGCCACCCAGCTCGCGGGTCATCTCCTGCCAGCCCTCCCAGTCCTCTTCGTCCAGACCGTCCTCGATGGAAATGATGGGATACTTCTCCACCAGACTCTTCCAGTGGGCGATCAGCTCGCTGGAGGTGTACTCGGTGCCCGCCTTGGGCAGCTTGTAGAAGCCCTTGCCCTTGGGGCTTTTCCACTCGGAGGAAGCGGCATCCATGGCCAGCATGAAGTCCTTGCCGGGCTGATAACCGGCTTTCTCGATGGCGGCCAGAATGGTCTCGATGGTCTCCTCGTCACTGGACAGGTTGGGCGCAAACCCGCCCTCGTCGCCGACGGAGGTGGCCAGACCTTTGGCCTTCAGGATGGAGGCCAGAGCGTGGAAGACCTCGGCGCACCAGCGCAGCGCCTCTTTGAAGGAAGGGGCACCTACGGGCATGATCATGAACTCCTGGGTATCCACGGTGTTGGTGGCGTGTGCGCCGCCGTTCAGGATGTTCATCATCGGGACGGGCAGGCGGTTGCCGTTCACGCCGCCCAGAAAACGGTACAGCGGCATCTCCAGCGAAGCGGCGGCTGCGCGGCAGGCGGCGATGGACACGGCCAGAATGGCGTTTGCGCCCAGATTGGACTTGTCCTTGGTGCCGTCGGCTTTGCGCATGGCGGCATCGACTGCATAGATGTCGGAGGCATCCAGCCCCACGACAGCATCGGCGATGACAGTGTTGATGTTCTCAACGGCTTTGGTCACGCCCTTGCCCAGATAACGGCTCTTGTCGCCGTCGCGCAGCTCCAGAGCCTCGAACTCGCCGGTGGATGCGCCGGAGGGGGCACAGCCGCGGGCGACAGTGCCGTCGGCGAGCGTGATCTCAGCTTCGACGGTGGGGTTCCCGCGGGAGTCTAAGATCTCGCGGCCGACAACGGATTCGATTTCCAGATAATTCATAAGAAAGACCTCCCGGTAATGATTTGAAATAGTGGATAGTCAATACTAACTAACTGCCTTTATCCTACCACGTCCTGTGCCTGGTTGCAAGAGGGGATCGTGATGTTTGCGGCTGTAAACATCATCAGTCTGCCCGGAGGCGGGGACGGTTATGCCGGGAGGCGGGAAGGCGGCCGCCGCCGCACCTGCCCAGAACCGACCGGACGGCCATTGTGTAACCTTTTTGACATTCGTGAAAACCGTTCATTTCAGGGTGAAACAAGATGAACGATTTGAAAAAACAACCAAAAGTGAATGGAAATTTTGTGTATTTTAACATGATTTAACGGAAAAGGCCCGGAAAAGTATGGACGGTTTGTGAATTGCGAACGGCCCCGAAGGGGGCTATAATGAAACTACCGAGAGCAGAGCCGCTTTGAGGGAAAGGGCTCTGCTTTCTGCTTTCTGCATTTTGCAAATGCTTCCAAACAGGAGGATAACGATTATGAAAAAGATGATCACGCGTCGTAACTTTCTGGCTGCTGCCGGTGTTGTGGCTGCTGCCGGTGTCCTGACCGCCTGCGGTGGTTCTTCTTCCAGCACGGCTGCTTCCGGTTCTGCGGCTGGTTCCGCAGCCGGTTCCGCTGCTTCCGGTGAGACCATCAAGGTGGGCGTCATGGGCCCCCTGAGCGGCAACGTTTCCGTTTACGGCCAGGCCGTTGTCAACGGTGCGAGCCTGTACCTGAAGCAGGTCAATGCCGATGGCGGCATCAACGGCAAGCAGATCGAGATCCTGACCGAGGATGAGCAGGGCGACGCCACCCAGGCCGTCAACTGCTTCACCAAGATGGTGGACGAAGGCATCACGGCACTGGTCGGCGATGTCACCACCACCCCCACGCTGGCCGTGGCTGCTGAGAGCGCCGACTACAACATGCCCATGGTCACTGCTTCTGCGACCGCAGAGGCCGTTACCTACGATGCCGAGACCGACACCGTGAACGCCAACGTCTTCCGTGCCACCTTCACCGACCCGTTCCAGGGCATCAAGATGGCAGATTACGCTTACAAGAAGCTGGGCTACACCAAGGCTGCTGTCATCTTTAAGAAGGGCGCAGACTACAACGAGGGCCTGGCTGAGAACTTCGTCAACGAGTTCGAGAGCCTGGGCGGCACCATCGTCGATCAGGAGAGCTACTCCGACGGCGACGTGGACTTCAAGACCCAGCTGACCAGCATCCTGGGCAAGGCACCGGAGACGGTCTTCTGCCCCAACTACTATGAGGAAGTGGGCCAGATCCTGTCGCAGGCTGAGAGCATCGGCCTGACCGTTCCGTTCCTGGGCGGCGATGGCTGGGACGGCCTGGAGGGCTATGCAACCGCTGACCAGCTGAAGGACAGCTACTTCTGCGCCAACTATGCAAAGGGCGCTTCTCCGGAGTTCGAGGAGGCCTACAAGGCAGAGTACGGCGAGGATTACCCCAACGGCTTCGCACCTCTGGGCTACGACGCAGCCAAGACCGTGGTCTACGGCCTGCAGGCTGCGGAGGACGCCGGTCTGGAAGCAGGCAGCGACGAGTACAAGCAGGCTGTCATTGACGCCATCGCTTCCGGCAGCATCGACGGCATCACCGGCACCTTCACCTTCGACGAGCACCACAACCCCGTCAAGGAGACTGCGATCCTGACCTATGTGGATGGCAAGCCCGAACTGAAGGAAATGTTCTAATCTCTCGTATCAGAACCACTTGCGGAGACCGCCGAAACGGGTTGTCTCCGCTTTTTTGGTAAACAAGTGTCTCCCAAAAGGCGTGGCAAAACGCCGCAAAGAAAGGAAGTATCCATCCATGACAGTGTTTTTTAGTCAGCTGATCAACGGTCTTTCCCTGGGCAGCATCTATGCACTGATCGCACTGGGCTACAGCATGGTGTACGGCATCATCCTGCTGCTGAACTTTGCCCACGGCGATGTCATTATGGTGGGCGCGTACATGTCCTGGTTCGTGATGAACCAGCTGGGCCTTGGCCCGGTGACGGCTGTCTGCGCCACCGTCATTACCTGCACCCTGCTGGGTGTGGTGATCGAAAAGGTCGCCTATACCCCGCTGCGCAGTGCGCCCCGCATCTCGCTGCTGATCACGGCCATCGGCGTGTCCTTCTTCCTGGAGTATACGGCGGAGCTGCTGATGGGCTCCGGTGCAAAGGTCATCCCGTCCTACTTTGAAGCCAGGACCTTCTACTTCGGCAAAGTGCCGGTGGGCCTGACCTCCGTGATCACGCTGGTGGTCACCGTGCTGTCCATGCTCGTGCTGACCTTCCTGGTCCAGAAGACCAAACTCGGCAAGGCCATGCGTGCCGTCTCCGAGGATATGGATGCGGCCCGCCTGATGGGCATCAACGTCAACAGCACCATCTCCTTCACCTTTGCGGTGGGTTCTGCGCTGGCCGGTATCGGCGCAGTGCTGTACTGCTGCTCCTACCCGCAGGCAACGCCCACCATGGGCTCCATGCTGGGCCTGAAAGCCTTCGTTGCCGCAGTTCTGGGCGGCATCGGTTCCATTCCGGGCGCGATGATCGGCGGCATCGCCATCGGCCTGTGCGAGTGCTTCGTTTCCGCCATCGGCCTTTCCGCCTGGAAGGACGCCGTTACGTTTGCGATCCTGATCATCGTGCTGCTGTTCAAGCCCACCGGCTTCCTTGGCCGCAAGGTGCAGGAAAAGGTGTAAGGAGGGCATGAAGATGAATACCAAACGCAAAACGCTCAAAATGCCCGTGCGCTACCTGATGAATACGGTGCTGGTGGCGCTGCTGTTCCTGGGGCTTTCCTACCTGACCGGGAATCTGCTTTCCACCTATCAGAACAAGGTGCTGATGACCGTGGGCATCAACATCATCCTGGCCGTGTCTTTGAACGTGGCCACCGGCTATCTGGGCCAGCTGCCGCTGGGCCATGCCGGTTTCATGGCCGTGGGTGCTTACACCTGCGCGCTGTTCACCAAGTACAGCCCCCTGCCCAGCGGCATCTCCTTTGCCATTGGTCTGGTGCTGGCCTGCATCATGGCGGGCCTGTTCGGTGTGCTGATCGGCATCCCCGCTCTGCGCCTGACCGGTGACTATCTGGCCATCCTGACGCTGGGCTTCGGCGAGATCATCCGCATCACGCTGAACAACATCGACGATGTGCTGGGTTACAGCCTGTTCTACGGCTCCAAGGGCCTGAAGAACATCCCCAAGTATTCCCATTTCAGCAATGTGTTCCTGTGCGTGGTCATCACCTGCTTCCTGATCCACACCATGATGAAGAGCCGCCACGGCCGCGCCGTCCTCGCCATCCGCGACAACGAGATCGCGGCCGAGAGCTGCGGCATCCAGACCACCTACTATAAGGTCATGGCCTTTGCCTTCTCTGCGGCCTTCGCCGGTCTGGCCGGTGGTCTGTACGCCTGCTACATCGGCGTTCTGAACCCCTCGACCTTCGGCTTCATGAAGTCCATCGAGATCCTGGTCATGGTCGTTCTGGGCGGCATGGGCTCCATGCTGGGTTCCATCCTCTCGGCAACGGTGCTGACCATCCTGCCCGAAGCGACCCGTAGCTTTGACAGCTACCGCATGGTCATCTACTCGCTGGTGCTGATCCTGATGATGATCTTCCGCCCCGGCGGACTGCTGGGCAGCTACGACTTCTCCATGAGCCGCATCGTGGAGAAGGTCCTGAACGGGGAACTGTTCCGCAAGAAGAACAAGGAGGGTGCAGATCATGAGTGAGTTCCAGACGAGACTGAACAGCGTCCCCTCCGGCGGTTTCCTGACCGACCGCGATAAGGACAAAAAGCCCATCCTCGACGTGCGCGAGCTGGGCATCGACTTCGGCGGCCTGACCGCCGTGGACGGCTTCAACCTGATGATCGGCCGCAACGAGATCACCGGTCTGATCGGCCCCAACGGTGCCGGTAAGACCACCGTGTTCAACCTGCTCACCAACGTTTACCAGCCCACCCGCGGCTCCATCCTGATCGACGGCATGCCTACGGCGGGCAAAAAGACCTATCAGGTCAACCGCATGGGTGTGGCCCGTACTTTCCAGAACATCCGTCTGTTCAAGGAATTGAGCGTCATCGACAACATCAAGGTGGGCCTGCACGAGTCCATGAAGTATAATTTGGCCTCCTCCCTGGTGCGGCTGCCCAACTACTGGAAAGAGGAAAAAAAGTGCACCGAGCGTGCCTTTGAGCTGCTGGACATCTTCCACATGGCCGACCTGGCCAACGTGCCTGCCGGCAGCCTGCCCTACGGTGCTCAGCGTCGTCTGGAGATCATGCGTGCACTGGCTACCAGCCCGAAGCTGCTGCTGCTGGACGAGCCTGCCGCCGGTATGAACCCCTCGGAGACCGCCGAGCTGACCGAGACCATCCGCCGCATCCGGGACGAGTTCAACATTGCCGTGCTGCTGATCGAGCATGATATGAGCCTGGTCATGGGCATCTGCGAGGGCATCGCGGTGCTGAACTTCGGCCGCATCATTGCCAAGGGCACCCCGGACGAGATCCGCAACAACCCCCAGGTCATCGAAGCCTACCTGGGCAAGAAGGAGGGCTGAGCGATGGCAGATACCATCCTGAAGGTCGATAACATCAACGTGTATTACGGCAATATCCACGCCGTAAAGGGCGTTTCCTTTGAGGTGAACGAGGGCGAGATCGTGACCCTGATCGGTGCCAACGGTGCCGGTAAGTCCACCACCCTGAAAACCATCTCCGGCCTGCTGAAGCCCCGTACCGGGGACGTGCTGTACCGGGGCAAAAGCATCAAGGGCGTGCGCGCCCACAAGATCGTGGAAGCCGGTCTGGCACAGGTGCCGGAAGGCCGCCATGTGTTCCTGCACATGACCGTGGAGGAGAACCTGGATATGGGCGCTTACACCCAGCCTGCCTCCACCATTGCTGCCAACAAGGAAAAGGTGTTTGAGCTGTTCCCCCGCCTGAAGGAGCGCCGCAAGCAGCTGGCCGGCACCATGTCCGGCGGCGAACAGCAGATGCTGGCCATGGGCCGTGCGCTCATGAGCAACGCTTCCATGCTGATGCTGGACGAGCCCTCCATGGGCCTGTCGCCCCTGCTGGTGCAGGAGATCTTTGACATCATCCGCAACATCCACAAGGAGGGCATGACCATCCTGCTGGTGGAGCAGAACGCACAGATGGCCCTTTCCGTGGCCGACCGCGCCTATGTTCTGGAGACCGGCCGCGTGGTCATGGCCGGCACCGGTGCCGAGCTGCTGACCAACGAGCGGGTGCGCAGCGCGTACCTGGGCGGCTGAGCCTTTTTCAAGACACGACGCGATGCGGGAGCCGCTGCACAAAACAAGGTGCAGCGGCTCCTGTTTTTTCGGGCATGCACTTTACTTTCGTAAAAGAATGTGCGATAATTTAACCAGTGTTTTTTGGTTTCTGGAACCGCCGCCTGTTGGGAAAGCAGGTGAGCTGACAACACAAAGAGGGGTACTATCTATGAGCAAGATCATCATCCCGGAAAACTACACGCCCGCGCTGAACCTGTACGACACCCAGCGCGCCATCGGCACGGTGAAGCGGCTGTTTGCCGACACCCTGTGTGCCACGCTGAACCTGTACCGCGTGTCTGCGCCGCTGTTCCTGGAGGCCTCCACCGGCCTGAACGACGACCTGAACGGCGTGGAGCGCAAGGTCACCTTTGACATCAAGGACAGCGGCACCGAAGCACAGGTGGTGCAGTCGCTGGCCAAGTGGAAGCGCAAGGCCCTGAAGGACTACGGCTTCCGCGTGGGCAAGGGCCTCTACTGCGACATGAACGCTATCCGCCGCGACGAGGACATGGACAACCTCCACTCCATCTATGTGGACCAGTGGGACTGGGAGAAGCATATCTCTCCCAAAGACCGGAACGTGCTGTACCTGAAGGAGACGGTGCGCGACATCGTGGGCGCCATCTGCGACACCTCCGCTGCCCTGCGCAACGCCTTCCCTGCCCTGACCTTCAAGCCGGACCGGGACGTGTACTTCATCACCACCCAGGAGCTGGAGGACCGCTATCCCGACCTGACGCCCAACGAGCGGGAGGTGGAGATCTGCCGCAAGCATCACACCGTGTTTCTGATGCAGATCGGCAAGACCCTAGCCTCCGGCAAGCGCCATGACGGCCGCGCTCCCGACTACGACGATTGGGAGCTGAACGGCGATATCCTCATGTGGAACCCCATTCTGGAGCGGAGCTTCGAGCTGTCCTCCATGGGCATCCGGGTGGACGCCGCGGCTCTGGACCGCCAGCTGACCGCCGCGAACTGCAACCAGCGCCGGGAGCTGCCCTTCCACAAGATGCTGCTGAACGGTCAGCTGCCCCAGTCCATCGGCGGCGGCATTGGCCAGTCCCGGCTGTGCATGTTGCTGATCGGCACCTGCCACATTGGCGAGGTTCAGGTGAGCCTGTGGGATGCTGACACCATGAAAACATGTGAAGATGCTGGTATTACGCTGTTGTAAAGTAAAGTTACCATACAGAAAAGCCGCCCGCCGCAGATCACGGCGGG
>OOBN01000867.1_pt1 | contig 24947 bp, 11 predicted proteins | sample 1671091 | NCBI WGS metagenome assembly OOBN01 (sample SAMN06348121, study PRJEB24527) | human gut metagenome | biome: human gut; feature: ankylosing spondylitis patient; material: feces | host: Homo sapiens | place: China | collected 2015-10 | reverse complement strand
TGTCCTCCGAGGACTTCACGATCTGCAAATCTCCACGCTTGAGCTTGTTGTTGAAGGTCACGGTAGACACCTGACCGGAAACCACCGTCACACGGCGGGATTCCTGCGGCTCATACTTGTCGTAATCCATCTCGGTCACGGTGTAGACACCGGGCATCAGGTTGTCGATCTGAATCTCGCCCTTGGAGTTGGTCTTGACGGTCTGATTGATGCCGTTGCCGGTGAGGGTAAAGGTGAGGTTATCCACCTTGCCGTCCTCCGAGGTTTTGACGATCTTAGCAGAGCCGTAGGACACCTTCAGATTGAGGAACGCCTGCACGGGGTCCATAACAGTGGCTGCGTAAGTGACCGCATCCTGCATGGTTCCGTCAGGCCCATAGTGACCGTCGCTCCATACGACAACGCCCTTGCGAATATTGTTCTTGCTGGCGGAGATGGTCACAGGTTCCGCAGGGGCAGTCTTAGCGGTAATGGTCAGTGTATCTCCATTGCTCGTAAAGACAATATCGGACAGGTTGCTGCTGAAGGTATAGTCCGATACCACATGATTGCTGTCGGTCAAGGTAGCTGTGTATTGACTACCGTCCCATTTCAGCTCGACAGTCTGCGCCTTGTTGGGGGTCTTGCTCATAAAGCTGGGAATGACCGTATGGCTCTGAACGCTGGCTTCGATGCTGTCGTAGTAAGCAGAGAAGCGACTATACAGCGGGTGAGCGGTGCGGTACATGGATTTCACGGCATCAGCACTGCCGGGGTCAACATGGTTGAAGTTTGCATCCCGCTCTCCGACAACCGTTTCCCATACCAGCACCTGCGTAGCCATCATGTGCGCCATTTTGTCAGCATCGGATTCATTCTGCGAGCGCCAATCGAGGGACAAGTCACCCTGATAGCCATACTGCATGATTCTGCCCAGCAGTGTCTTGATGGTATCGGCATCAATGGTGCTGTTGTAATCAGATGGATAGTTCTTCCAATAATCCTCGCCGTATCTTGTATAGGTTTTCTCCAGCAGACGGGGAACCCCCGGCTCGATGCAGTAGCAGGCAGGGCCATCGAAGGAACCGATGGTGTGCAGTGTGGTCATCCATGTTGCCTCACCGGAGGTCCAGCCGTTCATATAATGCAGCTCATCATGCCCCCAAGTGCCGCTGTAATCGAGGTTGGCATCCCCGCTTCGAGGAAAACCAATGGAATAGGATTTTGCCACTTCGCCGGAAGAAGAAGCGGCAAAGGCGGTGATACCCCCGCCGAGAATGGTTGTGAAGCAGATCAGCAGCGCCATAAGCCCTGAAATGCTTCTGCGATAGAGTTTTTTCATTTGCGTACCTCCTTGTAGATACGAAAAAAGCACCGCATTGCTGCGATGCTGATTTCAAAATGTTTGATTTATGCGTATCCGATGTAGATCAGATAACTGCCAGCGGAGACGGACTCATACCAGACCCACACATCGGTGATGTCCGCATCTGCCGCATAGCGATTGAGTCGGGATTGTATGTCCCGTTCCAGATAGATACAGCCGGCATCCGCATCAATGGGGTTGTCCCAGCAGTACACCGCTTCACTGTTCAGCGTAAGACCGACACTCTCGGCATAGCTCTTGGCAAAGTTGACCCAGTAGCCGATGTCAAAGGACGGCTCGGCGGGCGGCTCCGTGGATGGTTGTGTCGGCTGAGGCGGTTCTGACGGCTTCGGTTCCTCGGTTGCCGGAGAGATGGGCTGTTCTGTTTCGGATGGAGCCGGTGAAGCTGTGGTTTCCGACCGGCGCTCGGACTCGTCCTTCTTTTGCTGCGGCTCGCTTGTCTGCGGCGGCGTTGTGTTGCTTACTGGATGTTCGGGAACCGGTCGGCGTTCGCTTTCCGTGCTTCCTTCCGTTTCCTCATCTGCTGTCTGTGCGCTTTGTGCTTCGGGTGGCTGAGCCGGGGCTGTCTGTTCTGCCTGAGAGGTATCTTTTCCGGCAGCTTCTTCTGTCTGGCTCTCCGAAAAAGAAAACCCGTCGGGCTTTTCGGTGTTCTGTGAAGCCTTGCCGCACCCGGTAGTCAGGCACAAAAGCAGAATGAGAAATATGCTCAAAGCCCTCGTTTTCATTGTGCGACCTCCTTTTCGCACTCATTTTGCCGAAAAGAGAGGGAAAAATCAAGCCTGCGATGACGGCAGAACCCTTAATGATACCGCAAATCAGCTTTTTCGGGAACTTTACGCTGTTTCCACCAGCTCTCTTATATAGCTATACTCAAGGGAGATAGAGTTTATTTAAGAGAGATAGATATTCTCTTTTCGGTTAGTCTGTTACTATTCAAGGGGTTGGAGTGTGAGGAAGGGGAAGCGAAAAAACGTACTCCGCCTGCCGTTACCGGCTGTCACGATCCGCCCGCTGACGGAGAAAGCGGCTGTAATGCTCCAAGGCCTTCAGCACATAGTCCTCCGTTTGGCTGATGGGAATATTCTTGGGGATCAGGCTTCGCACCTTGTCCCCTCGCAGGATGATCTTTTCCCGCTGGTTGGGCTTTTCTTCGCACATAATGGCGGACACCACCTCCGGCGTGAGCTTGCCCTCCGAGAAGAACTTCCGCATACGGATGGTCTGGTCGTGGGAGGGCGTACACTGGTTCAGGTCGATTTCCTCTACCACATCCCGCTGGCTGTCCTCGTCCAGATAGGACAACTCCACCGCAGGGCGCATCTTGATTCTGCCCTCGTCCACAAGGTCAAGCAGTTCGGGAACAAGATTGGTAAGGCGGATATATTTTCGAACTTGCTCGTGACTTTCACCGGCTTCTTCGGCAAGAATTTCTCGGCTTTTGCGCCCTTCATAATTGTGCAACACTGTTGCCCCATTTTCTTTGCTCGGTCTGCCTGCCTGACGCTTCATCGCTTCCAAGCGCATCTTGTAGGCAAACGCCTTTTCCGAGGGAAGTATCTGCGACCGCTGGTAGTTGCTCTCCACCATCAAAATGGTGGCGGCGTCACGGTCAAGGTCTACCACCTCGCAGCGGAGCGTTTCAAACCCGGCAAGCTCACAGGCTCGTTTTCTGCGATGTCCCGAAACAAGCTCGTATCTGCCGTCCTCCTTCTGCCGGACGGTCGCCGGGGTAATGACTCCGCGCTCCTTGACGCTTTCCACAAGCTGTAACATATCCTCATCGTCCCGCACCTTGAAGGGATGGTCGGGAAAGTTGTCGATCTCCGTCAGGGGGATGTCCCGGATTTTTGCCAGCTTTGCGTCGTCCCGTTCCTCCTGCGTGGAGAACAGGTCATCGAGCGTGTTCGTGGGAAGCGTGAAGTCGCTCTTTCTGCCTGCCATCGGCTAACACCTCCTTCGTGAAATCTGCGTAGGCCTTGGACACGGTGCTGTTCGGCTCATAGGCGTATATGCTTTTTCCCTTGGACGAAACCTCTGCGGCTTTCACGGCAACGGGAATGGTCGTCCGGTAAATCCTGATCCGGCAGCCGAAGTTCTCCCGCAGCGCCTCCACGGTGCTTTTGGCGAGATTCGTTCTGCCGTCCACAAGGGTCAGCAGGATTCCATCGATGGCAAGGTTCGGGTTGGTGTGCTTTTTTACCTTGGCAATCGTGGACAGGAGCTGCGTCATTCCCTTTGCCGGCAGATATTGCGCCTGCACGGGAATGATAACGCTGTCCGCAGCCGTCAGTGCGTTAAGGGTAATCATACCGAGGGACGGCATACAATCTATGAGGACATAATCGTAGTTGTTCTTTACTTGGCTGAGATAGTTCTTCATCACGCTTTCCCGGCTCATTGCGGTCACAAGGCTCATCTCCAGCGCCGACAGCTCAAGATTCGACGGCACAAGGTCAACCTTTTCCTCGTGGCTGAGAATCCCGGCAAATGGGTCTTGGCTTTCCTCGCGCATTACCGCCGCCAGCTTGTTGGTCAGCGTCTGCGGCAGACTGTCTGAATCCCGCCAGCCGAGGCAGGCCGTAAGGTCGCTCTGCGGGTCTGCGTCTATGAGGAGTACCTTTTTGCCCTGCATGGCAAGCCCGATTCCGAGGTTGACCGCCGTGGTGGTTTTCCCGACGCCGCCCTTTTGGTTGCATATCGCTATGGTTTTACAGTTTGGCATCTTTCGTTTTCCTCCTTCTTTGTAGATTTCATAGCCGCCTGTAATGAACGGCTATGTATATGTCCGCAGTATTTGTCCTCAACGCCCCCTGCGGCGGCTTTCGCCTTCCGGGAAACACTTGGGTCACGGTGTGCTGCACCGTGTCATAGGGCTTTCACCTCTGCCGGGTTCTCCGCCAGCTCCGTAGAGAAGTATCATAATCCTTCTGACTGTCATCGCCGTCCCGGTGGCAATCCGGGTTTCAGATCGGGGGTTCTCGCTCGTCCTCCGGTTAGGAGAAGTCACGGCGTACCCATCTTCGGGCTAATCATCAGAAGTAATGTCCCAAGTGCCTGTATATTCAATTTTCAAGGTTCACGAAGCGGCTCCCGATTGTGGTTGGGAAAGAACCCCTTCACTTACTCTGAATAAGGAAGCGATTTTTGAGGGTGTTTTTCAAAAAAAGTTGAAAAAATTTTTCGTGCCCCTTGGAAAGCAAAAAAGCCGCCCTTCCGAGAACGGAAAAGCGGCTTTGCGTTTGAATGATTTACTTGTTCATATTTATATAGTATACTGTGGTCAGGCTTATGGAAGGAGGGCAAGAGCTATGACGAACGGCAGCAACAGAAGCAAAGAGATAATAAGCAGGCTCGGTTTGTCCTCCCGGACTTTTTGCTTCATAACGAATTACGGTCAGTTCAGACGAAAACGGGGATAGTACAGGACTATCCTGATTTCGCGCAGGGCTGTTCGGTGAGCAGTTCTGCTTTTACTTTATATATGGGAGATGATACACGATGATTTATTTTACGGCAGACACGCATTTCGGTCACTACAATGTCATCCGGTTCTGCGACCGTCCCTTTGCCTCCGCCGAGGAAATGGACGAGGCGATGATTCAAAACTGGAACGATAGAGTGACCGGAAACGATATGGTATATATTCTTGGGGATATGTTTTTCCGCAGCACCAATGCGGAGGGAATCCTGAAGCGGTTGAAGGGCAAGAAGCGGCTGATCGTCGGCAACCACGACGGCTCGTGGATGACGAAGTTTGACTACGCAAGGTATTTTTTCAGCGTGGACAAGTTTTTGGAAACCTCGGACGGAAAGCGCTCTTTAACGCTATGCCATTACCCGATGCTTTCGTGGAAGCACGCGAAGCGGTCATATATGATCCACGGGCATATTCATAATGATACGAGGGCAGACTTCTGGCCACTGATTGCCGCACGGGAGAATGTTTTGAATGCCGGTGTGGATATAAACAGCTTTAAGCCTGTAACTTTTGATGAGCTGCTGGAAAACAACCGCCATTTCAAGGAAAACTCTTTGGCGGAAAGCTATACCTGAAATGAAAAGAGCCGCTTACTCCGATTGGGAATAAGCGGCTCGAACTCTATTCAGATGTATACGACCTTCAGCTTTTTTCGCTTTGCGCCGGTCAGCTTCACCAGCACATCGTCAACGGCGTCCGTGTATTTGCCCTGCCGGATAAGCGTGTTTTTCAGGTCTATGAGGGATTTGATAACCTCCGACCGTTCCTGCTCGGTCAGATAGATATGATACTTCTGTTCTTTCATTGTCCGGCACCTCCTGACGCTTCCATTATACTCCGGCAGTTGCAAAAAACGCAAAGATGCGATTATACTATATATATACTGATAGCAACAAGGCTCCAACCTTGCCGGTTGAAGCCCTGTTGCTGCCTTTGCGAATGCCACTTTTCTGTTCGTTTGAAATTATCGCCTTAGTGGGCTGTGGCATTATGCACCGTCCTTTTCTTATACCCACAAGATGTGTCAATCTTTTTTGAAATTATTTTTTACCGTTTGTGCCAAAAAATGACCGCTTGTGCCAAACCCATTGCGATTTTATCCTGCTTTTTATATGATACAATTGTGAAACCATGGGCGAGTGTGCCCAAGGGGTTAGAGTACCGGTGGGTGCATCGGCTGTGGATATAGATGGCGTGTAGAAAAGGAGTAATCGCATGAACACAAAAGTTACACGAAGAAAACGCTTTTTGTCGGGGCTGTTGACACTGGCTATGCTGTTGACCATGACGCCGCTGTCGGCGTTTGCGGCGGAGGACTATGTCGCCGAGATTACGGTCGGCAATACGACCACGCCGTACGGCGACTTGGCGTCGGCGTTCAGCGCTGTGCAATACGCCTCGGGGAGCGCTACGGTAAAATTGTTGAGCAATGTTGACAATTTTTATACCGGCTTTAACAGGAGCGACGGCGTCCAGCTGAACAGCGGCGATGTTACGTTTGACTTAAACGGTCACTACCTTGAAAGATACAACAACGGCGCCGGAACCAACGCCAATAAAAAGGCTGTGTTTTATGTAACGGGAAGCGCTAAGCTGACCGTTATGGACAGCGTCGGCGGTGGAGAGATCTTGCAGCCGTTGAGCGAGCCCGCATTGATCGTTGATTCAAGCGCGTCGCTTACTGTTTTGAGCGGCACGATTACAAACACCGGGGCAGGCTGCGGCGTCCGTATTGACGGCGGAACGCTGGCTGTCGAAGGCGGCACGATCAATGCCTCATTTGACGCGGGTATTTGCGTCGGCGGCGGTACCGTGACCGTGACGGGCACCCCTGAGATCTACGGCGGAAAAGCAAGTGCTCTGCTGATCAACGGAGAAAGTACCGTCACCCTTTCGGGCGGAACCTACACGACCGATGAAACCGATAAGCGCAGTATCCTGACCACGGTCGGCAAGGTTACAGACCTTTTGGCTGACGGCTTCCGGTTTACCGACGCAAACGGTCTTGATGTTGCCATTACCGAGGACGGTCAGGGAACGGACTCCGATCATGTCACCGTATCCGATTTCGGCATTAAGTATATCGGCGCCGACGGAGCAGAACAAAAATGCACGAGCTTTACCGAGATTACCGACGCGACCACAGGGGATTTGACCGGTTGGTATGCCGTCACGGGAACCGTTAATATAGGAGGTGCCGTCGGTGTTGCCGGAGGCAACACACTGAACCTGATTCTTTGCGATGGGGCACAGCTCAACCTGACCCGCACCCTGTATATGCTCCGCGGTTCAACCATTAACATATACGGGCAAAGCGGCGGTACGGGTACACTGATCATCGAATCAAGTATCTGCCAGCCTGCCATAGGGATTATGGTGGGTTCCCCCGACGGCACCGTTACCGTAAACATTTACGGCGGCACTGTCACCGCAAAGACAGCCGAGGGCGCACAGCCTATCGGATCGGTTCCCGCTGTTACGACCAGCAAAGCTAATGTCACCATTGCCAAAGGCCTGAAATGCGTGAAGACCGATGACCTCAATACGCCATATGCCTATGACAATACCGACGGTACATCGATCACCATCACCAAATGCACCGAGCATAAATGGTTATACACAGATATAACCGACGACACCCACGATCAGACCTGTGAGTTTTGCGGTACGACGGAAACGGGCGTTGCACATACAACGGCAAGTTATAGAAACATTCGTGTAGACCCCCAAAGACACTACCTGATTTGCGCTTGCGGGGAAGAATACGGCAAAGAATATCACACGTATACCTATGCTCCCAACAGCGACGGCTTGACCCACACGGCGACATGTAAATGCGAACATGCGGTAAACGATATTGCCCATACCTATAAGGGCGAAGACGAAATTTGCATATGCGGTGCGGTCCATTTGGCAACATATGACGAAAAGAGCTATGCTTCACTGCAAAGCGCCATTGACGACGCCGCACCTGTAGGCGGTACGGTAACCCTTGCACAGGATGAGATTGATGAAAATGTTGTCGTCACCGACGGTGCGGTCACCATTGACCTGGGCGGTAACAGATGGATCGGCAATATTAATGGTGGGAGCTTTGTTCCTCTGACCGTAAACGGCGGCAGCGTTACCTTGAAAAACGGAAATCTCTTCCAGTGGTGGTCCGGTTCCAGTGCCCACACCGGCATTGAGATCAACGGCGGCAGTGTGACGGTAGGGGAAGATGCCCGTGTCATGGGCGGTGTGCCTGACAGAAATACCAAATGCCCTTCTATCACTCTTAACGGCGGCACCCTTGTCCTCACAGAGGGCGCAGTCCTGCTGAGCGGCTTACAGGTGCCGGAGGGCAAGGCGCTTGCGGACTATCTGTCCGAGGGAGCGGCTTTTGTCAAATGCAGTTACGATTATGGCAGTAACACCGTGACCGTGTCCGACCCGCAGGAGTTTGTTCCCGATGTGTATACGGCAAACAAGATTACCGAGGGAATGGTGATCGTTTCCCATACCCACGATTTCAGCAGCGGCACGGCCTGCCCCTGCGGCTTCAACTGCGAACACAGCGTGGTGGATGAAGCTACTGGCAAGTGTATGATCTGCGACGCGCAGGTATATATGGCAACGGTTATAACCGCAGACGGTTCGCGCGTACACTTTGATTCCTTTGCCGACGCGTGGGAGGCGGCGGTCGATAACGAAGGCTCAACCTTAAAGCTGCTGTGCGATGTTGACCTCGGTCAACTCGGCACAAATACGGCTATCAGCGTAAAGTCAGGCGCATTTACCCTTGACCTTAACGACTTTACTTTGAGTGCCGCTTATTCAAGCGGTGGCGTTATAAATGTCTCCGGTTCGGCGAAGCTCACCGTTAAAAACGGTAAGCTCGTAAACACAGCCACAAAGGGATTCGCTGCAAGCTCCACTGCTATTACGCTTTACTACGGAACGGTGGAGCTTGAGAATGTTGAATTGACCGGCGGAAGTGAGTACGGAGAGCAGGTCTACTCTGCCGCTGTGAATGCAGGCACACTCCGTATTATGGACAGCACCTTTAACGGTGCGCTTCGGGCATACCCTGACGCACTCGCCAAAATAGAACTTAAAATCGCATCCGCAACGCTCAATAACGGCATAGAATATACATATGATGACAACAGCAATAGGGACTATGATGGACTTAAAGGCTTTTTCGCCGACGGCTGTATGCTCTTTGACGAAAACGGCAAGTATATTGACTTCACTTCCGACGATTATTGGAGTGTGGGCACAAGTTCTACAACTTTCAAATATGCCGATAAAGCGATTGTAAAATCACACGAGCACACATTTGTTGACGGCAAGTGTGCCGAGTGCGGCTATGCCTGCCCACACGACAGCGGCAAAAACGAACGCGAAGCGGGCTACTTTGAAAAGGCGGTCTGCTCGATCTGCCATTGCGAATACGGCGATTATGCGCAGGATACCACCGCGCCCACGGGTGAGATTTTAATTCAAGGGCGTCCCTGGTGGCAGACGGTGCTGAACACAATCACCTTCGGCTTGTTCTTTAAGGAAGATGCCAGCGCGATCATCACCGCTGACGACGACAGCTACAGCCAGCCCGGCTTTGACGAGACAAAGCATGCGGTAAAGATCGAATGTTTTGTCAGTGACGGTATTTTAAGCGAAGAGGCGGTCGAGAATTCTACGGAATTCCGGGAGTATACGAAGCCCATAGACTTTTCTGCCGAACAGCAGTATGTTGTCTATGTGCGCCTGACCGACCATGCAGGAAATGTTACCTATGCGGGTTCTGCGGGATTTGAGATAGACAAGACCGCACCGCTTATCGACGGTATGGAAAACGGCGGAGTCTATTCCTTCTGCGGCGGAAAGACCATAACTGTCACCGACAAAAATATAGATAAGGCCACCATGGACGGTGCGGAGATTACTCTCGATGAAAACGGGCAGTACACCCTTCCTGTGGATTTGCAAAAGCACAAGATTTTTGTTTCAGATAAAGCGGGAAATGAAACGACCGTTTGGATTACAGTATTCCCGTCTCACGATTTTGACAAGACGACCGACACCTGCAGCCATTGCGGTACTCTCGCAGCGGCAAAGGTGGAAAAGGGAGAAATCTCCGACCGCTTTGCAACCGGCGACGAGCTGTTTAAGGCGTTGGAGGACACAAAGTACAACGGCGCTGTCGTGACCCTGCTGACCGATGTGACTATTACCAAAAATGTGAGCGCTTCCGGCGAGGCGCATATTAAAAACGATCTGACCATCGATCTGAACGGCAAAACGCTGCAGGGAGCTGAAAATAAATATATCATGGTCGCCGGCGGTGCGGTCAGAATATACTCATCGAACGGGGAAGGCACGCTTGCAACCGATTTGTCGGTCTATGGTACCGATGCGTCACTTACCATGGATAGCGGCATCGGTGAGGCTGAACGCGTTATGTTCCGCGAGGGCTATCTGGCCATTCATTCCGGACGGTATGCGGTGCTTAACATCGTATATACCGAAGGGAGTGTTGCAGAGCAGGTCGATCTTTACGGCGGAAGCTATGGATCGGTCTATCTTGCCGAAGCCGGTTCTGCGACGGCCGAACAGACCTTAGGCAAAGGTTACCGTTATGACGGGGTGAGCTATGCGACGGCACAGGGGAAAAAATCGCTGTCGAAAGTTTCGGTCATCCCCTGCGATCACGCGGATCTGAGCGATTTTGTCTGCACCGGCTGCGGCATGGAGATGTTCCTTTCTGTTGAAGCAAACGGAACGACAACGCTGTTCGGTACCTTTGAGGACGCTATTCGTTATGCTGAGCAGAACGAAGGCTGCACGGTGAAGCTGCTGCAGGATATTACGCTGTGTAGGGAGAATGTCGGTTCACTGATTTCTAACTACTATATTTACCTTAAAACCGGTACTTACATGCTTGATCTTGCGGGAAAAGCGCTGACCATAGGAGACGGAGCGGAATCACTACAGGGGCTCTCGGTGACCGGCGGCTGTAACCTGACTGTTACCGATACGGTCGGCGGCGGAAAAATCAACAGCAGCAGATGGGGCGAAGTTTTTGAAGTTCGTTCCGACGGTCTCCTGACTATTGAGAGCGGCGACTGTACCGAACTTTCAAGGGTTTTGGCTTGGGGTTCTGACAGCCTGACGATCAAGGACGGTAAGTTTAACTGTGTCGCAAGCAAGGAAAGCAGTGACTCGGTATCTCCGCTGACCTATCTTGCCGACGGCTGCGCGTTTATGCTGGGTAGCGGCGAGTATGCAAATGAGAGCAATGTGGAAAGTCAGTACATCTCAGGACGGGGTACAATGTATTGGATCAATGGCGTTACCGTCGTGCCTGCGCCGCTGGTCTTCCGCGGGCAGCCTACGGATGTGATCTTCTATCTGACATCGCCCGACGCCAAAAAATGTGTAGACTATCTGGTGTCGTATGTGGGTGATGATACCGATAAAAAGGTCACGCTGACGCCGGAAAAGGCGGACGGCAGCAAGATCGCTACTGTCGAGGTTCCGGCGGCTTATGAGATCGCGGCATCGTTCGATATGGCGGCGTTTGGCGTGGAGCATTCCGGTCAGTACCGTATCCGGGCGGAGTTCAGCGGTTATGTGCTTTATTCCAACACATTTACCGTCACCGTTGCGGAATGCGAACATCCGGGCTATGACAGGGATAACAAGTGTACGCAGTGCAGATGCGACCTTGCGGCGGCTATCGTTAAGGACGGCAAAACGACCGGATATGTAAACTTTGCCGACGCTCTTGCGGCGGCGCAGACCGACGCAAACAAAGGCTGTGTGCTTTGGCTTTTGGCCGATGTGACCGACAGAGTTACCGTCAGCGGCGGCGACTTCAAGTTTAGTATTAACGGCTATAGCATCGGCGGGCTCGGTGTTACAAAAACCGCTAAGCTGAACATTTTCAGCGGCACCATAAACGGAACCGTTGCCGTTGCAAAGACCGCGAACCTTATCGCGTCGGTTACCAATTTCATGGGTGCGGTCAACGACCTCGGCAATATGAGTTCATTTATCAATTGTGTATTTGTAAAGTCGCTCAATGCCAAAGGAAGTAATACCAACCTCAACAACTGTACAATAAACGATGCGCTTAATGTTTCCGGCAACAAGGTTACGCTGACCGCAAGCACGGTATACGGCAAGACCACCGTAAACAACGGCGGTTTGCTCAGATTTATGGGCAACGGTGGCAAATACGGCGAGACCCTTGTAAAATCCGGCGGTGGGCTTGAAGTATACTCGAACAATACACTCAGCGGTACGATCACGGCTGAGTCGGGCAGTAAGCTAACCCTTTCGGGCGGTGTTTATACCAAAATTGCGGCTGTGAGCGGTGCTAAGCTTACAATTTCCGGCGGCTCGTATGCCGAGGTCGGAGCTGAAAATAATGTTGATTTCACTCTAAGCGGCGGCGAATTTAAAAAAATCACGGTTAATGGTCAGCATCTTATCGACTGCCTTGCAGAGGGTAAGGCGTTTGAGGATATGAACAACGGCTTTATCATCGACGGCCGTGTGGGTATCGCCGGAGATGTTAAGGTCGTAGACCACACCCATACTTGCGTTTGGAAAACCGATACCCACGAAAAGCTTTGCGGCTGCGGCTATGTGGCAGCGACCGACACCGACGCGCCGGTCATTTCCGGCGTAGAAAACGGTAAAACCTACTACGGCGCGGTGGGATTTTCCGTTACCGATGCGAACGAGTTCACCGTGACGGTGGACGGCAATCCGGTGCGGCTGACTCTCGGTAGTTATATTCTTGAACCGGATAATAAGCAGCACACCATTACGGCAACGGATGCGGCGGGCAATACCGCCAGCGTGACCATCCATGTCTTTAGCCTTTATAAAGTAAAGCTGTCGAGCGGTGAGGGCTACAAAATCACCGGCGAACCTCTCGCCGGTTACGGCACTGATTACACCTTTACGGTGGAGATTGCCGAGGGCTATTCCAAAACCGCCGGTTTTATGGTGGATGTGAACGGTCGACCGATGCAATCCGATACCGGCAGCTACACCGTTTCCACTGTGACGAGCGATATTGTTGTGACCGTTTTCGGTGTGGCGGACACCACCCCGCCCGAAGCGGAGATCGCTATCGGTACCAACTCGTTCAAATCCTTTATAAACACCATCACCTTTGGTCTGTTTTTTAAGGAGACCCAGACAGTCACTGTCAAGACGAGCGATGCGGGCAGCGGGGTCAGCCGGGTGGAATATCTGCTGTCTGAAACCGCGTTTGAGAACACAACCGCCATCACCGGCGATTGGACGGCGCTGACGCTCGACGGTGGCGAGGCAAGCTTTGCTATTCAGCCGAACCAGAAAGGCTCGGTCTATGTCCGGGTGACCGACAACAGCAGCAATGTGCAGATCATCAATTCCGATGGGGTGGTGGTTTATACGGATGCTGAGGCGATCACCGGTACCGTAGGCTTTACTATGCGGGACAAAAACGATGTGAGCTTTGAGGTGCAGCTGAACGGCAACACCGTGGCGGCGCTGTATAACGGTACCGAACCGATCGACAGCGCACAGTACACCGTGTCCGAAAACGGAACGATCACGCTGAAAAACAGCTATCTTGCGACGCTGGCGGCGGGCGAATATACCCTCCGCGTGGCGTACAACCCGATGGGCGAAGCATACCAATCCGGTGACGCACCGGCGATGACCTCGCTGAAGCTGACAGTGGAAAAAACGACGGCGAGCATGGGTTTCCTCCCGGCGAAATTCCAAAAAGAGTACGACGGGCAGCCGATCCAAACCCCGGCCTACACCGCCAACTCCGACGGTGCTCACACCATCGAGTATAAACCGGCGGGGGCGGAGGATACCGCTTACAGCACAGAGGTGCCGACAAATGCCGGCAAATACACCCTGCGCGTTTCGATCGCCGAAACGGATACCTACAAGGCCATTTCCATCCAACACGACTATGAAATTTTGAAAAAGTCCGTCACGATCAACAATGTGACTGTGGAGGCTTCCAAAATTTACGACGGGTCTGCCGACGCTAACATCACGAGCGCGGGAACGCTGTCGGACAACTACGATGGCGATAATCTCGCCATTGTGACCGGCAAGGCGCATTACAGCGATCGGAATGTCGGCACCGGCAAAGCGGTGACCTTTACGGAGTTTGCGCTGACCGGCTCGGCGGCGGCGAACTACGCGCTGGCAGCGCAGCCCACCGGCACGACGGCGGATATTACCCGAAGGACGCTGACCATCGACAATCTGAAAGTCAAAAACAAGCTGTACGATGGTACCAACACCGCCGAGATCGACGGCACGCCGACGCTGGTCGGTGTGGTGGATGACGACACGGTGCAGCTGCTGAACGGCGTGCCCACCTTTGACAGCGTGGCAGTGGGCGAGAAGATCGCGATCCACTTTACTGATTTCGCCCTGTTTGGCGACAGCACGCTCATCGGCAACTATGCCCTGACCCAGCCGAGCGGCATCACCGCTGGTATTCAGGCGTACATCGCTACCGGCGAGGAGTACACCGTTAACACCAACGATTGGCAGAACACCGACTTTGTGGTGACGGCGCAGGAGGGGTATCGTCTGTCGCTGACCAACACGGCGGATGGCGAGTGGAGCGACAAGCTGACCGTATCGGAGCCGGCGAACGACGGCACGCTGACCTTCTATGTGAAGAACAGCGACGGCGCGATCACCGAAGCGGTGGCCGAAGGATATAAGATCGACAAAACGCTGCCCACCGGCGAGATTCGCATTGACGAGCGCAACGGCTGGCAGAGCTTCCTGAACACCATCAGCTTTGGCTTGTTCTTCCCCGATCCGCAAACGGTGACCATCACCGCGGCGGACAACAGCGACGAGGATGTCGCCATCGCGTATCTGTTGACCGACAAGGATCTGACCATCGAGCAGCTGGCGGATCAGGAGTTTACTGACTACGATGCGGCGTTCGGCATCCATCCGGACGGGGCGTTTGTGGTGTATGCGCGGCTGACCGACAAAGCCGGCAATGTGACCTGGCTGCGGTCGGACGGCATGGTGCTGGACGCGACCAAACCGGCCATTTCCGGCGTGGAGAACGGCAAAACCTATTGTGCGGCGCAGACCGTGACCGTGACCGAGGTCCATCTCAAAACGATTACTGTGAACGATAAAGAGGTCGTCTTGGACGACAAGAACCAGTTGGTTCTCTCTCCGGCGGTCGGCACGCAGACGATCGTGGTCACCGACCAGGCGGGCAACACCGCTACGCTGACGGTGACGATCAACGACGGTCATACCGGCGGCGAAGCGACCTGCACCGCGAAAGCGGAGTGCACGGTGTGCGGCGAGGCGTATGGCGAGCTAAACCCGCAAAATCATACCGGCGAAAAACGGTGGACGCAAACCGAAACGACGCACACACAAGCGTATACCTGCTGTGGCGCGGTGACGGTAGAGGAAGAAAATCACGAGTGGAAAGACGGTAAGTGTACCGAATGCGACTATACCTGCCAGCACACCGGCGGCGAAGCCACCTGTACCGCGAAAGCGGAGTGCGCGGTGTGCGGTGAGGCGTATGGCGAGCTGAACCCGCAAAACCACACCGGCGAAAAACAGTGGATGCAAACCGAAAAGACGCACAAGCAAGCGTACACCTGCTGTGGCGCGGTGACGGTAGAGGAAGAAGCCCACGAGTGGAAAGACGGTAGATGTACCGAATGCGACTACATCTGCCGGCACACCGGCGGCGAAGCCACCTGCATCGCGAAAGCGGAGTGCGCGGTGTGCGGCGAGGCGTATGGCGAGCTAAACCCGCAAAATCACGCGGATATGAAACACACGGACGCCAAAGCCGCCACCGAGGAGGCAGAGGGCAATGTCGAATATTGGCATTGCGGCGATTGCGACCAGTATTTCGCGGACGAGGCGGGTACCCAGACGATGGCGGAGAAAGATACCGTGATCGCCAAGCTGGAACCGACCGAGCCGGAGCCGACTGATCCGACCGCCCCCGCCGATCCGACCCAGCCGGACGACCAGCCCGACACGCCCATCCGCCCGACGACCGAAGAGCCGTCGCAGCCGCAAACCGGCGAACGGCAAAACCTGTCGCTGCTGTTTGCGCTGCTGTTTGTCAGCGGCGGGCTGTTGACCGGCGCGATGGTTGGCAAAAGGAAACGGGAATCCGAAGAATAGTAAACAGCGGGACAGTCGTTTTTGGCGGCTGTCCCGCTGATTGTCCTCCGTATTTTCTCAAGTGGCTGTTGCTTTCCCGGGCGAGGTATGGTATACTGTTTCTGAACGAACGGTCGGTTATACGAGAGAGGAAGATATTGTTGAAAACAGAGCAGCAGCACAACGAACGAAAACAGGAGCTTATGGAAAAATGCTTTGCCTGTTACGCCGAAAACGGCTTGACCGGTACAGGAATTCAAGCGTTGGCAGAGGCGTGCGGATGCACCAAAGCCAATTTGTATGTCTATTTCAAAAATCTGGATGAGTTGATTATCGAATCCACCGCTTACTGTATGGCCAAGGTGGAGGATGACTTTATGAAAAAAGCGCCGCGTGACCCCAAAGATGTCATGCGGTTTATCGAAGAGGTGCCGTATTGGACAGCAAAAAAACACGGAAAAAAATATCGGCTGATGTATCAAATCTACACCCACCCCAAATACATAGAATACGGAAAGAAGTTCTTTGAGGGCGTGGACAAGCGCTACACCGCGTACGCCAGGCAGTTGGAGCCGAAGATCGGGATTCCGTATACCATTATCACACCGCTGATCTTCATTTTTGTCCGTGCTTGCGTTCACTATGCGATGTTCGAGGACGAATACTATCTGAAAACCCAAATGGAGGTTTTGAAGCAGGGGGTTGCCCTGTTTGCCGAAAAATACCGTTCGCAGTATCTGAATGGAGGGGACGAGATATGAAAAAATGGTTGCGTGGATTTATCTGCACGCTTGCGACGCTGGGGATTGCGATGTCTGCCGGGTGCAGCAGCATTCAGCAAACGAGCACAGCCGCGGATCGGCTGGAGGTGCGGAATAACGGTACGGCGATCCAGTGGAAATACAGCGACGAAACCGATTGGCGCGATCTGGTGGCGCTCGCCGATCTGAAAGGCGAAAAAGGCGACGCGGGTCAAAGCGGGTCGGGTACCGGCGATGGGAAAGATGGTGCTGATGGCAAAAATGGCACCGATGGCACTAACGGAGCCAATGGTAAGAATGGTACCGATGGCAAGAATGGGAAAGACGGCGTAGATGGTCAAAATGGCACGGATGGAAAAGACGGTGTCAATGGCAAAGACGGTGCCGATGGTGCCAACGGCAAAGACGGGATAAATGGTACCGATGGGAAAGACGGAATCGATGGGAAAGATGGCGCCAACGGTAAAGATGGAATAAATGGCGTTGATGGTAAAGATGGCAAAGACGGAATCGACGGCAAGGACGGTGCCGATGGCAAGGATGGAACCAACGGGACGGATGGTATCGACGGCAAAACCGTCGAGGTCCAAAAGACCGATTTGTACATACAATGGCGTTACGAGGGGGACGAGTGGCAGAACCTGGTGGCGCTCGCCGACATCACCGGTCCCTCCGGGCAAAACGGCGTGGACGGCACGAACGGCGAAAACGGCAAAACGCCGGAATTCCGGGTGGACGGCAATCTGCTGCAATGGCGCTATGTCGGCGAGGAGATCTGGCTGAATCTGTATGACCTATCCACGCTGAAAGGCGCGGACGGCGTCGACGGCAAAAACGGCGCCGATGGCACCAATGGTATCAACGGAAAAGATGGAAAAGACGGCAGCACGCCCTTTATCGGCGAAAACGGCCACTGGTGGATCGGTACGACCGACACCGGCATCCAAGCGGCGGGAACCAACGGTAAAGACGGCACAAATGGTACGAACGGCATCGATGGTGCCGATGGTATCGACGGCGCGGACGGCAAGCAGATCGAGATCCAAAAGACCGATTTGTACATACAATGGCGTTACGAGGGCGGCGAGTGGCAGAATCTGGTGGCGCTTGCCGACCTGACCGGCCCCTCCGGTCAAAACGGCACGGATGGCACCGACGGCGAAAACGGCAAAACGCCGGAATTCCGGGTAGACGGCAATCAGCTGCAATGGCGGTACACCGGGGAGACCGCTTGGCTGAACCTGTACGACCTGTCCGCTCTGAAGGGCGCGGACGGCAAGAATGGGAAGGACGGTACCAACGGTAAGGACGGCACCAATGGCAAAGACGGCAAAGACGGAGCGGACGGAAAAGACGGCTTGTGCGCCGGCTATTTTTCCGCCAGCGGCGAATGGATGCAAAGCAGCTGGGGATCGCCGCTGCCGTTCACGGTAAAGAAAAACAGCAGTGGCTTGATTGCCTATAACGACTCCGGCAAAACCATCACACTTTCCAAAGGTCATTCGTATAGCTTGGTGTTCAGCGGCACGGTCATGGTCAGTGCCAAGAGCGATGATAAGGTGTGTGGCGCATCGCTCATCGATGGTTACAACAATTCCGACATGCTGCTGACCACGCAAACCTATGTCACCATACCAAAAAGCGGCCAATCCGGTCGCCTGACCGTGGCGTACAATACCGTATACACGGCGGAGCAGGATATCACATTAACATTTGCATACAGCAATATGCTGTTCCAAGGGGCGAACTTCGGCGGCAGCCGGTACAGTGTAACCATTATCGCGCTGGATTGATTTTTGTGTAGGGCGCGAGGGGCTTTTGTTGCAACACAGGAGGGAAACAACATGAAAAAACGCATACTCAGCATTTTGCTTACTTTTTGTATGGTGATGGGGCTTGTGCCGATCACGGTAAGCGCCATGCAGATCAACATTGACTTAACGATCGTCGGTGGGGCCAACCTGACCCTTGAAGTGGAATCCGGCGACAGCATTGAAAATATAAAACAGAAAATTCAGGACAAAACAGATCTTCCTGCCGATCGTCAAAAGCTGATTTTTAACGGAAGAGAGCTTGCCGATGATCGTACGTTGATGGACTACAATATTCAGAAAAAAAGCACGCTGCTTTTGCGATTGCTATCCGGCAGGGCGATACAGCTTGGTACAAACGAAATCAGCGACCCGGTAAAAACCGTGGTAGCCGGTAAAGGCAATTATTGGACGCCTAAAAGCTACGTCTATTTTGGCGTGAACGGTGGCGACAGCACGCCCATCAAATGGCGGGTGCTGGATGCGGACAGGGCCAACGACGGAAAGACAGGCGGAATGTTCCTTTGGTCGGAGTATCTGTTGAGTGATAACTTGAAATTTTGCTTTCTCCCCGGTGGTTATCAAGTCAACTATAGCAACACCTATCAAGGCTCTCATGTACAAAGCTGGTGTACCTCTTTTGCGTCCGATACCAGTCATTTTTCGTTGACCGAGCAGTCTGTTATGATGGGAATTGCCAAGAATGATCCCACCGGTAATATGGACTCGTTCAAGATAAAGAAGCTGGGGGTAAGTAGCTTAACCGAAAACGATAAGCTGTTTCTTCTGTCTGTTTGGGAGCTTGCCGACTATGTAGGAAATTATGACGGCGCACCGGGATTGGTTGCGGAAAATGCGTCAGGGAGCGAAGGCACGTGGCTTCGTCAGCCGAATCATCTTACTGCCAATTTTGTCGCGGCGATCAGCCATGACGATGGGCGGGTGAGTGCCTTTAATGTGCGCACCGACCGCGCCATTCGTCCCGCTTTTAACTTGAATTCGAACTCTGTCCTCTTCACCTCTGCCGCCGTGGACGGCAAGCCCGAGGGCGAGATCGGGAAGCTGAGCACCGTCGATGCAAGCAACCCGACGGAGTGGAAACTGACGCTGAAAGATACCAGCCGCAGCTTTAGCGCTTCTGCCAATACCGCAAAGGTGAAAGCGGGGGAAAGGCTGTCCGTTACCTACTCTGGTGCTGCTAAGGGCGAGAACGAATATGTTTCCGCTATAATTGCGGATGGCAACGGCACTGTCCTGTACTACGGACACATCGCCCAAAACAGCGCCAGCGGTACGGCGGGTGTTACCATTCCGTCCGACATGGTCGATGGCGACTATACCCTGAAAGTGTTCAGCGAGCAGTGTAACGGCGATTATAAGACCGACTATGCCAGCGACTTCCAGAACATTTCGTTTACGGTCAAGAATAAAGTCGACGAACAGTTCACCCTCGCTCCCGGCGGCAGATATTATTTCGACCTGTCAGCAATGGATATTCCCGGAACGGTAAACAGCCATTTGCCGGACAGCACCCTGCATTATGTGCCTTTCACCTATGCAGGCACGGTGGACGCCTATGTGCTGAATTCCATGTCCAACGATATATTAGATTCCTCCGACAAAGCCTCCGCGACTACGGACAAAGACGCGCAATTCGGATATGCTTACGAGCACAGCCTGTTCATTGCCAGCGACAAGGTCACTACTAATGTCAGCTGGGTCGACCTGGGTATGCCAGGTTTCATTTTCGGCAACCCATACACTGCGGGCAACATAAGCTACACTCTCCGCGCACCCACAATGGGCAGTGCCCACACCGATGAGGATATTCACTACGGAAAACAGGCCAACAACGAGTGGGATCAGATCAACGCCAAAAACCCCGATTTTATCGGCGCATCGGATGATTGTTCTGATCTATCCCTCGTTTGGGGACAGGACACCTACAGTCTTGACGATTCCACCAATTATAGAGTCACGCGGAACAAACAAAATATTCTTAGCGGAACAATGCAATCCACCGTTAATAACACCTGCTATCGCCCCGTCCTGGAGTTGCCGACCAATCTCCCCGCTGACAGCCTGAAAGCAGTTGAGCTGCATTTGGGTGCAAATATGCCCAGTGAAACCGGAGATTGCATCAACATCATTGTAAAAAAGGGCGAGAGCTTCAAAGCTCCTGCTGCCGAGGGGCTGTCTCGTCCGGACAGCGTTCCGGAAGACGCGCAGCTGTGTTGGTCGGACGAAAATGGAAACTTTTACAAGCCCGGTGATACTGTACCTGCCGATGTTTCCAACCTTTCGATCACCGGCGGCTATGAGGTGACCTACCGCCCCGGCGCATCCGGCACAGGCAGTGCGGTGACGGATATGAAACCCCACAACCATATGCTTACCCTGCGCGGCGCTTTGTTCACCCGCAGCGGCTATACGCAGACAGGCTGGGCAACCATCGATGGCGGCGAAAAGGTGTACGGTTTCGAAGATGTGTATACCGCAGACGAGGCGTTGACGCTCTATCCCGTGTGGACCCCCAATCGGTACACCGTCACCTTCGACGGCAACGGCGGCACGGTAGCGCAGGAAACTATGACCGTCACCTATGATGAGTCGCTCGATCCGATGCCGATACCGCGGTACAAGGGGTATTTTTTCGCCGGCTGGTTTGACCAAAAGTGGGGCGGCAGGCAATATAGCGATAAATACGGTCACAGCACAACCCCGTATGACAAAACGGAGGACTGCACCCTGTATGCGATGTGGATAGAGGCACCTCTTTGCACGGTCACGTTCGATCCGAACGGAGGCACACTGACCGGTGCGGCAACGTGCAAAGAGAAACAAAACGAGAGCATCCAAAGACCCGATGAAGAGCCGGTAAGGGAAGGCTACAACTTTCTTGGCTGGTATAAGGATGCCGCCTGTACGCAGAGATGGGACTTTAATGACCCGATCCCCGGGAATATGACGCTGTACGCCGGATGGCAGATCCTTTCGTACACGATCATAGTCAAGCCCGCAAACGGTGAGCAGGATATCATCATCGACGTAAATTTCGGCACAGAGATCACCCCTCCGCTTCTGACGAGAGAGGGCTATACCTTCATCGGCTGGGATATCCCCTTTCCCGAGAAGATGCCCGCGAAGATGATGACGATCACGGCGCAGTGGAAAGTCAATCAGTACACGATCACCTTTGACACTGCCGGCGGCAGTCAAATGGATCCCATCACGCAGGACTACGGCACGACCATCGCCGCGCCTGCCGCCCCGACAAGAGAGGGTTATACCTTCACCGGTTGGGATAAAGACATTCCTGAGGCTATGCCCGCCGAGAATATCACCCTGAAGGCAAAGTGGCGGGATACCGAAAAGCCGACCGGCACCATTGCCATCGACGAGAACCAGTGGAACAGCTTCCTCAACAATATCACCTTTGGTCTGTTTTTCAAGGAAACCCAGACGGTGACGATCACCGCCGCTGACAACAGCGGTGAGGCGGTAACAGTCAAATACCTGCTGTCCGATCGGGAGATGACGATACTTGAGCTTGCTGATGCAATCTTCACCGAATACAACGGCTCCTTCAGCATCGATCCCGATCACGAGTATATTATCTATGTCCTGCTGCGCGACACCGCGGGAAATGTCGCCTACATCTGCTCGGACGGCATCGTGCTGGATGGCACTGCGCCTGTGATCGACGGCATTGAAGATGGCAAGACCTATTGCACGGCGCAGACCGTCACGATCACCGAGAAGTATGTGGATAGCGTGACAGTCAACGAAACGTCGGTCACGCTGGACGAAAAAGGTAGCTTTGTTCTCGCCCCGGCGGACGGTGAGCAGACGATCGTTGTCACCGACAAGGCGGGTAACACCGCCCAAATGACGGTGACGGTCAATGACGGTCACACAGCACTGGCGGACGATGGCGACTGCACGACACCGGTATACTGCCAGATCTGCCATGCGGAGGTAGTTGCGGCACAGCAGCATGATTTCAGCGGCGAGTGGCTGACCGATGAAAGCGGTCACTGGCACGCCTGCCAAAATAAAGATTGCACCGTCGTCGACACGAAAGCTGCCCACAGCGGTACGGACGATGGCGACTGCACCACCGCGGTCATTTGTGAGTGCGGATATGTGTGCACAGCGGCGCAGCCCGCGCATACATGGGGCGAGTGGGCGCCCGGCGGGGATGGCACCCATACCCGCCGGTGCACGGTGAACGGCTGCACGGCAGGCGTAGAAACGGAAGACTGTGCAGACATAGACAAGGATCATACATGTGATACCTGCGGTTATGTGCTCAGCGAGTGCACCGATGCCGACCATGACCACCATTGTGACCTGTGCGGCAAAGCGCTCTCCCTACACACCGGTGGCAAAGCTACCTGCACCGCGAAAGCGGTGTGTGAGGTGTGCGGGGAGTCATACGGCGAGCTTGACGCAGACAATCACACAAATCTCCAGCATATTCCCGCCAAGGCGGCGACCGAGGATGCCGAGGGCAACATCGAATACTGGTATTGTGCGGCGTGTGGCGCCTATTTTGCGGACGAGGCGGGTGCCCAGCCGATCACCGAAAAAGACACCGTGATCACCCAGTTGGAACCGACAAAGCCGACGGCAACGACTACAAAGCCGACGGTTGCACCGTCGCAGCCGCAAACCGGCGACAGCGGCCATCCGCTGTTGTGGTTCGCCCTACTGTTTGTCAGCGGCGGCGTGCTGACCGGCGCGGCGGCGCTCGGCAAAAAGAAAAAGGACTCTGTAGAGTAACAGAGTGTAGAACAACAAAAGCGGCAGGCTCAAGAATTTTGAGCCTGCCGCTTGTTGCCATCTATGGTAATGTGTGCAGAAAAGATAGGGAAGGGGTGTGTTACCACTGCATAGCCATTTCGACAAGTTCCGGCGTTTCGGGCTTGCCGATCATGGGCGCGGCTTTGTCAAGTGAGCGCAAAACGCTCATGTCCTCCGAGGTCAGTTCAAAATCGAATATGTCGATGTTTTCCTTGATCCGCTCGATATGGACCGATTTCGGGATAACGGTCACTCCGTCCTGCACCGTGCGACGCAGAAGAATCTGCGCCGGTGTCTTGCCGTACTTCGCTGCCAGTTCCTGCACGACAGGCTCGGCAAACATGGTATCCGCCTTGCCTTGACCGAGCGGTGCATACGCCATGTGGGCAACGTCGTATTTGTTCTCCCATTGGTGCTCTGTTTGGCGTTGGCAATACAGATGCGTTTCTATCTGATTGACGGCGGGCTTTACCTTGTTGTAGGCAATCAGATCCACCAGCCTGTCCGGTTCAAAGTTGGATACGCCGATAGAGCGAATTTTGCTCTCGGCATGAAGCGTTTCCAGCTCTCTCCACGCGGTATAGTAATCGGCAAACGGCCAATGCAGCAGCACCAGATCGAGATAATCCGTTTTGAGCAGCCGCAAAGAATTTTCCACCGTTTGGCGCGTGTTGTCGTAGGATTTGAAATTCACCTTGGTAACGAGAAACAGCGCGCCGCGGTCAATGCCGCTTTGTTTTATGCCTTCGCCCACTTCCTTTTCGTTGCCGTAAGCCTCTGCTGTGTCAATGAGACGATAGCCGCTTTGGATGGCAGTCGAAACAGCGTTGATGCATGGCTCTCCTCCCAACATAAAGGTGCCAAAGCCGACCAGCGGCATTGGGATGCCGTTGCTCAAAGTCAAATATTCCATCCTTTTGTCCTCCGTTTTCGTATTGCACAGACATCCGCCCTATGCTATAATCATTGTAACAAGTTCGAGTAACACGAAGTCAAGCGTTTTTTAAAAATTTTCGGAGGATGCCATGTACTATACGATCAAACAGATGGCGCAGATGTTCGATGTGACAGAGCATACACTGCGCTATTATACCGATCTCGGGTTGCTGCCCTGCGAACGGGACGGGGGCAACCGCCGTGTGTTTAACGAGGAATCGATCAACTGGATGCAGGGGATTAAGTGCTTGAAGGGCTGCGGTGCGTCCATGGAGGATATCAAGGAATATTGTCGCCTGTGCTTGCTGGAAGAATCGGAGGAACACCTTCGGGCGCGGTACCGGATCATATTGAAACAACGCGAGGAAGCCTATAAGCGCATGGAAGAGGCGAAAGCTACGGCAAAGTATATGGACGAAAAGGTGGCGCATTATGAAGCTATCCTTGCCGGACTTGCACCGGATGATACCAACCCGCGAAACTGGACGGCAGAAACCCGACCGACACACGAAACGGAGACAAGCAAATGAAAATGTCCACCGCGGACTACACACAAAAAAGCCAGCACCCAAACGGTGAAGTGATAAAATAATGGTAGACACGAAAGTGCC
>OOBN01000863.1_pt1 | contig 25002 bp, 31 predicted proteins | sample 1671091 | NCBI WGS metagenome assembly OOBN01 (sample SAMN06348121, study PRJEB24527) | human gut metagenome | biome: human gut; feature: ankylosing spondylitis patient; material: feces | host: Homo sapiens | place: China | collected 2015-10 | reverse complement strand
TGATTTTCTGTATAGATCTGCTTCATTATGGTTTCCATACTTCTATTATAGTCATAGTTATAGATAGAGGTTTGTTCTAATATGAGGTTATTAGGGAAGGAAACACTATAGATATTTACACGCATTGTATAGTATGGGGGAGAATATCTAAGAGATTCAATAGAATTTACGTCGATATAAGTCACCCATTCCATGTTTTCGCTGATTTTTTGATACTGATCTGGATTATCTGTAATATCAGATAATGATATAGCAAACGTAGAAAATGGAGCTAATACTGCAGCCGCTAACGCTGAAAGTAACCTTTTCATAAGAAGTCCTCCCATCTACGATACTGTTTTATACTTTTCTTTATTTTACCACCTTAAAGGAGTGTGATACCTATGAATTTTTTCAAACGGCTTTTTCATTCCAGGGACAAACCGCATGACCTCTTTACCGGCGGGCCCACGTTCCTCTTTGGAAAGAGTACAGCTGGCCAGACGGTGAATGCCCGATCTGCCATGCAAATGACAGCGGTCTACGCCTGCGTCCGGATTATTGCGGAGGGCATTGCCCAGCTTCCCTTAAACGTCTATAGCCTCACGGCTGACGGCGGGAAGATAAAAGCCCCTAGGCACCCGCTGTACTTTTTGCTCCATGATGAGCCTAACCCGGAAATGACGAGCTTTATTTTCCGGGAAACCATCATGAGTCACCTCCTCCTTTGGGGCAACGCCTATGCCCAGATTATCCGCAACGGCAGGGGAGAAGTGGTAGCCCTCTACCCGCTCCTTCCAGACCGGATGGAGGTGGACCGGGATGATGCCGGTGAGCTCATATACACGTACACCAGGTATAAGGACGAGGCGAATGCCAAGCATGCCTTTGAACAGGTGAAGCTCCCTGCTTACCAGGTTCTTCATATTCCCGGTCTTGGCTTTGATGGCCTCATTGGCTATTCACCTATAGCTATGGCCAAGAATGCCGTGGGGTTAAGTAAGGCGGCTGAAGACTTCGGGGCCACGTTCTTTGCGAATGGCGCTACCCCTGGTGGCGTCCTGGAACACCCTGGGATTGTGAAGGATCCAGAGCGCCTCCGGGAAAGCTGGCATGCCCAATTCACCGGAAAGAACAGCCATAACATTGCGGTCCTGGAAGAAGGCATGACCTTTAAGCCCATGTCCATTCCTCCCGAGGAGGCCCAGTTCCTGGAAACCCGGAAGTTCCAGATCGACGAAATTGCACGTATTTTTAGAGTCCCGCCGCATATGGTGGGGGACCTGGAGAAGTCGAGCTTTTCCAATATCGAGCAGCAGTCGCTGGAATTTGTGAAGTACACCCTGGGGCCCTGGGTGGCTCGGTGGGAGCAGTCCTTGACGCAGGCCTTGCTTCTGCCCTCTGAAAAGGGGCACTACCTTGTGAAGTACAACCTGGATGGCTTGCTAAGGGGCGACTACGAAAGCCGTATGAACGGCTATGCCGTGGGCCGGCAGAACGGCTGGCTTTCCGCCAATGATATCCGGGAACTGGAAAACATGAATCGTATTCCGGCGGAAGAAGGCGGCGACGAGTACCTGATTAACGGCAACATGACAAAGCTCAAGGATGCCGGACTATTTGCGAATAAAGGAGGAGAAACGAGTGAAACGTAAATTTTGGAATTGGATAAAAGACGAGGATTCCGGCGGCCGGACGCTGCAGCTGAAAGGAGTTATTTCCGATGAAACCTGGTATGGCGATGAAGTCACACCAGGTATTTTTCGTGATGAGCTCAATAGCGGCGAGGGGGATATCACCGTGTGGATTGATTCCCCAGGCGGCGACTGCTTTGCGGCGGCCCAGATCTACAACATGCTGAAGGAATATAAAGGGAAGGTCCATGTGCACATTGACTCCCTGGCAGCTTCGGCGGCTTCCGTTATTGCCATGGCCGGAGATACGGTGGAAATCTCGCCGGTGGCCATGATGATGATTCATAACCCTGTGACCCTTTCCTTTGGGAATGCGGCCGACATGCAGAAAGCCATCGACATGCTAAACGAGGTGAAGGCATCCATTATGAATGCCTATGAGCTCAAGACCGGCCTTTCCCGGAATAAAATCTCTAAGCTCATGGATGAGGAGACCTGGTTCAATGCCAAGAAGGCGGTGGAACTGGGCTTTGCGGATAGCATCCTCTATTCCGGCGGCGAAGAAGAGGAAAAGGAAGATACTGTGGAAGCTCAGATGTTTTCAAGGGTATCCGTCACCAATTCCCTCGTCAATAAACTTAAAGCCCAGTTTGGAGTACCGAAAGCGAAGGAACCTACTAAAGACCCAGAACCAGTACCTGCTCCAGAACCTGAGCCTAAGAAGGAACCGGAAAAGACGCCGGTGCCAGAACCTAAAGATAATAAAGTGGATGCAAAGCCCCTCATGGAGAGGCTTTCTTTAATTTCTCATTGAAGGAGGATTTACTTATGAACATTTTGGAACTGTACGAAAAAAGAGCCAAGGCCTGGGAAGCAACCAAGGCATTCCTTGATTCCCACACCGATAAAGATGGGAAACTTTCTACCGAAGACGCTGCCACCTACGACAAGATGGAGCAGGAAGTTATGGACTACACCAAATCCATCGAACGGCTGCAGCGGCAGCAGGCCATTGACGATAAGATGAACCAGCCCACGACGGAACCGGTCAAGAACAAGCCAACGGGAGAAGCGAAAAAAGGTGGATTCAGGGCCAGCGATGAATACCGGAAATCCATGCTGACTGCCCTTCGCACGAACTTCCGTCAGATCTCTGACGTCCTGGAAGAAGGAAACGATGCCAACGGCGGCTACCTCGTACCGGATGAATACGACCGCCGCCTGGTGGATGTACTGGACGAAGAAAATATCATGAGAGGTCTCGCGACCATTATCACCACCTCCGGTGAGCACAAGATCAACATGGCGGCTACCAAACCGTCCGCTGCCTGGATTGAAGAAGGGGAAGCCATCAAGTTCTCTGACGCCACCTTCGGCCAGAAAATCATGGATGCCCATAAGCTCCATATCGCCATTAAGATTACGGAAGAACTCATCTATGATAACGCCTTCAACCTGGAAAACTACATTATCACCCAGTTTGGTAAAGCCATGGGCAACGCAGAAGAAGATGCTTTCTTGAATGGTGATGGCAAGGGCAAGCCGACGGGTCTCCTGAAAGATGCCCAGGTCGGGGTAACTACCAAGACCGGCACCATTACTGCCGACAACATCATCGAGCTCATTTACTCCCTGAAGCGCCCCTATCGCAGAAATGCGTCCTTCATTATGAACGACCAGACCATTACGGCCCTTCGGAAACTGAAGGATAACAACAATAACTACATCTGGCAGCCTTCCTACCAGGCAGGAGAACCGGATCGCCTGCTGGGTTATACCCTTCACACCTCTGCCCACATGCCAATGCAGGAAGCGGGCAATAAGGCCATCAGCTTTGGTGATTACAGCTACTACAACATCGGTGATCGCGGTGTACGGTCCCTGCAGGAACTGAAGGAACTCTTCGCCGGCAATGGCATGATCGGCTACCTCATGAAGGAACGGGTGGATGGCCTTCTGATTCTTCCAGAAGCCGTGCAGTGCCTCCAGATTGCTGGTTCTGCTGGCACTTCCTCCGGCTCTGGCACCTGAGGAGGTGAAGTAAATGCTCGTCACTTTGAAGGAAGCCAAGGATTACCTTCGCATTGATACGGACGATGAGGACGACCTGGTGACGAGCCTCGTTTCCAATGCGGAGGCCCTGGCCAAAGATGTCACCAGGGCACCTACTACTGAGGATTTTGAAGCCCTGGGGGATGCTGCCAAACAGGCCGTTCTCTATGGCACGGCTTACCTCTATGAACACCGGGAGGACGCAGATTATCACCAACTCACGCTCATGCTCCGCGCCCTCCTTTTTGGTGTGCGTAAGGAGGGATTCTGATGAAAATCGGGAAGATGAATAAACGCTTGACTCTTTTGAAACCAGAAACAAAGGATGATGACTATGGAGGGAAAACGACGGACTACAAAGAGGCTGGAAAGATTTGGGGCTATTTGTACCAAACCGACTATTCCGAGATGGAATCGTTGGGTACCCCCATGAACCGAGAGCAACTTCGATTCAAAATCCGGCCGCACAAAGAAATCCGGCGGGGTTGGCGAATCCTCTATGCCGGGGATACCTACGTGGTGGATGCGGTGGACGATACCTACAAGGACAGTCTGACGCTGCTCCTTCGTCGCTATGACCAGGGGGTGTAAGGATGGAATTTCGAGTAGCAGTCACCAACGAAGAACTCTCCAAGTGCATCTCCCAGATTAGTGCCTGGGACGGAAAGACGCGGCTCCGGGTGGAAGCAGCCATGCGAAATGGCACAAAAGACGTGCAGCGGCAGGCAAAACAGCGCGTGGCCACGAGGACAAAGAAACTTCAGAAGTCCATCAAGTCCGGGTTTTCTACCACCAGGCTTGAGGGGAAGGTGTACAGTAATGTGCCCTATGCCCACCTGGTGGAGTTTGGTTCAAGGGCCACCGTGATTCGTCCTAAAAAGAAAAAGGCTTTGAAGATTCCCTACAATGGGTCCTTCACCTTTGCCAAGAGGGCGAATATCCCGGCCAAAGCGGCTCATCCATTTATGAAACCAGCCTATGACTATGAAGAGCCCCATATCATTGCAGCGGTGCGGAGGGCGATTACTCAAAAATGAAGAGACTACCGAATAATGCAGTGCAGAAAGCGCTGCTTTTATTTTTGAAAGCGAATGTGACAATTCCTGTGTACGACTACGTTCCCGAGGAAGCGAGCCTTCCGTTTATTACGCTGGGGGCTATCAACGTCCAGGATAAGTCAACGAAAGTGGAAGACATGACCCATGTCTCCCTACAGATTCATATCTGGAGCCATTACAAAGGAAGGTATGAAATCAACGTGCTGGCAGAAAAGCTCATTCACCTTTTGACGGGTCAGCAATTGGACCTCTCAGAAGATCAATTCTGGTCTTTATCCCAGTCCGTTGATTTCTACGAAACCTACCCGGAAGAAGATAATGGGTACAGCGGCATCCTGACCTTTGAAATGGATATCCAAAACATGAAGGAGGAATAATATGGCAACTACAACATTTCCAACCCGGAAGAGTGGCACCTCAACCGCCACTGCCGGGAAGGATTACCTCATCTATTTGAATACCGGGGAAAGCGAAGACAACCCAACCTGGACGCTCCTTGGTGGCCAGCGAAGCGGTGACCTCACCCGGCAAGCCGATGAAATTGACGCCAGTAATAAAACCAGTGGCGGCTGGAAATCCGTTATCCCTGGGCTTAAGAGCTGGAGCATTGATCTCGAAAGTGTGTACCTAGCTGGCGATAAAGGGGCAAAGTTCCTGGAGGCGGCCTTCAACGCCGGTAAGCAGGTGCATGTCAAGTTTGAGTACCCCGATAAGAGCTACATCACCGGCTGGGGCTCCGTTACCGAATGCTCCCTTTCTACACCCCATGATGATGTGTGCGAACTGAACGGCACTGTCAGCGGTGATGGACCGCTTTCCGAACTGGTTGAAGCCACTGTGGCAGGAGGTTAATCGATGAAGACAATTGATTTTGATTTATTTGGCCCTGGCCAGTATTTGTATTTTGATATCGGCCGCTTGATTCAGGTGGAGAACCTCACAAAGAAAGGGGCAGGGGAAATTCTGAAGAATCAGGATTTGAACCTTGGCACCATGACCGTCCTCTTTTCCGTTGGCCTTCGGCATCACGGCGTAAAACCGCCCCAGTGGTATGCAGAAAAGATGCAGGCCCTTTTGGATGAGGGCCATGAGATGTCTGAATTCATGGAGCCTTTGGTGAAGGCCCTGGCGGGGAGCGGCATCCTGGGAAAGTCGGCTTACTATGCGGTGTTCCCAGAAGAGGCCAGTGAAAAGACAAAGAAGGAAGTCAAAGCCCAGAGAAAAAACGGGTAGAGGAACCGGATGAGGTTCCTTCTTTTAATGACTGGCTTGCCTGGGCCGAGCGGGCCGCCTATGGCCTCCTTGGCCTTCTCCCCAAAGATTTCTATGAGCTAACGCCCATGGAACTTTGGAAGATGGTGGAGGCCCGGGAGAAAGCAGATCAAGCCCAGCGTTATGAAAGGGCCTACTGGGTGGCCAATATCATGAACACCCAGGTGCGAAAGAAAATCCGCATCGAACGTCTGATGGCGCCGTTCATCCGGCCCAAGACGAAAGCGGAAAAGGTGGAAGAACGGGACGACTTCTTTGCGTCCTTTAAAAAACAACAGGAGGAGGCGAGCCATGGCGACAGTAGCTGATTTACTCGTAAAAATCGGGGCCGATACGTCGGACCTCAGGAAAGAACTGAATGCGACGAAACGGCAGATCCGCACGGCCTTTGGCACAAATGCCATGGACCTTTCTAGTAAGGCTGAAAAAGCCTTAGCCGGGATTGGTGCTGGCATGGTGGCCCTGGGCGTGTACTCCGTTAAAGCGGCTGCTGACCTCCAGAGCGTAGAGACGGCCTTCAAGAACATGCTGGGAAGCGGGGAGAAAGCAAAGAGCTTTATAGGAGAACTCCAGACCTTTGCTGCAAAGACACCTTTCGAGTTTGACCAGGTGTCCAAAGCGTCCCAGAAGTTCCTGGCCTTTGGCTTTACGGCGGAGCAGATTATTCCGACCTTGACCGCTGTCGGTGATGCGGCGGCTGGCGTTGGCCTGGGAGCTGAGGGTATTGACCGTGTAACCCTGGCCCTGGGCCAGATGGCAGCCAAATCTAAGGTCCAGGCCGGCGAAATGCTCCAGCTCACCGAAACCGGGATTCCTGCTTGGCAGATGCTGGCGGATGCCATGAACGTATCCGTCTCCGAAGCCATGGACCGGGTATCGAAAGGCAGCGTTGATGCAGCAACGGGCATCACGGCCCTCGTCACCGGTATGGAATCCACCTTTGGCGGCATGATGGAAGAACAGAGTAAGACCATTGCTGGTTCCTGGTCCTCCCTCATGGATGGCTTGAACCAGAGCGCCGCGCAGGTGGGGCTTTCCATTGCCGATGCTTTCAACCTCACCGATACGTTCCAGTACTTGGGAAATATCCTCACTAATTTTGCAGCGACGGTTTCATCTAGCGGTATTGCGGAAGCCTTCAAGACCTGTATTCCTACCGAATTCCAGGTGGGCCTCGCTGCCCTGGCAGCCGTGATTCTGACGATTGCTATTCCGGCTACTGGATTACTCGTTGCGAATATTGCCATGATGGTGGCGCCCTTTGTAGCAGCCGCTGCCGCAGCAGCACCGTTTATTGCGGCTGCTGCCGCTTTAGCCGCGGGGCTCTATTACCTTTACCAGCAGGGCGTGACAGTAGCAAGCGTCATGGAATTCATGGGGGTTAATACCGAAAAGGCCGGAGAACTCTTTGATGACTTCGGATCTATGATATCCGAGGTGGGGGACCTTCTCGTGAATCTTCTCCAGGTGAGCGAGCCGGTCTTTGACCTCCTGGGTGTTGTGGCCGTAGCGGCCTTTACCGCCATCATGAGTGCTATCGGATTCTTTATCAACTGCCTGGTATCGCTCATAGATACGGTAGTGAATATTCTGACCGGCATCATTGCGGCCTTCAACTGGCTCTTAGATGAAGTGACAGGAGCGATTTCCAGTATCGGAAGCGTTCTTGCCGATATGGCAAACTCCGTCCTGCCTTCCTGGGCGTCCAGTGCCCTTTCCACGATCGCCGACTTTGTTTCTAAGGCCATCGGTTGGCTGTCTTCGTTGATTGAGAAAATCACAGAGACCAATCAGGCCCTGGGTGGCGTGGGCGGCGATGGTGGCGGCGGTGATGAAGGAGATAGCGGGGATGACGGCGGTGACGGAGAATCTTCCAAACCGAAATTCAAAGTCCCTGACTTTTCCCAGTTTAAGACCGGTGCTGATACTGCCCCAGCCGGAGGCGGAGGAGGTGGTGGCGGCTCTGGTGGTGGTGGTCGAGGCAGCGGAGGCGGTGGGGGAGGTTCCTCCATTGACCGGACTGCTGAGGAAGCTGCCAGAACCAGCCAGAATATCGAACGGGAATACAACCGGGCCTTCCAAAGCCGGACCGAAGCCGTGGACGCTTGGTACAACGAGGAACTTTCTAAACTCGATGCCTCCAAAACAGCCAACGAAAACTACGAGCGGGATAAGACGCGTTTGGCTGAGATCTACGGCAAGAAGCGAATTGAAGCCTTACAGGAAGAAGCCAACAAGAACTACGAAATCACGAAGGCCGTTCGGGATGCGGCTATGGAAAGCAAGGTGCAGCAAACCAGTCTCTATGGCGAAGGGTCCAAGAAGAACCTGGTGGAGATGGAAAATGACTACACTAAGACCATTGATTCCATCGAGGACCGGTGGCGGAAGCTTTCGTCTGAGTTTGCGAATCTTACCGCTTCCCAGAAAGAAGTGTTCTTGAAGGCTTTGAACGACGAAGGCGTCGCTTATGAGACTGCCCAGAATGGGGAGATTAGTTTTGCGAAGCAGGCAGCTCAGGATAAACTGGCAGCGGAAAAAGAGTACCAAGATAAACGGCTTTCCTACTTCCAGAACTGTAAGGATATCGAGGCAGATATCAACGCTGCCTATGATGCCCTAAGCCTTACCCAGTTGCAGCAGGTACTAACGGAAGAGGCTGCCATGCGGATGAACAACATGAACGCAGAGAAGGAACTCATGGATACCTACCAGGAGGCCTATCTTGATGCCCATGCTACGACTCTGCAGCTCGTAGCTGATTTGGCTAGTACTTCTCTTCAAGGGCTCCAGACGGCCTTCACGGATATTCTGACGGGAGCGGCCAGTGCCAAAGAGGCATTCCAGAACTTAGGGAAGGCCATGCTAAAGACCATTGCTTCCTACTTTTCCAATATGGTGGCCGGCATGATTATGACTGCCGTCTTGGGAAAGAAACAGACCCAGCAGGGCATGGCGCAGACCCAGGCCGATGCCACCCAGGCAGCAGCAGTGCTGGCTCCTGCGGCTTGGCTGAAACTTGTCCTCCATCCAGGAGCGGGCCCCATTGCATCGGGCATCCTCTCGGCCGGTGTTTCTTCGGCCGTTGGTGTTGGACTTGCTGCTTCCACCCTGGGCCTGGTGGCTGGGGGTGCAGGAGCGGCCAAAGCCAATGGCTATGCCAAGGGCGGCTACTTCACGAAGCCTCTCTTTGGCATCCTGGGGGACGCCGGCGATGAAGTAGCGCTGCCACTCAACCGGGCGGTGTTCCGGAATATTGCTGAAGGGATTACAGCAGAAAGTGACAATGAGGCCGGAAACGGGGAAGTCCATGCGGTGTTGAATAACTACGGAGATATCAACACCGGGGCCGACATGGAAGATCTCTTGGATGAGTTCAATGATTCCCTGGCAAGCGGCTTACGAGGTGCAAGATGAATTTTCCAAAGCATATCAGTAAAAACGATGTTCTTCGCGTTGTAAAGGATGATATTTCCTATACCCTCCCGGAGGGCTGGGCTCTGACGGATAGCGGAAGCTACACCTTTAGAAATCAGATCTCCGACCACGCCTTTTCCCATGGCGGAGATCGCGTGGGGGACGGGAAAGTAGAAGGACGGACCATTGAAGTGGAATTTGCCATGAAGGGGCTCACCGAAGAAGAACACGATGAAGAAGTGAACCGGGCCTATGCGGCCTTCTCCCAGACTGACTATACCCTGTACTGCGGACGGGCCGATCGCCTTTACCATGTGGCGGGGCTTTCGAAGATCAAGCACAAATTCAAGGATGGTTTCAAGCAGCGGTGGAGTGAAATCACCGTATCCTTGCTCCTTGCTGACCCATTTCGCTATGAAGGACGAGAGACAAAGGTGACCTATGAATTTCCAAAAGATGTGGAGAACGCAGACATGCTGGTCTACAACCTGGGGAGTGTGGATACTCCGCTTACATTCACTTTCACCCCTTCGGCCAAGATGCCCTCGATTTCTGTTTGGCACCGGGAAGCCAAGGAAAAGTTCACCGTGAATGACGCCCTTCTTATAGCCCCCTCCGCGCTCAAGGTCAGCAGCAAGGAAGGCACCGTCTGGAGAGATAATGCGAACAGCATCAATACCTTCAGCGGCATCTTCCTCCATGCGAAGCCGGGGCTCAACCTCTTTCGCTATACCGGAGGCGCAGGCCGCATCGATATTACATATACGAATAGGTGGTTTGTATGAACATAGTCTTTGGAAGGCGCCTCTTTGGCCGCTGGATATTTTCAGGGAATGTGGGAAGCGACAAGCAGGGAGAAAAGCCGGAAAACGAAGTCAGGGAATTCTATCCCGGCGAGTATTCCATCTACGCCTATGCGAAGGACGGAACAAGAACCGCCATCTTTGGCAGTAATACCGAGAACAATGCCCTTAGCAAAGTGACTTTTGAAATCACGGAAACCGGCTGCGGCGCCTGCGAGCTGACGTTCAGGAAGCTTCCCGGGAAAGACCTTCTGACCTATATGCAGAGGATCGACATCCACCTCTTCGGCGATACCAAGCCCTGGTACTCGGGGTATATCATCAGCAGACCGGTGGAGGGAACCACAGAAGACTCCTATGTCTTTAAGGGCCATGGCTATTACAACCAGCTCTCGAGCGTCCTTATCTTCAAGACCTACGAGCATGCGGACGTGGGAGCCATTGCCCGCGACATTGCGGTCATGGCGGAGAAGAACCTGGGCCTTGTATATAATGCGGTGAAGATTCCGGATGTCGGCTACTTTCCCGAAAAGCTCGTCTTTGATGGCGTGACCGCCAAGGAAGCCCTGGGGACCCTTTCCGATTTTGCGGTGGACCATGTGTACGGGGTGGACGAATACCGGAGTCTCTACTTCAAGCCCAGAAACCACAGCATCAATGAACAGGCCCGGCTGACAGTAGGAAAGCATATCGCCTCCTACAAGCCTTCCTGGGATGTGGATAAGGTGTTTAACTGGGCCCGCGTCAAGGGCGGAAACATTGATAACGATGGGGAGCAGTGGCTTTGCATCGTGGAAGATAAGGCGAGCCAGGCCGCCTATGGCCTCAGGCAGAAAGTGCTGTCCCTTCCCTCCGCCTACAGCGTGAATGATGCCAGACGGTGGGGAGAGAATCAGATCGCCCAGTACAAGGACCCCGTGCGGTCGGCTAAGATTACGGGAGTCCGGCTGGAGTACCCGTATCCAGACGGCACTTTCAACGTGCGGCACATGGGGACCGACGGCAAGGCCCAGATACGGACCCTGGACGGGAGCGAGTATGAATACCCCATCACGAAAATCAAATACACCATTTCCGCCAAAGACGGCATCAAGGCGGACATGGAACTGGGAGAGCTGCCTTTTGCGGTGGACCGGTATCTGTTTGGCATCGAGCGGGCCGCCAAAGATATAGAGCAGGCCCAGTCGTCGGCGATACGGCAGCTTAAAACATAAGGAGGTGCAATATGGCTATAGTAGATTATCGCTTTGACCCCTTTCTCAATGCATTCAACGTGAAACCAATATCGGGAGAGATTCATCAGATTCCTACGAACAGTCCCTATGAGATCCGGCTTGTCGAGGTGCCGCAAAAGACAGATCCTTCAACGCTGCATATTTCTTTTGCCAACGGTCAGGCACTGACGGAAGTTTCTGCTCAGCCGGCCCAGGGCCAGTATTGGCCCGATTATCTGACGAGCGCCCATGGCATTGCGGACTGGAATACGGGGACCATTCTCTTCAATTCCCAGGACGCTGGAAAGACGGTGGTGGTGAGCTATAACGGCATTGGTACTTTGGTGGATTCCCGAATCGCGAGTCAGCTTACGGTGGATGTTTCCAGTAGTACCCAGCCAGACCGGGAAGCCATTGTGAATGAGTCGGTTTCTTATGACGCTACCATGACGAGCGGCAAAGGGAACATCCAGGGGGTGCGTGGGCGGTTATTGACACATCGAGGAATTGACGCAGGAACCTATACTTTAGGCGTTTTACTTCAAAAACTCGTCAATCTTTCGCATACCCAGGAGTATAAGCAGGATACCTATAAATACAACTGCAACTGCGATTGTGATTGTGGTGACGACAGCAACTAAGGAGGGATCGCGGTGATTACGATTGATGAAAGCAATAACATAGAAGTTTCCCAGTATGATACCTTTTCCCTCCGGGTGAAATTTTCCGGCGGCTACACCATGGCAGCGGGGGATAGGCTCCGCTTTGCCATTAAGAACACCACGAACTCTACCGATGTGGTGTACCAGAAGGATTTCAGAAATGTAGGAAGTACCTATGTGGATGTGGTGATTCCCAAAGGAGAACTCGATAGCTTAATGGCGGATGCCTACGTTTACGATATTACTTTAATCAATGACACCACAGGCAAAATCCAGACACTTATCTGGAGCGCTTCGTTTATCATCCGAGGGGTGGCGCACAATGTCGACTAATGGAATGGCAGAAATCACGGTCCACCAGAACACGGTGAACCAGGCAGAACTCACCGGTAACGTAGAGGAGTTTGGTGCTGACGTGGCACGAGAATCTGCGGCCCAGTCCAAACAGTCAGCGGCCGAAGCGTTAGATTCCCGGAACCTGGCTGAGGCGTGGGCAGAAAGTGAAAAGGCGCCAGCCGCCGAAGGCACCCGGAGCTCTAAGACCTGGGCCGGGGTCGCCAAAGAATGGGCTGAAAGCGAAACAGAACCAGATGGAAATACAGGGAGTAAATCCTCTAAATCCTGGGCTGCTGTTTCCCAGGGCTATGCCAGCAAAGCCGAGGCATCCAGAGCCAATGCAGAAAGTGAAAGGGAACTTTCCCAAACAGCCAGAGCCGGAGCTGAAGCAGCAAGAGTAGGCGCCGAAGATGCCAGGGACAAAGCCGCTGCATCAGAGGCCGCCGCTAAGGAATCAGAAACAGCGGCCAAAGAGAGCGAGACGAAAGCCGCAGAGAGCCTTGCCCAGATGAATGTGGACCTTACGGCGAAGGCGGATGTGGAAAGCCCAACATTTACAGGAGAACCGAAAGCGCCAACACCCGAAAAGGCAGCCAATGACAACCGTATCGCGACTACGGCCTTTGTGAAAACAGAAGTGGCAAATCTCGTCAATGCGGCGCCGGCTTCCCTGGATACTTTGAAAGAACTCTCTAGCGCCCTGGGTGATGATCCGAACTTCGCGACCACCATTACGAACCTCATCGGGACGAAACTCGGGAAAGACGAAAACGCGGTAAGTGCCACCAAGGCTCTGCAGGATGGAGAAGGCCGGGAGATTACGACTACCTACGCCACTTTGGATACTCTGAAGAGTGCCATTATCGCGGCAGAAAACGCAGTAACCGCAGATCGGGATTCCGTGCTCACTGGATACCTTTTGAAGAGCGGTGGTGAACTTACTGGGGACCTTTCCATGAAACGATATGATGCCAGCGGTGCTGGAACCCAGTCATCCTACACGATTCTCCGAAGCCAGGCAAAGAATAGTACTGGTGGCGGATTGTCACTAGCCATAGGGAGCAACGGACCTTTGGCCTTAGGTAGCGGCAGTGCGGTGGATGCCTTTTGGAACTCCTGGGAAAACGGTGACAATAATAATCTCTATTTGGCAGCTGCAGGAGCCATTACCCTTAAGACCAATGTCTCTGACTGGGAATCAGGGACGGCATTTACCTTTGGCTCGGACGGGAATCTGACCATTCCAGGGACTATGACTGCTTCGCGGGTAGTGAATGCTGTCTACAACGATATGGCTGAATTCTTCCAGAAGGGAGAAGAGACGGGAGCAGGCGACATCATTGCCTTGGACGAAGATTCACCGATAGAGCAATACAAGAAAGCCACCGAGAATTCAAGGCTGGTGGTCGGTGTTCATTCTGACGAGTTTGGGCAGGTCATGGGCGGTATGGAACCACCAGCAGGAGAAGACTTTGTAACCTACAACCTAAAGCACTTTATCCCGGTAGCCCTGGCAGGCCGCGTGCACGTCAAGATTTATGGGAAAGTAAAGGCCGGCGACTTTATTGTTCCCTCGGATATGCCAGGCGTTGGTCGGAGCGCTAAAGAGGGAGAATCCACAGTAAACTCTGTAGGCCGAGCTCTCTCTACAGACAACGACGAAAACGTCCGACGCATCAAGATTCTGGTAAGGAGGTAGCAAATGAAATTCTTAAAGCGAACGACGAGCACTATATTCATCATGCTGGGGAATAGCTGCAATATGAACTGTAAGTACTGCCTGCAGCACCCCTTGGTCCATGAGCCATTGACCAAAGAGATTCATCCGGAGATATTTGATTTCATCAAAGAGTGCACTGAGGAGAATGGCGAGCGGCCGGTGCACCTCCAGTTTTATGGCGGGGAACCGCTTCTCTACTTTGAAGCCATCAAGAAGGTAGTAGAAAAGACCAAGGGCATGAACTGTACCTGTGGGATTATTACAAACGGCAGGGCGCTGACCGATACCATGGTGGATTTCTTCAATGCCTACGATATCCCCGTCATGATTTCCTGGGATGGCCCGCATGTCCTTCAGACCCGGGGATTTGACTCCCTGGACCCAGGAAAACCGCTCCGGCGGAGGATTCTGAGACTGAACCGGCTGGGGCTTTCTTCGGTGATTTCTTCCAAGGCCTATCCCCGGGAAGTCCTGGAAGCCATGCAGGAAGTGTCCAATGAGTACTACAATCTCCACGGCTACCAGATCATGGTGAATCTCGATACCATCTTCGATACCGGACTTCCCAACAAGGAACTCCTCGATGTCGATTATGACCGGGTTGAAAAAGAAATGACGGACATGGCGGTGCTCTACCTGGAAAGCAGGCTATCCGGAAAACAGAACAGGCAGGAATACACAAAGCTCTCTTTCATGGAGAGCCTTTTTTACAGTCTGAAGAACTTCTACATTGACCGGAATGGGGTATGGAAAGGAGTCACCTGCTCCTGTGGGAACGGCTATACCACCCTCAACATGGACCTCATGGGGAATCTCTATCCCTGCCATAATACGAGCGTGAAAGCCGGGAACATCCATGACGGGCTTTTCGCCTACCTCAATGCCATATGGAAGGGGGATCCGACAAAGGAACACAAGGAGGCCTGCCTGGACTGCCTGGCGGTGGCCTTCTGCAAAGGCGGCTGCAAGCTCGTAAGTGATAAGGCCCGGGAGGAGACGTACTGCAAACTGAAGCGAGCCATGTTCGTCCCGGTCCTTTCTGTGTTCCAACGGTATGGGGAAAAACTGGTAGGTGATGGCCATGGCGGATAAGAATGGAGAAATCGCTCAGACTGCCTTTTCTACAGATATGGAAGTAGGGGAGAAGATTATTCCCAAACACATTCTGGAACTTAGAAAAGCCATTGAGGCTTTATCCAACTATGGCACGAAGGTAGATAACTGTGGGAACTGTGTCTACTGCGAGACCTGCCAGAAATGCCAGACGTGCCAGGGATGCCAAAGTCAGAACTGCCAATCCTGTCAATCCTGTCAGAAGAAGTGTCAATCCTGTCAAAGCCAATGCAACTGTGACTGTGGTGATGGGGCGTAAGAGGTGAAACTATGGCGGATACCAATGAAACTATACAGTCCGGCAGAAAGATACAAAAAGTGGATGTCTCGGAACTGGCAAGCGCCCTTTCCACATTGGCCACGGCAAAAAAGGTAGCCATAGACCTTTCTGCATTGAAATATGACAGGGTCCTTTCTTTGGATATAGGGACTCTGCAGACAGCGGTGCATACTCTGGAAGCAGCTTTTTCCAAAAACTGCTGCCAGGCGAACTGCTGTCAGACGTGCCAGGGGTGCGAATCCTGTCAAGGGTGCCAGACCTGTCAGGGCTGCCAGACGTGCCAGGGGTGCCAAAGCCAGAAGTGTCAATCTTGCCAAAGACAATGCGACTGTGACTGTAATTGTAGTAACTGCGACTGTGGTGATGGAGGTTAATATGATTATTTCAGGAAATGTACAGACCATGCTGGGCCCGGTGCCTGTTAAAAATATCAAGGCAGGGGACATGGTGATTGGAACAAACCATGTGCCCTGTGAAGTGAAAGAGGTAAGGACGGAGAAAGTCAGCAAGGCCCTCGTTTTTACATGGAACCCAGCCCTTAAAGTCTCAGAGGGCAGTCGGGTCCAGACGGTTTATGGTATGAAGGAAGCCGGCGGCACACTCTTGATGAAGGCCACCAACGGGGCGGATATTCCGGAAACGGTAAAAGAGGAAGATGGGATGTTTTTGGCCCATGAGCTCATTGTAAAAAACTGTAAGGCCGTCATGGTGAGCGGCTACGGTGTGGAGGTGACATCATGTTAAAGATTCTATACAACTCGTCCAGCAATTCTACCATTAAAGGGAAAATTATTATCCGGGATTCGTACCTATCGGTTACAGCAAAGAATGAGGAAGACCCTTCCTATGGCACCGATTCGGTGGAGGCCATGCGGTCTTACAATTCCTACGTCTTTGCCAGGGCCCCTGGGTCCAGGGTGAAGAACTTCAGAACCATTACCGGGTCGGATTACAAGTTCCTCGATATGAACCGGCTGGGGGTGGCTATCAAAATGGACTTTACGGATATAAGCCAGCTCTATGCCAAGGGAGATATCCTTCAGGTGGATACGGGTATTATTTGCGGCACGGAAAGAGATATCATTATCCGGGTGTTTGAGGGCATGAAGGACTCCTTTGAAGTGGACGCGGATATGGAGGTAGAAGTTGGAACCTTTGATTCCAAGACCCTGCCCCAGGAATCGCACCCAAGAATGACCCTTTGGGACAGCTACGGCCTTACCATCAATGGGCAGGATTTCGCAGCAGACAGGAAGGGCATCATTCTTACCGGTGATTCCTCTGTTCCCCTGGTACCCGACGAAAATGGAGTGCTCACGCTCAACATCCAAAAGTACAAAGGGGCCTTTGGAGAAAAGCTTACCCGGCCTATCGATAACGAGGAAGTGCTGCTGGAATCCTCCTGCGGCCTTTTGGAAACAAGGCGGGTAGCCCTCGTGAATGGCAAGGCCACGGTTCGCCTGTTCACCTTCGGCTATACCGGCCCTTTCAAACTGAAGCTGGGCCGGAAGTGGTATGAAGTGTGGAATGATTACAGTTTCATCATGGGGAAAGCGAAATGACAAAGATAACGATTTATCTTGGGAGCCGATGCAACCTTGACTGTGCCTATTGCCACCGGAAGGCCGATGTAAAGGAACCCGTGATTTCAGAAAGCCTTCTTCGGTATCTGAAGAGTATCAAGGATCTGCAGATACGGTTTATCGGCGGTGAGCCGACCCTCTATATAGATGAGGTGAAGAAGGTGGTGGAAGCGGTGCCCAATGCCCGCTTTGGCATTACCACCAACGGCGTCCTTTTTGACCGTTACTGGGAATACTTTCTGAATCACCACTTCCAGGTCTGCATCAGCTTTGACGGAAATGAATCGCTTCGTGGCTATGACCCTTTTCAAAAGGTCGTGGATTACCCGTGGCTGGCAGTTTCTACCACGCTCTATCACGGCAATACGGACTTTGGGAAAATCCTCAAGGCTTTCACGGAAAAGGAGAAAGTGGTGGGAAGGACCCTTTCCTTCTTTCCGCATATCATGCACGTGACCTCCCGGGAAAATGAGCCTTATGCGCTTACCCGGGAGGATTTTATTTCTATCCTTTCCCAGTGGAAAGAAGCGGTCGCGGAATACGTGGAAGACTACGAAACCTATGGTGTTGTCAATACAAAGTACCAGGGACTCTTTATCGGCCTGTATCAGAGAACAAAGGCCCATTACTCCTGGGGTGAAAGCTACTGCGTGAATCACCGGATGGGGAAGTGTGACGCTTCCGGCCGCTTCGCCAGCTGCCTTTATATCCGTGATGACTATCTGGGCGAAGGAGCGGATGCTTGGGAAAAGCAGAGGGCGATTCTTCCTTCTGAATGCCGTGCCTGCCCGGTTTATGACCATTGCGGAGGGGCCTGCATCAAAAGTATTCAGCATGACCTGGAGTGCTATTTTTACCGCCGCCTCTTTGCCTGGTGGAAAGCTTTCTGCGGGCGGCATAAAGAGGCGGTGGAAGAGTTGGGAGGTGCTGTATGAAACTCTTTATCTTTCCGGACAGTGTTCGAAGGGAAAATGCAGAGGAAAATATCAAGCTCAACATTGTGGGGAGTGTATTCCACTTCTTCCATAACGGGAAGGAGAGCATTATTGACACATCCCTTCTGAAAAGTGGAACCAGTACCATGGTTCTGAATAACACTTTGACCGGTGAGACCTACGTTCTCTACAACTTCCGGGAAATCCTCCAGGTGCTGGGGATGTCTTCCCGGGAGATGCTTTCGACTCTTCATCAGCGGGGCTTTATGCAGATCGACAAGCAGGGGGATGATCTCTTTGTGAAGGTATTCCTCCTGGAAGGGGATAAGGAGCTTGACAGCGATACCAACGACTTTTCTTCCTTCCGGCATTACACAAAGGACTATATCCACCCGTTGGATTACCAGTACAGCTGGAGCTTCCGGAATCTGAAAGGGCGTCTCGTAGATGGATATCTGGAGCTGGCCTTCACCATGAAGAAATCTGACTTCTGGGTGGAGCCTTTATATATTTCCCATGCCGGACAGTCGGTGAGGGTGAAGGAGGGGGAGAACAAAGTACGGTTCAAATATATACCTACCGAGAGCGTGTATGGCGGAAATGAAAATGCAAGACAGAAGGGGCGGGCGATTGATGTGGCCCGCCTTTTAAGTGGAGGTGACTAGATGAACTCTTTGGAAGATGCTTTTCGGGGGCTGATGGATCTGTTTCCGGTGAAGGCCCTGGCCGGACTCTTTATGGTGATTGCCCTGGACAGCCGGGCCATCATTTTTTATTCCTTCGTGTGGCTAGTGTTCCTGGACTGCTTTACCAGGTGGCTCGCTATCAGTTATGGGTACGCCGTGGAACTTGGGGTGGAAAGGCCTTCGCTCTATAAGGCTTTTGTAGGAATTCCGGCGGCGAGGCGGGCGGGGCTCATTCGGAGCGATGTGATGAAGGAGCAGGGGGTAACGAAACTGCTCCTTTATAACATCTGCGCCCTGGCCGCCGGGGCCTGTGATCTGATTCTCTTTGAACTTCACAGCCCCATGTGGTTCATGACCGCCGTGGTGGGGTATCTTGCCATGACGGAATTGTTGTCTATTATTGAAAATTTAAGCGATGCCGGAGTGGACTCCTTGGGACGTTTGGCTGCGCGCATCAAAGGGAGGTTATAACCATGGAAAGAGGAATTGACGTATCTGAAAACAACGGCACCGTGGATTGGGAGACTGTGGCATCGGCCGGAGTGACCTTTGCCATCATCCGCCTGGGTTACGGGAGAGGCCATCTCGACTCTAAGTTTTATGAAAACTACAACGGAGCGAAGGATGCCGGGCTGAAGGTCGGAGTCTATTACTACAGTTACGCCCTGGACCCGGATGCCGCCGAAGGGGAAGCCCGGTTCATGCTTGATATTCTGAAAGACGAGGGCATTACGAACGAGGACCTTGCCATGGGCTGCTGGTTTGATATGGAGGATGCTGATGGGTATAAGGAGCGCCACGGGGATCCGGATAATGACGTCATTACTCAGATGTGCTTTGACTTCATCCTGGAGTGCAACCGGCAGGGATATAGCTGCGGGGTCTATGCCAGCCTGGACTGGCTCCTGAACCGAATTGAAACCGACCTCTTCGCAGAATACGTCCCGTTCTGGTGCGCCCAGTGGGGAGAAAGCTGCGACTTTGAAAGGGCCACCCTGTGGCAGGACACAAACTGCCTTTTGATTAATGGTTGTGAGTTTGATGGAGACTATGTGCTATGAGTTGGAGGACCTATGAATCATTTAAAAAATATCTGCTTTGCTACCTCCTTGGCCTTGTTATTGGCTTTTCCGGCGGCTACCTTTGCTTCCGAGAAAACGTACCAGGTGACGGAAACGGAGCTGACACAGCTCGAGAGGAACTTAACCGAGCTCAAGACAGTGAACGACAAACAGAAGCAGGACTCGGAGAAGCTAAAGACCGCGCTGACCGAATCACAGGAGAGATTGGAGACAGCCAAAGAGGAATCCGTGAGGCAGAGCGAAGCGCTGGCAGAATTGAGGAAGAGAACCAGCGAGCAGGAAACATTATTGAAGCAAGCCAATCAATCCTTAGCAACATACGCGAAAGAGGAGAAGAAGGAAAAGAAGAGAATTAGACTGCAGCGGGACCTCGCCTGGGGTCTGGCCGCTGTGGCCGTTGGTGCCTGTATTGCAAAGAAATGATAAAAGCCCCATGGAGGATGGACCTCTGTGGGGCTTTTTTTATTAGGCTTCTTTTGCCATAATAATAAAAGGTGATAATCATGGCAATACGAAGAGATTTGACAGGACAGCGGTTTGGCAAGCTTACTGTGATTGAAGAACTGGGTGGCAACAGGATACGGTGCCGCTGCGACTGTGGGACGGTCAAAGTATACAATAAAAGTAATGTCTCACGGGGACTCACTACTTCCTGCGGATGCAGCAGAAAGCATATCCGTTCGGAACTTATCAAGAATACAGTTGGAAACAGATATGGCAGGCTTGTTGTAATTAAGGAGCTTGGCTATGGCAGGGTACTATGCCACTGTGACTGCGGAAATGAAAAGGAAGTAAATAAAGGCGCACTGCTTGCCGGAAACATACTGTCATGCGGATGCCTGTTGAAGGAAGGACCGAAAGACCCTGGAAGGGCTTATAAATTCGAGGGTACCGATATATCCAAAATTTCTTCTGAAAAGCCAACAAGCAGAAATCAATCCGGGGTACGTGGTGTGTGCTGGAGCGCTTCCAAGCATAAGTGGCGAGCTAATATTGGAGTTCAAGGGAAGAAAATAGATCTCGGTTACTTTGCCAATAAAGAGGAGGCCATAAAGGCCAGAAAAGCTGCGGAAGAAAAGTATTTCCATCCGCTGATTGAATCATGGAAAGAATCCAAGAAGCCCGGGGAGTAATTATTCCTTCGGGCTTTTGCTATCTAAATTTGGTAACGGTTTTCTAGCTTTCATGCTATTAATGCATAACAGGCTTTACCGACGGGGAATAGGGTATAATTGAATAAAATATATTAAAGTATTTTTTATGCCTGGACAGTTTCTGGCATCCTGACACTTATAATCAAGATATAAACTGCCGATATTGTATGTACGGAAACTGCCTATTCATTGCTATAAATGATATAGTAGCTAAGACTTGATGGAGGTAGAAGAATGAAGTGTGCTAATTGTGGGGCTGAAATGGCCGGGGAGAAATGCCCCAATTGTGGATGGGCGGTAAAAACGCCACCAGAAAACAAAGATGCTCTTATTCGCGTTCTTGATTTTTTAGCTGAACAATTTGTGAAGTTTGAAAAAGATATGCATGATAATGAGGAGGATTTTGCACATGGCTCACTGAGAGCAAACCTGGAAAAGAAAGAGGAAGAGCAAAAGAAAGTGAATGAAACCCCTCGTGAGGAGGGCATTATGGTGGTACTACTTTTCTTATTTTGGGGATATTGTATTTTTAATTGGATTTTCGGCGATGTGACGATACTTGGCCTTTTGATTCGTTTCGTGGGATCGTTGGTAGCAGCTTTTGTTATAAGAGTAGTACTTAATTTTAATGCTGGGTCTGCTAAGAAAAAGAATCCGGAAAATAATTATGTAAAAGCGAGGCTGGCAGTAATAGACGCGAAGAAAGCACTGGAGACATCTTATAACAATCGGAAGAATAGTATTCAAGAAGCATTTCACCAAGCTATAGATTCATATAATTTCCTTACTCCGGATGTTCAAAATGCAGAGGCTTGCAATGCAATGAGTACTTATTTAAAAGATAAAAGGGCAGTTAACTACCAGGAGGCATATAGACTTTATCACCAGCTGGTGCTTGACCCTGAGCAGCGTAGGGCTGAAATGAAGCAAGCGGTAAATGCAGCCTATAAGAATGGAGAAAAAGAGGGGTACAAGGAAGGTTATTCAGCTGGTCAAGCAGCCGGATATAGCAGCGGTTACTACAGTGCTCAGCGGGATATGAAATATTAAGATATTACATTTTGAGACAGAAGTTCATTCCGATAATGTATACTTATCGGAACCTATATTCAAACAGTGCTTACTACTAAGAAGGCTTGCTTTAATTCTAGGAGGATAATTATGGGCAAAGCAGCAATACGCAAAGTTATTCTAATCATAATAGGTATTCTGATTCTTTCAAACGCCAGATGTTATGCTGATAATGCAGTTTCTCCTTGGCAATTTGTTTTTAAAAGTGACTATGGTGTTAAGTATTATGTTAACACACAGAGTTATAAGTCCTATCCAATGCAACTTACATATTGGGAAAAAGTTGAAAAGCCAGAACAACCAACAGAGTATAATCAGTACAAAGTTAATTTTGAGGACCTTTCAGGATATAGGATATTGCATAAGGTTGATGGGCGTACGTATGATGATGAAACTCCTTTATATGTTCACCCTGGTGATCCTTATGAAAAAGAAATTAATGTACTTCGTGAAAAACGGCGTCTTCCTCTTGTTTTTGGAACTAAAGAACATCAATGGCAATATGTAGGAGTTATGGGGGAAAATACGTACTATATCTGTAAGGATATATATGAATTTTCATCATATCGTAATACATTAAAAGTGTATGCATACTGGACAGATAAAAAAGGAAGAAAGTCATCGGTGGTCAAGTACACTTTTCACAATATTGGCGAAAATTTCAAACCATATTTAAAGGAGCCTGATGGGACTAGGTGGTATTTTGAGGGTCCTATTCCGTACACAGTTGACCGGGGAACTCGAGAGGAAATGATATTAAATGCCGCAAAAAAACTGTTTCTTAAATAATCTTTTATGAAGGAGAGAAGCACATGAAAAAGGCACTTATTTTGGGTACATTGTTGCTTTGTGGGAGCATGGTTGCTGATGCGGAAGTACTTCGTCTTCCAACAGCAAACTACAGTCAGCGGGCTGTTGAATTGGGAATCCCAAGTTCTGTTCCGGTTGAGACAACCGATTCTGAGGATTTTTATCGTTATACCAACTACCGGTTCAATGTACATACTTGGGTGCCGGTATTCCTTGACCAGGTGTATCCTCCTACTAATGGAGACGGCTGTACTTTTAAAAATGAGGATGGTTCTGTTGTCCTTGCTGCAGGGGGCTTCCACAGATATCCGGGGTATAACATCGATAGTGCTTATGACGGGGAAACGGACTCAAGCATTACATATAAGACCCGGGGAGAAAATTGGTACGTGGTCTCTGGAGTTAAAGATGGGAATGTTTATTATAGGAAGAAATTTGTTGGTGAGAAAGTAGTTGCCAGCTTATATTTTTCCTATCCATATAATGAAAAGGACAATTATGACTGGATTGTACAAGTCTTGGATGAGCACTTTACCTCAGAGGACTGGGCTAGATTTTAAATATCCGACTGTCAAATAATAAGGATTGATTCTTTTGGGGGAGGAATCCATATGAAGAAACTCTTAGTTGCCCTGGGGATGGCTACGATGCTTGCTATGCCGGTGGTCTTTGCAAATGACTTCGTGGTTGAACCGGAAACAGATACTTCTGTCAGCTATGCGGCCTATGACGTTCTTTCCGGGGAGTGGGAGACAACATTCGTAAATTACTGCAATGCCAATGGCCAGGATGAATACTGGCTTCGGTTGGCGTTTCGCGGGCGTCAGTCCAAGGTCCTTCATTACTGCACCCTGGATGTAGATGGGGAGCAGTACCGCTTAACGGCGGTTCCTTTTGACAGTAAGCACTTCTATGCCGCGCAGTCGGTGACTGTGACTATGGCCAAGCCCGGCAGCCTGATTGGTGACTTTGGTATGCTGCTTGTTTCGCATCCCAGATACTATGCAATCCCAACCGAAGTGGCCAACAAGCTTATGACGGCAAAGAAAGTAGTTCTGACCGTCAATAGAGTTCATCGGCTTAATACGCAGCTCACTGTGAACAACAAGATGCTAAATGACCTGCATCGCGCGTACAGTCTCCGGTATGCTGATTTCAACAACGTATGGCAGCCGAAGGATACGGCAAAGGATAAGTAAAGTTATAAGAGGAGTGTTTTGATTGCATGACTTAATAGGTTCTGCTGCAAAGCTGGGGGTCGAGGTCACGATTTCTGATTTCGATGACCTCCGGCGGCAGTACTGCTTTGCCTGGAATGGCCATTCAGTTTACGTGGTACTTTCCAATGAGAGGAAGCTGGCGGACCGGCTGAGACTTGAGGCTAAGGACTATGATGAGGAGTTCAAGGAAAAGTTGCTGAAACTGGCAGATAATCTTGATTTGAAATGAAGAGGTGAGCAAATGAACGAAGAAATGTGCCGAGAAATTGCTATAAAACTCAACAAGTATATATTTACAAGTACACATACAATTTTATTTCTTTGGGGAACAGGTATATTTGTAAGATTTAGAAATGATTTTTTAGATTACGTAGGCGCGGAAGAGGATAAGTGGTCCTATACAGATGCTACATGGAGGCAGCCTTCTTCACAATCTAATCAGTTTATCGAGTTCATTCTTTTTTACAGGGCACTGATAGCGACCGAGGCCATAAAGAAAACATTAAGAAATGGTATTGCATGGGAAATTAATTATTATGTTATGGAAGAGTTCAAGAAACATATAGCTTTCTTGGATTGGAATGATGCATTCCATGAACTCTATGGGACCTATTGCTTAAGCCTGCATGAAAATAGATTTTCTTTGGGAAGTAACCACTTCTTGATAGACAAGGTTATCGAATTTGCTGAAAGACAAACGAACTATCAATGCCCTCAGAGGGGAAAGGATCTTATCAAGCATGAAATGTGCTCATTTGAAGAATTGGTTCCCGATATGGTTGCTGGCGTAATAAGAAATCTTCCAATTATATATGGACTTTTTGCTGGTAAGGGTATAGGCCCGTATAAGTGGATTCTTTCTGTCTTGCATCTTCTGACTATAGATTACAAATAATGGCTCTTTTTCTTATTTTCTTAGTT
>OOBN01000846.1_pt1 | contig 25425 bp, 22 predicted proteins | sample 1671091 | NCBI WGS metagenome assembly OOBN01 (sample SAMN06348121, study PRJEB24527) | human gut metagenome | biome: human gut; feature: ankylosing spondylitis patient; material: feces | host: Homo sapiens | place: China | collected 2015-10 | reverse complement strand
AGGTTCTAGTGAGGGCTAACTTCATGCAGGTTCAAGTCCTGTTTCCCGCACCATACAGCAAAAACATCCGAACCGCTGGCTCTTGGAGCATGGTTCGGATGTTTTTTTGCATTTCCATGTAACGTTTCGTCTCCCCACGCGACTAACTTCATGAAGGGAGGTGCTGGAGATGCTTGACGCAGAAGAAGCATATCAGCAGTACCGAGACATGGTGTACGGCTACCTGATCCGCCTGTGCCGCGATCGTGACCTTGCAGATGAGCTCACGCAGGAAACGTTCTATCAGGCGATGAAAAATTGGAAGCGGTACGAAGGAAAAAGTTCGGTCGGCACATGGCTCTGCGCGATTGCACGGAATCAGTTTCTGCGCATCATGCGCAGGCAGTCGCCGCTGCCGCTCGACGATGTGCCGGAGCAATCCGTCCCGGATTTCACGGAGATGGTCGCGGAACACAGTCTCGCCCTGAGTGCGCATCAAGCTCTCCACCGTCTGCCGGAACCGTATCGCGAGGTGTTCACCCTGAAAACCTTCTGCGAATTGTCCAGCAAGGAGATTGCGGCGCTGTTCGGAAAATCCGAAAGCTGGGCGCGCGTAACGGCGTACCGGGCGAAGCTGATGCTACTGGATGCGATGAAAGGAGAATGCAAGGAATGAAGCAGGAATGTGAAATCGTCCGCGACCTGATGCCGCTGGTGCTGGATGATGTCGCCAGCGACGGGAGCAAGCACATGGTGTCGGCGCATGTGCAGACGTGCGCGGAATGTGCCGCATACATGAATCAGCTCAAAGCTGACCTGCCCGCCGGAAAGAAAAGCGAGTTGGATTCGCGCGCCGCGTTCGACGCCGCCGCCCAGACGCTGCGGAAGCAGAAGCGCCGCCGCACCCTCCGCAATGTCCTGCTGGGTGCGCTGATTGTGTGCATCCTTGGGCTGGCAAATCTATACTGCTTCGATTGGCTGATGAACGAAACGCGCCCGATTCCGACGAGCGAATACGGGATTCAGCTGTCCAAGCTGGCGGACGGCAGACTTGTCGCTTCGTTCGACTATCACGAAAGCATGACCCCACTCTACGTCAAGCGGCAGCAGGTGACGGAGACGGCAGCTGACGGAAGCCGCGCCGAAATCCTCTATCTCTATGGCGAAAAGCATATCGTGCCACATACGGCAAGCACGCCTATGCAAAACGCCGGCTTCACGCTCGATTCTGGCTGGCAGACGGCGAATGCGGAAATCCGGCAGGGTACGCCGGAGGATTATCAGGTGCTGTGGCGGCAGGGGGATGAGGATGCGGCGATTCCGGCAGCGTCGCCAGAGATGGAAGCATATTACGCATGGGAAGCGGTGCTGACACAGCTTTGGTCGCAGCACTCGGAAAGCGCGGACGGAAAAGCTGGCTTCCCCGGCGTGAATGGAGAACGCTACAGCTTGGCAATCCACCACGCGGACGCGCTGGCGGCGTGCGTCCCGGAGTGGCAGCCGCGGGTCACGCCGCAGTATCTGCTGCTGGATGATGAGACGATTCAGTGGATTTTGGCGGGTGTAACAGATGCGGTCGAATCAAATGACCCGTGAGCAGTTTCTCTCCCAATACACCGGGGAATGGTCGCCATCTGACGGGCGTGAAGCGCGATTCGGCGTGTACAAAAAGGAAGATTCGGCGTATGCGCTGATTGGCGAATATGCCACGCCGCAGGAAGCGCTGGCGCAATGCCGCATTCAGGGAATGCCTTTGGGCGACATTCTCGAAGATGAATCGGCAGAATTGCTTGGGCAGGACTAAAGTGGAAAATGATAGCAGCTTTCCTGAAAGGGGAAGCTGTTTTCTTACAGCAGATAAATGCCTACTAATGGAAAATATGAATCTTTTTCTCGCATTGCAAAACCCGCGCATCTGTGCTATCATGTCGATACAGGCTGAAAACCAGCCATCAAGGAGGAAAAGTGCAATGTATACGCATCAAGGCAACAAGGTGACAGGCTTGACGGTGGCTTACATCGGCGGCGGCTCGCGCGGATGGGCATGGGGTTTCATGCGCGACATTATTTCCGACGGGCAAATCAGCGGCACGGTACGACTGTACGACATTGACCGCGAGGCGGCGGAGCGCAATCAGAAAATCGGCACGATGCTGGCGGCGCATCCCGACGCGGCATCCAAGTGGGCGTTTGAAGTCAGCAGTTCCTTGCAGGAGGCGCTCACGGGCGCGGATTTCGTCGTCATCAGCATTCTGCCGGGAACGTTTGCGCATATGCGCGGCGATGTACACCTGCCGGAGCGGGTCGGCGTATATCAGTCCGTGGGCGACACGGTGGGCGCAGGCGGCTTCATGCGGGCAATGCGCACAATTCCGATGTTTGTCGAGATTGCCGAAGCGATTCGCGACTTCGCGCCGAACGCGTTCGTCATCAACTATACGAACCCGATGACGCTTTGCGTGCGGACGCTGTACGAGGTATTCCCGCAGGTACAGGCGTTCGGCTGCTGCCACGAGGTGTTCGGCACGCAGAAGGTGCTGTGCGCAATGCTGGATGAACAGGAGCACATTCCCGGCGTAAAGCGGCAGGACTTGTACACCACTGTCACCGGCATCAACCACTTCACTTGGATTACCTCTGCCAGCTATCAGGGCATGGACTTGATGCCGCTGTATGCCCGCTTTGTGGAGGAGCACCCCGAAGGCATTCAGCTGGGGTCGGACAATTGGATGAACAGCCATTTCGCGTGCGCGCACAAGGTCAAGTTCGATCTGTTCCGGCGCTATGGGGCGATTGCGGCGGCGGGCGACCGCCATCTGGTGGAGTTCCTGCCGCAGTGGTATCTGCACAGCCCGGAGACGGCGCACCAGTGGAAATTCGACCTGACGCCCGTGTCATGGCGCGAGGACGACCTGAAGAAGCGGATGCAGCGCTCGGACGACCTGCTCAGCGGAAAAGAGCCGCTTGACCTCACGCCGTCGGGTGAGGAAGGGCATTTGCTGCTCAAGGCGCTGCTGGGGCTGGGGAACATGGTCAGCAACGTGAACGTGCCGAATCAGGGGCAGATTCCGAACCTGCCGATTGGCGCGGTGGTGGAGACAAACGCGCTGTTCTCGCGCGGGCGCATCGACCCGATCTGCGCGGGCGACATGCCGGCGAACATCCTGCCGCTGGTGGCGCGCCACGTCTACAATCAGGAAAACACCTTGCAGGCGGCACTGCACTGCGACCGCAAGCTGGGCTTCTCCACGTTCATGAACGACCCGCAATTGGGCGGCGTGACGCTGGAGGACGGTCAGAAGCTCTTCGACGACATGCTGCTGCATCAGCGGGATGTGCTGCCGAAGGGATGGTTTGAATAAATGAAAATCAAGCGCTGGCATGTTGCTGTACTGGCACTTTTCGTGCTGCTCTGCGGCGCGCTCTTCTACCATTTCTACACGGAACGCATCTCGAACGAGGTACTTCAAGCGGTTGATTTCCAAGCGCTGCGGGCGCACACCGCCGAACTGTTGGAAAACGGCTTTCGGGCGAATGACCAGCTGTTTTCGTCGGATTATTACGATGTGCGCCCGGACAGCACCTGCTACATTTGGCTGAATGGATCAGAGAATGATGCGGATACCCCCGTGTCTGTGGCGACGGGCTATCTCAATATCCGCAAATCGAGTCCGGATGCGGAAAATAAATGGATGCTGCGGGTTGTTCTCTGGCAGGAGGGCGGCGCGCGAGTGCGCATGGATGTGGATGCCAAAACGAGATGGGAGTGCGTCAAGCTGATGAATCAGCGTATTGTGACGCTGTTTACAGAATTCCGCATTCCGTAAACGGAGGATTTGCATGAAGCTCAGGCGAATGTTGGCACTCACACTGGTGCTGATGACGCTGATGACCGCGGCGCTGGCGGCGGATGACCCCGGTCTGTACTATATCGGGGACGAAGCCACCCCGGAGAACCTGACGGGTCACACGCAGGTCTACAACGCGGTGGATGCCGCGCCGGGCTGGCGCTACGGTTTCGTGGCATACTTGACGGACGGCACGCGCGCGTACAGCGATTCCTCTGCGGCGCAGGAGGGCGCGGTGTCCTTCGATATTCCGGAGGAAACGCAGTATCTGTACTTCGTCGTGCTGGGCGCGCCGGAAAGCTATCAGGTGCACGTTTGGGACAATGACGAAGCGACGGATGCGCAGATGCCGTTTGATACTATTTCCAGATTCAACTGCGCCATCTGCTTGCGCCTTTTTCCTTCTGGCGTCCGCTCATTCCACTTAGCGTAGCGCTGCTACGCTGCGTTTCATTCACGTTAGCCAGAATGAAAAATTCGCGGCGCATCTTGGCGCATTCTTATCTGGAAATAGTATGAGATTCGGGTGGAATGGGGAAAGTGAAAATAGTATAGCATACGAGAACCCGCTGCCCATCCCTGCATTGGGGGGTGAACAGCGGGTCTTTTTACGTTATATCCCTTACAGAACCGTCAAATCTTCCTTCTCGCAAGCGGCAATCGCGCCGTCATGTCCGACGACGCACACGCCGCCGTCCTTTGCCATCTGGTCAAGCACGCCGCACCACTTGAGCAGCGCGTCCTTGGTGGTGGAGAGCATTTCCGCGCGCTCACGGCAGAGATCCTCCGGCGTGATGCCGCACAGCAGGTTTTCGTCGCTGACAAGAATCTGATTCTCCGACCCCAGCGGCGGTTCGCTTTCACCGACGGTGGAAATGATGTACTTGTCAATCCGTTCGTCGCCCGCCACGAAGTCACGCAGACCCTTCGACATGCTGCGGTTGATGCCCAGCGTACGCGCCGGGGAGGGGTCGCGGTAGGAGTAAGTGACCATGCGCCCCGTCTCGCTGGTGTTCAGCCCTGCGCCGTATGCGCCGCCCTGCACACGGACTTCGTTCCACAGGTAGCTTAGGGACAGGATGTTGCTCATCACGCGCGCAATACCGCTGTACACCTTGCCCGCACGGCGGTAATCATATCCCAGCGACGCAAAGCTGATCTGCGACGGGATGCGGTAGGCGCACTTGGCAGGCAGGTCGCTGACATACGGCGCGGCATCCGGGATGGGCGCGCCGACCGGGTAGGCGGAGAGAATCGCGGCGGGGTCAAGCGCCTTATTCGTGGACAGGCTGAACGTGACGCGGGACTGCACCGCGCTGTCCTTGCTGAACCGCTCGCAGAGGGCAAGGAAATCCGGGTACTGCGCGTCGAAATTCTCCGCCAGCGCCTTCTGCACCATGCAGGCACTCAGACCGTTCAAGGCTTCCCGCGCTGCCGAGGCCGCGCTCATCGTCGCCGATGCGGCGTACATTGCCATCCTGTGGCCGTCGCTGATGACCTTTTGCTTCGCCATCTCGCTCAACTGGAGAATCAGCGTCTGCACACGCGCCTTGTCGTCAAAGCACGTTTCGGTCAGAATTTCCCGCACGAGCGCGGCTGCCTTGTCCACGTTCGCATCCAGCACGGAGCAGCTCACGTCCAGCACGGGCGTCGCCATTTCCGCACAGCGGGACATGACGCGCAGCTGGAACGTCAGCTTGCCGATATCGCGCTTGATGGCTTGGAAGAGAGATAGCGAATCGTGGCGCTTCGTCGGCAGCTTGCCCAGCAGTTCGGGCAGTATCGACAGGCGCTTGAGTTCATCCAGGGTGAAATCGGTCAGGGAGATATACCAGTGCATGATGGTGATGCCGTTCATGGACAGATCATGCGTGATGACCTTCGCCGCGCCGCACTGCGCTTCCGCCGCGGGAATCAGCAGCGGGTCTGCGCTGATTTCGCTCAAGGACAGCACGGGCAGCGTTGCCAGCTGCTCGGCGGTGTCGGGGGTCTGCTGCCACGCGGTCAGCTTCTCGTTCTGCACGCGCAGCGCTTCCTTGTCCGCGTCCGTCCACGATGCCTGAATCGCCTGCAGGCGCGCCGTTTCCTCCGCGCGGAGTTCGTCGCCCTGCGTGTGGGACGGCACGGTGCGGATGATGCTCATCGTGCTTTCATCCAGCAGAAGTTCTGCCATCAGGCGGTCAAAGCCGTCGCCTGCCGCCATTTCCCGCAGCTTTTGATAACGCTCTTCGGACAGGAGCGGCTGCATCGGGTCGCCGCCGTAAAGCCACGCATCAAGCGCATGGATGCAGCGGAGCAGCCCCGACGGTTCGCCCGGCTGGCGGGCGGAAAACTCGCTGCTGTTGATGGAGGCAGTCAGCGCGTCCTTGTCCAGCCCGGTTTTAACCAGCTGCTGCACGGTGTCGCGGATCATCTGACGTAGTTCCTGCTCACTGCCATCGGCAATGTTGCGCAGAGTCAGCATCATGTACGGCTGCGCCATCGCGTTGTCCAGAGACATGCCTACATCCTGACACTTGCCCGTCGCCAGCAGCGCCTTCTTCAGCGGCGCGTCATTGCTGCCCGTCAGCACATCAAAGAGGATTTCCGTCGCCGTGACGCGCACCGTATCCGACCACGGCGCAACAATCTTCGCCAGCGTCAGCATGGTCTTGTCGGCAGTATCCTCCTCGGCGCCGATTTCATACGCCTGTTCCGCTTCAGCGGCGAAGGGCTTCTGCATGGGAATTTCGTGCTTCTCGTCCAGGCGGTCAAAGCAGCTCAGGTACTCCTCCGCCAGCGTCAGCACCTTGTCCAGCGGCACAGCGCCATCCAAATAAATGCGCGCATTCGACGGGTGATAATAGCGGCGGTACATGCGCAGGAACTGCTCGTAGGTCAGGTCGGGGATGTGCTTCGGGTCGCCGCCGGAATTCCAGCCGTAGCAGTTGTCCGGGAAGAGGACATCCAGCGTCTTCTGGTAAATCTGCTCGTCCACATCGCTCATGGCGCCCTTCATCTCGTTGAACACAACGCCCTTGTACAGCGGCGCGCCGTTTTCGTCCAGCTCGATGTGCCATCCTTCCTGATAGAAGATGTTCGGGTCTTGCAGGATGCGCGGCGCGAACACAGCATCCAGATACACTTCCGTCAAGTTCAGGAAGTCCTGCTCGTTGCGGCTGGAGACGGGGTAAATCGTCTTGTCGGGGAAAGTCATCGCGTTCAGGAACGTCGCCATGCTGCTCTTCAGCAGCTCGACGAACGGTTCACGAACGGGATACTTGGCGCTGCCGCAGAGGACGGAATGCTCCAGAATGTGGAATACGCCGGTCGAATCCTCTGGCAGGGTCTTAAACGCGACGCAGAACGTCTTGTTCACCTCGCCGTTATCCACCCAAACCAGCTGTGCGCCAGTCTTTTTGTGGTGCATTTCCACCATCTGCCCGTGCAGCTCTTCGCTTTCGCGCACGCGGTCAACGCAAAAGCCGTGACGCGCCGCAGTTTCGTTCAGATTCATCATGGGGAACTCCTTTCCCTGTGACCCCAGGCGGGTCATTCATTTCCTTTATCATAGCACAACGGGCAGTTGAGTACAAGCGAGAATTGGCTGATTTTTGTCAAACGGTTATCGAATGCGCAGAAGTTCCGAAACATCCTTGCGCTTGGGGGCGGCAGGTGATTCCGCAGGCACGCCAATCGGAATCAGCGCCGACACGCTCTCCGTTTCCGGCAGATTCAGCACGGCCTTGACCTTCCCTTCGTCATAAATGCCGAGGATGACCGTGCCAAGCCCCGCATCATGCGCGGCGACGCAGAAGGCTTCCGCCGCCAGCCCTGCATCGAAGGACTGCCAGTGCGTCCCTTTGCTGGTGCTAAACGAGCCGTCGCGTTCGTAGCCGCTGCGGTCGTTCACGGTCGTGAGGACAACCAGCGCAGGCGCGCCGTGCAGGGTATCGATATTCTTTTGAAAGCCCATCGTGCATTCGTCCGCTACGCGGTCAATTTCCTCGCGCTTGGTCAGCAGGGTGTAGCGGGTGGTCTGGGAGTTCTTCCAGCTGGGCGCATACGCAGCGACGGCGACGATAGCGCGGATGGTGTCGGGCGACACGGGCGTTGGCTGGAACTTGCGAATGGAACGGCGGGCGGTAAGAGCGTTGCTCATGAGGGGTGTCCTCCTTATCAGCATATAAATGGATTTTGTGGATTTCGAGACGTGATTCATCGGGTTTTGTAATGCTTCCATGCCGATTATACTATTTCCAGATAAGAATGCGCCGCGAATCTTTCATTCTGGCGAACGTGAATGAAACACAGCGTAGCAGCGCTACGCTAAGTGGAATGAGCGGATGCCAGAAGGGAAAAGGCGCAAGCAGATAGCGCAGGTGAATCTGGAAATAGTATTATACCACATCCGCCGCACGCTGCATAGGATGGCGACAGGAAAAGAACAGCGGAACACATCTACCTATCAAAAACGCGCCTCCCGAAGTTTCCGGGAAGCGCGCTTTTGTCTGACAAGTTTTGAGAAAAATCAGTGGCAGCCCTTGCATTTGCCGCAGTCGCCGCCGCAGCTGCAAGCAGAATTGCCGCTTTTCTTGTCCTTGATCATCTTCCAGATGATTGCGCCAACAATCACCAGAAGTACACCGCCAACAATCCATGTTGCCATGATTCGTTCCTTTCTGCGCCGATGCGGATGGAGGAAAACCGCTTTTGCGCGATAGAACATATGCCGGAGGGGAAGCGCGGATGATGCAGAACCCGCGCCAGCCCTCCGGCGTTCACAAGAGGGGTTTCAGAAAGCACCGGATGCAGCGGCGCTTTCCTCGGTTAAGCCCGATGGAAAATCAGGCAGAAACCTTCTGGGTGAGGTGGTTGTCGTTGTAAGGATTCTTACGAACGACCAGATACACCAGGCCAGCCAGCAGCAGGATGGCAATCGCCGTCGCAACGGTGAAGCCAGCGCCGCTGAAGAGCAGACCGAGCTGATAGACAATCAGGGCGATGGTGTACGCGAACACGCACTGATAGCCAACCGCAGCCAGCGTCCACTTGGCATTGTTGAACTCACGCTTCATCGCGCCGATGGCCGCGAAGCAGGGAGCGCACAGGAGGTTGAAAATCATGAAGGCATACGCCGCCAGACGGCCGTGACCGTTGGAGGACTCGTTAAACGCCGTCGCAATCGGGCTGAGGGCTTCCGCCTTCTCTTCCTCGGTCATGTTCTCGTCGTCAACAACGTCCGCCGCGTCATCCGCGCCATACAGCACGCCCAGAACGCCAACGACTTCTTCCTTCGCAACCAGACCCATGACCGTAGCGACCGTGGACGGCATATTGCCGAAGCCCAGCGGCTTGAACACCACGCTGACCGGGTTGCCGATCTTGCCAAGGATGGAGTTGTCCATATCCGCCACAGCGCCCCAAGAGCCAGCCGCGCGATCCATTTCGGGCGCAAGTTGCGGTTCTTCCTCGTCTTCTTCCAGCGTTCCAGCTTCCGCCTTCGCGTTGTAATCATCCAGTTCCGTCTGGTAGGTCTGCTGCGCTTCAAGCTGCACGTCCGCCGCGGGCGCCCAGCCGTAGGTCTTCGCAAACCAAATCACAATAGAGGACAGGAGGATGACCGTGCCAGCGCGCTTGATGAAGCTCCAGCCGCGCTCCCACACGCTGTGGAACACGTTGCGACCAGACGGGAAGTGATACGCCGGCAGCTCCATGACGAAGGGAGCCGGGTCGCCCGCGAACATCTTCGTCTTCTTCAGCATGATGCCGGAGATAACAATCGCCGCCACGCCGATGAAGTATGCGGACGTCGCAATCCACGCGCTGCCGCCGAAGACCGCCGCGGCAATCAGACCGATAATCGGCATCTTCGCGCCGCAGGGGATGAAGGTCGTGGTCATGATGGTCATCTTGCGGTCACGGTCGCTCTCGATGGTACGAGAAGCCATGATGCCGGGAACGCCACAGCCAGAACCAATCAGCATCGGGATGAAGCTCTTGCCGGACAGACCGAATTTCCGGAAGATACGGTCCATGATGAAGGCGATACGAGCCATGTAGCCGACGTCTTCAAGGATAGCCAGCAGGAGGAACAGCACCAGCATCTGCGGCACGAAGCCCAGCACCGCGCCGCAGCCGCCGACGATACCATCCACAATCAGACCGCTCAGCCAGCCCGCGCAGCCAACGCCATCCAGCCACGTCTGGAGGTTGCCCTGCACGATTTCCGCAACGAACACATCATTCGTCCAGTCCGTCAGCAGCGTACCAATCGTCGTCACGGAAATGTAATACACGAGGAACATGATGAGCGCGAAAATCGGCAGCGCCAGCACGCGGTTGGTCACCACGCGGTCAATCTTGTCCGAAACGCTCAGGCTGCCCTTTACCTTGCCCTTCTTCACCGCGTTCTGCATCAAAGTGTTGATGTAGGCGTAACGCTGATTGGTGATGATGGACTCGGCGTCGTCATCCATTTCCTTTTCGCAGGAGGAGACAGCTTCTTCGATGCCCTTCTTGACATCTTCGGACAGCTTCAGTTCCGCAACAACCTTCTCGTCGCGTTCGAACAGTTTCACAGCGTACCAGCGCAGGAAGCGAGGTTCAACCTTGCCGCCGATGAGGTCTTCAATATGCGCCAGCGCGTGTTCCACCGAGCCAGTGAATACGTGCGGATGTTCGCCCATCGTGCGGTTCTTGGCAGCAGCAGCAGCCTTTTCAGCCGCCTTCACGCTGCCTTCGCCCTTCAGCGCGGAAGTCTCGACGATTTCCACACCCAGCGCTGCGCTCAGCTTCTTCATGTCGATCTTGTCGCCGTTCTTGCGGGACACGTCGATCATGTTCATCGCGATGACCATCGGCGTGCCGAGTTCAAGCAGCTGCGTGGTCAGGTAAAGGTTGCGTTCGATGGAGGTGGAGTCCACAATATTCAGGATGGCATCAGGCTTGTCGTTCACCAGGTAGTTGCGGGCGACGACTTCCTCCAGCGTGTAGGGAGACAGGGAGTAAATGCCGGGCAAGTCCTGAATGACCACATCGTCATTGCCCTTGAGCTTGCCTTCCTTCTTTTCAACCGTAACACCCGGCCAGTTGCCGACGAACTGACGAGAACCCGTCAGCGCGTTGAACATGGTCGTTTTGCCGCAGTTCGGGTTGCCTGCGAGCGCAATCGTAATCGCCATTTTCGGCGCCTCCTTATGCGAATTTGTCTTAACTAACCCCACCAGAGACTCCGCCTCTGGACTCCGCAAGGGACTCTGTCCCTTGACCCTTTCTCGCGATTGCGTTGAGCGCGCTTCCATACTGTATGCGCGTGGAAGGCTTGGAACGACGCGAAATCAGGTTTTATCGTAAGGGAAACAGAATTACTGAACCTCGATCATTTCCGCATCCGCCTTACGCACGCTCAGCTCATAGCCGCGCACGGTCAGCTCCATCGGATCGCCCAGCGGCGCAACCTTGCGCACATGGACTTCCGTCCCGCGGGTCAGTCCCATGTCCATGATGCGGCGCTTGACGGCACCTTCACCATGCAGGCGGACAACCACCGCGGTTTCCCCGACCTTGACATCCTTCAGGGTTTTCATGCCTTCTGCCTCCTTTTCCTCAGTTCACCAGCACACGCATAGCCATGGATTGGCTCAACGCAACACGGCTATCCTTGACAGCGCAAATCAGATTGCCGCCCATTTTGCTGACGACAGTCACTCTTTCGCCCATCACGAAGCCCAGCTCCGCCAGATGCTGCCGCACCTCATCCTGCCCGGTGATTTTGCCAATCACGCCAGACTCGCCAATTTCCACCATGCCCAACGGCATCATGTTCCATGACCTCCTTGTGTCAGTCCTTTCGCGGATAGTTTATTCCAACTAATCCGGCGATTTGCAAGCGTTAGTTTAGCATAACTAATAGGCTATGTCAAGCGTTTTTCGCGTGTTTTTTTGTTTTTTGTCCACCTTTTTTCTGGTCTTTGCATCGTTTGCCCAATTCGGGGGAATGCTGACCAGCAAAAACAAAGGGCAGCTCTGCTTTGCAGGGAAATCAGATACTTTTCCGAACAAAATTAAGGTAACACCGCACAAATGAGGTGGTCGGCTGGCGAATGGATTTTTCGTCAGATGCAAATGCAAATTTCGAAGGTTTACTGGAGGTAAATCGAGGAATTTGCATGCCGCAGATGGCGGAAAAGACATCGTCAGACGCGCCGCCGAATTGTGTGGTGTTGCCTTAAGCCACACCCTATCAAAAACTTCTGATTATCACCACTATGGCTTAAAGTGCCGAAGGGAGCACGAAGAAAGCCCCTTTGTCACCTCCGCCGAGGCGAAATCCCCTGCATGATCATGCGATTCTATCAGAAAATGAAAACCGCAAAAAAGAGGTGCGAGAATGAAGGAATGGGCGGCCTGGATGGCGAACAAGATGGAGGAGCAATTGCTGCGGATGGAGCAGCTGCGGCTCAGTGAATTTGTTGCATATGAGAAGAACTGGAAGAAGCGTCTTCTGATGCAGTTTGTGGGCGGAATTGCAAGAGGATTAGGGACAGCGGTTGGGTTTACGCTTCTGGGCGCGCTGGTGGTGTGGCTGCTGCAAGGACTGGTGCAAAGGAATCTGCCGATTATCGGGGATTTCCTGACCCAGCTGCTAAACCTCGTGGAAGGCAAGGGCAGCGGCAGCTAAAGCGTCCCCGCCCGTAACTTCGCGCTTCCGCAGAAGCGCCCCAAGCTGCTCTATCCGCCATTTCCTCATTGTCGCGTCAATGGGCGCGACCTGATTCCGCCGCTTCCCAAATCATCACCAGAAAGGGCTATCATCACCATGCGCAAACCCGTTTCCCAAAGGCTGCTGCCTCTCCTGCTCATCCTCCTGATCCTCGCGCTTGACCGCTTCACCAAAGCCCTCGCCGTCGCGCTGCCGGATGAGCGCACCCTCATTCCCGGCGTTCTCCGCTGGATTTATGCCGAAAACACAGGCATGGCGTTCAGCCTGTTCAGCGGACAGTCGTGGATGCTGGGCGTGGTGTCCGTCATCGCGGTTATCGCCGGATGGCTCGTCCTCCGCCGCTATCAGCTCAGCGGATGGAGCAGAACCGCGGCGGCGCTGATGATCGGCGGCGCGCTTGGCAACGCCTACGACCGCTTGGCGCTGGGCTATGTCGTCGATATGCTGGATATCACCCTGTTCCCCTTCGCAGTGTTCAATATTGCGGACGCTGCGCTCGTCGTCGGCACGGTGCTGATGGCGTACTGCATCGTGTTCCGCACGGAAGATTGGAGGAAAATCAATCATGACGCAAATGATGCCTGACGCGCTCGAATCGCGCACTATCTCCATCCCCGGCGACGGCCGTCGGCTGGATGTTGGCCTGTCCGAAGCCGCTGGGCTGACTCGCTCGCGGGTGGCGGCGCTGATGGCGGACGGAAACGTCACAGTGGACGGGAAAGTCGAGACGAAATCCGGCGCAAAAGCAAAGCAGGGTCAGATTGTTATCCTGACGATTCCCGCGCCAAAGCCCGCTGTCCCCGTCGCGCAGGAAATTCCGCTCACAATTCTCTATCAGGATGACGACCTCGCCGTCGTCCTGAAGCCCTGCGGCATGGTCGTTCACCCCGCCGCCGGCAACGAGGACGGCACGCTCGTCAACGCGCTCCTGCACCACCTTGACCACTTGAGCGGCATCGGCGGCGAACTGCGCCCCGGCATCGTCCACCGGCTGGACAAGGACACCAGCGGTCTGCTGCTCGTGGCAAAGAACGACCAGAGTCAACTCGCCCTCAGCCGCCAATTGCAGGAGCGGCAGATGGAGAAGCATTACCGCGCGCTGGTTGAAGGGAATTTGCGCGAGGACAGCGGGCGCATCGACCAGCCCATCGCGCGGAGCAAGAAAGACCGCAAGAAAATGGCGATTGACCCCGAAGGCCGCCCGTCGATTACGGACTGGACGGTGCTTGCGCGCGGGCGGAACGTGACGCTGCTGGACGTCCACATTCTGACCGGGCGGACGCACCAAATCCGCGTGCACATGAAGTCCATCGGGCATCCGGTCTGCGGCGACCCGATTTACGGCTCCGGCAAGGGCGCGAAAGTCCCCCGCCTGATGCTCCACGCGTACACGCTTTCGTTCACGCACCCACGGACGGGGGAAAGGATGACGTTCACCGCGCCGCTGCCGGAGGAGTTTGTGCAGGGGCTGCGGGGGAACGGGGTGGAATGGGAGAAATAACGTTTCCTCACGGAAAGCCGGGAACGTTACATCGTGCGATAATACTATTTCCATCATGAGAATGCGCCAGAATGGAAAAGCACGGACAGATGGCACGGATGAATTTAGAAAGAGCACAACTGGATAATTGCATAGAAAAGCGCCCTGCTCCGGAGATGTTCCAGAGCAGGGCGCGGTTTTTTGATTCATCACGAAAATCCGGGGAGCGTAATACTATTTCCAAATAAGAATGCGCCAAAATGTGAAGCGAATTTTTTATTCTGGCGAACGGGCGTGAAACGCGGCGCAGCAGCACTACGCTCAGTAGAACGACCGAAAGTCAGAAGGGAAAAGGCGCAAGCAGCTGGCGCAGGTGAATTTGGAAAGCGTATTATTCCACGACCTTCGCGCCGGCAGCGATCGCGTCTTCCTTGGTTCTGAAGAACTGCCAAGTGCTTTCCACGGTGGGGGTGATTTCCTTCTGGTCGCGGATGTACTGCGCCAGAATGTTACGCACCTGACCGTTATCGTTGCCCAGCGTATCGCCGGTGTACATATCCGTGAGGCTGTAATCCTCAGGAGTCAGACCAGCCGCCTGCATGAAGCCGGCGCCGCCGGTGAAGCGGTAGTTGTTCATCACCACGGAGAACACCTGATCAGGCGCCACGGGCTGACCCTGATACTGCATGTTCTGGATGCGCTTTCCTTCAGGCGCATAGTAGTGGATTTCGTAGTACAAACCGTAGATTTCATCGGTGTAGTAGCCACCGCCAAGGTAATCGGGGTTCGACGCACTGGTGTAGTTGGTGGTAGCATGCTCCAGCCACAGCCGCAGCTGTTCGCCGGTCATGTTCACGCGATAGAGCCAGTTTTCAAACACGTACAGCTGATACAGCAAACGCATCGGAACGTCGCCCGCAGGAATCAGGTCGCGAACCTCGGCGCCGCTGGTCAGAGGCGCGCAGATGGACAGCTGCGCAGGAACCGCAGACAGCTGTGCCTTGTTCAGCAGATCCATCAGCGCGGTGGGCTGCAGGGAGATGTTCTCATTGGAGAAAGCGCCGGTAGCAGTGCCCAGAGGCTGATCCAGATAAGCCTGCAGCTCCTCGTTGTAGGGAGCCAGCGCCGTGGCAACCTTCTGATTTTCCACCAGGCCTTCCTGATCCGCCAGGAAGCGGTAGCCGTTTTCAGCCGTCACAGGGGTCACAGTCTTGGTCGCCGGGTCGTAGGCGAGCTTCATGAAGCCCAGGCCTTCACCGGCGCCACCTGCCAGCACGGGCACAACCTTGCCCTCGGCATTGAGGATGTCCTCACGGTAGTCGGTCTTATGGAAGTGACCATACACAACCGCGTCAATCCCGGTAGTCAGGTTAATCATTGCGCGAACCTGGTTTTCGTAGTCCGCGGGGTTGTTGCCATCGGTAGAAACAGCGTCTTCCACGCCGGAGTGCGCCACGACAACCACCACGTCGCAACCCTCCTGCTCGCGCAGGATCGGCACGAAGTGCTCAACCGTGGGGACCAGATTGCGGAAGTCGATGCCCTCATAGTGGGACTCAACCTCCCAAGCGGGGATGTTGGGCGTATCCATGCCGATGACGCCGACCTTCACGCCCTCAAATTCCTTGACGATGTAAGGGACGCCCATCCAGGAATCCCACTCGGTGCCCTTCGCCACAAAGTTGGCGGCGGACATGGGCACGGAATGCTCCTCGCCGTTGTCGGGGCTCATCACATACTCAATCTGACGCTTGAGAATCGGCAGATCGTTGTTGAACTCGTGATTGCCCAAGCACCACATGTCGTAGTCCATCAGGCGCAGCGCCTTCATCATGGGATCGTCCTTTTCAGGAGCGAAGTAGGAGTAGTAATAGGTCATGGCAGAGCCCTGCACGGTATCGCCGCCATCCACCAGAATGACGTTCTTTTCCGTAGCGCGAACCTGCTCGATCATGGAAGCGATCATGGACAGACCCACGTTCGGAGAAGGTTCGCCAGTGGCGTAGTTGATGGGCAGCACTTTGCCGTGCACGTCGCTGGTCGCGATGACGGTAATCATGATGGGATCCGCATTCTCTGCGAACGCCGCGCAGCCCACCAGGGGGAGAATCATGGTCAGCGCCAACAGAAGGGATAGGAGCTTCTTCATGATGGGCACCTCTTTTTCTTATTTCCCGCTCGAAGCAGGATTAAAATAATTATATTCCATATTCTTTCGTTTGTAAACAGTGCCGCCAGATGCAGACTTCGCCGCGCCAAGGAGTTGGTTTGTCGGCGAATGAATCCTCCGTCGATTCCAATTGCAAATACGGCGGAGGAACCGATTGAAAATCAAGTTTTTTGCAAGCCACAAACAGTACGAACGTCATTGTAAGCAGCGAGGCAAATTACGCCGGTGTGGTGACAATAATATATTTTGTATTCTGTAATTTATAGGTGGCAAGCAGAAATCAAGGGTTGTCTCGGTATCTTCTTCTGCGAAATAGGGGGGCGGCGGGGGAACGGGGTGGAAGTATCATTCACATATAAAAAACACCGGTGCATTTGACTTTGTTGCGCCGTTGTTTTCTGTTCTTACAGGAATCAATAAGCAAAACGCCCACCCAAAACAAAAAACCAATAATCAATGAAATAACCGTCAGTGTGGTGAAAAACACACAACATTTCTTTATCGTTCGCAACTGTTGCAGCATACCATAGAAAGTATACTCCAGCCTCTCGTTTTCAGTAAGTCCGGCATCATAAATTCTGAAAAATTCGCCCGTTACAACTCCGTTCACATCTTGATATTCTCGAATGCCGTCGGGAAGCGCTTCACCATTTTTCTTCAATTGCCGAAACTGTTTGTTTTCTTCTTTTGAGCAAGCAATATCCTGCAGGAAGTGCATGTCGAGCCAAATATTTTGCAAGTTTTTCTTCATATCTATTGATTCTTTTGCCATAATCCTTTTTCCGCCTTTCGATTGTTATAAAAAACAGTCCTGCCCTTCTTAAACCAGAAAGGCAGGACTGCGGGATTTGAATTAGTTCAATTCCGCGAAGTACTTGATGGTGCGGACCATCTGAGAGGTGTAGGAGTTCTCGTTGTCGTACCAAGACACGACCTGCACCTGATAGGTGTCGTCGTCGATCTTCGCGACCATGGTCTGGGTAGCGTCGAACAGGGAGCCATAGCGCATGCCGATGACGTCGGAAGACACGATCGGCTCGGTGTTGTAGCCGAAGGACTCGGAGGACTGCGCCTTCATGGCGGCGTTCACAGAGTCAACGGTCACGTCGCTGCCCTTGACAACAGCAACCAGAATGGTGGTGGAGCCGGTGCAGACCGGGACGCGCTGAGCAGAGCCGATCAGCTTCTTGTTCAGTTCCGGGATAACCAGGCCGATCGCCTTCGCAGCGCCGGTGGAGTTCGGAACGATGTTCTGCGCGCCAGCGCGGGCACGACGCAGGTCGCCCTTGCGATGCGGGCCGTCCAGAATCATCTGGTCGCCGGTGTACGCATGAACGGTGGTCATGATGCCGGACACGATCGGATACTTGTCGTTCAGAGCCTTCGCCATGGGCGCGAGGCAGTTGGTGGTGCAGGAAGCAGCAGAGATGATCTGGTCTTCCGCGGTCAGGGTGTCGTTGTTGACGTTGTAGACGATGGTCTTCAGGTCATTGCCAGCGGGGGCAGAGATGACGACCTTCTTCGCGCCAGCCGCGATGTGCGCCATGGACTTTTCCTTGGAGCAGTAGAAGCCGGTGCACTCCAGCACGACGTCCACGCCCAGCTTGCCCCACGGAGCATCCGCCGCGTTCTTTTCGGCATAGATCTTGATTTCCTTGCCGTCCACGATGATGGAATCTTCGGTCGCTTCCACGGTGTGCAGGTTTTCACCGATCTTGCCGCAGTAGGAACCCTGAGCGGTGTCATACTTGAGCAGGTGAGCCAGCATCGCGGGAGAGGTCAGGTCGTTAATCGCGACCACCTCGTAGCCCTCAGCGCCGAACATCTGACGGAACGCCAGACGGCCAATACGGCCAAAGCCATTGATAGCAACTTTCACTGCCATTGGAATATACCTCCTTTAGTCGTTCAAACGGGGTTATACTATTTCCAGATAAGAATGTGCCAAGATGCGCCGCGAATTTTTCACTCTGGCTAACGGGAGTGCAACGCAGCATAGCAGCGCTACGCTAAGTGGAACGACCGGACGCCAGAGGGGAAAAGACGCAAGCAGCTGGCACAGGCGAATCTGGAAAGAGTATCATTTCCCACCTCATATTCTACCCAATTTGCCGCCATTTTGCAAGAGGTTGCGCAGGATTTCCATCACTTTTGACACTTTTTTGACGCTTTTTTTTGAGAATTTCTCATCCGTTCCCCTCTTCTTCCCAATATGCGCCCCAATTCAGCTCGTCCGTCACATCGAGTTCCTTCAAAATCAGCTTGCCGTTCTCGTCCGTGATGACACTGCCGCCTTCATCATACACCCCATAGGAGACATACCCCATGCCGCCTTGACATTCGATGAAGCTCACGCTTCGGCAGTAGTCACCCTCCGTCACCTCGTAATCATCGGACACTTCAACGCCGTAGCGGTACACCGTGCCGTTGACACAGCGGAAGACGATTGTCGGAACATCGCCCACCCAGTAGAGATTGCTGCCCGCAGGCGTCTGCACAACGCTCCATGTGCCGTGATACGGCTGCGCGCCGTGGTTGTCCGAGCCGTAAAATCTCCCATCCGCGTCCAGACGGAGATAGGTGTCCCAGAACTCGCCGCCCGCCTCCATCTGCCAGCTGCCGACCAACTTTGCCTCTTCATCTGGCAATTCCACATCATCAAACACCACGTCACGCTGTGGCACGAAGCCGCGGGTGATTTTTCCGTCCACCGTCGCTTCAACGTAGATATACGCCCACCTGTCCGGATGGGACAGTGCCGTCAGCTTCGTCCCGGCAGGCAGCTCCGCCTGATGGTATTCGCTGACGTTTGGGTCGTCGGTCAGATAGGTGTCAAACGCTGTCAGCATCGGCACATGCACGATTTCGTTCGTCGTCTCATCGCCGTGCTTGCCTAACTGCGCCCAGCCGAATCGGCTCGTCCGCAGGCTGACGCGGTACTCAATCAGCGACCAGTCGCCCACGGTGAGGTACAGCTTATAATCGTCGCCCGTGCTGACGGATGCTTTCCCCTTCGCCGCGCGGTAAGAGGACGTGTCCGGCGCGGAATACACGGCATAGGACTTCTTGCCGCTCTTCTGGCCTGAAACCACCTCCGGATACAAACAGGCAAAGTATTGCAGCCCTTCGTTCGCCTCGTTAAATCGGCGCACGTCCTCAACCCCGCGTTTCGGCATATTGTGAATATTGAAGCTGCCCAGCGTGATTCCCACCGGCCACACGGCACTTTCCTCGCCCTGCGTCACCTGATAGATGTATTCTGCTATCCGCTCCACCTTCACATCGCCCATCTGCGCTTCCATCAGCGTGTAAAAGGTTCTCCCCTCATTGTTGTGCTGCAGCTCAAAATAGTACCTTTCGTCAATATCCGGGTACGCCAATTCAAAGCCGTTCTTCGTGCGTGTGATTTTGGGATAACCCGTCTCGTCCAATTCCGACGGCTGATAGACGGCAGTCGTCGAGAAAATAGCGTCCTTCCAGCCGTCTTTCACCTCATCCACCGCGACCAGCTGATTGTGATAGCGACTGGTCAGAATCGTGTGGGTCGTGGCGGCTTTTCTGTTGTAATCGCTCACCAAGCCGGTATACTCGTCGTAGTCATGTGTCTGCTCCACCATCGCCAGCAATTGCCCGTTCAGATTCCAGCTGTTTGCGGATGCGGCGGGCACAGCCAGCGCAATCAGCAGGGACAGGAAAAGCAGAATACGCAGTTTCTTCATCGTTCGCAGCTCCTTTGCATTATTGAATCGGCAGCGTCATTTGGCGCACGCTTCCGTCCGCCGTTGCCACCCAATTGCCGTATCTGTCCACCGCGCCATAGGGGACGTAGGTGCATCCGCCCTCCCCGTAGGCGAGATTCACCAGCGGCAGGGTCAACCCTTCGCCATCCTCCTCCGTTGTGGACACGATATAGTCCACGCCGACGCGCATTGTCATGCTGTCGCTGTAATTCAGCGCCAGGATGCTTTCTGTCGAAATCCAGAGGTTGTCCTCCCCAGCCATCGGATTCCGCACCACGCACCACGTTCCGCCGTAGGGCTGTGCGCCGTCGTCATCCGAGCAGTAGAAGCGTCCGTCCGCATCCAGCCGGAGATAGAAATAGCCGATTTCGCTACCGGAATACAGATACCAGCTTCCGACATATTTCGCCGCTTCGTCCGGCTGTTCCACATCGTCAATCACCACGTCGCGCCGCGGCACAAACCCGCACATCGGCTTGCCGTCCACCGTCGCTTCTACGTAGGCATATGCCCAGTCGTCGCTCACGCCCAGCAGATACCACATCGTCAGCTTCGTCCCGGCGGGCAGTTCCGCCTGATGGTACTCGCTGACGTGCGGATCGTCGGTCAGGTAGGTGTCATACGCCGTCAGCATCGGGATATGCAGGCGCTGGCTCTGGGTCGGCTGACCAATCTTTACCCAGCCAAAGCGGCTTGTCCGCAGGCTGACGCGGTATTCAATCAGCGACCAGTCTCCTTCGGTGCAATACAGGCGATACTCATCCCCCGTGCTGAACGACGCTTTCCCCTTCGCCGCGCGGGACGCCTCCGTACTCGGCGCGGCATAGACCGGGTACGACTGCTTGCCGCTTTTCTTCCCCGGAACATTCTGCGCGCCAATCCAGCCCACAGCGTCGTAATTCTCGTACAGCGCCATGCTGCTGTATACATCGCGCATCCGCCGCACGTCGCCCACGCCGCGGCGGGGCATATTGTGGATGTTGAAGTTTTCCAGCGTGACTTCCGTCACCCACATTGCGCTGTCTTCGCCCTGCGTTACCAGATAGCGGTAGGATTCCTGCCGCTCCACCTCCACGCCGCCCATCTTCGCATACGTCAGCGTATACGCTGTTTCGCCCCGGTCATTGTTGATGCGCTCAAAGCGATACAGTTCTTTCACCTTCGGATACGCCAACTCAAAGCCGTTATTGATGCGCGCGAGCTTCGGCTTCCCGGATGTGCTCTGCTCCGACGGCTGATAAACGGCGGTCGTCGAATAAATCACGCCCTCCCAACCGTCTGCGCCCTTTTCCGCCGCAATCAGCTGATTGTGATAGCGGCTCTGCATGATGATGCGCGCGCTATTCTCCTTCCGCGCATAATCATCCGCCAAATGATAATAGTCGTCATAATCATTCGTGTTCGACACAAGCGGCACCAAGGCCTCGGGCAAGCCCCAGCCGTTCGCGGTGGCAACAGGCATTACCATCATCATCAAGGGCAAAATCAGCAGAATCCACCGTTTCTTCATCGCTCTCAACTCCTTTGGAGGTATTTCCCTACCTAAATAAACGCATCAAGGCGCAGTTTCCCTGCGAAGTACCAAAAATCTTGAAAAATGTTCTGCCAGTTCATTCTGAATCCATCTTTCTATGGTATGATGGCGGACGCAAACAGAAAAGGAGGGATTGAAACCCATGCTACGGATTTTGAAACACCTCAGGTGGAAAGAGTGGCTGCTCGTCGCCGCCTGTGTAGTGCTGATTGTGGGGCAGGTGCAGCTTGACTTGGCCCTGCCTGATTATATGTCGGAAATCACCCGTCTGGTGCAGACGGAGGGCAGCCAGATGAGCGATATCCTGCTCGCAGGGGGCAAGATGCTGCTGTGCGCGCTGGGGTCAATGCTGCTGACGGTCTGCACGACATTCTTTACCGCACAGATTGCATCACGCTTCTCCGCTCGGCTGCGCGGCGAAATGTACCGCAAGGTGGTCGGCTTCTCAAACGAGGAAATCAACCGTTTCTCCACAGCCAGCCTGATTACCCGCACGACCAACGACATTTCGCAATTGCAGATGTTCTTTTCCTTCGGGATGCAGTCGCTGATTAAAGCGCCGATTATGGCGTTCATTGCCGTGGGCAAAATCAGCACGAAGAGCTGGGAATGGTCGCTGCTGACAGGCGGCGTGATTGCGTTCGTGTGCGTTCTGCTGGTGTTCATCATGCTCTACGCCGTGCCGCGCATGAAGAAAATGCAGGCGCTGACGGACAACCTAAACCGCATCACGCGTGAGAACCTGACGGGCTTGCAGGTCGTGCGCGCCTACAACGCGGAAAAATATCAGGAGGGCAAATTCGCCAAGGCGAACGAGGAAATGACCCGCAACAGCCAGCAGGCGAACATCGCCATGTCCGTCATGAATCCGGGCATGAATCTGGCGATGAACGGCTTGACGCTGGGCATTTACTGGATCGGTGCGGCGCTCATCAGCGCAATTGCGGTCACGTCGCCCGCCGCGATGATGGAACGCATTGGGTTGTTCTCGGACATGGTGGTCTTTATGCAGTACGCGATGCAGGTCATCATGGCATTCCTGATGCTGGTGATGATTTTCGTCATGCTGCCGCGCGTGACCGTTTCCGCGGGCCGCGTCAATGAGGTGCTGGACACGAAGGCACGCATTGTGGACGGTAAGGAAACGCAGGGCAAGCCCGGAATGAAGGGCGAAATCGAGTTCCGTGACGTCTCCTTCCGCTATCCCGATGCCGACGGCGACACCATCCACCACATCTCCTTCACCGCACATCACGGACAGACGGTTGCCCTCATCGGCGCGACGGGCTGCGGCAAGAGCAGCATCATCAACCTGATTCCGCGCCTGTACGATGCAACAAGCGGGCAGGTGCTGGTAGACGGCGTGGACGTGCGTGACTACACGCAGGACGCCCTGCGCAGCAAGATTGGCTTTGTGCCGCAGAAGGCGTTCCTGTTCTCCGGCACGGTCAGCAGCAACGTCGGCTACGGCGAGGACAACGCGTCGGGCGCTGCCATCCGCAAGGCGGTTGCTGTCGCGCAGGCGGCGGAATTTGTCGAATCCCCGGAGGTCGGGTATTCCGGCACGGTCGCGCAGGGCGGCTCGAACTTCTCCGGCGGGCAGAAGCAGCGTTTGTCCATTGCCCGCGCAGTGGCGCGCGACCCGGAAATCCTCGTCTTTGACGACTCCTTCTCCGCGCTGGACTACAAGACCGACCATGCATTGCGTCAGGCGCTCCGCGAGCAGACCAGCGGCACGACGAACATCATCGTCGCCCAGCGCATCGGCACGATTCGCGACGCGGACTGCATCCTCGTCATTGAGGACGGCGCGATTGTCGGCAAGGGCACGCACCGCGAGCTGATGGAAAGCTGCAAGGTCTATCAGGAAATCGCGTATTCTCAGCTGTCGAAGGAGGAACTTGCGTCATGAGTGAAACGAAACGCCGTCCGGGCGGTCATCCCGGAATGCGCGGGCCGGGCGTACCGGGCGAAAAGGCGAAGGACTTCCGCGGTTCACTGGGGAAGCTCATCCGCCACTGCAAGCCCTTCTATCCGGTCATTTGCATCGCGATTCTGGGCGACTTGGCGGGCGTCATTATCCGCCTGATCGGCCCGAACAAAATCAGCGAAATCACCAACCTGATTACCACCGGGCTGCGCGGCGAGATTGACATGCCCGCCATCCAGAAAATCTGCATCACGCTGATAATTCTCTACGTCGTCGGCGCGCTGCTGAGTTTTATGACGGGGCTGGTGATGACCGTCGTCACGCAGAAGGTCAACCGTGGCCTGCGCGACGGCATATCCCACAAAATCAACCGCCTCCCGGTCAGCTACTTCCAGTCCACCTCGACCGGCGACGTGCTCTCCCGCGTCACCAACGACGTGGACACCATCGGGCAGACGCTGCAGAACAGCCTGACCAGCCTTGTCTCCGCCGTGACGATGTTCATCGGCAGCGTCGTCATGATGCTCTCGACGAACTGGATCATGGCGCTGACGGCGATTGTGTCGTCGATGCTGGGCTTCGGGCTGATGCTGGGCATCATGAGCCGCTCGCAGAAGTACTTCGTCGCGCGCCAGCGGTGGCTGGGCGACCTGAACGGCCATATTGAAGAAATCTACACAGGGCACAATGTCGTCCGCCTCTTCGGCGCAGAGCAGCGCGAACAGCAGGCGTTCGACCGCATCAACAGCAAAATGCAGGAGACAGACTGGAAGAGCCAGTTCATGTCCGGCCTGATGATGCCGCTGATGGGCTTCATCGGCAATTTCGCGTATGTGGCGGTCTGCGTCGTCGGCGCGGTGCTGGCGATGAACGGCACGATTTCCTTCGGCGTGATTGTCGCTTTCATGATGTATGTGCGCCTGTTCACCTCGCCCCTGAGCCAGTTAGCACAGGCGGCGACGAACCTGCAATCCGCAGCGGCGGCGGCAGAGCGCGTCTTTGAGTTCCTCGAAGCGAAGGAAATGCCCGACGAATCCCACCTGCCCGCGCAGACGAAAACCGTCCGCGGCGAAGTGGCGTTCGACCACGTCCGCTTCGGCTACACGCCGGATAAAATCATCATTCACGACTTCTCCGAGCATGTGCAGCCGGGTCAGAAGGTTGCCATCGTCGGTCCGACCGGCGCGGGCAAAACTACGATGGTCAATCTGCTGATGAAGTTCTATCCGTTGGGCGGCGGCGAAATTCGCATTGACGGCGTGCCGCTGTCGCAGATGACGCGCGAGCATGTGCACGACCTCTTCGGCATGGTCTTGCAGGACACTTGGCTCTTCGAGGGCAGCATCCGCGACAACCTCTGCTACGGCAAGGAGGGCATTACGGACGAGCAGCTTGACCAAGTGACCCGCGCAACGGGGCTGTACCACCTTATCCACACCCTGCCGGAGGGTTACGATACCCTGCTTTCCGACAAACTGAACCTCTCCGCCGGACAGAAGCAGCTGATGACGATTGCCCGCGCGATGATTGAAAACGCGCCGATGCTGATTCTCGACGAAGCAACGTCCTCCGTCGATACACGCACAGAAATGCTGATTCAGCAGGCAATGGACACGCTGACGAAGGGACGTACCTCGTTCGTCATTGCGCACCGCCTTTCCACCATCAAGAATGCGGACAAGATTCTGGTCATGCGCCACGGCGACATCATCGAATCCGGCACGCACGAAGAACTGCTGCAAAAAGGCGGCTTCTACGCCGAGCTGTACAACTCGCAGTTCGAGCAGGCGTAACACATTTTCCAACTGCATAACAACCCCGGCAGCACACAAGGACGATTGTCCAGCGGCTGCCGGGGCTTTTCTATTGCGGCAGGATACGCTCTCCGTTTTTCCCCTGCAATGAAAAAGACCAGCATTGAGAGAAAACCTTCTCCCATGCTGGTCGGTCGCGCCCATTTGGCGCGACAATGTTGAGTTGGTCAAAAGAGCAGCTTGGGGGCGCGTCTGCGGACGCGCAAAGTTACTGGCAGGGACGCTT
>OOBN01000836.1_pt1 | contig 25600 bp, 19 predicted proteins | sample 1671091 | NCBI WGS metagenome assembly OOBN01 (sample SAMN06348121, study PRJEB24527) | human gut metagenome | biome: human gut; feature: ankylosing spondylitis patient; material: feces | host: Homo sapiens | place: China | collected 2015-10 | reverse complement strand
GAAACAGAGAATTGCCATTGCAGGCGTGTTGGCGATGAAGCCGGACTGTATTGTTCTGGATGAGCCTACGGCAATGCTTGATCCTGTCGGTCGGCGAGATGTTATGGAGACGATTGAGCGTTTGAATAAAGAAGAAGGCATTACGGTGATTCTCATTACGCATTATATGGATGAGGCTGTGCGTGGAGATAAGGTATATGTGATTGATGACGGTGACCTTGTGATGAAGGGTACACCGAGAGAAATTTTTGTACAGGTGGAGAAGCTGAAGGAATATGGACTGGATGTGCCGCAGGTGACAGAGGTGACATACCTGCTGAGAAAAGAGGGTATTGATTTGCCCGCGGATATTCTGACGGTCGAAGAAATGGTAGGTGCATTATGTCAATTCAATTAAATCATTTGACACACGTTTACAACGAAGGCACCACCTTTGAAAAAGTGGCATTGAACGATGTGACACTGGAGATTCAGACGGGCGAATTTATCGGCTTAATCGGGCATACCGGCTCAGGAAAATCCACGCTGATTCAGCATCTGAACGGCATTATTTCTCCTTCTTCTGGCGAGATTCTGCTGGATGGCGAAAATATCCATAAGGATAAGGCAAAGCTGAAGGAGGTGCGCAGACGGATTGGTCTGGCGTTCCAGTATCCTGAATATCAGCTTTTTGAGGAGACTGTTTATAAAGATATCTCGTTCGGTCCGAAGAATATGGGACTCGACGGCGACGAGACGGATCGCCGCGTGCGCCGCGCCGCAGAATTTGTGGGGCTTAGCGAGGAGCATCTGAAAAAGTCGCCCTTCGACCTCTCGGGCGGCGAGAAGCGCCGTGCGGCGATAGCGGGCGTTATGGCGATGGAGCCGGAGGTGCTTATCCTCGACGAGCCTACCGCGGGTCTTGACCCGCGCGGCAGGGAGATAATCCTCTCGCTTGTGCGCACATACCGCGAGCAGACGGGGAACACCGTAATTCTCGTCTCACACAGCATGGAGGATGTCGCCAAAACAGCCGATAAAGTTCTTGTGCTCAACCGTTCCCGCGTTGCGATGTTCGGCACTGTGCCCGAGGTCTATTCGCGCACGGACGAGCTCGAAGAAATGGGACTCTCCGTCCCGCAGATAACGAAGATTTTCAGAGCTTTGCATGACAGGGGCTTTGATGTCTCCCCGTCCGTGTTTACCGTCAATCAGGGCGCGGACGAGCTTATTCGCTATTTTGAGGGGAGGGGAATAATATGATAAGCGATATCACCATAGGCCAGTATTATTCCGGAACCTCCGTCATTCACCGCATGGATGCGCGCATGAAATTTGTGCTCACCATGGCGCTCATAGTCATTCTTTTTGTGTGCAGGAATTTCTATTCCTTGGCGCTCGGCTTTGTCTTTGTCGTGGCTGCTCTGCTGCTCTCAAGGGTGCCGATGAAGATGATGTGGCGCAGCATAAAGCCGCTTGTCATTCTCATGCTCTTTACCGCCGCTATCAATGTTTTCTATAACCGCGGCGGCGAGACGCTCGTCTCGTTCTGGAAAATAACCATAACGACAACAGGCGTTTATACGGCGATATTCACCACCGTTCGTATAATCCTGCTCGTCGTCGTCAGCTCGCTGCTGACCTATACTACCACGCCCACCATGCTCACCGACGGCTTGGAGCGTCTGCTCTCTCCGCTAAAGGTGATAAAGGTGCCCGTGCATACTCTCGCCATGATAATGACGCTTGCTTTGCGTTTTATTCCCGTCCTTATCGAGGAGATAGAGCGTATAATGAACGCGCAGAAGGCGCGCGGAGCGGATCTTGAAACGGGCGGGCTTATTAAGCGCGCCAAGGCGCTCATACCGATACTCATTCCGCTGTTTATTTCATCCTTCCGCAGAGCCTACGAGCTGGCGTTTGCCATGGAGTGCCGCTGCTATACGGGCGGCGAGGGCAGAACGCGCATGAAGCAGATGAAGCTTGCCGCACGCGATTTCATCGCCCTGGGTATTACCGCCGCACTGCTCGCCGCCGTAATTGTCCTCAACCACTATCTCGGACATCTTATCTGATCGGAGTGAAGGCTTTGAAGAATCTGCTTTTTACCCTGCGCTATGACGGCACCGCTTATCACGGCTGGCAGGTGCAGGAAAATGCGAATACGGTTCAGCAGACCTTTCAGGACGCCGCCGAGCGAATCTGCGGAGTTCGGGATAATGTCATAGGCTGTTCGCGCACGGATTCGGGCGTTCATGCCGAGATGTACTGCTGCAATATGCGAACGGAGTCCCTGATTTCTCCCGAAAAGTGGAAGAGCGCGATGAACGGCGTTTTGCCGCACGATATCGCCGTGACGGACTGCCGCGAAGTGCCGTTTGAATTTCACGCGCGCTATGACTGCTCCGGCAAGCGATATGTTTACAGAATCTGGAACGCGCAGGAGAGAAACCCTTTTATTTCAAGATATTCATATCACTATAAATATCCGCTCGATGCGGATTTCCTGAACCGTCAGGCGGCCGAAATGCTCGGAACTCACGACTTTTCGGCATTCTGCGCAGCAGGCGGCAGCACCGTAGATAATGTCCGCACGCTGACCCGTGCCGAGGTCGTGCGCCGCGGCGACGAGGTTCTCATGTACTTCGAGGCGGACGGCTTTCTCTACAATATGGTCAGAATAATGGCGGGCACGCTCCTTGATATTTCGAGGGGGAGAATAGCGCCCGATTCGGTACGGGATATCATTTCATCGCTCGACAGAGACAGGGCGGGGGCTACTGCTCCGGCCTGCGGACTCTGCCTTGAGCGGGTTTTCTATAACGGCAAAGACTGAACACGGGGGTGCGGCAGATGGCTGAGAAAAAGGTCAAAAAGAAAAAGAGCTTAAAAAAGCTGACGGGCGGACTCTTTTCAAAGAAAAAGGCGGATAACCCCGCCCGAAACGGCAAGAAAAAGACAAAGCCCTCAAGGCGCGAGACGATAATCATTACAGTGATGACCGTCATTGCGGTCGGCGCAGTCGTCTTTTTTGCCGCGCGCTCGTTCGGCGGCATGAAGTATAACGATGTTGAGGACTCGGCGAAGCAGCTGATATCCGCGTCCGGCACGGGAGCGGGCTATCCCTATAAGATAAGCTCGAACGACGTGCTCGATATGAAGCCGTTTAAGTCAAATATCGCCCTGCTGACCCGCGACTCCGTTGTAGTGCTCAATTCCTCCGCCAAGGAAATAGCGCGCCTCGAGCATAACTATTCCGACCCCGATATGGCGGTCTATAACGGCAGAGCGCTGGTCTATGACCGTGCGGCGGGAAATTTTACGCTGATGAATTCGAGTAAGATTTTGGGCGACGGCAATACGGGCTCGCCCATCTATACCGCCGCCATGGGCAAGGACGGCACCTTGGCGTTCTCTTTAAAGACCTCCTCGGCTCAGAGCGAGCTTTGCGTCTATAACCATAAGCTCGAGAAGATTTTCGCATGGGAGTGCGCGCAGGAGAAGATATTCGATATCTCGTTAGCCCGAAACGGCAAGAGCGCCGCGCTGATACTTGTCGGCTCCGAAAACGCCGTTACATATTCGCGCCTTGTCGTTCTGAATTTCAGAAAAGACAACCCGGTAGTTACCGACATAAAATATGACAACACCCTGCTTTTTGACGTCATATATAATTCGAGTACGAGCATAATAGCCTACTCGACCGATTTCAAAACGACCGTCTCCAAGTCGGGGCATAAGGAGGATTACTCTTTCGGGAGCAATACTTTGGCGCACGAGGCCGCGTCGGATTCCGGCAGAAGCGCCGTCGTGCTCTATGAATACGCCAATGAGGAGAAGCCGAAGGTAGCGGCCTTTGACAGGCGCTCAAAGCTTCTTTTCGAGCGCAGCTTCGACAAAAAAATCTATGCGCTCACCTGCACCGACAGATATGTAGCCGTGCTGTTCGACGACGGCGTGGAGCTGATATCCTCCGGCGGAAAGACCGCAAAAACCGTCTCCGCCGGCAAAAACGGAAAGAGAGTCATCTGCGCGGGCAGCGACGTATATGTGCAATATGCGTCAAATATCACAAAAAATTAACAGCCGCTTAATAATAAAAGGTTTGCCACTGTGAATGGCGTGTGATATAATGGAAAAAACTGCGAACGGAGGGATGAGCCACGGATTTTTTAGTTGATATACTCATGGTCGCGGTCTTTGCCCTGTGCATTTTTGTCGGCGTCAAAAACGGGCTTATCCGTTCGGTGATAGGTCTTGTTGTGGTCGCCGTGTCCGCCGCGCTCGCCGTTTGGCTGAGCGAGCCGGTCGCAAACGGCATATATAATCTGTTTATAAAAGAGAGCCTTGAGACTGCCGTGGCGGCGCAGCTGCCAGATATGTCCTCGGCGAAGCTTACCTCGCAGAATGTGCAGCAGGTCATATCCTCTCTGCCCGCGGTTATCGTCAAGGCGGCTCAGAGCATGGGCGTCGATATTGCCGCGATATCCGAAAAGGCGGGCTCGATAGATCTCAGCGCTGCAAATATAGCAGCCGAAATCTGCGACAGCGTCGCAAAGCCGATAGCCGTCGCCGTGCTCCGAGTGCTGAGCTTTGCGGTTGTTTTCTTTGTCTGTGATTTAGTGCTCCAGCTCGTTGCAAGAGCTGTCTGCAAGCTGTTTGAACTGCCCGTTATCCGCTCCGTCAACCGCGTCCTCGGCGGTGTTTTCGGAGCCTTGAAGGGCTTGTTTGTGGTTGTGTTTGCCTGCCTTTTGCTCGATGCAGCAGCGTCTCTGTTGCCCGGCACGCAGTTTGCCTCGGCGGTCGGCGCGTCTAAACTCGTAACTTTTATCGTATCAACCGACATATTTTCGCGGCTGATAACGGTTTAATATTTCCGTCCCGCACAGGGCGGAACATATTCGAGGAGGATAATTATGATTAAAAATCTGTTCAAGGGCTGTCTTACCGTCCCCAACCTGCTTTCGCTTATAAGAATCTTTCTTATACCCGCATTCGCCGTGCTCTACTATAAGGGACATATCGGTTGGGCGGTGCTCATGCTCGCGCTTTCGGGCATAAGCGATTTCCTCGACGGAAAGATTGCCCGCCGTTTCAATCAGGTCAGCGAGCTGGGCAAGATACTCGACCCCGTAGCGGATAAGCTGACCCAGATAACCATAGCGGTCATGCTCTATATAGAGTTCCGCAGCTGCAACGATCAGCTGATGCGCGCCTTCAGCTGGGTGTTCCTCGTGTTCCTTGCGAAGGAAGCGGTCATGGTTATCGGCGGAGGCATTATGATACTCTGCGGCATTAAGCCCGGCGCCGCCGAGATATACGGCAAGGTTGCAACCTTTGTGTTCTATCTTGTCATGCTCATTATAATCGGCTTCGGCCCCGAAATCGGCGCGTTCAAAAATTATTGGACTCTGCCCGACCCGCTTCTTATGGCACTTGTCATAATTTCGGCAGTACTTACTTTAGTCGCTTTTGCAAGCTATATGCCCGCAACCTACAGACAGTTTAAGGAAAAGCATCAGAGCAAGCAGGAGAAAAAGACCGAGAAATAATTGCGGCTGTGCAGACTCCGACAAAGTAAAATAGAAACCCGGAGATTATTTAAATGAAAAAGATGATGTGTTCCAGGTGCGGCAAACGCCCTGCAATGTTCTTCATAACCAAGGTCGAGGGCAACGAGACCAAGCAGGAAGGACTCTGCATGAAGTGCGCCATGGAATTGAATATTGGACCCATAAAGCAAATAATGGAGAGCATGGGCATATCGGAGGACGAGGTGGATTCCGTCAGCGAGCAGTTCGACGAGCTGTTCGGTGAGGACGGAACAGGCTTCATGCCCGGCGGCGCGGGAACGCTTCCGTTTATGAATCAGTCCGAGCAGGATGATGACGATGAGGAAGACGAGACCGACGTTGAAGATGAGGATGACGGCGACGAGAGTGACGGGGACAAGCCCCGCGTCGGCCCGTTCGGCATTCCCGTTATCAACGCAAAGAACCCGAGCGAAAAGAAAAAGGGCAAGAAGAAAAAGGGGAGAAAGTTCCTCTCTCTCTATTGCACCGACCTCACCGAGAAGGCCCGCGAGGGTAAAATCGACCGCATAATCGGACGCGATAACGAGATCTACCGCGCGGTGCAGATACTCTGCCGCCGCTCGAAGAATAACCCCTGCCTCATAGGTGAGCCCGGCGTCGGCAAAACAGCCATAGCCGAGGGACTCGCTCTGCGTATAGTCAACGGCGATGTCCCCGCGAAGCTCGCCAAAAAGGAGATACACCTGCTCGACCTTACCGCCCTTGTCGCCGGCACTCAGTTCAGAGGCCAGTTTGAGAGCCGAATAAAGGGTTTGATAGACGAGGTCAAAAAAGAGGGCAATATAATCCTGTTTATCGACGAGGTGCATAACCTTGTCGGCACGGGTGATGCCGAGGGCTCGATGAACGCCGCCAATATCCTGAAGCCCGCCCTTTCGAGAGGCGAGATACAGATAATCGGCGCAACGACCTTCACCGAATACAGAAAATATATCGAGAAGGACGCCGCTCTTGAGCGCCGGCTTCAGCCGATAAAGGTCGAGGAGCCGTCGATAGAAGAGACCTATCAGATGCTCGTCGGCATAAAGGATTATTACGAAAACTTCCACAAGGTCACCGTGAGCGATTCGCTCGTTCACAGAGCCGTTGTGCTCTCCGAGCGCTATATAAACGACCGCTTCCTGCCCGATAAGGCTATCGACCTGCTCGATGAGGCGTGCACCTGCGCGAACCTCAGAAACAAGAGCATAAGCGACCTCGAGACCGCCGAGGAGGATCTCAGGCTCCTCAACGACCGTCAGCAGACGATGATGGAGGAGACGGAGAACACCGACTACGAGGGACTTCTCAAGGTCAAGAGCAGCATAGCCGCCAAGGAGAAGGATATCGAGGCGCTCAAGCCGCTTGCCGCAGACAACGCGGTGACGGAGAGCGATATCGCCAGAGTTATCCAGCTCTGGACGGGCATACCCGCCAACAAGATAATGGAGAGCGACCTTACCCGCCTTGCCGATATGGAGCGGCATCTCAAGGCTAAGCTCATCGGTCAGGATGAGGCAGTCGAGCTTGTCTGCGCCGCGATAAAGCGCGGCAGAGTGCAGATAAACCCGCGCCGCCGCCCGTCGTCGTTTATCTTCGTCGGCCCCACGGGGGTCGGTAAGACCGAGCTTGTAAAGCTGCTTTCTCAGGAGCTGTTTGATACTCCCGAGACGCTCATACGTCTTGATATGTCCGAGTTCATGGAGAAGCACTCCGTCTCGCGCATAATAGGCTCGCCGCCCGGCTATGTCGGCTATGACGAGGCGGGTCAGCTGACCGAAAAGGTGCGCAGAAAGCCCTATTCAGTCATTCTCTTCGACGAGATAGAAAAGGCGCATCCCGATGTTATGAATATCCTGCTCCAGATACTTGACGAGGGCAGAATAACCGACGCACAGGGCAGAACGGTCAGCTTCGAAAACACGATAATTATCATGACCTCCAACGCCGGCAGCGAACGCCGCGAGGGCGTCATGGGCTTTGCGAAGAATCAGAGCGATGCCAATAAAGAAAAGGCACTCAAGGCACTCAGAGAGTTCCTGCGCCCGGAGTTTATCGGCAGAGTTGACGAGATAGTTGTCTTTAACGACCTGACTCCCGAGAACCTCGAGCAGATATCGAATCTCATGCTCTCCGAGCTTGTCGAGCCCTTGCGCGACAAGGGCATAGAGTTCACCTGGGATGAGAGCGTGCCTAAGCTTGTCGCCTCGATGTCCGAGGGCGGTCTGCGCGGAGCGCGCGACCTGAGAAACAATATCAGACGGCAGGTCGAGGATAAGATAGCCGGCGCCATAGTCGACCACGCCTCGTCTCCGCTGAGCGAAGTCCGGGCTCTTGTTGAGGACGGAAAAATAGTTATCGACGCAAAATGATAATCGGGGACTGTCGTGCGGCAGTCCCTTGTTTTATAAAAGTGAGGAATATTATGGATATTTGTTTTATCTTCGCGCGGAATACCCGCAGTGAGCGCTATGAAAAAGCTTATGTGGAGGCGGCACAATGAAAATTCTGACTTCATCGCAGATGTTTTCTGCGGAGCAGGCACAGGTAAACAGGGGAATGAGCTTTACGCGCCTTATGGAAAACGCCGGCAGCGCTTGCGCAAAGGAGATAAGAGAGCGCTTTGCCTCTCTTGAGCAGTCGCGCGGACTTGTGTGCGTGCTCTGCGGAAAAGGCAAGAACGGCGGCGACGGCTTTGTTATCGCACGCAAGCTCGCACTCGCGGGCTTTAATGTCGCCGTTACGGAGGTTTTCGGCGAGCCTACCGCCGAGGACTCTATACTCATGCGAGAAAAGGCGGTTGAAACAGGGCTTGTCCCGGAGTTCTTCTGGGGAGAGGATAACGCCCGAAAGTCAATAGAATCCGCTGCGGTTATAGTTGATGCCGTGTTCGGAACGGGCTATAAATACAGAGAGGACGAACGGGTATCGGAGGTCTTTGAGGCGGTCAACGCTTCGTCTGCAAAGGTCGTTTCAATCGATGTCCCGAGCGGACTCGAGAGCAATACGGGCGATGTGCCGGGACGCTCCGTAAGAGCGGATATCACGATAGCCGTGTCCTGCATGAAGCCCGTCCATGTGCTGAAGCCCGCGTGCGTGCTCTGCGGTGAAATAATAACCGTCGCAATAGGCATAGACGACGATGTTATTGACGGCATTGAGGGCGATACCCTCGCCGTGCTCACCCCGCCTCAGGCGAAAAAGCTGTTCCCGCGCCGCGGTCTTATGGCGAACAAGGGCACCTTCGGACGCGCTCTGAGCGTCTGCGGAAGCCGCAATATGCAGGGCGCCGCGGTGCTTGCCGCCTCGTCCGCACTGCGCAGCGGAGCGGGTCTTGTTACGGCCGCTTTCCCCGATGCCGCATATAACGCGATAGCCCCGAAGCTCACCGAAGCACTGCTGATGCCTTTGCCGTCGAACGAGTCGGGAACATTTTCCTCCGGCGCTGTTCCTGCTCTCCTTGAGCAGGCGGAGCAGTCCTCGGCGGTGCTCATAGGCTGCGGAATGGGGCTGAATCTGCATACGAAAGAGCTTGTCTCGGAGCTTGTTCGGAGCTGTACAAAGCCCATGATTATTGACGCCGACGGCATAAATGCGCTCGCCGCAAATATAGATATACTGAAAAATATCAAAGCTCCCGTTATTCTCACTCCGCATCCCGGCGAGATGTCCCGTCTGACGGGCATGAGCATAGCAGATATCGAGCGGGACAGGGTGAATGTCGCCCGCCGTTTCGCTGATGAGTACGGCGTTGTGCTCCTGCTGAAGGGCGCGAGCACGGTAATAGCCGGCGCGGGCAGGCGCGATGCGTATATCAATGTCACCGGCAATCAGGGCATGGCAAAGGGCGGCAGCGGAGATATGCTCTCGGGCATTATTTTGGCGCTCCTCGCCCAGGGTGTCTATCCGTTTGACGCGGCGGTGCTCGGCGCATATATCCACGGTGCGGCAGGAGACGCAGCGGCGCGCGAGCTGTCGCTCACGTCGATGCTCGCCTCGGACTGCATAGCGGCTCTGCCGCGCGTAACGCGCAATCTCGAGAGGTAACGGGCAATTGGAGTGATTGCTTGAAACGAATACTTCCGCTGATTTTGCCTCTGTTTTTACTTATTTTCGGAGGCTGTAAGAGCACGCCCGACCGAAACGGCGACAGACCGCCGGATATCCCGACCGCTTTCACGGCGGAAATTTATATCATCCGCGGCGAACGCGAATATGAGGCGAAATATGACCAAACCTCGCTCGCCGAAGCGCAGCTTGAATTTACTTCCCCCGCCACGGTGCGCGGGCTTAAAGTAACGCTCAACGGCTCAAAGTGCACATTGGGCTACGGCAATCTGACCTTTTCGGCGGATGTCTCGTCCCTGCCGCAGAGCGGGGTGGGAGAGCTCATAACAAGGGCGCTCAAAGCCTCCTGCGATACGGCAGCCGCGCAGACCGTGCACACGGGCGACGCATGGGAGACGAAGGGCGAAATATCCGGAGTGGAATTCACTTTAAGGCGCGGCGAGGACGGCCTGCCGCAGAGTCTCGAAATACCAAAAGCCCTGCTGACCGCGGAGTTTCGCGAAGTCTCACCCAAATAAAAGTCGGGCATATACTGTACTGACTTGAAATTTTTGCTCCCCGAATGTCAAGTTAATGTTTAATCGCGCTTTTGTCAGGCAAAAATACTCTTGCCGGACAATGAAAACGGAGAGTGATTAAAATGACAGTAAAACGGGGAGATATATACTACGCCGATTTGAGTCCCGTCGTCGGCTCCGAGCAGGGCGGGATAAGACCGGTGCTGATAGTTCAAAACGACGTCGGCAACCGCTTCAGCCCGACTGTCATAGCCGCGGCGATAACCAGCCAGAAGTACAAGACCAATCTTCCCACTCATATAAGAGTCAATGCGGACGGCTGCGGGCTCGCCAAGGATTCGATAGTCCTGCTCGAGCAGGTGCGCACGCTCGACAAAAAGCGGCTCAAGGAAAAGATGGGCGCACTCGGCGGCGCGGATATGGGCAGAGTAAACAGGGCTCTTTCCGTCAGCCTCGGAATAGGAGAAACGGACGTCTAACATAGAATTTTATATCCGGGGGCTGTCGTATTTAGCGGCAGCCTCTGTATTTTTCCGCAGACCCGATAATTCTGCCGCTTGCAGTCGCTGCCGTGCTGCCCGTCTCCGGCGTCTTTTTTCCCGTTTTTCAATTCATTTTGACATCCTGCAAAAAAACTTTAAAAAAGCTCCTCAAAACTTTAAAAAAAACCGAAAAGGTATTGGAACTTCTGCCCAAATCTATTATAATATAATCCGTATGCACTATCATTTCTCCAAGCGGAGAACACAGGAGAGAAGTATGGGTAAATATTCCGTTTCACTCAAAAAAGTAGTGGATGATAATTCACTCGGAGTACTGTATGCGCCCAAGCCCGTCGAGGATGTCTATGTCACTTCCTATGATGTCAACCGTCCCGGCCTGATGCTCGCGGGGTACAGCGCATATTTTGACGCCGAGCGCCTCCAGTTTCTCGGTCTTACCGAGATGAACTATGTTTCGAGCCTCGATGAGGAGACCGCCGCGGCGAGCATGGAGCGCCTCATGGCAACTCAGCCCGTCGCCGTCGTTATCACGCGCTCGCTCGAGTGCCCCGATAAGCTGCTCGAATATGCGAAGAAGTATTCCGTGCCGATTCTAACGAGCACGGATTCAACCTCCGGCTGTATGTCGACTCTGATATCATATCTGAGCGTCGAGCTCGCCCAGCGTATAACTCGCCACGGCGTGTTTGTCGAAGTCAGCGGCGAGGGCGTACTTATTTTGGGCGACAGCGGCGTCGGAAAGAGCGAGACCGCCCTTGAGCTTATAAAGCGCGGTCACAGACTGATAGCGGACGATGCGGTCGAAATCCGCCGCGTATCCTCAAGGACGCTCGTCGGCAGTGCGCCGGATAACATACGCCACTTTATCGAGCTTCGCGGCGTCGGCATAATAAACGCCCGCAGGATATTCGGTATGGGCGCCGTTAAGATGACCGAGAAGATAGACATGGTCGTTCAGCTTGAGCCGTGGGATAACGATAAGGTCTATGACCGCCTCGGACTCGACAACGAATATGTCGAAATACTCGGCATAAAGGTCCCGCTGACCGTCGTCCCCGTCAAGCCCGGACGAAATCTTTCGATAATAATCGAAGCGGCGGCGATGAATAACAGGCAAAAGAAAATGGGCTACAATGCGGCGCGCGAGCTGCTGCATTCGCTCGGCATGACGGACGATATAGTTCCCGAAGAGAAGGAGCTTGAGGTCTGGCACGATTTTTGATATAAAAAGACAGGGGAAGAGAACTGTCTGTATGGAGGTATAAAAATGTACAGAGTTGGAGTCGATCTCGGCGGCACAAACATCGTTGCCGGCGTTATCAATGAGAAAATGGAGATAATCGGCAAGGGCAAGCTCAAGACCAACTGTCCCCGCGACGCAGCGGATATTCTTGAGGATGTTGCAAAGGCTGTCGAGGCCGCTGTTATAGATGCGGGCATCACCATGAACGACGTTGTCAGCGTGGGAATAGGAACCCCCGGCTCGGTCAACAAGAAAAACGGCGTTATCGAGTATGCGAACAACCTCGCTTTCGATAATGTTCCCGCGCGCGATATCCTTGAGTCGAGACTTAAAAAGACCGTTTATCTCGACAATGACGCGAACTGCGCCGCACTCGGCGAAGCAAAGGCGGGCGCCGGCAAGGGCGTCAACAGCTTTGTTGCCGTAACTCTCGGAACGGGTGTCGGAAGCGGCATAGTCATAGACGGCAAGATAGTCACCGGTGTCAACGACGCCGCGGGCGAGATGGGTCATATGGTCATCGTCGCGGACGGCGAGCCCTGCACCTGCGGACGCAGAGGCTGCTGGGAGAGCTATTCCTCCGCAACAGCGCTTATCCGTCAGACAAAGGACGCCATGCGCCACGACCCCTACACCGTCATGTGGGATCTCGTCGACAACAACATCAGCCGTGTCAGCGGCAGAACCTCGTTTGACGCCATGCGCGCCGGAGACGAGACCGCGAAGAAGGTCGTCAACCAGTATATATTCTATCTCGCGGCGGGCATTACGAATATCGTCAACGCCCTACAGCCCGATATGATTTGCATCGGCGGCGGAATAGGCCACGAGAAAGAGAATCTGCTCGTTCCGCTGAGAAAGATGGTTGAGCGCGAGAGATACAGCATTCACGCAAAGGTTCAGACAAAAATAATTTCCGCCGAGCTCGGCAACGACGCCGGACTTATCGGCGCAGCTCTGCTTGACAGATAAATACACGCCGCACGTGCGGTTGAAGATATTGGAGTATTATGAATAATATCGAAGCTTTGGAAAAATACGCGCTCTCACTCGAATGCAGTGCCGAGCGCGAAGTGTCGATGAAGAATTATACAAGCTTTAAGGTCGGCGGTCCTGCCGAGCTGTTCCTCTCGCCGGAGGACGCCGGGCAGACCGCTAAGCTTGTTCGCTTCTGCGAAAAAGAGGAGATTCCCGTGTTCGTCCTCGGCAAGGGCAGTAACCTCCTTGTCAGCGACAGGGGAATAAAGGGCGCGGTTATATATACCGGCAAGCAGTGCAGTATATCCATGACCGATGAAAACACCGTGCGCGCTCAGAGCGGCGCGAGCCTCGCTCAGCTCTGCACGTTTGCGCTCGAAAACTCTCTCTCGGGGCTTGAATTTGCTTACGGAATCCCCGGAACCGTCGGCGGCGCTGTGTTTATGAACGCCGGAGCCTACGGCGGAGAGATGAAGGATGTGCTCTTGAACAGCGAATACGTTTCAACAGACGGAACCTCCGGCGAGCTTGACAACGAAGCTATGGAGCTCTCCTACCGCCACAGCGCTTATGAGAACAGCAATCTCGTGATAACCGCCGCGTCCGTAAGGCTTGCTCCCGCAGATAGGAATGAGATAAAGAGCACGATGAACGACATCCTCGCCCGTCGCAAGGAGAAGCAGCCGCTCGAGTATCCCAGCGCGGGCAGTACATTTAAACGCCCCGAGGGTAATTTCGCGGGTGCGCTTATCGAGCAGTGCGGCCTCAAGGGAGTCAGCGTCGGCGGCGCGCAGGTCAGCGAGAAGCACGCGGGCTTTATAATTAATCGCGGCGGCGCTACCGCGGCGGATATTTTAAGTCTTATAAAGCACGTTCAGGCGCGCGTCAAGGCTCAGACGGGCGTATCGCTTGAAACGGAGATAAGACTTATTGGCTGATTGAAGCCCGTTTTTTTACAGGAGAAAACAAAATGGAGATCACTATCGTTACCGGACTTTCCGGAGCAGGAAAATCGAGAGTAGTTGACGCGCTTGAGGATATAGGCTATTTCTGCGTGGATAATATGCCGCCCAAGCTTATGCCGACTTTTGCTCAGCTTTTGCTCAATTCCCGCGAAAAAAGAGAAAAGGTCGCCATTGTTACCGATATCCGTGTCGGCGCTTCATTCGGCGATCTGTTCAACGCCATAGTCGAGCTCAAAGAGCTCAAGTGCGACACGAAGCTGCTGTTTATCGATGCCTCGGATGATGTGCTTATCCGCAGATATAAGGAGACAAGGCGCAAGCACCCGCTGCTCGATAAATATAACGGCTCCATAAATGATGCTTTGGCCGCGGAACGCAGTATTCTCGAGCCCGCAAAGAGCATAGCGGATTATATTATCGACAGCTCGCATATGACTCCGACCGACTGCAAGAACCGAATCTGCGAAATGTTTCTCGACAATCCGAGCAACGCGCTCAAGGTTCACTGCGTGTCGTTCGGCTTCAAATACGGCATCCCGAACGATTCCGATTTGATGTTCGACGTGCGCTGCCTGCCGAATCCGTTCTATGTTGAGGAGCTAAAGCAGCACACGGGGCTTGAAGCGCCCGTCAGGGACTATGTTCTCAAGTGGGACGAGGCGCGGGGGCTCGAAGCGAAGCTCTGCGACCTGCTTGATTATCTTATCCCGCTTTACCGCAAGGAGGGCAAGAGCCAGCTCGTTATATCCGTCGGCTGTACCGGCGGCAGACACCGCTCGGTCGTCTTTGCCGAGCTTTTAAAGGATCATCTTGAAAAGATAGGCTGCGTTGCTACCGTTCAGCACCGCGATATGAAAAAATAGGGAGGAAAAAACGTGTCGTTCTCATCGGATGTCAAGCAGGAGCTCGCGCAGGTGCCTGTGCTTTCGGACTGCTGCGCTCAGGCAAGAGCCTACGGAATGCTGCTCTTCGGCAGAATGTTTTCCGTCTCCGAGATATCCTTTGCCACCGAGAACGAGAATATCGCAAGGTTCTACTGCGATGTCATAAAGGAGCTTTTCGGCATAACGCCGTCCCTCTCGTCGGGCGTGTCGAAATATACCGTCTCTGTACCCGACGAGGCGGACAGAAAGCGGATACTCGAATTTTTCGGTCACAGCGAAAGCGACATTTCCCTTCGCATAAACCGGGCGAACCTCCCGGAGGACTGCTGCTTCGGTTCGTTCCTGCGCGGCGTTTTTATCGCCTGCGGAACGGTGAGCTCGCCGGAGAAAAACTATCATCTTGAGTTTTCCGTCTCGTATAAGAGACTTTGCAACGACCTCATTCAACTGCTTGACGAAGTCGGCTTTGAGCCGAAATATGTCAAGAGAAAGTCGAGCCATATCGTCTATTTCAAGGTCAGCGAGAAAATAGAGGAATTTTTGACCCTTGTCGGCGCGGTGAACTCGACGCTTGAGCTGATGGGGATTAAGATGCACAAGGATATGGTGAACCATGTCAACAGGCGCGTCAACTTTGAAAACGCCAATCTGAGCCGCACGGTAGATGCGGCGATAGTGCAGGTTGACGCGATAGAAAAAATAGAGAGAACCGTCGGACTTGAGAGTCTGCCCGCCCAGCTTGCCGAGATGGCGCGGCTGAGGAAGGAGAACCCCGAGGTCAGTTTGAGCGAGCTTGCGCAGATGACCGAGCCGCCGCTCACACGCTCGGGTGTCAACCACAGGCTTAAAAGGCTCGTTGAAATTGCCGACGGCATAGGGGGCTAAGACCCGCGGAGAAGAGCTATGTCATTTACACACCTTCATCTTCATACCGAATACAGTCTGCTTGACGGCGCGTGCCGTATCGAGCAGCTTATGGACGAGGTGCAGCGCCTTGGTCAGACGAGCGTCGCCGTGACAGACCACGGCGTTATGTACGGCGTCATCGACTTTTACCGCGCGGCGAAAAAACGCGGGATAAAGCCGATAATCGGCTGTGAGGTGTATATGGCGGCCCGCACCCGCTTCGACAAAATCCATGCCCTCGATTCCGAGCGGTATCACCTGATACTGCTTTGCGAAAATGAAACAGGATATAAGAATCTGATAAAGCTTGTGTCGGAGGGATTCGTCACGGGCTTTTATACAAAACCGCGAATAGACCGCGAGCTCCTCGAGAAATATCACGAGGGGCTTATTGCGCTTTCTGCGTGTATCGCGGGCGAAATCCCGCGTGCGCTGCTCAGCGGCGACTATGAGGGCGCGAAGAAAAAGGCTCTCTGGTATCGCTCCGTAATGGGCGAAAACAACTTCTTTCTTGAGATTCAGGATCACGGTCTCCCCGAACAGAAGAGAATAATTCCCATGCTCGCGCAGCTTTCGAGGGAGACGGGTATACCGCTCGTTGCCACGAACGACGTGCACTATATCTCCAAAGAGGATTCCGAGATGCAGCAGGTGCTCATCTGCATCCAGACGAACCATACCCTCGGCGAGGATACGGGCATGGAGTTTCAGACGCAGGAGTTCTATTTAAAGAGCGAGCAGGAGATGCTCTCGCTCTTTCCGGACTATGCCGACGCCGTCGAGAGAACCTCCGAGATAGCCGAGCGGTGCAATGTCGAGTTTGAGTTCGGCAAAACAAAGCTCCCGCATTTTGAAGTGCCCGGAAATCAGGATCACTTCGAGTATCTTAAGAATATGGCGCAGGAGGGTATGCATTTACGCTACGGCGAAAATATCCCCGAGGAGTATCAGAAGCGCCTCGACTACGAGCTTTCGGTCATCAGCCGAATGGGCTATGTCGATTATTATCTGATAGTCCACGATTTCATAAACCACGCGCGCAGCCGCAATATACCCGTCGGCCCCGGCAGAGGCTCGGGCGCGGGCAGTATCACCGCCTATGCCATAGGCATAACGGGCATTGACCCGATGAAATACAGCCTGCTGTTCGAGCGTTTTCTCAATCCCGAGCGCGTCAGTATGCCCGATTTCGACGTCGATTTCTGCTACGAGCGCCGAAGCGAGGTCATAGACTATGTAATTGAAAAATACGGCTCCGATCATGTCGCGCAGATAGTGACCTTCGGTACCATGGCGGCGCGCGCCGCGGTGCGCGATGTCGGCAGAGTGCTCGGTATGCCGTATAACGATGTCGATACCGTTGCAAAGCTTATCCCGCGCGAGCTCGGCATAACGATAGAAAAGGCGTTCAAATCGGCGGATTTTCGCGCCCTCTACGAAAACGACGAGAATGTCCGCAGGCTCATTGACCTCTCTCGCAAGGTCGAGGGTATGCCGCGCCACGCCTCCACCCATGCGGCGGGCGTTGTCATAACGCGCGACACGGTTGAGAGCTATGTGCCGCTTGCGAGAAACGACGAGTCCATTGTCACGCAGTTCACCATGACCACCCTCGAGGAGCTCGGACTGCTCAAGATAGATTTTCTCGGTCTGCGCACTCTGACGGTTATCGACTACGCAAAGCGCAGCATAAAAGAGCGCGTTCCGGATTTCTCCGAGGACACTATAGACTATGAGGATGAAGAAGTGTTCGCTATGCTCTCGTCCGGCAGAACCGAGGGCGTGTTCCAGTTTGAATCCGCGGGCATGAGAAGCGTGCTCATGGGACTCAAGCCGCAGAGGATAGAGGATCTGATAGCCGTTATCTCGCTCTATCGACCGGGCCCCATGGACTCCATCCCGACATATATCGCGAACCGCCACGATCCCTCAAAAATACGCTACAAGACCCCGATGCTCGAGGGCATACTCAAGGTCACTTACGGCTGTATGATATATCAGGAGCAGGTTATGGAGATATTCCGAACCCTTGCGGGCTACTCCTACGGCCGGGCGGATATAGTCCGCCGCGCCATGTCGAAAAAGAAGCACGACGTCATGGAGCGCGAGCGCCATAATTTCATATACGGACTTGTCAACGAGGACGGCACGGTTGAGTGCGAGGGCGCGGTGAAGCGCGGAGTAGACGAAAAGACCGCCAATGATATCTTCAACGATATGTCGTCCTTCGCGTCCTATGCGTTCAATAAGTCCCATGCCGCAGCCTATGCGTTTGTCGCCTACAAAACGGCGTGGCTCAAGTGCCACTATCCATGCGAGTTCATGGCGGCGCTTATCAGCAGCGTGCTCGACGATACGCCGAAGGTCGCGGAGTATATAGCGGAGTGCTCGCGCCTCGGCATAGAGGTCGTGCCGCCCCATGTCAATGTCAGCTCCGAGCGTTTCACGGCACGGGACGGGAAGATATATTTCGGTCTGCTTGCCGTCAAGAATGTCGGCGCGGGCTTTATAAGAGAGATTGAGCGCGAGAGAAAAACGGGCGGCGAGTTTACATCGTTCTATTCTTTTTGCAAGCGGATGCAGGACAAGGAGTTCAACAAACGCGCTGTCGAGAGCCTCATAAAATGCGGAGCGCTCGACGGGTTGGGCGCAAACCGCCGCCAGATGCTCTATGCGTTCCCGGAGATAGCGGCGGAGCTTGAAAACGACCGCCGCCGCAATATTGACGGTCAGTTGGGTTTCTTCGACGCAGTGCCGAGCGAGGCTTATAACGACGAATATAAGATGCCGACGCTTGAGGAGATGGACAGGCGCGAACTGCTCAAACTCGAAAAGGAGATGACCGGACTTTATCTCATGGGTCATCCCATGGCGGAATACGAACAGCTTGCCGAACGCCTCGGCTGCGCCAATACGGCGGAGCTGCGCAGCGCGGACGAGGTCGGCGGCATATATAAGGACGAGTCGCGTGTCGAGCTTCTCTGCATAATAACGAATGTCAGAAAGAAGATAACAAAAAACAACACGACCATGGCTTTTGTGACGGCGGAGGATGTATTCGGCTCTATAGAGGTCATAGTGTTCCCGAAAATATATGAGCAGCAGACGCAGCTCTTTGCAGAGGGCAATATCGTTCTCATTCACGGCAGATTGAGCGTGCGCGAGGACGAGGAGACAAAATTGGTGTGCGAGTCGGTCGAGCCCTGTCCGCCGGCGGACGCGAAGAAGAAAGTGAGCGAGCAGGTGAGACAGGCCGCGAGTGCCGACTCTCGGCCGCAGAAAAAGGCCGCCTCAAAAACGCCCGGGCTGTTCCTGCGTTTTGTAGGCGAGGACTGCCCCGAAATAGAGCGCGCTCAGAGAATACTCGACTTTTTCGACGGAAATAAAACGGTGTATTTTTTCTATTGTGACACGAAAAAATATATCCGTCAGCCGTTTTCGCACAGCGCGGATGTCAACGAGCCGATGCTCAAGGAGCTCAGACGCATTTTGGGCGAGGACAATGTTATCTATATAGAGTGAAATAAAATATGAAGCTTTTTCCTCCGCATCCGATATAGAATATTGCCGCAATCGCGGGAATACAAAAATAATGCGGGAAAAACAGTTTTTTTGACTTAATTTTGCAGAAAAACCGTATTTTCATTTGACTTTTATTCGGCGAAAGTGTATGATATAAAAACAGCGAATGCTGTTTAAAAGGGAATAAGATTATATATAATGACGGAGGAATGACGATGAAGAGCATAGCAGTGCTTACAAGCGGCGGAGACGCACCGGGTATGAACGCCGCCGTGCGCGCAGTCGTGCGTACTGCCTGCCAGAGAGGAATCAAGGTTTACGGTGTTGACAGAGGCTATACCGGCTTGATAAAAGGCGATGTACATGAGATGAACCTGCGCTCCGTGTCGGATATAATCACGAGGGGCGGTACGATTCTCTATTCCGCGAGATGCCCCGAGTTTAAGACCGAAGAAGGAATACAGAAGGCTGTCGATACCTGCAAGAGAGTCGGCATTGACGGCATGGTTATAATCGGCGGCGACGGCTCGTTCAGAGGTGCGAGAGACCTCTCCCTGCGCGGTATCCCGTGCATCGGTCTGCCCGGAACTATCGACAACGATATATCCTGCACCGATTATACAATAGGCTATGATACCTGCCTCAACACCATTGTTCAGATGGTTGACCGCATACGCGATACCTCCGAGTCTCATGACCGCTGCACCGTAGTCGAGGTCATGGGTCGCGGCGCAGGCTATCTTGCGCTCGAGTCGGGTATTGCCGTAGGCGCAACCTCAATATTGGTGCCCGAGGTCGAGTATGATATAGAGCGCGACATTATAGCGCGTATCCGCGAGTTCCAAAAGACCGGCAAGAGACACTTTATAGTCATTGTTGCCGAGGGTGTCGGCGGAACTGCGGAGATAGCGAAGAAAATCGAAGCGGAGACCGGAGTTGAGTCGAGAGCTACGATTCTCGGCCATGTTCAGCGCGGCGGCTCGCCGACTGCGAGAGACAGGATAATGGCCAGCCAGATGGGCTCGCGCGCCGTTGATCTGCTCACTCAGGGCATAGGCAACAGAGTTGTCGGAATAAGAGACAACAAGATAGTCGATTTCGACATCTTCGAGGCTCTCAAAATGACCAAGACCATAGACATGAAAGACTATGAGCTTGCGCACGAGATCTCCATATAAGGGTGTAATATGAACATAGAAAAACTGATTTCTTTAAGACAGCAGATAATCAAAAAAGACTTCAGTCGAATGAATGATATGCAGCTTGAAGCGGTCCTTACTACCAAAGGACCGCTTTTGGTACTTGCGGGAGCGGGCAGCGGAAAAACCACCGTGCTCGTCAACCGCATCGTAAACCTCGTCAAATACGGCGAGGCATATTATTCCTCCGACTTTTCCCGTCCCGTGCGCGAGGGCGACGAGAAACTGCTTGAAAACTATCTCGCGGGCGACACAAGCCTTTTCGAGGCGGAGGAGCTTTTGAGCGTCCGCCCCGCGAAGCCGTGGCAGATATTGGCCATAACCTTTACTAACAAGGCGGCGGGCGAGCTCAAGGAGCGTATCTGTAAGGCGCTGGGCGAGGACGGCAACGACGTCTGGGCGAGTACATTCCACTCAACCTGCGCCAAGATTTTGCGCCGCCACGCCGACGAGATAGGCTATACGCACAATTTCACTATCTATGACTCGGACGATTCGAAGCGCGCCGCCAAGGAGTGCATAAAGCGTCTGGGCTATGACGAGAAGATGATTCCCGTAAAGTCGGTGCTCTCGGAGATAAGCCGCGCCAAGGACGAGCTTATAACCCCCGCCGAGTTTATTGCGACGAGTCAGGCTGATATACGCCTGAAGAAGATAGGCGAGGTCTATGAGGAGTATCAGAAGTTCCTCAAGGCCGCCGACGCCATGGACTTCGACGATTTGATAGTCAATATGGTAAAGCTCCTCAGAACGAATAAGGAGACCCGCGAATACTATCAGAACCGCTTCAAATATATCATGGTCGACGAGTATCAGGATACGAACCACGCGCAGTATGTGCTTACGGCGCTGCTCGCGGCGGGGCATGAGAATATCTGCGTCGTCGGCGATGACGACCAGAGCATCTACCGCTTCCGCGGCGCGACTATAGAAAATATCCTGAGCTTTGAAAAGCAGTATAAAAACGCAAAGGTTATTCGCCTTGAGCAGAATTACCGCTCGACTCAGACGATACTTGACGCCGCCAACGCCGTTATTGCGAACAACGAGCAGCGAAAGGGCAAAAATCTCTGGACAGACAACGGACAGGGCGCAAAGATAGAGTTCTATGTCGCTGAGGACGAGCTGGCGGAGAGCCGCCATGTTGCGGATACGATAGTGTCCAATGTTGCCGACGGCGAGGAGTGGAACGACCATGCGGTGCTCTACAGAATGAATGCGCAGTCGAACCTTATCGAGCAGTCGTTTATCCGCAGCGGCGTACCCTACAGAATGATAGGCGGTCACAGATTCTACGACCGCAAGGAGATAAAGGACGCCATGGCGTATCTCTATGTCGTCAACAACACGGCGGACGAGATAAGGCTCAGAAGAATAATGAACGAGCCAAAGCGCGGAATAGGCGAGACCTCGCTCAATGCCGTCTTTGAGATAGCAAACGGGCTCGGCGTCGAGCCGTTCGAGGTCATACGCTCGGCGGATCAGTATGCGAAGCTTTCCCGTGCATCGTCAAAGCTTATGGCGTTCGGAAAGCTCATTGACTCGTTCCGCGAGAAGCTGGAGATTATGCCCCTTGCCGACCTGCTCGGCGTGATACTCGACGAGACGGGCTACACGCTCTCGCTTGCCAACGAGCCCGAAAAATATCAGGAGCGCGTGGCGAACCTGTCCGAGCTTGGCAACAATATCAGACGCTACTGCGAGGAGAATCCCGACGGCGACCTCAACGGCTTCTTGCAGGAGACCGCACTGCTCACCGATATCGATAACTACAACGCCCAGACTCAGGCAGTGGTTATGATGACTATACATTCGGCCAAGGGACTCGAATTTCCCAATGTGTTCATAGTCGGCATGGAGGAGGGGATATTCCCCGGAATGCAGACGATACTCTATGAGCCTGAGAATATCGAGGAGGAGCGCAGACTTGCCTATGTCGCGATAACCCGCGCGAAGAAGAAGCTCTATATTTCAAGCGCGTCAACGCGAATGCTCTACGGCATGACAAACCGCAACCGCCCGTCGAGATTCGTCGAGGAGATACCCGACGAGCTACTCGACAAGAGAGGTGCAAGGCCGATGTCTTATCAGACCTACGGCATACCGCAGCAGCGTTCCGCGGGGCAGGGGAGCGCGTCACGCGAATTCTCAAAACCCTCGTCGCAGTCGCCCGCAAGAGTGTCAAACGCCATACCCCAAAAGCCTGCGTACGGATTTTCCGCTTCGTCCGGCTTCTCCGGTGCGGGCGCGAAGAAGCCCGCCGCCGCGGCGCAGAGCTATTCCGTCGGCGAGACGGTCAAGCATAAGGCCTACGGCACGGGCGTGATACTCGGTATGCAGAAAATGGCGAACGACACCATGCTCGAAATAGCATTTGAAAAAGTAGGCACAAAGAAGATAATGGCGAATTACGCCAAGCTCGAAAAAGTGTAATGCATATAATACAATCGGTCGGTGCGATTATTTGTGCGCCTGCCGATTGTTGCTTTTTCCGCGCCGAGTCGAAATCTGTGAATCCGTTAAAAAAACGCTTTAATATTGTTGTTTTTAGACAGAAAATAATGTATAATTTATAAGTAGACTTTACCGACCCATATTCGGCGATACCTTATCGGGAGGATAATAAAAATGTCAAAACAAATGAGCAACAGCGCCAAGCGGCGTGTGACGGTTTACTCTGTCGGATTCGTATTTGTATTTTTGCTGAGCCTGCTGTTTCCGTATTCGGGCGATGATTGGGCGTGGGGTTCGCAGATAGGCCTTGACCGTCTTGCCGCGCATTTTGAGGCTTATAACGGCAGATATGTCGGAAATCTCATAGTCCTTGCGATGACGCGTTCCAATGTGCTCAAGGCGCTGTGCATGTCGCTGTTTATTATAGCCATGCTCTATATGATTGAAAAAATCGTCGGCAACAGAACGGCTCCGCTTATAGCGTCGGCGGCGCTTCTGCTCATGCCTACAGATATGCTCCGTCAGTCAATAGTGTGGACCTCGGGCTTCTCAAACTATGCCACTTCCATAGCGCTGACGCTCGTCTTTGTCTGCTATACCGCTCGCATATACGGAAAAACCGCGCCGAAATTCGCTCCGGCTGCGGCAATACCGCTGTTCGCTCTCGCTTTCTGCGGCGCGCTTATAATGGAGCCCATTACGATATATAATATACTTCTCGGAATATATATTATAATTTATTGCCTCGTCCGCTTCAAAAAATGCTATTTTGCGCATTTCGGTTTTCTTGCCGGCGCAATAGCGGGAGCGGGGATGATGTTCTCGAACAGCAGCTATCACGCAATTGCGGAGGGCGCGGACGGCTACAGAACCGTTTCCACTTCAATCGGCGGGCTCATTTCAAGAGCCTTTGAGAATGTGCTGTCGATTACCAAGGATCTTTTCCTTGCGAGCGCGGTGCTCAATATATTTGTTCTTATCGCCTGCGTTCTGCTTTGGATTACTTTTAAAGACAAGATAAACGGTAAAGCACGTTTGGTGTTCGGCTATATCTCAATGGCTGTTATAATCGGCTTTTGCGTCTGGTCGCTTGCGTCGCTCATAGGGGCGGTCAACTATCCGAAGATATTCAAAATGCTCAATGCCGCGCTGTCGGTTGTCTATTATCTTGCGATAGGAATTTTCATCTTAGCAGTTCCCTGCAAGGGTACAGCAAAGTCGAGACTCCTGTTCTGGTATGTCAGCGTACCCGCAACGCTTTTGCTCCGCTGCTTATAGTCACTCCTATCGGCAGCAGATGTGAATTTGCGGCATACGTTCTGATGATATGCCTTGCGGCGGATATGTATTCGCTGACCAAGGCTGCTACCGTAAAGAAGGTGCAGCTCCCGGTTCGCCGCGTGCTCGTGAGCGTTACGGCGTTCTCGATGCTGTTCTTATTCGGAGTTTTCGGCACCGTTACTTTCTACAATCAGAGGCGCGTCAGCAGGGCGCGCGAGGAGCTCAAGACAGGCGCGGAGACAATAACGGTTGAGAATCTTCCGTTTGCGCAGTATGTATGGACTCCCAATCCGATAAAGGACACAGTGTGGGAGACCCGCTTCAAGCTTTTCTACGGTCTCGGCGATGAAACGGTGAGAATAAAGAACGTTAAAAACGGAATGTGGAGCAACAAATAAGATAAAATACAATCGGTCGGTGCGATTAATTTTTGCACCGACCGATTTTTTTAATTTGATTAATATAACAGATGAAGTGTAATAACACGGATATAAATTTCTGCCGTTTCGTACAGTCAGCGTAACTTTGTGCAGATAAAATCAGATTTATTTATTTCACTTTTTTATAACGTGCCATTCGCAGAAGCGTTTTGCCATAGCCGCGTCGTCGTACTTTTTGTCGGCGTATTGTCCTATCTGCGTCGTGGCGGCTATTCCGGCTCTTCGGCCTCTCCAGCGCACCATGCACACGAGAGTAAACGAGATGTTGATTATCATGAATATCGACACCGCGGCGCAGGCGACTCTCCAGCCCGTGCCCTGCATCCGCGCAAATAATTTTTTCAGCTTCGGGATGACCAGATAGGCGAAGATAACGCCGCCCACTCCCCAGAGAACTGTCATTTTAAGGCAGATAAGACCCTTATAGTTCAGAAAGTTTTTTGAGTAGTCCCACGCCTTCATGCCCATGCCGTATTCGAGCAGAAGTCCGCACGCAAGCTCAAAGACCGTGGCAACGGCGGCGATAAGGCAGAAACGTGCGAGCACACCCCTGAACCCCGTGCTGCGAACAATTTCGCCGCTTATGTAGAACATCACCGCGCCTATGCCGTATATCAGGCAGAACGGCCCCCAAATCGTAACAACATGGGTCTCCCAGTGACCGAAGCACAGCTTGCACCATGTGCCCTCGAGCAGAACACCGAGTACATTGCCGAACATGAACAGCCAAAACATATTGCAATATGTAATGCCGTCATTTTTTCTCTCTCTCAGACCCTCGCGCCTGTTTTTCACGGTATCGCCTCCTGTCTGCTGCTATTATACAATATAACAGGAAAATTCACCCTTTTACTTCAATTTTCGGCACATTCCGAAATATTTATATTTTATTCACATTTTTATACAAAGCAGGTCACATTTGTCAAAAACCTGGCAGAAAAGCAAAAAATACAGAGGCTAACGTATATTGAACCGTGTAGGGGAGGATGATATCTACTCCTACACGATTATGCTGATTTACAATATAAAATTATTTGTCTGACGGCGGTTTCTTCCCAGATCGGAAGAGCGTCGTGTAGGGAAAGAG
>OOBN01000825.1_pt1 | contig 25834 bp, 27 predicted proteins | sample 1671091 | NCBI WGS metagenome assembly OOBN01 (sample SAMN06348121, study PRJEB24527) | human gut metagenome | biome: human gut; feature: ankylosing spondylitis patient; material: feces | host: Homo sapiens | place: China | collected 2015-10 | reverse complement strand
AAGCGGCTGCGCATCCGGGTGAGCCAGTATTTCCGCGAGGGCGTGCCCCACGACAACAAGGTCAGCCAGATGATCGCCCATGCCTATGCCTTTGACGTGATCGTCTGCCAGAGCGAGTTTGAAGCGCTGGTGCTGGAAGCCAGCCAGATCAAGGCCCACACGCCGAAGTATAACATCCTGCTCAAGGATGATAAAGGCTACAGCTATATCAAGGTGACAAAGGAGCCATGGCCCAGGCTCTCCTTCGTGCTGCAAAAGGAGGAGGACGATGCCGAGTATATCGGCCCCTATACCTCCAGCTTTGCGGCCCGGCAGATGGCGGAAACGGCCATGGATGCCTTTCTGCTGCCGCGCTGCAATAAGCGCTTCCCGCAGGAGATCGGCAAAGGACGGCCCTGCCTGAACGCCCACATCGGCAAGTGCATGGCAGTGTGCAGCGGCAGGATCAGCTGCGAAAACTACAATCAGGCCGTCAAGAGCGCCGTGCACCTGATCCGCTACGGCAAAAAGGACATCCTGAAGATCCTCAACGAGCGGATGCAGGAGGCCTCGGACCGGCTGGAATTTGAGACGGCGGCGCTGCTGCGGGACCAGATCGCAGCCATCACCAAGGTGAGCGCCGGGCAGAAGGTCATTGTGGACCCGGATGTGGAGATGGATGTGGTGGCGCTGGCAGGCACGCCGGACAGCGTGTGTGCGGCGGTGCTGCGCTTCCGGGACGGACGGCTGACCGACAAGCGGGAGTTTTTGTTCCACGATACTTCGGACATTGCCGCCGTGCGGGAGGAATTTCTGCCCCGGTATTATCTGGATGACGAACAGATCCCCAAGATCATTGCGGTGGACGAGCTGCCGCCGGACAGCGACGCTTTGCAGCAGGCGCTGAACGAAAAGCGCGGCAATGAGGTGCAGCTGTATGTGCCCCAGCGCGGCGATAAGGCCCATCTGGTGGAGATGGCCCACACCAACGCGGTGGAGCGTCTTGCCCGGGAGAGCGGCCGCTATGCCCGGGAGGAAAAACTGCTGGACGAGCTGGCGCAGGTGCTGGGCCTTGCAAAGCCGCCCCGTGCCATTGAGAGCTACGACATCTCCAACTGGGGCGATGGCTCCAGCGTGTGCGGCATGGTCACCTTCAAGGACGGCAAGCCCTACAAGGCGGGCTACCGCAAGTTCAAGATGAAGACCGTTGCGGGCACTGACGACTATGCATCACTGGCAGAGACTGTCTCCCGGCGGGCGGCAGAGTATGAAAAGTACGCAGAGCTTGCAAAAAAAGGAGAACCCTGCAGCAACTGGTTCGGGCAGAAGCCGGATCTGCTTTTGATGGACGGCGGCAGGGGGCAGGTGAGTGCGGCAAAAGAAGCACTGGCAGGGACTGCCCTTGCGGATGTGCCGCTCTACGGCATGGTGAAGGACGACCACCACCGCACCCGCGCCATCGTGGACAGCGAGGGGCGGGAAATTGCCATCAACATGAACCGGGGCACCTTTACCTTTATCACGGCCATTCAGGACGAGACCCATCGCTTTGCCAATGCCTACCGCAAGCAGCAGATGAAGCAGAAGAGTTATTCCTCCACCCTGACCGAGATCCCCGGCATCGGCCCCAAAACGGCAAAGGCACTGATGGCCCAGTTCAAGAGCGTGGGCGCGGTGAAGGAAGCCACGCCTGACCAGCTGGAAAATACCCCCGGCGTGGGCAAACAGACGGCACAGATCATCTACGCATATTTTCACGCATAAAACCCTCTCAGTCATCGCTGCGCGATGCCAGCTCTCCCGAAAGGGAGAGCTTTTTTGTTTGCGGGGAACATTCTGCTGCCCGTGCTGGCTTTCCGGCCGTTCCCCGAAAGGGGTCGTTTCCTCATTTTCTTTTCCGCAGTTTTGTGTTATACTATAATATATTTTGCAGTTTACTTCTGAAACGAGGTATTTTCAATGAAAGCACATATTGCACGCAACCAGAATGCCGGGGTGCCGCTGGCGCTGGGCTGGAACCTTTCCGCCGGCGACCGCGGCAAGCTGGACGGCATGGCCCCTGCCCTTGGCATGAAGGTCCTGCCCGTGTCCCCTGCCGACGCCGGCAAGACCGTGGCGCAGCTGCTGGGTGAAGTGGAGACCAAATCCGCCCGCACGCTGGTGCTGGAGCCGGGGGCTTACCCGTCCGCTCTGGTGCTGGCCAACTTCAAGGACAAGGACGTGGACACCCTGCTGGACCTGCTGAAGCAGGCGCAGGTAAACATCCCCCTCAAGGCCGTGGTGACCCCCGCCAACCGCAGCTGGGTGTTCGGCGACCTGCTGGCTCACCTGCAGGAAGAGCACACCGCCTTTACCGCAGCAAAGGAGAACCAGACCCGATGAAAACCACCTTGTTCAACCGCCTCACCGCCGGATTGCTGGCGGCGGTGCTCTGTCTGAGTGTGCTGGCCGGCTGTGCCGCCAAGCCCCAGAAGGAGCTGACCCGCTACAGCACCATCTTCTATGATGTGTTCGACACCGTCACCCAGGTGATCGCCTACTGCGAGAGCGAGGAAGAGTTCACCAAGCAGATGGAAGCCCTGCACGCTGACCTGATCTCTTACAACCAGCTGTACGACATCTACAACGACTACGACGGCGTGGTGAATGTGAAAACCATCAACGACAACGCCGGCAAGGCCCCCGTGCAGGTGGATGACCGCATCCTGTCCATGCTGGAGCTGGCCCGCCAGATGTACGACACCACAAACGGCAAGCTGAACGTGGCCATGGGCAGCGTGCTGAACATCTGGCACAACTACCGCGAGGCCGCCGAGAGCCACCAGAACGAGGCCGACAACACCCTGCCCACTCAGGAGGAGCTGGAAGCCGCAGCCCAGCACTGTGACATCAACAATGTAGTGATCGACGAGCAGGCCAAGACCGTGTACCTGGCCGACCCGGAGATGTCGCTGGATGTGGGCAGCGTGGGCAAGGGCTACGCCGTGGAGATGGTGTGCCAGGCTGCGCAGGCCCGGGGCCTGACCAGCGCACTGGTGAGCGTGGGCGGCAACCTGCGTGCCATTGGCAAGAAGCCCGACGGCAGCCAGTGGACCGGCGGCGTGGAGAACCCGTGGAACGCTTCGGAGGTGTACACCACCGACTCCCTGTTCGGGGCCGCCATCAACATGAGCGACATGGCACTGGTGACCAGCGGCGATTACCAGCGCTACTTTGTGGTGGACGGCAAGCGCTATCACCACCTGATCGACCCGGACACCCTGTGGCCGGCCACCTACTTCAACAGCGTGACCGTGCTGAGCAGGGATTCCGGCCAGGCCGACTGCCTGACCACCGGCCTGTTCTGCATGCCGCTGGAAGAGGGCCAGAAGCTGGTGGAGTCGCTGGACGGCGTAGAGGCCATGTGGTGCACCCCGGACCAGCAGGCGGTCGCCTCCAGCGGCTGGGAGAGCCATACCCGGAAGTAACCGGAAATTTCCGGAAATTCATCTCATAAGCAAAAGCCCCGTGTGTTCACGATGCGGAACACACGGGGCTTTGTTTTTGCTGTGAGTTTGTCGGCTCAGAAGCCGGTCGGCGGGACGTAATAGCTGGGCAGGCCGCCTTTCTGGCTGGCTGCTGCCTGCTGGCGCAGTGCCGAGCGGGTGACCTCGGCCCAGGAATACTGGGTCATATATTCACCGCGGTAGCTGCTGATGGTGGAGCGGTCTCCCCGCAAGAAGTTGTAATAATCGCACTCCACCTTGCTGGTGTCGATGGCTAGCGTACTGCGCCCGCGCACCAGCAGTCCACGCACGCCGGCGTCCTCCAGCGTGTGGCTCAGGTCAAAGATCAGATTGCGCAGATGGCTGTGCAGGGACGCCGTGTCGGGCTTGTCCTCCCAGAGCACGGCCAGCATCTCGCCGTTGGTGCAGGTGGCACCGTTGCGGTCCACCAGATAGGCCAGCAGCTCCTTGCTCTTGCTGCGCTTGAACGAGAGCGGACGCCCACCCACGAACACCTCAAAATTACCGAAGCACTGCACCTTGACGCCCGAAGGTGCATCCTCGGGCGGATAACGCAGGTTGTCCAGCACATTGCGCACATCAGCCTCGTTGGCAGGCTTGAGCAGAAAGCCGCTCACAAAGATCTGCAGCGCTTCCAGCGCATATTCCGGATGCTCGGTCACCACGATCAGATTGCAGCGCGGCTGGATCTTCTGGATCATACGGGCAAGGGCAAGGCCATTCATGCCCGGCATCTCCAAATTCAAAAAGGCAACGTCCATTGGGCCCTGACGCAGCCAGGTCAACGCATCGTCTGTGGTCATCGCACTGATATAATCGCAATCCGGTGCCACTCTGCACAAGATACGGATCAGAGAATTGATCGCAAGCTGTCCGTCGTCTACGACCAGAATTTTCATCCATATCACCTCCTGACGTATGTAAGCAAATTCCCCTTTTCCTTATGATTTTATCACGCAGACGTTCTTTAAGCAAGTTCTTTCGGGCAAAAAAAGCCAAAAAGCCATTCCCGTCGGAAACTCTCGTCGTGCTTTTGGCACTTTGATGAGAAATCCGACCCGAAAATGGCAATTCTGACTATTTTATTGGGTTAGCAGCAAGGCATTGTTTCTGCCAGTCAGCGCATCCGCATCCGGCTGTCCCAGCATGCCGCACAGCCGCTCATAGGCCGCCTGCATCCGGGTGGCCCGGGTAGTGCAGTTATGTGCGTCCGAGGAGATCGCGTCCACAAGGCCGTCCTTCAGCCAGCGGTCCAGCTTCCGGCGCTGAAAGAATCCGCCCTCCAGCACCGTGGCCGCATTGACCTGACAGCGGATGCCGTACTGTTCCTTCAGGCGGGGCAGCGCACCGCTGCGGGCAAGGCGGGGGTAGCGCTCAATGTGCGCCAGCAGCACCCGGTAGCCGCTGCCGGTGATCTGCCGCAGGGCCGTTTCCACTTCCGCCGCCGCCACATCGGGCACGAACTCCAGCAGCACCCAGTCGGTGCCGCCCAGCGTGATCAGGCTGTGCTCCGCCGCCGCATAGGCCGCAGCCGGGGTATACAGCAGCTCCGAGCCGCTTTCCAGCATCAGGTCGTAGCCCTTTTCGGCGCAGTAAGCCCGTGCAAAATCAAGATGCCGCTGATACACGTCCCGCGGAAAGGGCTCCATGCCCGGCGTGCTGTGAGAGGTGGCAAACAGACGGGTGACCCCATCCGCCGCCGCCGCATCCAGCATGGCAAACATCTCTTCCCGCGTGCGGGCACCGTCGTCCACACCATAGACGAAATGCGCGTGATAATCTGTAAAGCCGCTCATTTCTTTTCAGCCGCATGCTTGTGCTTATAGTACCGGTTGTAGTAACCGTATTTGCCGTAGGTACGGTAGTAATACTTGCGGCTCAGGTAGCTGTCGTAATCCACCTGGTTCAGCACAGTGCCCAAGATGGGGCAGCCGCTCTGCTCGATCTGCTGCTTCACGTCCAGCAGCTCCTGGCGGCGCACATCGTTGTACTGCACAGCGATCAGGGTACCGTCGCAGGATTTTGCGATCTCGGCAGCATCAATGACCACGCCCACAGGGGCGGCGTCCACCAGCACATAATCCACCCTCTGGGCCAGGGCGTCCAGCAGGTCCTTGAAGTGATGGTTGCTCAACAGAGCCAGGGGGTTGGGCACATCCCGGCCCACCGGAACCATCAGGGCACCAGGGATGTCGGTCTGATAGATGACCTCCTCCATGCCCACCATGCCGGCCAAAAAGTGGGAAAGGCCCTTGTCGTCGTTGCGGCCGTTCTCAAACTGCAGGCCGTACTGGGTGTTTACCATGCTGCGGCGCAGGTCGGCGTCCACCAAGGCCACCTTCATGCCACGCTGGGCCAGGGTCCGCATCAGGTTCATGGACAGATAGCTCTTGCCCTCCGAAGCGTGGCAGCTGGTGATCATGATCTTTTTTACAGTTTCACCTGCAAAGGACAGGTTGGTGCTCAGGGTGTTGAAGGCCTCGCTGCCTGCATAGTCCAGTTCCGGAAATTTTGTGATCTTCAGCTGTTTCATGCGTTCCTCCCGGCCTTTCCGCCCACACGGCGGCAAATATCTTTGCTCAGGCGCTTCATGCGGCGCTGGAAGTTGCTGCCCTTTTTGGGCTCGGTGCCACCCACCAGGGGCACAGAGGCCAGCACCACCATGCCGGTGTACTTGCGGATCTCCTCAGCGGATTTATAGGTATCGTCCAGCAGCACTCGCAGCACCACCACACCGCAAGCCAGCACAAAGCCTGCCAGGAAGCCCAGCAGGATGTTCTTGGTCTTGCTGGGGCTGAAGGGGTTGGCCGGTACCCGGGCCGAGGACATGATGGTGGGCTCGTCGGTCTTCATCTTCTCCGCAATGTAGCTTGCGCCCACCTCAGCATACTCATTGGCAATGGCTGCAGCCTCTTCGGGGTCTGCATCGGTCACCGTAATGTCCAGCATACGGGTGTCGTTGGCATTGGTCACGCTGAGCATGTTGTCCATCTGGGTATAGGTATAGTCCAGATCCAGTGCACTGATGACCTTTTCGTGCACCTCCCACATCTCAAACACCTTGATGTAGTCGCTGGTCAGGGCGCTGCCGATCTGAATATCCGACAGGTTCAGCACCGAGTCGTTGCGGCTGACCACATAGATGGTAGAAGTGGCCTTGTAGAGGGGGGTCACCAGCAAAAAGGTATAGAGTGCTGCCAGCACCATTCCTGCTGCGGCGGCTGCCGCAATAAACTTCCAGTGGTCCAGCAGGCCCATGCAAAGTTCCAGAAGATCAATGGTATCTTCTTCCTGCTGCGGCCGCACCTCGGAACGATAAGGTTCCTGCGTTAAAGTATCTCGCTGCACTTCGTTGCTCCTTTAAAATCCCTTGGCTTTCTCCGTGAAAAATGCGGCGTCCTCTTTTTCGGAAGAGAGCGCCGCAGGACAAAGTCGTTCTGTTTTTACTTCCGGGTCACAGCTGCAATGTAGGCCTTGCCTGCCTGCAGGTTGATCATGGTGGTAGCATCCAGCTCCAGCTGGACCTTACGGACCTTACGGGCCACGCCGTTCACCACAACGGTCTCCTCCACGACCACACCGGCCAGGGGCAGGTTGACGATCTTGCCGTTGGGGGTCTTGACACGGATGATCACGGCAACGGTGGTGCCGCTCTCCGGCAGAGCTGCCATGGGGACCTTGACGGTGATCTTGTCCATGCCGGTCTTGTAGCCGGAGACCTTGATCTCCTTGATCTCGCTGACGGTCACGGCGTTCTTCTCAGTGCCCAGGATCTTCGCAGCTGCATCCACAGCCTCTGCAGTCAGGTACTTCTCCACGCCCTCGCCCTTCAGCTGGGTCTCTTCCTTACTGGAGTCCTCCGTGGTCTTGACCTCCACCTGCAGGCCCTCGCTGCTGACAGAACCGGAAGTAGAGACCTCGGTCTTGCCTGCATCGGCATCGGTGCCAGTCTTGCTGGGCACAGACTCCACAGCAAAAGCGGTAGCGGCAGCCATGCTCACCAGCAGAGCTGCGGAGACCATGGCGCAAACGATCTTTTTCATTTTCATAAGAATATACCCCTTTCAGACCAGTTCTCTCGGCTTTGAGAGCGTCTTTATCATAAACGTGTCTTGGGCACGCTTATTCAACTTTTTCGTAAAACAGCTGCAGCACCGCCTGCTGCAACGCATCGGCATCCGGATAAAACTCCATAAAGCCATCCTCCCCGACCTGATAGGTGCCATCCGGTTTGATGGTGTCCAGCCGGGTGTAGTCCTTTGCCGCCCAGGCCTCGTTCACCAGCTGACCTTTGGCCATGCTGGTGGTCAGGTAGGGCTGCAGGGCGTCGTAGGCGTCCACGGCAAAGTTCTGATCCTTCTGCAATTTTTCATCCAGCTGCACCGACAGCTGTCGGATGTAGCTTTCCTGCCGCGCCATGCGGGCCTCGTTGGTGCCTACACCGACACTGCGGCGGGAGCGGACATAGGTCTCGGCCTGCTCGCCCTGCAGCGTGAGGGTCGTACCCTTGGTCATGGCCGGGTCGATGGCGGAGAAATCATCCTCCAGCGTCACGGTCACACCGCCTGCCAGATCGTTCAGGGTGGAAATGCCGTCCAGCCCCATGGCCAGATACTGGTCGATGGTCTGTCCGCCCAGCAGGTTTCCCACTGCTTCCACGGTCACCTCGCAGCTGGTCTGGCGGCCATCGCCAAAGGCATAACCCAGGCAGATCTGCTGCGTCACCGGCTCGTAGCGGTCACCCAGCAGGCCCAGCACCGTCACGGGGGTCATGGTATCGCGGTCGATCTGCAGCTGCTGCACCGTCTTGTCCGCGTCATCCAGTACCACCAGCCGCAGAAAGTCGGCCTGGCCGGCCTTGCGGTACTCGTAGCTGTCCTGAGTGTCGTGGTCCACGCCCATGACCAGGATGGTGGTGATTCGCTGCTTTTTGCGGTAGGTGACCCCGTCCACTTCCACGGTCTCCTGGTCTGCCTGGGGCAGCTGGGTGCGGGTCTCCGGCTTTTCTGCCCGTTTCTCCAGCCAGCGGCCCCCGCCGTACAGTACCAGCACGACCGCCAGAACGGCCAGCAATGCTGCTGCAGCATGAAAAACCGTCTTGTTTTTTTGTTCTTGTTTCTTCAACGGGATCGCTGCTCCTTGCTTTGGTCCGAAACGCTCTGAGATTCCAGAGCATCTCATTCATTTATTATGCGTCACAACTCCGCAACTGTCAATAGATTTTATTTCATCTTTCCTGTTTTTTTCATGTTTTTCTGTCACATAAACGCAACCGGCCCCGGCTATGGAAAACTACCTTCCACAGCCGGGGCCGGTTCGTCTGTTTTATTTCAGGTCCAGCTCCGGCGGTACGTCGATCTGATCTGAAACATATTTCCCGTTCTTCTTGCGCTGGCGCACACACTCGGTGAGCAGATATTCGATTTGTCCGTTCACCGAGCGGAAATCATCCTCTGCCCAGGCAGCAAGGGCATCGTAGAGTTTGGCGTTCAGGCGCAGGGGCACCTGCTTTTTGGGCTCTGCCATCAGTACAGGCTGCCGCTGTTCACAACGGGCTGGGCGTCGCGGTTGCCGCACAGCACCACCAGCAGGTTGGACACCATGGCTGCCTTGCGCTCGTCATCCAGCTCTACCACCTTGTTTTCGTTCAGACGGTCCAGTGCCATTTCCACCATGCCCACGGCACCGTCCACAATCATCTTGCGGGCGTCGATGATGGCACTGGCCTGCTGGCGCTGCAGCATGACCGCTGCGATCTCCGGCGCATAGGCCAGATAGGTGATGCGGGCTTCTACCACCTCGATGCCGGCCTCGGCCACATTCTTCTGGATCTCGTCGCGGATGCGGGCCGCCACCACTTCGGAGGAGCCGCGCAGGCTGCCCTCATCGGCCACACCGTCGCCGGTGGTGTCCACGTTGGGGGAAACGTCGTAGGGGTACACCCGCACCACATTGCGCAGGGCGCTGTCGCACTGCAGGGAGAGATACTCCTTGTAGTTGTCCACGTTGAACACAGCCTTGGCGGTATCGGTGACCCGCCAGATCACCGCAATGCCGATCTCCACCGGGTTGCCCAGGCAGTCGTTGATCTTCTGCCGGGAGTTGTTCAGGGTCATCATTTTCAGGGAGATCTTTCTGCTCATGGATTCGGCACTGACCTGGGCGCTCTGGCCGCTCTGGCCAAACAGCGCAGCCACGCTGGTTTCCTTGCTGTTCACATCGCCGCTCTGGCTCAGGCGGGTACCGGCGGCAGGGTTGACAGCGGTGCAGAAGGGGTTCACCCAGTAAAAGCCCTGTCCCTTCAGGGTGCCGATGTAATCACCGAACAGGGTGAGCACCAGCGCTTCCTGCGGCTTGAGCACCTTCAGGCCGCAGAACAGGAAGATGCCTGCGATCCAATACCCGATGGACAAGATCAGCAGCGGCAAGCCCAGAAGCATCCGGTCTGCATCCAGCAGGGTGATGCTGTAAATGAACAGGGCAACGGCTGCCACATAGCCCAGCAGGGTCAACAGCAGCACCGCCATGCCGTTTTTGCGGGTATTCAAAATTTTCTCTTCCATAACAAGTCCCTCCTTATCAGGGTCGGAAGCGTTTCTTTGTGATATCAAAATCATATCACATTGAGTACTTTCTGTCAAGACCTCCGGCCCCGCACAACAAAAAACACCCGTTCTCCGGGGAAAATTCCCCAGAAAATCGGGTGTTTTTGCGGGTTCAGGTCTCAGCGCTTGTACTTGGATGCAGCCTGCAGACGCTGCATGGCACGCTGCAGTGCGATCTGGCTCTGATAATATTCATGCATGCTCTTCTGGTGCTGCAGGCGCTCTTCCGCACGGATGCGGGCCGCCTCGGCACGGTTCTTGTCGATATCCTCCGGGCGCTCGGCGCTGTCCACCAGCACCATCACATAGGCGGGGGTCACCTCGGCAATGCCGTCACCCACCAGAATGTCGCGGGCTTCACCGTTCACTTCAAAGTGCAGGATGCCCATGTGGATGGCCACCAGCACGGGGTTGTGCCCGGCCTGCACGCCATACACACCGTCGCCGGTGGGCAGCACGAGGTCCTCACAGTCGCCCTGATAGAACTCACCGCTGGAGGCCGTGATATTCAGCATGAACTTGTTCATCAGACGGCACCGCCCTTTTCCTCAGCCATCTTTTCAGCGGCCTTCTGGCGGGCATCTTCCAGCGTACCCACGTTGAAGAATGCCCACTCCGGCAGATCATCGGCCTCGCCGTCCACGATGGCGGCAAAGCTGCGCACGGTGTCCTTCAGCGGCACATACTTGCCCTTCAGGCCGGTAAAGTTCTCGGCCACGGCAAAGGGCTGGGACAGGAACTTCTGCAGCTTGCGGGCACGGGTCACGGTCAGCTTGTCGTTCTCGTCCAGTTCGTCCATGCCCAGAATGGCGATGATGTCCTGCAGCTCCTGATAGCGCTGCAGAATGGACTGCACCTTGCGGGCCACGCGGTAGTGCTCCTCGCCCACGATGTCTGCTTCCAGAATGCGGGAAGTGGAGGCCAGCGGGTCCACAGCGGGGTAAATGCCCTGCTCCACGATCTTACGGGACAGCACAGTGGTGGCGTCCAGATGCGCAAAGGTGGTGGCGGGGGCCGGGTCGGTCAGGTCATCGGCGGGGACGTAAACGGCCTGCACCGAGGTGATGGAGCCGTCCTTCGTGGAGGTGATGCGCTCCTGCAGAGCGCCCAGCTCGTTGGCCAGAGTGGGCTGATAGCCCACGGCGGAAGGCATACGGCCCATCAGAGCCGACACCTCAGAGCCTGCCTGCACGAAACGGAAGATGTTGTCGATGAACAGCAGAACGTCCTGGCCGCGATCGCGGAAGTACTCAGCGGTGGTAAGGCCGGCCAGACCGATGCGAAGACGCGCTCCGGGCGGCTCGTTCATCTGACCATAGACCAAGCAGGTCTTGTCGATAACGCCAGACTCGCTCATCTCGAGGAACAGGTCGGTGCCCTCGCGGGTACGCTCGCCGACGCCGGTGAACACCGAGGTGCCGCCGTGCTCCTGGGCGAGGTTGTTGATGAGCTCCTGAATCAGAACGGTCTTGCCGACGCCGGCGCCGCCGAACAGGCCCGTCTTGCCGCCACGGATGTAGGGCTCAAGCAGGTCGACGGCCTTGATGCCGGTCTCGAAGATCTCGGTCTTGGTGGTGAGCTCGTCAAAGCGGGGCGCTGCATGGTGGATGGGGTAGAACTCCTCCACCTCGGGCATGGGCTTGCCGTCGACGGGCTTGCCCATGACGTTCCAAATGCGGCCGAGCGTCTTGGGACCAACGGGCATCTTCATGGGCTCACCGGTATCGGTGGCGATGAGGCCGCGCTGCAGGCCGTCGGTCGAGGACATGGCGACCGTGCGGACGACGCCGCCCGGAAGCTGGCTCTCGACCTCGAGGATCGTGCTCAGATGACCGATCGGGGTCTCGGCCTCGACCGTGAGCGCGTTGTAGATCGGGGGCACCGCGCCGTCAAACTTGACGTCGACGACAGGGCCGATGATACGCACGATGCGACCATCACCGGCAGTCGTCTTCTTGGTGGCTTCCTCGACCGCAAGCTTTACGGTGTTATTAGCCATTACTGTTCCTCCAATGCTGAGGCTCCGCCGACGATCTCGTTAATCTCGGTCGTGATCGAAGCCTGGCGCACGCGACTATACGTGCGGGTAAGGGTCGAGATGATCGCGGTGGCGTTTTCCGTCGCGGAGTGCATGGCCTTGCGGCGTGCACCCTGCTCGGCAGCCGCCGAATCGATCAGGGCCTGGTAGATGACCGTCAGGATATACGACGGTACAAGCTTGCCGAGAACATGCTCGGGAGAGGGCACGAACTCGAACGTGGACGAGATGCGCTTAGGGGCGTCGGTCTCGTTCTTACGCGGACCGTGGGCCATAGCGATCATCTCGGGGTCGAGCGGCAACAGATGCTCGACGCGAAGCTCCTGATCCACGCGGTTCTTTGCGTGGTGGTAGACAAGCTCGACACGGTCAAGCTCACCGGCACGATACGCATCGCAGATATGAGAGGAGATCATGCGGGCCTGATTGAAATCGGGCTCAGAGGAGTTGCCCTCAAAGTGCATGATGACGTTTGCGCGGTCGCGAAAATACGTGGCCGGCTTGCGCCCGCACGCGATGATCTCGCACTCGATGCCGTCGTTCGCCCAAGAAGCGGCGAGCTTTTCGGCCGTACGCTCCACTGTCGTATTGAAACCGCCGGCAAGGCCGCGGTCCGAGGCAATGACGACAATCAGGCCATGCTTGACGTTCTCATGCTTCTGCAGCATGGGATCGGTGCCCGAACAGGAGGCGTCGCCGGCGACCGTCAACATGACGTCGGTCAGCGCCTCCTTATAGGGCTCGGCCTGCTTGGAGCGATCGAGGGCACGACGGATCTTGGCCGTAGAGACCATCTCCATCGTGCGCGTGATCTGCTTGGTCGTGGTAACCGAGGAGATTCGCTTCTTAATGTCGCGAAGGTTGGCCATAGGGCTTAGTTCTCCTCTGATCCAGAAACATCCGAATGGTGCTTGGCCATGAACTGCTGCTTAAAGTCGCCGATGACGCGCAAGAGCTCAGCCTTGGTGTCATCATCGATCTTCTTGGCGCGAACCTTGTCGAGCAGCAAGCCAAAGCCATTGTCCATGTACTCGATGAGCTCGGCACGGAAAGGCAGCACGTCGGCGATCTCCAGGTCGTCCAGGAAGCCCTCGTTGCCAGCGAACAGCGCAACGATCTGCTCGCCAACCTCAAATGGTTTATAACGCGGCTGCTTCAGGAGCTCGGTCATGCGGGCACCATGGGTCAGCTGCTTCTGAGTAGCCTCGTCAAGGTCGGAGCCGAACTGCGTAAAGCCGGCGAGCTCCTGATACGAAGCGAGGTCCAGACGGAGGTTGCCGGCGACCTGCTTCATGGCCTTGGTCTGCGCGTCGCCACCAACGCGGGACACGGAAATGCCCACGTCGACTGCCGGGCGCTGACCCTGGAAGAAGAGCTCGGACTGCAGGTAGATCTGACCATCGGTAATGGAAATGACGTTGGTCGGAATGTAGGCCGAGACATCGCCGTCCTGGGTCTCGATGATCGGAAGTGCCGTCATGGAGCCGTAACCGTTCTTCTTGGACATCTTGACGGCACGCTCGAGCAGACGAGAGTGCAGGTAGAAGATGTCGCCAGGATAGGCCTCGCGTCCGGGCGGACGATGCAGCGTCAGCGACATCTGACGGTAGGCCACAGCCTGCTTGGACAGGTCGTCGTAGATGACGAGCACGTGACCGCCGGGGTTGGTCTCGTTGGCGGGCTTACCATCCTCGCCGTTGTACATAAAGAATTCGCCGATAGCGGCACCGGCCATAGGTGCGATGTACTGCATAGGGGCGGAATCGGCAGCGGTGGCCGAAACGATGATGGTGTAGTCGAGCGCACCGTGCTGAGCGAGGGTCTCGCGGATGTTGGCAACCGTGGATGCCTTCTGGCCGATGGCGACATAGATGCAGACCATGCCCTTGCCGCTCTGATTGAGGATAGCGTCGATGGCAATGGCGGTCTTACCGGTCTTTCGGTCGCCGATGATGAGCTCACGCTGACCACGGCCGATAGGCACCATGGAGTCGATAGCCAACAGGCCGGTCTGAACCGGCTCGCACACCGGGGTACGGTCGATGACACCGGGGGCCTTGAACTCGATGGGACGACGGTGCGTGGCGACGATGTCACCCAGGCCGTCGATAGGCTGGCCGAGCGGATTGACGACGCGGCCAAGCATAGCACGGCTCACAGGGATATCCATAATGCGGCCAGTGGTGCGGCACTCGTCGCCTTCCTTGATGGAGTCGACGGCACCAAACAGAACGGCGCCGACCTCGTCACGGTCAAGGTTCTGGGCAAGGCCGAAGACGGTCTCACCGGTATCGGAGCTCTTGAACTCCAGAAGCTCGCCTGCCATGGCGCTCTTGAGGCCGGAGACGCGCGCGATGCCGTCGCCTACCTCGTCGACCGTTGAAACCTCATGCGTATCGACCGTCGCGGAGAGACTCGTGAGCTGCTCCTGCAGTTTCTTGGCGATATCCTGGGCATTGAGGGTTTCGGACATTAGGCTTCACCTCCGTACGAATTAGCAGAGTTTGCGAGGGTCTCCTGCGCGATGCGCAGCTGCGTCTTGACGGAAATGTCACGACGCTCGCCGCGGGCCTCGAGCACCAGGCCGCCCACGATAGACGGGTCGACCTGCTCGATAAGGAATACCTTGCGGCCGAAGTCCTGCTCGCATTTCTTAGTGATGGTTTGACGCAGCTCGTCGTCGAGCGGGATCGCCGTGGTGACGGTCACGCCCACTACATCCTCGTCTTCCTCGGCAACATACTTAAAGGCAGCTGCCACCTTGGGAAGAAGGTCGAGCTGGTCGCGCTTGGACATGGTGTCGAGCACGGCGATGATCTCGGGGCTGGCAGAAGCCAAGCGCTCGATCATCTCGAGGTCCTCGAACACATGGTTCTCGGCCTTGGCGGCTTCCAGAAGGGAGCGCGCATAGGTCTCGAGCACCTTGTCCTGATAGCGGCTAGTCGGCATTCAGGCTACCTGCTTCCTGGATGTAGCGCTCGATGAGCTTCTTCTGCTCGGCCTCGTCCTCGAGTGCCTCGCCCACGATCTTGGTGGCGACGGCAACGGACAGGTCGGCGATGGAGCTCGCGGCACCGGCGTAGATGGACTTGCGCTCGTCCTCGACAGTCGTATGGGCCTTGGCGATGATCTCCTCTGCCTCCTTGTGAGCAGCCTCGATGATACGGGCGCGCTCGGACTCGGCGTCCTTACGGGCCTCGAGAACGATGTCGGCAGCCTGACGACGGGCGTCGGTGACGATCGAGTCGGACTCAGCACGCTTGGCGATAGCCTCCTGCTTGGTCTTCTCGGCCTCGTCGAGGCTCTCCTCGATCTTCTTGCCGCGCTCCTCCATGGTTTTCATGATGCCCGGCAGGGCGACCTTGGCCAGCACGATCCAGATAATCAGGAAGGCGATAAGCGCCGGGATGAACTCCGCCATCTTAGGGATGAGGATGTCCGCACCGGCAGCGCCGTCCTCGGCGAACGCGGAAACCGGCATGAGCAGCGCGGCCGCGGACGCGGAGAGTGCGATCGCGCTCTTCTGGGATGAAAGATTCATACTTGACGCTCCGTGCTATTTAACGATCAGCGCGACAACGAAGCCGATCAGAGCCAGAGCCTCGCCGAAGGCGGAGCCCATGATGAAGACGGTGAACACGCGGCCCTGGACCTCAGGCTGACGGGCCATAGCACCCGTAGCACCCAGAGCAGACAGGCCGATAGCAAGACCAGCGCCGATAACACCGAGACCGTAACCGATAACTCCCACGATTCCTCCTTTGTCGTGCGTGTCTTATTTCACGCAGGATAACCTTTTTATAACTGCCGGGCTCCATGGGTACGGGCACCGGCGGTTTAACGAATTGCCTTACCTTTAAGACGCGAACGGAAGGCTACTCCTCCTCCGCGACCTCCTCTGCCTCAGAGACATACACGGCGGTAAGGACTGTGAAGACGTAAGCCTGGATGGCGCCGACCACAAGCTCGATCGCATAGATCAGGATGAGGATAGCAAGCCAGGCCAGCGAAGGCAGGGCACCGACGGCGTGGGCCGCGGAAACCTGCTGAAGCAGCGGCTGCATGAACATGCTCGCCATGATGGCGAACGAGCCCATGACCACGTGTCCTGCGAACATGTTGCAGAACAGACGGACGGCGAGTGTGATGAGGCGCAGGAAGGTCGAGAAAAGCTCGACGACCCACACAAGCACGTTCATCGGGAAGCTCACGCCCTGCGGGGCGAGGCTCTTGATGTAGCCGATCACGCCGTGAGCCTTGCATCCGTAGTAGATGAAGTACACGAAGGCGAAGATGGCGAGCGCGGCGGTGGAGCCGATTGCGCCGGTGCCGGGCTTCATTCCCGGGATCAGGCCGATTATGTTATTGATCAGGATGAACAGGAAAAGCGAGCACAGGAACGGGAAGTGCTTCTTCCAGTTCTCACCCACGACGCCCTTGCCGATATCGTTCTCGACGTACTCGATGATATACTCGAAACCGTTGACGAAGAAGCCCTTGGGAACCAGGGTCTGCTTCTTCTTGAACACGGCTAGGACGATCAGGAGCACGATCGTGGAGACGATCAGCCAAAACGAGTACTGCGTGATGCCGCAGCTCAGATCGCCCACGACAGGGGTGGAGCTGAACTCGCTAACCAGATGATTAATCTCATCAGGCAGCTTTTCAAAAATTTCCACGACTTACCTTTCGACCTCATGAGGATCTCGCAGCGCCTTGGCGACACGAACCGTGCATGCGGCCATAAAGGCCACGAAGCCGATCGCCTCGCCCAGGAGGAACATGCGAAATGCCTCTCCGAACAACACAAACACAACCAAGGTAAAGACGAGCAGGGCGATTGCCGAGACCGCCAGACTCACCATGCCCTTGAGCATGTCCGCATTCTGCTTATCGTCAAGAACCGGCTTGAGCGTAAAAACAAAGGGAAGAAAGGCGACCGCGCCCGCGATGACGCCTGCAACGATAGCGAGCAGATCGGCTATCTGAAACACTGGCGTCCTCACTTTCCTTCTTTAACGCTTCCCAGAACAGTTCCCGCCAAACATTGGTGACTATTGTACGAGCCAATCGCTAAAGTACAACCGAAAAAGCATCGGTTAATACTCACCTGTTCGTTTTCTTAAGACCTTCTTTATGTCGCAGGTAGGTAATACGTTTTTCTCGAACCCCTCTGGGCTAAACGTCCGTTAACAGGAATGCGCGTGGACGTCTTTTTCTCGCCCGCGCGCACCATTTCTTCGTATTTGTGACCGTAGCCGACAAGGCCCGACGACTAGAGCGTGCCGTAGATGCGGTCGCCGGCGTCGCCCAGGCCGGGAACGATGTAGGCTGCCTCGTTGAGATGATCGTCGATGGCGCACGTATAAATATGTACGCCGGAGTCCTTTTCGGTCAGCGACTTGAGACCCTCGGGCGCGGCGACGATGCACAGCATGCGGATGTCCTTGACACCGCGCTCGCGCAGGTAGCTGATGGCCATCTCGGCCGAACCGCCCGTGGCGAGCATGGGGTCGACGACCAGGCAGGTGCGCTGGTCGATATCCTTGGGCATCTTGCAGTAATACTCGTGCGGCTCGTGGGTAACCTCGTCGCGCTCCATGCCGATGTGGCCCACGCGAGCGGAGGGCACCAGGTCGAGGATGCCGTCGACCATGCCAAGGCCCGCACGCAGGATGGGCACGATGGCGAGTTTCTTGCCGGCGAGTTGTTTGAACGTGGCGGTAGTGATGGGGGTCTCGACCTCGACGTCTTCCATAGGCAGGTCGCGCATGGCCTCGTAGCCGTCAAAAAGCGCGAGTTCGCGCACGAGCTGGCGGAACTGGTTGGTGCCGGTGTTTTTGTCGCGCAGGATCGACAGCTTGTGCTGGACGAGCGGGTGATCGACAAGCGTCACACGGGACGCGTCGTAGGTGACGGTCATGGGTTGATTGCCCCTTTCGTTGCGGCCGCAAAACGGCCTTGCTGACAAGGCGCGCAGCAATGTTGCCGCCGAACGCCATGCATTAGTTTAGCGGTTTATTGTATCGAGCAGCCCATCGCAGCCCTACTGTGCGGTACTGAGCGAGCGCTTGACTGCATCACGCCAGCCCGCAAGGTTTTGCTCGCGGCGCTCGGCAGACATGTGGGGAAGGAAGGTCCTAACGATCTGGGCATTTTGCTCCAGCTCTTCTAGGTCTTCCCAATAGCCGACGGCAAGACCCGCCAAGTACGCGGCACCGATTGCCGTGGTCTCCACCGTCTCGCATTGCAGCACGGGGATATCCAGCAGGTCGGCCTGGAATTGCATGATGAACTCGTTGCGCGAGGCACCGCCATCGACAGACAGGCGCTCGATCGAAAGCCCCACGTCCTGCTCCATGGCGCGCAGCACGTCGTAGCTCTGATATGCCATGGATTCGCAGGCGGCACGTACGATGGTCGCACGGCTCGAGGCGCCGGTCAGACCGCACACGATACCGCGGGCATGCGGGTCCCACCAGGGAGCACCCAAACCCGCAAAGGCGGGAACGAAGTAGCAGCCCTCGTTGTCGTTAATCGAAGCGGCGAGTTGTGCCGACTCGCTCACGCTCGAGATGATGCCCATGTTGTTGCGAAGCCAGTTCATGGTGGAGCCGGCAGCGAAGATGGAGCCCTCGAGTGCATAGCTGATCTTCCCGTTCGCAGCGATACCGATGGTGGAGACCAGGCCGTTCTTGGATTCGACGATCTCGTCGCCGGTGTTCATGAGCATAAAGCAACCCGTGCCATAGGTGTTTTTGGTCTGGCCGGGACGGAAACAGCAGTGACCGAACAGCGACGCCTGCTGGTCGCCCGCCACGCCCATGATGGGCGGCGTGTTGGTCATGATGTCGCTCGCGACGCGGCCGTAGTCGCCCGAGCTCCAGCGAACCTCGGGCATCATGGCAGGTCGTCGTCCCAGTCGAGCGTATGGATATTAAAGAGCGCCGTGCGGCTGGCATTGGTGTAGTCGGTGGCAAAGACCTGGCCGCCGGTGAGGTTGTAGATGAGCCAGGTGTCGATGGTGCCAAACATGAGGTCGCCCGCCGCCGCGCTCTCGCGTGCGCCGTCGACGTTGTCGAGAATCCACTGCACCTTGGAGGCCGAGAAATACGGGTCGAGCGTGAGTCCCGTGCGGGAGCGCACCAACTCCTCGCAACCCTGTTCAACCAACGCGTCGATTGCCGGCGCGGTACGGCGGCACTGCCATACGATGGCGTTATAGATCGGCTGACCGCTCACGCGGTCCCAGACCACCGTGGTCTCGCGCTGGTTGGAGATGCCGATGGCGGCAATGCGGTCGGAGTGGATACCGCTCTTAAACTGGACTTCCATCATGACGGCGATTTGACTGGCGAGGACCGCCATGGGGTCTTGCTCTACCCAACCGGGACGCGGAAAACTGGTTTTGACGCTGCGACGCGCCTGCGCGACGATGCATCCGTACTCGTCGACGATGGTCGCAAGTACCGAGGTGGTGCCGCAGTCGAGCGCCATGATGTAGGAACCGCCAAAGTTAAACGAGGCATCTTCCATGCCCAGGCTGCCCAGATTCAACGACATCGCTTACACCTTTCTATTGCATCGGGTCGGACAGGACCCGTTCGATCTCTGATGCGGGAAGTGCGCCTTGGCGCAGGATCTGGAGCCCGCCGTGCTGGAACGACACGATGGTCGAGGCGTCGCGACACGGGGTCTCACTGGCGTCGACGGCAACATCGACCCCCTCCAGGATGCGACCCTCGACGGCGGCAAAGCTTGCCGGCGAGGGCGCGCCGTGCGTATTGGCGCTCGTGCAGGCAAGGGGACTGCCGCAGGCGCGGATGAGCGCCTGGACCACGGGAGAGGCCGAAGCGCGCAGGGCCACGGTGTCGTCGGCAGCGCGCATAAAGGTCGGCACGCAGGGGGCTGCCTTAATCACGATAGTCAGGGCTCCCGGCCAGCATCGTCGCGCGAGTACGCGGGCATCTTCCGGGATATCCACGCCATAGCGGTCGAGCGCTTCGACGCCATCGACCAGCCATGCGACGGTTTGCGTGAGTTCACGTTGCTTGAGAGTGAAGATGCGGCGGTAGCCGGTACCGAGCGCAGGGACCGCGGCGCCATTGACGGTGGCTTGCGGGTCGCATGGCCACGACGGGAACTCGCTTGTATCTTGGGGGACGGCATCGGAGAAGGCTTTAACTGCCACGGCGACACCGTAGACAGTCTCGGTCGGGATCAAGGCCAGGCCGCCGCGGCCGAGCACCTCGGCAGTGCGCTCGACGGCAAGCCGATGCGGCTCGCGCGCTCCCTCGTATACCCGATAGACCGTCTGCATGTGTATGCCAGCCCCTTACGCTCTGGTGCAAGTTTGTTTACTGTGGGGCATTCTCGCACGAAACGTTCAACCTATTTGTCCAGAGCGCATGTTGGTTTGGTGAGCGGCTCTAGTAGTCGGTGAAAGTGAGGGGGTTATTGGACTGCGACGAACTTCTTTGGCCTGCCGGCATGGCGTTCTTGGGCGGCGTAGCGCTCGATGCTGTCTATCGTTATCATCCGACGGCCGTCGACGAGTTCAACATCGAGCTTTCCGGCTTTGACCAGCGCGGTGATCCGCGGAGCGGAGACTTTGAGGTCCAGCGCTGCGTCTTTAAATGTTCGGCACGCCGCTTCCCGAGCGTCCTCGTGGTCGATTTCGACTGAAAGGGCCACGACCTCGGCCGAGCGTTCGTACCCTGCCGGAGTCAAACCGTTGTTGAGGTCGTCGGCTAAAAACGCCATCAGCGCCTCGGTGGCATGGGCAATCGCTTCTTCGCGCGTATCGCCATCGGCAAAGGCGCCGGGAATCTGCGGGAAGCTGGCACAGTAACCGTCGTCTTCTTTTATGAGAACGCAATCATAGGTAAATCGATGCCTCATTTTGCCTCCAACTACCATCCAGCTTGGCGACGAATACTTGCCCACGTGCCCTTCTTTGGTCGATCACCACCAGAGCCGTTCACGGCGACAACACGGCCACCAGAAACATACTTAGCATCACTACCGACTTGCGCGACCTTCACGAATCCATCGTGCTTGAGTAGGGCAATGATTTCCCGAAAGGTAGGAGGTTGCATGGGCCGACCTCTGTCAGCCGTCCTAATTATAAACTACTTTATAATTTTTGCTAACCAGTTAATAAATATTACTGGCGCTGTTTGGGCTCGGTGACGATGGCCCGAACGATGCGGGGGCGATCGGTGAGATCGCGGACGACGCGCACATCCGAAAGGCCCGCCTGGCGGCAGAGTTCGGCGGCGGCGTCGAGGGCACCCTCGTAGAGCTCGCAGGCAAAGAGGCCGCCGGCGCGCAACATGTAGGGCGCCGCGTTGAGCAGGCGGCGGAAGATATCGAGGCCGTCGGCGCCACCCTCGAGCGCCAGATCGGGCTCAAAGTCCTTGACCTCGTGCGGCAGCGAGCGCATAACGTCGGTCGGGATGTAAGGCGGGTTGGAGACGAGCACGTCGCATCACGGTTTTTGGTGGCCAGATCGATGGCGCGCAGCTCGATATCGGTAGCGGTGCAGGTAACGTGGCCGCGTCGCTCCCAGGCAAGCGAGAGCGAGATGCAGCCCGTGCCGCAGCCGACCTCGAGAACGCGGGCGATGCGGGGCTCGGTTGGAGCAGGCGCAGCGGCATCCTGAGCTGAAGCCATCTTCTGATCGGCACCCTCGATGGCGATGCCGTATTCGTCGAGCTCGGGCTCAGCAGCTTCCGCAGTCTCGGCTTCCGCTGCCTGCGCGGCGGCTTCCTCGGCCTCGCGGTCGGCCAGTTCCTCGGCATAGGCACGGCTACCCAGCACGTCGCTGCCTAGCGCCGCCTCATCGGCAGCCGTCAGGTTAGCGGCACGGCGCTCGGCGGTCGCGCGTTCGTCTGCCAGCGCGGCCTCGGCTTTGCGGGCCTGCTCGACCTCATCGTTCCAAGGCAGCTCAACACGCTGACGGGCAGCAGCCTCGGGGCTCAGCACCTCGGCATCCAGATAATTGAGGACTTCCTCGACGAGCATCTCGGTCTCGGGGCGCGGAATGAGCACACCGGGGGCGCACGCGACGTCGATCATGCGAAACTGCGTGCTGCCCGTGATGTATTGCAGCGGCTCGCCCTTAGCGCGGCGGACAACGGCCGCGTGCATGGTCTCGAGCTGGGCCGCGTTAAGCATCTCGTCCATGCGCATATATAAGTCGATGCGTGCCAAACCCGTGGCAGCGCACAGCAGCCACTCAGCAGAAAGACGGGGGTGCTCCTCGCCACGCTCGGCTAGGTACTCCTTGGTCCACTCAAGACAACGCTTGATGGTCCAGATCTCGTTTGCCATGGGGCCCTCCCCTCTTAAGCGCCGGGCGGCGCGCGAATGTCGGAGCAGATTGTACGCGAGGCCAGCGTTTGGCAAGGGACGATTGAAGGCGATTATCGACAATCAGCCCAGATTTTTACTTGGAACCTGTCCGAAGTGTTCATTCGTCGACGTCTAAATCTGCATCCGTCAAGTTTTTGGCAAGGTTGCCCCAAAACTGACCAATATCTAACCAAGAACTTGCCAAATCACTTGACGCGCGACGCATCAAAAAATGCACTGCAGCTTCTTGGACGATTTTTTGAGCAATATTTTCAATAACAGATGAACGCCGCAATTTCTTTGAGCAGGTAGCTGGCTTAATGGCCATCAAAGCCGATTGAATAACATCTCAAAGCAATGTGCCCAACCCAGTCATTGGGGACGTTCTTAAACGACTAGCTATCGGGGACAGTCTTCGCAGCCAGCCGCGAAGGACCGTCCCCATCTGCCGGCCTTTAGGGACAGTCCCCAACTGCCGGCACAAAAGGAGCGTCCCCAACTGCCAGGTACCGCCAGAATGTCCCTTTTGACTAGTCATTTAAGAACGTCCCCAATGACTACCTTGGAAACCCCGCAGGTTGAGCATACCGCATCCGGAGCAAGGCAACGCTGCAGGTAGAGGACGGACAGCGAGCGATGTCCAGGGCGAACAAGTTGGCATGAAAAAGGCAAGGCATAGACCTTCTGGTCATGCCTTGCCTTTTGAATGACAAATTGTCGCCCTGGGCGGCGCGCAGCGTCGGCTGGTCCGCCGTTCGGTAGAACGGCGGAACCTACACAGCTTGTGCCAGCTTCTCGGCTCGCTCGGCGGCGGCGAGCGCCTCGATGACGGTGCCGAGCTGATCGCCCAGAAGAACGCCGTTGTAGGTGGAGTTGAAACCGATGCGGTGATCGGTCACGCGGTCCTGGGGCTGGTTGTAGGTACGGATCTTCTCGGAACGGTTGCCGTGGCCGATCTGGCTCTGGCGCTCGGCACCGAGCTCTGCCTGCTGTTTCTCGAGCTCCATCTCGTACAGACGGGCACGCAGCATCTGCATGCAGACCTCGCGGTTCTGGATCTGGGAACGCTGCTCCTGCGACTGCACCACGGTGTTGGTGGGCAGGTGGGTGATGCGCACGGCGGAGTAGGTGGTGTTAACGCACTGACCGCCAGGGCCCGAGGCGCAGTAGGTGTCGATGCGCAGGTCGGACTGGTTGATCTGGACGTCGATTTCCTCGGCCTCGGGAAGCACTGCGACGGTTGCCGTGGAGGTCTGGATGCGGCCCTGAGACTCGGTCTTGGGAACGCGCTGGACACGGTGCACGCCGGACTCGAACTTCATGACGGAGTAGACGCGGTCGCCCTCGACCTTGAACTCGATGGACTTAAAGCCGCCGGCCTCGCTAGGGCTGGAGTCGAGCACGGTGGTCTTCCAGCCGCGCGACTCGCAGAAGCGCTGGTACATCTTGTACAGGTCGCCGGCGAAGATGGCGGCCTCGTCGCCACCGGCGGCGGAGCGGATCTCGACGATGGTGTTCTTGTCGTCGTTGGGGTCACTCGGGATGAGCATGTACTTGATGTCTTCCTCGAGCTGGGGAAGCTTCTCCTCGTTCTCGGAGATGTCCATCTGGAGCATCTCCTTCTCGTCCGCGTCGGTCGTGTCGCGGAGCATTTCCTTGGCAGCCTCGATGTCATCGAGCGCACCGATGTACTCGCGCGAGGCGGCGATGAGGTCGGACTGGTGCGCATACTCCTTGTTGAGACGCGTGAACTCCTTGATGTCGGAGGCGACGGCCGGGTCGGAAAGCTTCTTCTCGAGCTCCTCGTAGGCCTTAATGATCTTTTCGAGCTTGTCGCGCATGGCGGGACTCCTTTATGTGCGTGAAGGCGAAAATCGGCAGAGTTGATGGGGCGCGCGGCGCCACTGCGGGGGTAAGCCCAGCTAGAACATGTCGATCTTCAGATACATGCGCATCCCTTCGCGTATGAGGTACATAGTTGCGGTCTAACCCATACATGATAGCGTGCGCAGGCATACCTGCATATAACCCGCACGGAATGCGACAAAGGGTCAGTCTCTTTCCTTGAATACAACTTCATCCGAATGCCTCCCGCATTCATCCGCACATATACGGATAAATTTGGGAATCCGATACCCTGAGGGCCGGATCGGCCGGCCCCGGGAGATCGGAGGACGCCATGTCCGGAAAGGGCGGGAAGGGCGCCGCGAGGGCGGTCCCGAGGACCCACGGCAGGCTCAACCGGGTACGAGCGGGACACGGTCCAGAGGATGCTGAAGCGCAGGGTTCGCTCGGCCACTTCCTCGAGAGGTTCAAGGGCGTATCGACCCGCAGGCTCCACAGCTGCCTGATGTGGTTCAGATGGCTGCGCGAGGCCGCACGCGTCGGGGACAGGACGTCGCTCATGCGCGAGCAGCTCGACGACGGGCGCTACGAAAAGATCCGGAAGAAGATGATGGAGCCGGAGTACGAGTTCCATCTGGAGCCGGACGTGCAAACGGCGGGTTAACATAGCCTTTCACCAAAAAGGGCGAGCGGCCGCGCCCTGCGACCACCCGCCCTCAATCAAAGCCCTTCTCGGCCGCCGTAGCTACCGGTTCCGGCGCCGCAGGATAACGCCTGCGGCGATCAGCACCACCGCGCCGCCCGCGATGCCACCCAGGGCCATCGGCGACAAGCTGGTATCGCCCGTATACGGCAGACCCGGCTTCTCCTCCTTCGGCACCGGTGACTTGCTCGGCGGATTGGCGGGCGGCTCCGTCGGCGGGGTGGTCGGCGGCGTGTACGTGTTCTTGAACACCGGCGCCACGGCGCCGTCATAGGTTACCGTCGCCACCAGATGGCCCGCACCGTCGTCCGTCACCGTCACCGTTACCCGGTGCTCGGCCGCGTCGTACGTCACGTTCTTCTGACCGTCGTCCACCTCGGAGATGCTGTAGGCGTACGTTCCGGGCTTGTCGTACGAGATCGCCTCGAAGCCCACCGTGCCGTCCGCCGCGTTCTTTGCGGTCTGCAGCACCTTGCCGTCGGCATCCTTCTTCAGAATAACCTCAGGCCGGCCGACAGAAAGTTCGAAGCCCTCGCGGCGCATGGTTTCTACAAGGATGGCGAGCTGGAATTCACCACGGCCCTTTACGATAAAGGTATCATGATCAGCGGCTTTCTCCACCTGAATGGCCACGTTACGCAGGGTTTCCTTCTTCAGGCGCTCCTCAATGACCCTGCTCTGCAGAAGCTTGCCTTCGCGGCCGGCGAAGGGGCTGTTGTTGACCGAGAAGGTCATCTCGACGGTCGGGGCGGAGATCTTGACAAACTCCAGCGGTTCCGGAGCCTGAGGCGCGCAGATGGTC
>OOBN01000823.1_pt1 | contig 25864 bp, 24 predicted proteins | sample 1671091 | NCBI WGS metagenome assembly OOBN01 (sample SAMN06348121, study PRJEB24527) | human gut metagenome | biome: human gut; feature: ankylosing spondylitis patient; material: feces | host: Homo sapiens | place: China | collected 2015-10 | reverse complement strand
CAGGCTTTTTTCCTATTATTGAAAGGGCACACACAGCCGTTCAGCCGCCGTCACACGGTCCGACCGGCCGGCTCGCCCATGCCGATGTACTTCTCCAGAATATCCAGGGTGCGGCCCCCCACCTGCTCCTCGCCGGCCTTGTGGAAGTCGTGCTTGGCGCAGAAACCCTGAACCGGCTCATTGGCGGCGGAACACCGCAGGCGCAGGCTGGTGCGGCCCTTGGGGCGGTAAAAGGAGACCGCCTGGCCCAGCAGCTGGACCCCAAGTCCCTTCCCCCGGAAAGCGGGAGTCAGGTAGCACAGGGAGAGGAACCCGGCCCCCTCCTCCTGGCAGCGCTGGGGGGAGAGCTGGAGCAGCCCGGCAAACTCCTCCCTGGCCATGACGGCAGTCACCGCCCAGGGGTCCTGGTCCATGACCTGGAGGGCCCCCTCCCAGAAGGCGGGACCGTCAAAGGGCACGTCCGCCCCATGGATGGAGATCCAGGCGTCACGCCGGGCGGCCAGGTAGGCCTCCCGGTCCTTCTCCCGGTCCAGGGGCCGGAACCACAGATTGACGTCCTCCCCCTTGTTGGGTCCCTTCCGCCACCAGGACTGGCGGGCCAGGGTGGAGATGGAGTCGTCCAGGTGGGTATTGTCCCCCTCGAAAATCACGTGGAAGCTCTCCCCGTCCCAGGCCAGGCAGGTGACGGCGGTGTTGTCCGCGTGGGGCAGGGTGTGCCAGTCCTCCGGCTTTATCCCCCGGACATTGGCCAGAAACTGGCGGATGGCGGTGCCGTGGCTGAACAGGGCCACCGTCTGGTCCGGGTGTTTTTGCGCGATGGCCCGGATGGTGCGCTCCATCCGCGCCCCCACCTGGCCCAGGCTCTCCCCGCTGGGGGCCCGCCAGGAGGGGTCGCTGCGGTTAAAGAGGGTCAGCCGCTCCCCGTCGGTCTCCCGGATCTCTCCCCAGGGGTGGTCCTCCCAGTCCCCCATGTGGACCTCCCGCAGGCCGGGGTCGGTGTGCAGAGATAACCCCTTGGGGAGGTAGACGGCTTTGGCCGTGGTCTTGGTGCGGTACAAATCGCTGGAGTACACCGCGTCCACGGGCACACCGGCAAAGCGGCCCTCCAGGGCCTCGATCTGGCGCAGTCCGTTTGGGGTGACCAGGGCGTCGTACCACCCGTGGATGCGGCGGTATAAATTCCCCTCCGCCTCAGCGTGGCGGATCAAATAAAGTGTGGTCATATGGAGTTCCAGTCCTTTATGTAAGCGTTGAAACACGGTCTGGGCGGAGGAGCGCTCCTCCGCCCGGAGCCGTCAAGTGTGGTGCTCCTTCATCTCAAAATGGATGAGCAGGGAGAGCAGGGCCCGGAGAAGGACCACCGCACCCAGCACGATGAGTTCGTTCAGGTCCCGCACCAGGACGGTTTTCAGAATCTCCGCCGCCATCTTAAACTCCAGGCTGGTGGCCAGGCCGTTGGCCAGTTCGAACTTCACGTCCCGGGGCGTGCGGCTGACCAGCCCCCGGCAGTAGTGCCAGAAGGCCCGGAGGGCGGACACCGCCACCACGAAAATGCCCATCAGCTCGCACAGAGAGATGATCGGGGGCAGGATATCAATGATCAGTTCCTCCAGCATGGCGGGACCTCCCAACCAGAAATCACAGGGGCGGACATGCCCCCGCCGCAGTTACCAGGGCTTCACTCCGCCGGTGAGCTGGGAGACCTTGGAGAGCCCCTTCCGGGCGGCGATCTGCTCCAGGCCGTCCCGGACGGAGATGGGGGCGTAGGGGTCGGCAAACAGGGCGGTGCCCACCGCCACGGCGGAGGCCCCCGCCAGCATCAGCTGGGCCGCGTCCTCCCCCTTGGACACCCCGCCCATGCCCAGGATGGGCATGCCGGGAAGGGCGCAGGACACCTCCCACACCATCCGCACCGCCACGGGCAGGACGGCGGGGCCGGACAGGCCTCCGGTGTTCATCTTCAAAATGGGCCGGCCGGTGTTCACGTCAATGCGCATCCCCCGCAGGGTGTTGATGAGAGACAGGGCGTCCGCCCCGGCGTCGGCCACCGCCTTGGCAATCTCGGTGACGTCGGTGACGTTGGGAGAGAGCTTCACCATCACCGGGGTTTTCCCGGCGTGGGCCTTGGCCACCTTGGTGACCTCGGCGGCCAGCTCGGGCCGGGTGCCGTAGGCCAGCCCCCCCGCCTTCACGTTGGGGCAGGAGATGTTCACCTCGATCATGTCCACTCCGGCCCCGGACAGCTTCTCGCACATGACGCCGTACTCCTCCGGGGTGTTGCCGGAGATGTTGGCGATGACTTTGGTGTCAAACTGCCGCAGGAAGGGCAGCTCCTCCTCAATGAACGCGTCCACCCCGGGGTTCTGAAGCCCCACGGAGTTTAGGATTCCCATGGGCGTCTCGGCGATACGGGGGGCAGGATTTCCCTCCCGGCGGTGGAGGGTCAGCCCCTTGGCGCAGATACCCCCCAGCTCCCCCAGGTCGTAAAACTGGTTGTACTCCCGGCCGAAGCCGAAGGTGCCCGAGGCCACCACCACGGGATTTTTCAGGTTCACCCCCGCCAGGGTGACGCTCATATCCACATTAGGCATCCCAGTCCACCTCCTTGGAATCAAACACCGGGCCGTCCTTGCACACGTGCTTCCGGGTGCCGTCCTTCATGTCGCAGGCGCACACCAGACAGGCCCCCACGCCGCAGCCCATGCGCTCCTCCATGGACACCTGGCAGGGCACGCCGAACTCCTGGGCTACCTTGGCCACATTGCGCAGCATGGGTTTGGGGCCGCAGGCCAGGACGGCGTCGTAGTTCCTGTCTTGTTCCAGCTCCTGGCGGACCAGGGCGTCTACAAAGCCGTGGTAACCCAGAGAGCCGTCGTCGGTGGCCACCATCACCTTGGCGCACTCCTCCTCCAGATGGTCCAGCAGAATGGCCTTCTCCTTGGAGCGGAAGCCCACAATGGCGGTGGATTTTTTGGCGGTATACTGGGCACAGCCCCGGATGGGGGGCACGCCGATGCCGCCGCCCACCAGCAGATAGCGGCCCTCGGGCTTCATGGAAAACCCGTTGCCCAGCAGACCCATCACGTCCACGCTGTGGCCCACGGGGCGGTTGGCCAGCCACTGGGTGCCCTCGCCCCGGACCTCAAAGACGATGGCCAGGGTGTCCTCCGGCTCCTCCTCCATGCAGGAGCACACGGAGATGGGCCGGCGCAGGAGCAGGGAGTCCCCGCACTTGACGTGGACGAACTGGCCCGGCCCCTTCCAGGAGGTGCGGACCATGTCCCCCACCTCCAGCACCATATAGACGGCGTCGCGGTTGAGCCAGTCCTTGGATACGATCTTGCACTTGCGTTCTACTTTCATACTTGGCATCACCCTTTCGGGAAATTCTAATTCTCTGTTACAAAACGGTTCAAACGGCGGCGGTCCGGGGCGTTACCCCTCCCATGGGGGCTTCTTCTCCTTCTCTCTCCTGGTCTCCGCCGGCCGTCGGCCCCTGGCCCAGTTCAGGGCGCAAGTGGGGCAGCCGATCAGGGAGCTGTGCTCGGTGCCGCACACGGGGCACACCACCGTCTCCTCAATGAGCTCCGGGTTCTCCTCCGGCGGGGGGCTGGGCAGGAAAAACTCCGCCCGGCCGCACTTCTCGCACCGAAGCACGTCCAGCTCCATCCAGGGGGTGAGCAGGCCGTCCCGGAGCACAGGGCCCAGGAACCCCTCCTCCCCCACCGGGATCAGCTTATGGCCGTACTTGAGCATATCGCCCCCGCAGCGCAGGCAGGCCAGGCCGCTCTTTTTGGCCTCCCGGGCCTTTTGAGCCCGCTCCTCCGGCGTGGACAGATAATCCCGCAGCCGCTCCGGCTCCTCCGGCTGTCCAAAGTCCAGCAGGTGCTTCACCCGCTCCCTCATGGGGAGCTCGCCGTACTTCTTCCGGCAGTCCCCGCACACCGTCTGCTCCGTATTTCCGCACACGAGGGTCTCCTGCTCCCAAAAGCCCACGCTCTTTCCACAGAACGCACAGCTTCTTGCCATAGCTGACTCCTCCCCTCCTCCGGCCGGCGTCCAGGCCGGCAGAACTTACTGGATGGTCACGAACTGGCCGATGTCCTCCTTCATGGCGATGGCGGCGTCCCGGGCCGCCTGGGCGAAGTCCAGGCCGTTGTTCCCCGTCTTCTTCCAGGCGCACATGATGCCCCGGGAGGAGTTGACGATGGCCCCGTGGCCCTTCTCATTGAAAGCGTGCTTCACGTCGGCGGCGGTGCCCCCCTGGGCCCCGTAGCCGGGCACCAGGAAGAAGGTGTGGGGCAGCCGGGCCCGCAGCTCCTGAATCTGCTCGGGGTAGGTGGCCCCGGTGACAGCCCCGGCCATGGTGAAGCCGTACTTGCCCTGAGTTCCGGCGGCAATGGACTCGTTGAGCTCGCCCATGGCCTCGTAGATGGTGCGGCCGTCGGACAGCTTCAAATCCTGGAGCTCCCCGGAGCCGGGGTTGGAGGTCTTGACCAGCACAAAGGCGCACTTGTCCTCTCCCTTGGCGGCCTCCAGGAAGGGTTTTATCGAGTCGGAGCCCATGTAGCCGTTGAGGGTGACGCAGTCGGCGTCAAAGGACTTGAACACCTCGCCCTCCACCGGCACGCCGGAGAGCCACCCCTCGGCGTAGGCGGTGGCGGTGGAGCCGATGTCCCCCCGCTTGATGTCGGCGATGACGAAGAGGTCCTTGCCCTTGGCATAGCGGATGGTGCGCTCCAGCAGCTCCATCCCCCGCCAGCCCAGATTCTCGTAGTAGGCCGCCTGGGGCTTTACCGCCGGGACCACGCCGCACAGGGCGTCGATGAGCCCCACGTTGAACTGCCAGATGGCCTCGCAGGCCCCCCGCAGGTTCAGGCCGTACTGCTCATAGCAGGCCTTTCGGATGTGCTCGGGCACATACTCGATGCGGGGGTCCAGCCCGGCCACGGTGGGGTTTTGGGTTTCAATGATCTTCTCCTGCAATACGTCAAAAGACATGTCTTCAAATTCCTTTCTTTTTATAATACTGATGCGCGGCAAATAAAACGAGCAGAACCGGTATTCCTGTCACAGCCTGAAGCCATCCCTGATCTGCCTGGAGATGCATCGAAACCGGAATCCACACAAGACCCAGTGCGAGGATGGAAACCCCATAGATGACCATATGGCGCTTGGGCTCTACGTGAAAAATTGGATTCTGATTCAGCAGTAACAGGCATCCATTCCACAGAAAGAACAGAGCCAACAGGAATGTCATCGTATTTTGCGTGGGGATGAGACGAGTCCAGACGGCGGCGCTCCCGCCGCCAAGCAGCAGGAGATAGCCCAGCCAATAGATGATATGCTTTCTCATAGAGATCCCTCCAAGATTTCAAGATGAAATCGGCGCTCCTGTACCATTTCACGTTAGAGTTAGGAATTAGGAGTTAAGGTGCGCGCCGTTGCGCGCGTTTGAATCTGCCGGCGCAGCCGGCTCAACAATTCCTAATTCCTCATTCCTAATTTCTAATTGTTCAGCGCTCCTGGTAGATGATGTTCCCGCCCACGATGGTGTACTTGACCTTGCCCTTCACCTTCCGGCCGGCGAAGGGGGTGTTCCGGGCCTTGGAGGCGAACTGCTCCGGGTCGATGGTCCACTCCTCCTCGGGGTCGAAGATGGTGATGTCCGCGTCGCTGCCCAGGCTCAGCCGCCCCTTGGTGGGCAGGCGGAGGATGGAGGCGGGGTTGTAGGTCATCCGCCGGATCAGATCGGGCAGCTTCATCCGCCCGGTGTGGTACAGCTCGGTGAGGGTGATGGCCAGGGAGGTCTCCAGGCCGATCATGCCGCTGGGGGCCTTGGCCAGGGGGCGGGCCTTCTCTTCGGCGGAGTGGGGGGCGTGGTCGGTGGCGATGGCGTCGATGGTGCCGTCCTTCAGCCCGGCGATGATGCCCTTGATGTCCTTGGCGGTGCGCAGAGGCGGGTTCACCCGGGCCATAGAGCCCTGGGTGAGCACCTCGTCCTCGGTGAGGGTGAAGTATTGGGGACAGGTCTCACAGGTGAGGGCGATCCCCCGCTTCTTCATCCGGCGCACGATATCCACCGCCTTGGCGGTGGATATGTGACAGATGTGCACATGGGCCCCGGTCTCCTCGGCCAGCATGGCGTCCCGCATGACCATGATCTCCTCGGCGATGGCGGGGCGGCCCTCCATCCACAGCTGGCGGGAGACGCTGCCCTCGTTCACCGCCCGGTTGGCCACCATGGAGGTGTCCTCGCAGTGGCACAGGACGGGCAGCTCCAGCCGCTTGGCATGGATGAGGGCGTCCCGCATCAGATTGGCGTTGTCCACATTGCACCCGTCGTCGGACAGGGCGATGGCCCCCGCCTTTTTCAGGGCGTCGGCGTCGGTGAGTTCGCCCCCCTGAAGGCCCACAGACACCGCTCCAATGGGGTACACATGGACGCCGCAGGCCTGGGCGGCCTTCTCCCGGATATACTGGATCTGCTCCGGGGTGTCCACTGTGGGCTTGGTGTTTGCCATGCAGGCCACGGCGGTGACGCCCCCCCGGGCGGCGGCAGCGGTTCCGGTAAAAATATCCTCTTTATAGGTCAGCCCCGGGTCCCGGAGATGGACATGCATATCCACCAGTCCGGGACACACCACCATTCCGGTGGCGTCAATGACCTGATCGGCCTCCGCCCGGATGTCCCGCTCCAGCTGGAGCACCCGGCCGTTTTCCACATACAGGTCCAGAATGGAGACGGTGCCGCTCACCGGGTCCACCACCCGGCCGTTTTGAATCAAAAGACTCATGGTTTTCTTCCTCCGTCGTCCAGCCCTCGGCTGGAACGTAAAATCAAGGTAGTCAAATGTGTAAAAAATGCGCAAAGGGCACTACGTTAAATTATAGCGGAAGCAACAGGATTTAGCAACGGATTTTTCCCCGCTTCGGGAAAGAATAAACACAGGCCGGCCGCGCCCGCTTTCGACGTGAGATCTCCCGCATTTCTCTTTCGCCGGAAGCCGGCGGGGCGGCGGAAAAGGAGGAGACGCGGAATGAACGGACACGGTTTTGGCACATTTATGCTGGGCCTGACCGCCGGAGCGGCGGCGGGCGCAGCCCTGGGCATGACCATGGCTCCTTCCCAGCGGCGGGTGAAGCGGGCCGCCCGCAAGGCGGCCAAGCATGTGAGCGAGGCGGTGGAGACCCTCACCGACGCCATGGGCATGTGACCCCATCCGCGCGGGGGAAAAGCCTTCCCTTGCGCGGTACTTATCCGCGGTCTATAATGGGGACAGACCATCTCAAGGAGGGATGCCCCATGACCGACCAGGAGCTGGTGGAGCGAGCCTTTGCCATGCACCAATTTTCCTATGCGCCCTACTCCAAATTCCCCGTGGGGGCGGCGCTGCTGTGTGAGGACGGGACGGTGTTCACCGGCTGCAATGTGGAAAACGCCGCCTTCGGCTCCGCCATCTGCGCCGAGCGCACCGCCCTGCTGAAAGCCGTCAGCGAGGGACACCGGGACGACTGGACCACCCTTGCCATCGCGGGCCGGGGACAGGACTACTGCTGGCCCTGCGGAAGCTGCCGCCAGATGCTCTATGAGTTCGCCCCAGACCTGCGGGTGCTGGTCGCCCGGGGGGACGGAACATTTCAGGAGGCTCTCCTCTCGGAGCTGCTGCCCCGTGGCTTCGGTCCCAAATCACTGGAGTGACTCCCTATCTCCGCTGGCAGAGCCAGAGCCTGCTGCACAGGACATGTGCGGCAGGCTCTTTTTGTTTTCCAAGGCCTCATGCGCCCGGCCTGATGTTCACAGTTCTCCCGCGCAGACATGCCAGGAGGCGGTATGTAACCGGCCGAAACGCCGCATAGCACCCATACCCCAGCACGCCTCCCGCTGTGTTGGTGATAACGTCCGTGAGATCGGAGGACCGGTAATCATGGATCAGCGGCTGCAGCAGTTCAATGCCGAGACTCATCAAGAAACAGAACCACACAGTTCGGAGGAATCCGCCCCGCCTGTTTCCGGTCAGCGGGAACAGGAAGCCAAAGGGCAGGGTCATGATCACATTCAGAACGACCTGCCTCGCAAAATCCCCCCGTCCCTCCAAAACATCGAGAAAGGGCACCAGATTCATCGGCACATAGGAGTGCTGGAAGATAAAGGGCAGGGATGCAATGACCGGCATCAAGGTGACATAGAGCGCCAAGACCAGGTATCCGTACAGCAGCGTGTTGACCAGCAGCACGTCGGCTCCCCTGTCTCTCCGCGTCCTAAAAAAGACCAATCCATATACCAGCGCCAAAACGGCAAAATCAATCATATATTCCACAGAAATACCTCGCTGAACATAGATACAGAACTATTGGCTCCTTCCCTGTGCCAGGGCGCGGATCTTGGGCCGGATGGTCCTCCGGTAGAGGGCCGCGGCCGCCAGGCAGGAGAGGACCTCGGCACACAGGAAGGACAGCCAGACCTGACCGGGGACAAGATACAGAAACAGGGCGGCAATGGGCAGCAGCAGGACAATCTGCCGCAGCAGGGACACCAGCAGGGAGAGGGTGCTCCGCCCCAGGGACTGGAAGGAGGCGGAGAGGATGATGCTCACCGCCGCGATGGGAAAGGCCAGGGCGGTCATCCTCAGGGCGGGGACCCCCATGGCCGCCGCCTGCGCTCCCGCCTGGAAGCAGTACCGCAGCATGGGCGAGGCGGCCAGACACAGCAGAACCGCACCCCCCAGCCCGATGCCCACCGCCAGAGCCAGGCTGAACCGGATGGACCGGGTGATCCGGCCCGGGGATTTGGCTCCGTAGTTGTAGCTGAGGATGGGGATGAGGCCGTTGCTCACCCCGAAGATGGGCATAAACACGAAGGTCTGTATCTTGAAGTAGACCCCCAGCACGAACACCCCCGTCTGGGACCACAGGGTGAGCAGCTGATTGAGCCCCAGGGACATAAAGCTGGACAGGGACTGCATGACCACGGCGGGGGCGGCGATGCGCAGCATCTCCCCCGAGAGGACCCGGCTGGGCCGGAAGCCCCGGAAGGAGACGGAGAACTCCCGGTGGATGCGCCATAGCAGGAAAAAGCCGATGCAGGCCCCGGAGATCTGCCCGATCACCGTGGCCACCGCCGCCCCGGCCACCCCCATGTCCAGGCCGAAGATGAACACCGGGTCCAGGACGATGTTCAACACCGCCCCGGAGCCCTGGACGATCATAAAGCCCGCGGGGTGCCCGGTGGTCTGGAGCAGCCGCTCGGTCAAAAACTGCATGCACATGCCGATGGACGCCCCGCAGCAGATGGTGAGGTACTGGACTCCCGCCCGGGCCACCACCGGATCGTCGGTGGACAGCCGGAAAAACAGGGGGGCTCCAAACAGGGCAAAGGCCAGAAACAGCAGCCAGCACAGGGTATAAAACAAAAATCCGTGGCAGGCCACCCGGTTGGCCTCCTCCCCCTTCCCCTCCCCCAGGCGCTGGGCGAAGGTGGCGTTGAAGCCCACTCCAATGCCGGTGCAGAAGGCCACCATCATCAACTGCACCGGGTAGGCGTAGCTGAGGGCCAGGAAGTCCAGGTCGCTCACCTGGGCCACATAGATGCTGTCCACCAGGTTATAGACGGCGCTCACCAGCATGGAGATCATGATGGGGGCGGACATGGTGAGCACCAGCCGGTCCACCGGCATGGTTCCCAGGATGTTTCCCGATTCCCGGACGCCGCTCATAGCACTTCCCTCCCCTCAAAAGTCCCGACGTACCGCAGGTCGGTGCACGCTATTACGAAGGCAGGCATCACAATCCCTCCATTCTCACCTTGCATCATAGCAGACCGGGCGGTCTTCCGCAAGAGCAGAACCGCAGGACAGACGGGCGTGGAGCGTCCGCTCCGCAAAAGAGCGGCCCCCGGCCATGGGCTGGGAGCCGCTTCGTCTGCTTTTGAACTGTTTAGTTCCAGTAGTCGGTCTTCTCCTTCAGGTCGATGCTCGCGGCCTTGAACACGGGGTTGCGGCCCATCTTCCGCTGGGCTGCATAGTCCTTCAAAGCGGCGAGCGCCGGGCGGGAGAGAATGAAGATCACCGGGATGTTGATCATCACCATGACGCCCATCAGCACATCGGCCAGGTTCCACACCAGATCAATGCTCAGGCCGGCGCCCACAAAGATCAGCAGCACGGCCACGATGCGGAACACCACCATAAACTGCTTGGAGGGGACCTTCTTCATCAGATAGGCCAGGGCGTTATCCACATAGTACAGGTTGCCGATGAGGGTAGTGAAGGCGAAGAGAACCATGGCCACCGTGATAAAGATGGGGCCCACGCTGCCGAACACAGCGGACAGGGCCGACTGCACATAGGGGGCGCCCTGGGCTGCCTCAGTGGGCTCCACGCCGGAGCACAGGAGCATCAGAGCGGTGGCGGAGCAGATGAGCAGGGTGTCCAGGAAGACGGACAGCATCTGCACCAGGCCCTGCTTCACCGGGTGGCTCACGTTGGCGGAGGCGGCGGCGTTGGGGGCGGAGCCCACGCCCGCCTCATTGGAGAACAGGCCGCGCTTGATGCCCTGCATCAGGGCGGAGCCGGTAAAGCCGGCAAAGATCGCCTGGAAATCGAAGGCGCCCTGGAAGATGCGGGCAAAGACCGTGGGCACCAGCTCCAGGTTCATCACAATGACAATCAGCGCCACCAGCACATACAGGCCGCCCATGAAGGGCACCAGGGTGGAGGCTACGGCGATGATCCGCTTGCCGCCGCCCATGACGCAGAAGGCGGTGAGCAGGGCGGCGATGCCGCCGATGATCCAGGGGGTGACGCCCTCGTTGTAGAAGCCGTAGCCGGAGAAGGTGGACTGGAGGTTGAAGGAGCACAGCATGTTGAAGCCGCCGGCGTAGGTGGCGATGAGGCTCAGGGCGAAGAGCATGGCCAGGGGGCGGCTGTGGAGGGCGGCCTCAATGTAGTAGGCGGGGCCGCCGTAGCTCTCGCCGGTCTCCGTGTTGCGGCGCTTGTAGATCTGGGCCAGGGTGGACTCAATGAAGGCGGTGGCGCCGCCGATGATGGCGATGAGCCACATCCAGAACACGGCCCCATAGCCGCCGACGCAGATGGCCACGGAAACGCCGATGATGTTGCCGGTTCCCACGCGGGAGGCGGTGGACACCATCAGGGCCTGGAAGGAGGAGACAGAACCGGCCCGGTCAGGGCGCTCTGTCACCACCCGCAGGGACTCCCGGAACATCCGGAACTGGATGAAGCGGGTGCGGAAGGTGAAGTAAAATCCTCCGGCCAGCAGAATGATAATGAGCAGGTAGGTGTACATGAAATTGCTGATTGCTAGAACGATGTCGTTTAGCATGTCTGATTCGCTCCCTTTCTTTTGTTTTCCTCTCTCTACACATGCCGCCCCGCAGGAGACAAGAATGCCCCGGGCGAAAGAAAGCCCTGCGGACCGTTGTGCGGGACGCGGGGCTTTGGGTGCGCTTCATTATACCGAAAGGCGCGGCCTTTTTCCAGTGCTTTTTGTTGGTTTCCGACGATTTGTGAAAGTTGACGAAAAGCGGGACTACCTGGGTGCGGTCCTGTCCTCTTTGGGGAGCTTTTCCCAGGAAAACAGGGGAACCAGCTCCGCCGGGGTGACGGGGGCGGGCTCCGGGATGAGCCCCGCCAGATGGGCCAGCCGGCCCACCAGCTCCGGGGCGGTGTATTGATTTTGCAGGGCTCCCAGCTCCTGGTCCCGGTTCCGCTTGGCCAGCCGCCGCCCGTCGGGGGCCAGGAGCAGGGGCACGTGGCCGTACTCCGGGTGGGGGAGCCCAAGCTCCTCCTGGAGCCAGAGCTGCCTCGGGGTGGAGTCCAGCAGGTCGCTCCCCCGGACCACCTGGGTGACCCCCATGGCGGCGTCGTCCACCACCACCGCCAGCTGATAGGCGTACACCCCGTCCGACCGGCAGAGGATGAAGTCCCCACACTCCCGGGCCAGATTTTGGGAGAAGGGGCCCTGGATGCGGTCCGCGAAGGAGACGGTCTCCTCCGGCACCTCCACCCGCCAGGCGGGGCGGCGGGTGCGGGCCAGTTCCTCCCGCTCCTTGGGGGAGAGGCGGCGGCACCGGCCGTCGTAGACCACCACCCCGTCGGAGCGGTGGGGGGCAGAGGCGGCCAGGCGCTCCGCCCGGGTGCAGTAGCAGGGGTAGATGAGGCCCCGCTCCTCTAACTGGGTAAAGGAGGCCCGGTAGGCCTCGGTGCGGCGGCTCTGGTACACCGGCTCATTGTCCCAGTCGAGGCCCAGCCACTCCAAATCCCGCATCACCTGGTCGCACCAGTCCTGGGTGCACCGGTCCGGGTCCAGGTCCTCCAGCCGGAGGACCATCCGCCCCCCCTGGCTCCGGGCAGCCAGCCAGGAGAGCAGACAGGACCACAGGTTGCCCAGGTGCATCCGCCCGCTGGGGCTGGGGGCAAAGCGGCCGCACACCGCCGGTTTCTTCTCCATGGTCTCAGCTCCTTTGCTTGTTCGCCTCTACCATACCACACCCGCCCGCCCGGCGCAAGGACCCCCTTGCAAAACAGGCGGGATGCCTTATAATAGGAGGCGGGAGCCCACGGGCCCCCACCTGAAAATTTTTTCTCTGTGAATGCAATAAACCCCCCTTTTGCTGCATTATACAGATGACAGGAGTAACGAAGCCATGTGGACTGTGCTTGCCGCGCTGCAAATGGAATACGGAGCCATCCGGGGGGAGGAGCTGGAGCCCCTGATGGCGGGGCTGGCCGCCGGGGACCAGGAGGCCCTGGGACAGCTGTACCACCGCACCAGGACGGCGGTGTACGGCCTGGCTCTGTCCATCCTCCGCCACGGCCACGACGCGGAGGACGTGACCCAGGATACGTTTGTCCGGGCCTGGGAGAAGGCGGAGCAGTACCGTCCCCAGGGGACGCCCATGGCCTGGCTGCTGGCCATTACCCGGAACCTGGCCCTGATGAAGCTGCGGGAGCGCGCCCGCACCCAGGACCTGCCCCCGGAGGACTGGGCGTCCTTTGCCATCGACTCCCACGACGTGACCACCGAGGACCGCACCGTTCTGGCGGCGGCCCTGTCCACCCTATCCGACGAGGAGCGGCAGATCATCATGCTCCATGTGACGGCGGGACTCAAGCACCGTGAAACCGCCCAGCTCCTGGAGCTCCCTTTGTCCACGGTGCTGTCCAAATACCGCCGCGCCCTGTCAAAGCTGAAACAGAAACTGGAAGGAGGCGACGCCTGATGACGGATCAGGAACTGGAACAGAAACTGCGCACCGCACTGGAGCACGCCGCCCCCGACGATTTCCAGGGGGTGCTGTCCCGTATCTCCCCAAAGACGCAGACAGAACAGACCCCCATCCCCTTTGAGGCGGCCGCCCGGAAGAAGAAGCGCCGCTGGGCCCCGCTGGCGGCGCCCGCCTGCCTGGCCCTGGTGGCTGCGGCGGGCGGAGGGGGCTGGTACCTGCAAAATAACACGGTGGCCTCGGTGGTCTCCCTGGATGTGAACCCCAGCGTCACCCTGAATGTAAACTCCAAGGAAAAAGTGCTCTCCGCCGTCCCGGTGAACGAGGACGGGGGGGACATTCTGGCCGGGATGGACCTGACGGGGGTCCAGCTGGACGTGGCCATGAACACCATCGTGGGGGCCCTGCTCACCCAGGGCTATGTGGACGAGCTGGCCAACTCCATTCTGATTACCGTGGAGGACGACGACGCCGGCCGGGGGGCCCGGCTCCAGCAGGAACTCACCGATCAAACGGACGCCATCCTGGCAAATACCTCGGTGAACGGGGCTATCTTGTCCCAGACCATCCAAAACAGCCAGCAGCTCCAGGAGCTCTCCGACGCCTACGGCATCACCACCGGCAAGGCCGCCCTCATCCAGACCATCGTGGACACCGGGAACAGCCTGCACACCTTTGAGGAGCTGGTGGGGCTGTCCATCAACGACCTGAACCTGCTGTACACCTCCCTGACCACCGCGCCCGCGGAGCCGTCCACCGGGGGCGGCACCCCGGGGAGCGGGACGGCGGAGACCGCCCCGGCCATCCAGTCCTCCGGCCAGGCCAGCGACAGCGCCTACATCGGCGTGGAGGCCGCCAAGAGCGCCGCCTTCGCCCACGCGGGGCTGGACGCAACCCAGGTGACCATGGGTGAGGTGGACTTCGACTATGAGGATGGCCGCATGGTCTATGAGCTGGAGTTCTACGCCAGCGGGGCGGAGTACGAGTACGACATCGACGCCAGCACCGGGGCGGTGGTGAAGTTCTCCCAGGAGGGGGGGCGGACCCAGACCAGCTCCAGCGCGGGGAGCGGCGGGGCCTCAGGGAATGTTTCCTCCGGCGCGGGGAGCGGGACGGCCCAGTCCGGGGCCGGCGGCACTGCCACGGACATCGGCAGAGAGGACGCCCTGGCCGCCGCCCTGAACCACGCCGGGGTCTCCCAGGATCAGGTCTATGACCTGGAGGTAAAGCGGGAGTATGACGACGGCCGTTTGGAGTACGAGATCGAATTCAAGACCGGTGGCTGGGAGTACGAGTACACCATCAGCGCCGCCGACGGTGCCATTCTGGACTACGAGCGGGACAACTAAAAACCGGCAAAAAAGCACCCCTGTCGGGGTGCTTTTTTTGCTATTGCAGGCGGTAGCCCTCCTCCACCAGGGCGCGGATCTTTGCCCAGAACCCGTCGGCGTCCCGGGTGCGGAGCCGCAGGAACCCCGGCACCGGGTGGAAGGAGATCACTTGCTCCGAATGGTTGATCCAAGCGGTCAGAATACGGTCTGTATTCGGACCCTGGGGCGCTTCACTGGGCATAGCGCTCCCGGAGCTGCTGGATATACTCGTCGATCTCCTGCTGGGAGAAGCCTTGGCGCTCCATCATATCGGTAACCATCTGGATCTCCTCCTCAATGCTCTCCTGGGTGCGGTCGTAGCCGTCCTGGTTGTAGATGGAGAAGTAACCCACCACCTGTTCATGTTCCACGTCATAGACCGGGATCAGATAGTCAGTGGGCATGTTCCGGCACCACTCCTCATAGGCCTCTCCCAGTTTGTTCCGGTCTCCGGGGTAGCCCAGATAGCCGCCATCCACCCAGTCCTCATAGGTCACATAGCCGCTTCCACCCTCTGTGGTCCCCACTGCAATCAGATCGGGACGGTAGCCGGTATAGTCGGACAGGGTCATGCTCCCATAGGTCTCCCCTTTGCTGTTGCGGGGGTAATCCCCGTTCACCAGTTGCTGGGCGACCTCCTGGGGCGGATTGGCCGCCTCCTCCGGGGTAAGGTTGCTGGCAACCCGCTGCCCGGCAGGGATCGTTTCCGGCGCGATGACACTGTGAGGGAGGTACGGCCTGGGTGGATTGCCGCTCTCCACCCGGGTCAGTAGCTCCGCCTCGCTGAGGGCACAATCTTCTAATAACTGAAGATTGATGCGTTGATAATTGGGGAGTTCATTCCCCTCCTGGTCCCGCAAGGGAGCGGTCCACACTGCGCCGCCCACATTGTCCCAGCTGCGGAGATAGTCGAACTTTTCATTATACCAGGCGATGTACTCCGCTTTCTCCGCCTCGGTCTCCACCGGGTAGGAGTAGGGGTACAGGTCGCTGCGGAGCAGGTAGCCTGCGGTGGCCTCGTCCCAGCAGAAGTAGATGAGGTCGGGCACGTCCCCGTAGCCGTCCGCCGGGGTCCACACGCCGTAGGTCTGGCCGGACTGGTTTCGGGGGTAGCGGCTGGCCGCGGTCTGGGCGGGCGGGGCGGTCTCCTGGGGAGCCTCCGCCGATGCGGGCTCCTCCTGGGCGGACGGGCTGTCCAGCTCCGGCTTCACCCCCGCCGCGGCCACGATGGTGTTGGGCTTGGCGGAAGATTCCGGGGAGGCCGCGTCCGGCGTCTGGGTCTGGGCCCCCTGGGAGACGGGGGTGTTCTCCGCCGTCTCGGGGGCGGGGCCGGTGGCAAAGGCCACAGTGGTGCCCATGACCAGAGCCAGGGTCAGGGCCACGGCGGCCGCCGACTGTTTTTTCAGCTTCATAATAAAGACCACTCTCTCTTTCAAAATCGGGGTGCCAAAGTTACTGCACAGGGGAAGGAGGCCGCTGCGCCGCTCCTCCCACTTCAATAGGGTGAGGGCGTATTCGGACCGGGCCTCCAGGCCGCACCGGCGCACCACGCTCTCGTCACAGCACCGCTCCAGGTCCCGGTTGGCCCACACATACATGCACCACACCAGGGGGTTGAACCAGTGGACGCACAGGGCGGCGGCCAGAAACAGCTTCCACCAGGCGTCCCGGTGCTTGATGTGGGTGCCCTCGTGGAGGAGGATATAGCCCACCTCTTCCTGTTCATAGTCCAGCCCCTTGGGCAGCAGGATCACCGGCCGGACCAGGCCGTAAGTCAAGGGCGAGCGGACCCGGTCACACCGGCGGATGGGCACCCGCCGCAGCTCCGGGAGCTGCCCGCGCCACCGGTCCAGGGCCGGGGCGTCCAGGGGCAGGGCGGCGCGGAAGACGGCCATATTTCTCCCATAAGAGACCGCAAAGGCCAGGGCCAGCAGGCCCGCTCCCGTTCCCCATAGGACGATGTGCCACGGGACCTTCACTGGGACGGTCTGGGCCGCCCCCTCCGGCACCGGAGCGGGAACCGGTTCTGAAGGGGCGGCGGGCACGTCCGAGTGGGAGGGTTCTTCGGACGGGGCCGTCCAAATCACCGAGGGGCCCGGCTGGGGAGCAGGGGCGGTCTGCACCGTCTCCGCCCGGTCAGCCAGCCGGTCCAGGCCGGTGTACACGCTCCACTGGGAGGGCAGGGCCAGAGGGACCAGCAGCCGCACCAGGGCCACCCCCCACAAGATCCGGAAGGTCCAGCCCGGCAGGCGGTAGCGGCCCAGCAGCCGCAGCAGCAGGATGGCTCCAATGAGCACGCCCCCCTGGATGGTCAGCTCCAACAGGTTCACCCTTGTTCACCTCATTTCAAATCGTCCACCAGCTTCTTCAGCTGGTCGATCTCCTCCCGGGACAGGGCCTTTCCGTGGACCAGGGAGGCAAACAGCAGGCTGGCCGAGCCGTCAAAGAGCTTGTCCACCAGGTCCACCGCCTCCTGCTCCCGCACCTGCTCCCGGCTCACCAGGGGATGGCACTGGAAGTTGGGCTCCCGGCGCTCAATGGCCTCCTTCTCCACGCACTTCTTGATGACGGTGTAGGTGGTGTTCTTGTTCCAGCCCACCGACTGCTCCAGCCTCCGGGCGACCTCCCGGGCAGGCAGGTCCTGGGCCGCGTCCCACAGCACCTCCATCACCTTGCGCTCAGAATCGAATAGCTTCAGCTCCATGTGTTGTTCCTCCTTTAGACGACTGCAGTAGTCTGTATGTAGAGACTATCACAATAGTCTGTGCTTGTCAAGACTATTCTGGTAGTCTAGGCAAAAATTTTTTGGGGGGCGCCGCCTGCTCTTTTTTAGCCTTCCCCCTCGGTGGAAAGGTACCCCCGAAGGGGGCGGATGGGGGGTCAGAGTTCGGATGTCTTGTAGGGCGCGACGACTCGGCGCGCTGCCTTTCCGGTATCGTTTGCGCGGGGATATTTCGCCGCTCCGGCGGCGAGTTACTTTGCCCGCGGCGGCTCGTCGTCGCAATGGCCCAGGCCACCTTCTCTTGGCCCTTCGGGCCAATTCACCTTGAGTCCGCTTGTCTCCGTTTCCGCCTGACGGCGAAAACTGCGCCCGCTCCCTTGCTCCTCCTCTTCCCGGCGAACCCGCTGCGCTGGGCTTCGCCGGGAGTACGGGAGAGATTAACCAAAACGCCACCGGGGACGCGGCCAATGGACTACGGCTACGCTTCGCTCCGCCTAGGTCCATAGGACCGCTTTCCCCGGACCCCATTACGAGGGTTATCCCTTAGGCCAGGCAAAAAATTTCCGGCGCGTAAAACCAGGAGTGCTTGGGTGCGGGTTCTTCCGGCCCCACTGGGGGCCTGGGTTTGCAAAATTTGCTTCTGGTGCGGTTCCAGTTTCGCGCCTGAGTTTGCCGAACCAACGCTCTGGTTCCGTTTTCCGCTGTAGGGGCAGCCCTTGTGGCCGCCCGAACGCCTTTCACGGTAGGAGCAGGCTTGAAAAGGCGGGCCGCGAAGCGCCCAAAAAAGAAAGCCGCCGCCCCGCAGGGCGATTCCCTGCAGGGCGGCAAGCCCGCATCAATCCTCAAAGAAAAACAACTCCTCCACGGTGCATCCAAACACCTTGGCGATGTCCATGGCCAGCTTCAGGGAGGGGTTATACTTCCCGTTCTCCAGGTTTCCGATGGTCTCCCGCCGGACCCCCACCTTTTGGGCCAGCTCCTCCTGGCTCAGTTTATCCCGCGCCCGGTACTCCCGGATCTTTGTGGTCAGGCTCATGCGCTCTCCTTCATCTCCTTCCACTCCAGCCAGCTGTGGTGCAGGCAGAAGAACACCAGAGCAACGGCGAAGCTGGCGGCCAGGGCGGGCCCCACCGGGTTGCTCTGGGGGTCCAGGACAAAGAACACCAGCATGAAGGGGGCCAGGGTGACGCACTGAACGAGATAGGCGGCGGTAGCCGACCGGCGCAGGGTGTGCAGGAACAGCTCGTCGGGATTCACCCAGAAATACCGGAAAAAGGCCAGGAAACCCAGAAAACCGATGAAGTCGATCTTTCCGGTGGGGAAGTACAGCAGGGCCGCCAGGGCGGGCAGGGACAGTAGTCCCAGGTAGTTAAAGGGATGTTTCATGGCAAAAACTCCTTTCCAAGCGTCTGTGCCGTCCCGCCTCCGGAGCGGGGCGGCAAAATTGGATGTGAGAAATTTCTAACATCTTATGAGTGAAATATATCACATTACTAGATCGCTGTCAAGGGATTTGTGCGAAAAATATCACACATTTTTGTTCCTCAAAAACAGCGCGGGCGGTCCGCGTATGGCCGCCGGCTCTGGGGACTATTCCCTGCCAGCCTCCCTTTTGTAGGGGCGGCCCTCGCGGTCGCCCGCTCGTGTGCGGGGGCGGCGCGTCCAGGAGGCCGCGCCCTACAGGTGTCACGGCCCAAGGACGGGCGGCCACATGGGGCCGACCCTACAAAAATACAAAAGCTTGTCCGGTGAATGCCGTAGGGGCCGGACACTGGCCGGCCCGTCGCGGAGCTTCTGCCATTCCGGAGCCACCCTCATCCGCCTCGCTTCGCTCGGCACCTTCCCCCTGGAAGGGGGAAGGCTTGCGGGCGACCGCAAGGGGCGCCCCTACGGTTTTACGAAAGTGCATTTAAGCAATAGGCGGGCGGGTGAGGGCACCCGCCCCTACGGCGGAAACCAGACCGGGAGCGTTGGTTCGGCAGAGCCAGGCGCAAAAGTTGAACCACAGCAGCGGCAATTTTCCACATATCCAGGGCCCAGTGGCCCGGCAGGAATTCAGACCAGTCACTCAGATTTTGCGCGCCGGAAATTCTGCGCAACCTTACTGGTACGCGTCCCCCGTAACGGGGTCCGGGGAAAGGCGACTATGAGCACGAAGTGCTCATCCGGAGCCGTCCCCGGGGGCGTTTTGGTTCCTTTGCCGCCATGGGCAAAGGAACTCGCCCCGCAGGGCGAAATCCCCTGCGAAAAATCTCTATTTCCCTGACACCCGCGCCACATGGTAGACGCCCTGGATGTTGTTGAGCTTGTTGATGACGCCGGCCAGCTCGTCCTTGTCCTTGACCTCCACCTCAATATGGACGGTGGCATGTCCATCGGGCTGGGAGCGGGCGGAGAGAGCGGTCACCTTCACCTTGGCGGCGGACAGGGCCATAGCCACGTCGATGGTCAGGCCATCCCGGTCCTTGGAGGACAGCTCCAGGGAGGTCTTGTAGTTGGGCAGGGGGCTGCTCACCCAGGCTACCCGCACCCAGCGGGAGGCCTCCTCCGGCTTGCGCCGGTCCGGGTCGGCGTTGGGGCAGTCGGCCCGGTGGACGGACACGCCGTAGCCCCGGGTGATGAAGCCCACCACCGGGTCGCCGGGGACGGGGGTGCAGCACTTTGCGAACTTCACCAGACAGTTGCCCAGCCCTTCCACGATGATGCCTGAGTCGGAGTGCTTGTTGGAGCCCTTCAGCTGCAGGGGGTCCACCTGGGCGGTAGAGCCGGGGACGATGACGCTCTCGGCGGTGGTGCGGGCGGCGGCCGCCGCCTTCTCCGCCTTCAGGCGGCCCAGGCGCAGCAGCTCGTCCTTGATCCGGGCCACGCTCTTGACGGCGGTGGTGCCCCCGTAGCCGATGGAGGCGTACAGCTCGTCCAGGGTGCCGAAGCGCACCTTGCGCAGAATGTTGGGCAGCACGTCCTCCGCTGTGATGGCGGAGAGGGGGATCTTGGCGTGTTTCAGCTCGGACTCGAACAGGGCCCGCCCGGTGGCGATGTTCTCCTCCCGGCGCTCCCGCTTGAACCACTGGCGGATCTTGTTCCGGGCCTCGTTGCTCTTGGCGATCTTCAGCCAGTCCCGGCTGGGGCCCTTGGCGGACTTGGAGGTGAGCACCTCCACAATGTCGCCGTTTTTCAGCTGGGTGTCGTAGGGGACCATCCGGCCGTTTACCCGGGCTCCCACCATGCTGTTGCCGATGGCGGAGTGGATGCAGTAGGCAAAGTCGATGGGGGTAGCCCCGGCAGGCAGGCTCTTCACATCCCCGTTGGGGGTGAAGACGAACACCTCGTCGGCGAACAGATCCACCTTCAGGGTGCGGACGAACTCCTCCGCGTCGGTGTCCTGCTGGCTCTCCAGCAGCTTGCGCACCCACTCGAAGTCCCCCTCGCTGCCCAGCTTCTTGTTGGCCATCCCCTGCTTGTACTTCCAGTGGGCGGCGATGCCGTACTCCGCCGTCTGGTGCATCTCCCAGGTGCGGATCTGCACCTCGAAGGGGATGCCCTCCCGGCCAATGACGGTGGTGTGGAGGGACTGGTACATATTGGGCTTGGGGGTGCCGATATAGTCCTTAAAGCGGCCCAGCACCGGCTTGAACATGTCGTGGATACAGCCCAGGACGTTGTAGCACTCGGGGATGTCGTCCACGATCACCCGGAAGGCGTACAGGTCGAAAATCTCGTCCAGCGTCTTGTTTTGGGTAAACATTTTGCGGTAGATGGAGTAGGTGTGCTTCACCCGCCCATAGACCTTGCAGCGGATGCCCTCCTGCTCCATGCGCTGCTGGATGCGCAGCTGGATGGAGGCCAAAAACTCCTCGTGGGCGGCGGAGCGCTTGGCCATCTCGTCCTCGATCTCCTTGTACCCCACCGGGTCCAGATAGCGCAGGGACAGGTCCTCCAGCTCCCACTTCAGCTTCTGCATGCCTAAGCGGTGGGCCAGGGGGGCATAGATCTCCATGGTCTCCAGGCTCTTCTCCCGCTGTTTCTTGGGGGACTGGTACTCCATGGTGCGCATGTTGTGGAGGCGGTCGCAGATTTTAATGAGAATCACCCGGATGTCATGGGCCATGGCCATGAGCATCTTCCGTAAATTCTCCATCTGCTCCTCTTCCTTGGAGACGTACTGCACCCGGGTCAGCTTGGTGACGCCCTCCACCAGATCGGCCACCGAGGTCCCGAATTTCTTGGCGATCTCCTCGTGGGTGGCGCCGGTGTCCTCGATGCAGTCGTGGAGCAGGGCGGCAATCACCGAGTCTACGTCCAGGCCCAGGTCGGCCACGATGTCGGCTACCGCCAGGGGGTGGATGATATAAGGCTCACCGCTCTTGCGCAGCTGGCCGTGGTGCTCAGTATCCGCATAGGTAAAGGCCTCATATAGGCGCTTGGTGTCCAGATTCGGGGTATAGGAGGCCACCTTGTCCTCTAAAGCCTGATAGCGTTCCAAAATTGGGTCCATACGATCACCTTTTTCTTAAATTCAGCCGCCGACGGCGGCTAAATGCTATGTTTCCTGCGTAGCCTCCCGCAGGCGGCGCAGAATGGCGGAAGCGTTCAGGTCCACCTTGTGTTCCAGCCGGTGGAGGGTGATCTGCACCCGCCCGGACTGGCGCTCCAGGGAGATGAGGCCCCGCTCCTCCATGACCTCCAGACACACCAGGGTGTGGTTGGGACGCTCGCTCTGGCCGCCGGAGCGGGCGGATTTTTGGGCGATGCGGGCCAGGGTGTCCTCCAGGAAGGTCTGCCCGGCACACTGGCGCTCCAGATAGCGCCACAGGCAGACAAATTCCGCCCGAGTGGGCAGCAGGGACTGGGCCTCCTGGGGAGAGAGGGGTTCCCCCCGGCGGTACTTCTCATAGATGGACTGCTCCAGCTGGGCCCTGGTCATGGCGTGGCGCAGGTCCACCACCTGGAGCTGGACCGAGCGCACCCCGCGGAAATCGTTGATCTGGGGATAGAAGGCCACGTCCACCCGGCAGCCGGGGGTCAGCCCCAGCTCGCTCCCATCCACCGAGAAGAAGATGGCGTCCAGCGGAACGCCCCGCCCCTCCAGCCGCAGCTTCAAATGACGCCCCCGGCCCACCTGGGCGGCGCTGATCACATGGGCCCCGGTGAGCACCAGCACCGGCCTGGGGTTGCCCGCCCCGCAGGGTTCCAGGGCGTCCAGGGCCTCCACCGCCTCCACGGTGAGCTCCTGGGGCAGGACCGCCGCGTCGATCTCCAGCAGAGAGGGCAGCTCCTCTCCCGCGCGCTCCTCCAGCACCAGCTGCCGCAGGCGGCGCTCCAGGGCGGGGATGTTCTCCTCCCGGACGGTAAAGCCGGCGGCCATGGCGTGGCCCCCGAAGCCCTCCAGCAGGTCCTGGCACTGGGTCAACAGGTGAAACAGGTTGACCCCGCCCCAGGACCGGCAGGAGCCCTTGCCCATCCCCTGGTCCAGGCAGACCATAAAGGCCGGGCAGGAGTACTTCTCCGTCAGGCGGGAGGCCACAATGCCCACCACCCCCTGGTGCCAGTGCTCGTCCGCCAAAAGAATGATGCCCGACTGGGGCCGACGCTCCAGCCGCTGCACACACTCCTGGAAAATCTCACACTCAATGGTCTGCCGCTCCCGGTTCAGGGCGCACAGCTCCTGGGCCAGGGCGGCCGCGCGGCCCGGGTCCCGGGTGAGGAGGAGCTCGGCGGCCAGATCGGCCTGTCCCATCCGCCCCGCGGCGTTGATCCGGGGAGCCAGGGTGTAGCCGATGGACACCGAGGTCACCGGCTTGTCCCCCAGGCCGGCCTCCTCCATCAGCTGGGCCAGACCCACCCGCCTGGGGTGGGCCAGGGCGGCCAGCCCGGTCTGGACGATGGTCCGGTTCTCACCCGTCATGGGCATCACGTCGGCCACCGTGCCCACCGCCGCCAGATCGGCGTACTCCCGGAACACCAGACCGGCCCGGTCCGGTCCCGCCGCCGCCATGGCCAGCTTCAGGGCCACCCCCACGCCGGCCAGTCCCTTGAAGGGGTAGGGGCAGTCGGGACGGTGGGGGTCCACCACCGCCGCAGCCTCCGGGATGGCCTGCTTGCACTCGTGGTGGTCGGTGATGACCACGTCAATTCCAAGCTCCCGGGCAAACTCCACCTCCCGGGCGGCGGTGATGCCGCAGTCCACCGTGATGATCAGTGTGACCCCCTGCTGGGCCAGGTGGAGGACCGCCTCCTCATTCAGGCCGTAGCCCTCCTCCAGCCGGTCGGGGATGTAGGAGCGCACCCGCCCTCCCAGCCGGGTGAGGCAGTCGGTGAGCAGACAGGTGGAGGTGATGCCGTCCACATCGTAATCCCCGTAGACCGCCATCAGCTCTCCCGTTTTCAGGGCACGGCCCACCCGGAGGACCGCCCTGTCCATGTCCTTGAGCAGCATGGGGTCCAGCAGCGGCTCTTCCCCGGGGGTGAGCAGCTTCCAGGCCTGCTCCGGCTCTGTCACGCCCCGGGCGGACAGGACGCAGGCCAGAAGGGAGGGGATGCCGGCCCGCTCCAGCTGGGCCCGCCCCTCCGGGGAGGGATGGGCAATTTTCCACTGCTTATACCGCATGGCCGGTCACCTCCTTCCGCTTATGTGGGACCAACAGGTATATTACGGCAGTATCAAAAGATATTATAGCATAGTTTGGTGAATTGTTACAAGTAAAAAAAGAGGGGCGGCCTGGTCCGGCCGCCCCGTGGCGCTTGCGCTATATGGCCCCTCTGCTCTCCCCCCAGACGGGCGTCTCCCGGCCCAGCCGGACCTCCTCCAGGGGGAGCAGGTTCATAATGGACACCTCAAAGGCGGTGCGCTCCTCCACCCGGTCCCCCAGATTCTTGGTGTATGTACGGCTCTGCAGGCGGCCGTCCAGCCCCAGGGAGCTGCCCACCGCCATCTCCCCGCACAGGTGGGCCAGGCTGCCCCAGGCGATGCAGGGCAGGTAGTCGGCCCGGCCGTACCGGCGGTTCACCGCCAGAATCATGTCGCAGATGGTCCGCCCCAGGGGGGTGGAGCGCAGGCTGGGAGGCTTGCACAGGGTGCCCGAGAGCAGCAGGCGGTTCTCGTCCTCCCGCTCCTCCAGAAGCAGCTCCTTGGCGAACACGCTGATCACCAGGCGGCTCCCCACCCCGGAGCGGTTGTTGAAGGTGCGCACCTCCCCCCGGACGGTGACCTCCTCCCCCCGCTCCAGCCAGCCGCACCCCTCCAGCAGGGCGCGGGAGGCCATCACATTCACCTGGTCTGCCGCTCCGGACAGGCGGCCCACCACCAGGGGAAAGGAAAAAAACTCCACCTCATGGTTGCGGTGGGAAAAGGCGGGCGGGTGGGCGGCCCGGCCGTGGAGGACCATGCGGTTGACGTCCGTCCCGGTCTGCTTCATCCTGGATCACACTCCCAAACTCGTTTGTTCCTCCTATCTATATGAGGTCTCGTCCCCCGGTATGTCCGGAATTTCCACTCCAAATCGTATTTTATATTTCGGTATATCTGATTTGTATTTTTGGATGCGTACAGAAAAAAATAGTATGGCAGAGGTTGATTATTTGATAACTCGTAATCTGAAAATTCTTCCGATAGAAATAAAAGCGGGGATTAAAGGTGGAATGAAAAGTCTTTTTAATTTTATGAAAGACAAAAATGTAGAAGTAGGTATTCGTTCATCTTTAGAAAATTTTGGAGAGATTATAAGTGATGGTAAACGGGTAGAAATCTGTCCTTTATACGCGTTGTCTAATTTGTAAGTTATTGTAAACAGAAAACGTTTATGATGTAGTGTCCATGAACGTCCTCCCTCCCCATTCGGGGTATTGAGCCCGAAAGGGACTCGAACCACCTTTCGTTCGACAGATTCCGAGCAAGCTTTTCGTCTGTCCTCGCTTACCCGGTGGTTGAGGGTGTGTCAAACAAGTCAGTCTTTTAATGACTACCTCCCCTAATCCCTCCTTGCACAGGAGGGAAAACCGCTTGGCAATCAACCCTCCCCCTATGCAAGGGGGAGTTGGAGGAGGTAGCTTGTTGATAGGAATAAGACTTGCTAGACAGTCCCGAGCTAAGTTACATTTATTGTAAAACGGTGTGTGATGATTGCATTTATGTTGTAAAAATTGCAATGTAGCATTATTTTGATACCTTTGTCCGAGATTTTGGTGTTTGATGAATGAATTATTAATTGTAAATGAATGTGATTATGGGAAAAGTTTGGTTGTATGGTATCGTGTGTCTATGTATGTGTTTGAGTTGTGCTCGAGTTGCATCGGACGAGTCGGGAGAACGGGAAATTTGTTTTAGAGGAAATGTATTGGAGTTACAACAAGTTCATTTGTTGGGGTCAAGAGCGGGGTTGGGTAGCGGCGATAAGGTGCAGTTGTATATCGTGGAGCAAGAGGAGGAGGAATTAAAATTGCCTGCAAGTGAGGATTTTTACCAGATGAGGAGTGATGCCAATGGGAATATAGATTTTGAAGATGGGGAAAAGCACGTGTACCCGAATA
>OOBN01000806.1_pt1 | contig 26389 bp, 24 predicted proteins | sample 1671091 | NCBI WGS metagenome assembly OOBN01 (sample SAMN06348121, study PRJEB24527) | human gut metagenome | biome: human gut; feature: ankylosing spondylitis patient; material: feces | host: Homo sapiens | place: China | collected 2015-10 | reverse complement strand
CTTTTGGGGGGAGCCCCCTCATCCGGCCCCTTCGGGGCCACCTTCCCCCCGAGGGGAAGGCTTAAAAAGAGCGGCGAAATCCCGGCAAATATAGAACAGACAAAAGAAAGGAGGGGACCGCAGTGCCCCAGCTCACAGAAGAACAATCCACCCTGGAGGGGACCGTCTCCTCCATCATCTTTCAGAACGAGGAAAACGGCTATACGATTCTCCGCCTGGACGCGGGGGAGGAGGAGATGACGGTGGTGGGCTCCATGCCCGGGGTGTCCCCGGGGGAGTACCTCACCGTCCGGGGCCAGTGGGTGCGCCACGCCACCTACGGCACCCAGTTCCGGGCCGACGTGGTGGAGCGCCGCCTGCCCCAGGGGTTGAAGGAAATCTTTCACTACCTGGCCTCCGGGGCCATCAAGGGCATCGGCAAGGCCACCGCACGGCAGCTCATTGAGAACTTCGGGGAGGACGCCCTGCGGGTCATCGAGGAGGAGCCGGAGAAGCTCACCGCCCTGAAGGGGATCTCCCCCAAGCGGGCCCGGACCATCAGCGACGCCTTCCGGAAGCAGATGGGGATGCGCCGCCTGCTGGAGTTCCTGGCGGAGCACCAGCTTCCCGTGGAGCTGTCCGGCCCCCTGTACCGGGCCTATGGGGACGTGGCCCTGGAGGTGGTGCGGGCCAACCCCTACGTTCTGGCGGCGGGGGAGTTCGGGGTGGACTTCTCCCAGGCGGACGCCCTGGCCCTCTCCCTGGGCATCGCCGCGGACGACCCCCAGCGGCTGGAGGCCGGGCTCCTCTTTGAGCTCTCCCACAACAACTGGAACAACGGCCACACCTTCCTCCCCGCCCAGAAGCTCATCGCCGCCACCGGGCAGCTGCTGGAGGCCTCCGGCGATCTGCTGGAGGAGCGGCTGGAGGCCCTGGCCAACCGGGGCGAACTGGACCGGGAGACCATCGCCGGCCAGGACGCCGTGTACATCCCCGCCCTGTACGAGGCGGAGACCTATATCGCCCACCGCATCGGGGAGATGAGCCAGGCAGAGCTGCTGCCCCCCGACGGACTGGACCGGATCATCGCCCGCATCCAGCGGGAGCAGCGCATCACCTACGCCCCCCAGCAGCGCCAGGCGGTGGAGATGGCCGCCTCCCGGCAGGTGATGCTCCTCACCGGCGGACCGGGCACCGGCAAGACCACCTGCCTGCGGGGGGTGCTGGCCCTGTTTGAGGCCATGGGGCTGGACACCGCCCTGGCCGCCCCCACCGGCCGGGCGGCCAAGCGCCTGGGGGAGCTGTGCTCCACCGACGCCTCCACCATCCACCGCCTGCTGGAGACCGGCTTCGACCCCAGCACGGGACAGCTGGCCTTCACCCACGACCAGTACGACCCCCTGGAGGTGGACGCGGTCATTGTGGACGAGGTATCCATGGTGGACGTGCCCCTGATGGCCGCCCTCCTCTCCGCCTTGAAGGGGGACTGCCGGCTGGTGCTGGTGGGGGACCCGGACCAGCTGCCGTCGGTGGGGCCGGGCAACTTGTTCTCCGACCTGATCCGAAGCGGGACGGTGCCCATGGTCCGCCTCACCGAGATCTTCCGCCAGGCCGCCCAGAGCGCCATCGTCCGCAACGCCCACATGGTGAACGCCGGGGAACTGCCCAACCTGAGGCAAAACGACAGCGACTTCTTCTTCCTCCGCCGCCGGGACCCCCAGCTGGCAGTGGAGACCATCGTGGACCTGTGCCGCCGCCGGCTGCCCGAGCGCATGGGCATCCCCGCCGACCAGATCCAGGTGCTCTCCCCCACCCGCCGCCGGGGGACCGGCACCACGGTGCTCAACCAGGCCCTCCAGGCCGCCCTGAATCCCCCCTCGGAGCGGAAGGGGGAGCGCCGCTTCGGAGACTGGATCTTCCGGGCGGGGGACCGGGTGATGCAGGTGAAAAACAACTACGACATCCTCTGGCGGGAGGAGGACGGCTCCGCCTCCGGCATGGGGATGTTCAACGGGGACATCGGGGTCATCCAGTCGGTGGACAGGGAGAGCGTGGTGGTGGACTTCGACGGCAAGATCGTGGAGTACACCCCGGACATGCTGGGGGAGCTGGAGCCCGCCTTCGCCGTCACCGTCCACAAGTCCCAGGGCAGCGAGTACCGGGCGGTGATCCTGGCCGCCCTGGAGGGAGCTCCCATGCTCATGACCCGGGGCATCCTCTATACCGCCATCACCCGGGCCAAGAGCCTGTTTATCGTGGTGGGGGACGAGAGCGCGGTGGCCCAGATGGTGGCCAACAACCGGCAGACCCGCCGGTACTCCGGCCTCCGGGCCCGGCTGGCGGGAGAGATCGAGAGCTAAAAATAGGTGCCGCGCAGATGCGCGGCATCTATTTTTTATTCAAGGCGGGCACTGTCCCCTCGAGAACCCCCAGCTGCCTGGGACTGTTCCCTTTTGGAGATTGTGCATCAAAAAGCGAAGCGGCCGCGCATCCGCGCGGCCGCCTTTGCTGACTGGATGTATAGATTCTGCGATTGATTACTGGATGGATAGAGCGTCTCCGTCCACGGTCACGGTCCGGCCCAGCATCTCAAAGAGCTGAGCGGGGGCCCAGGTGGTGCCGGGCTCCACAATATAGGGGGCCATTCCATAGTCCATGGGGGAGGTTATGCCCACCGCGCCCTCAATCTTGGTGACGCCCTGGATCAGGTTATCGCCGATGTTCAGATTGATCCGGAAGGAGGCATCCTCCACGGTGACCAGGGCGGCCTCGCCGTTCTCGCCGGGGGTGTAGGTCACCTCATAGCCCAGGGCCTGGGCCACGGCGGCCACGGGGACCATGGCGGCGCCGTTCTCCACCTTGCCGGTCACCGGGAGCACCATGTCGCCCTCCAGCACGATGGACAGCTCAGTTCCATCCTGGAGCGCCTCGGCGGGGGTGGTGGTCTCAGCGGGGGCGGAGGTCTCGGCGGCCTCGCCGTCCCGCTCCTCCGCCGCGCCGGGCAGGAGCATCAGCTGGTCCGTGCCCGCCTGTCCGGGGTAGGACAGCAGAACGATGTCATACCAGGCCATCACATGGCTGCCCACCTGGAGATCGGCCAGGGAGGCCTTTTCCCCGTCGTAGGTGGTCACAGAGGCGTCCGCCTCCACGGTGAGCCACAGTCCGCCGTTGTTGGTGGTGATGGTGGCGCTGCCGTCCTCATTCTGGGTGACAGCCTCCACCTCCAGGTACTTGGCTGCGCCCACATCCTGAGGAACATTGCGCACCACCGCGAAGGCGGGGGACTGGGGGGGCAGGGAGCGGGTGGAGACCGGGCTGTGGTACACGTAGACGGACTCGCCCACCTGGAGGGTGGCGGGATCGGAGGCGGTGCGCTCCCCGCTGTCGATCCACACGGTCTCGCCGGAGATGTTCATCACATATTCCCCATAGCGCTCCGAGGTGAGCCGCAGGCTGGTGATGGTTCCGGCCTCATCCCGGCCGATCTCCTGGACCTGGCCGTAGTACAGCTCGCTGTCGGACATGGTCTCCTCCTGGACTGCGGCAGAATCGGTCTGCGCGGGGTCGGCGGACTCCGCCGCCATGGTGGGCAGGACTGCGGCGCACAGCAGGGCGCTGCTGACCAGCAGAGCAGATAGGGTACGCTTCATACGTCAACACTCCTTTTACAGTGAGGGGAATTTCCCCGTTTGCTGGCTTAGACGACGGCGCAGGGAAAAGGTTCCCTGGAAAAAGAAAAAATTTCCGCGCCCGTTCCGCCCTTGAATCTATGCGGGCGGGCGGGGATATGGTATAATGACAGCAGGAAAACAAAACAGAACATCTGCCCCGCTTCGGCGGGAGGCGCGGAAAGGATGGGAAATGTATGAAGCGTTGGAAGCGCAGCGGAGCACTGATCCTGGCGGCCGTACTCTCCCTGTCCCTGGCGGCGTGCGGCGGCTCAGAGCCCACCCCGGAGGAGATTCTGGACCAGACCCTGCAGAACAGCCAGGAGGCGCTGGAGAGCCTGTCCGCCTCTGTCACCGCCCGGATAGACATGGAGATCCAAGTGGGGGACCAGACCCAGGCCATGGAGACCACCACGGCAATGGATATGGTGTGCTTTTCCGATCCCTTGAAGCTGAAGGCGGAGACCTCCATGGACATGGGGGAGCTGGGCTCCTTTTCCGCCACCGTCTACGCCCAGCAGGAGGGGGAGACCTACACCACCTACACCGACGTGGGCGGACAGTGGTTCCGGGAGACCGCCAGTGCCGAGCTCCTGGAGCAGTATAACGCCTCGGCGGAGATGAATTCCTATCTGTCCAGCACCGACCAGTGGACCTTCCAGCAGGAGGAGGAGCTGGACGGAATGACGACCCTGAAATTCTCCGGCACGGTCACCGGCAGCCAGGTGTCCGCCCTGATGGAGGAGAGCGGCGTGCTGGACAGCCTGGGCACCATGCAGCAGCTGGGGGTGAGCACGGAGAACCTCCAGGGGATGCTCCAGGATCTGGGGGACATGACCATTGAGATGTGGATTGACCCGGAGATCTGCTACCCGGTGCGGTATGAGATGGATATGACCCAGGTGTGCAACACTCTGATGGAACATGTGCTCCAGGTGTTGGAGGACATGGGCCAGTCCACCGATGGGGTTTCCATTCAGTATCCCCAGGTACAGATGACCATGACCTGTTCGGATATCAACTCCGCCCCCGACTTTGAAATTCCGGCGGAGGCGCTGGAGGCGTGAAAAATGGAGGCCAAACGGCCTCCGTTTTTTATTTATTTCAGCTCCCGCTCATAGGCCGCCTTGGCCGGCTCATTGAAGCAGACGAAGGTGACCGCCGGGCCCTCCGGGTGCTCCGCCAGAAAGCGGCGGACCGTTTGGACGGCGATGTGGGTGGCCTCCTCCAGGGGGTAGTGGTACACCCCCGTGCTGATGGCGGGGAAGGCCACGGTCCTGCACCCCAGTTCCAGGGCCAGGGCCATGGAGTTCTCATAGCAGCTCGCCAGCAGCTCCGCCTCCCGGTGTCCGCCCCCGTGCCACACGGGGCCCACCGTGTGGATCACATACTTGGCGGGCAGTTTGTACCCCTTGGTGGCTTTGGCCTGGCCGGTTGGACAGCCGTGGAGGGTGCGGCACTCGGCCAGCAGCTCCGGGCCCGCCGCCCGGTGGATGGCCCCGTCCACGCCCCCGCCCCCCAGCAGAGAGGTGTTGGCGGCGTTGACAATGGCGTCCACGTCCAGTTTGGTGATATCTCCGGTGACAACATGCAGTTCCATGGTGGAAGACCCCCTGTCCCGATTTTGGATGGTTTTAGTGTACCACGGGCCGACGATGGATTACAAGAGCTGACAGATGCGGAACATTGTTTTCTCGCGGGGAAAGTGCGGGCTGCACGCTTCTTGCAGAAAACGAAGGGCCCCACAGCCGACGGCTGTGGGGCCCCGTTGAATAGGGAGTAAAATCACTCATTGGTCTCAGCCGGCTGAAGTTCCGACTCATGGGAAAGGGGCATGGAATCCTTCTGCTCCCTCTTTTTCCGAGTCAGGAGCAGTCCGGCACACAGGGCGGTGAAGGGGGCCACAGTGACCAGGCCGAAGGAGCCGATGACGGTGTGGATGATCTCCGCCGCCACGTACTTGTAGTTCAGAATGTGGTCCACCGGGGTGCCCTGGGCCATAAAGACCATGAGCAGGGCGATATAGCCCCCGGAGTAGGCGAACAGCAGGGTGGTGGTCATGGTGCCCATGGCGGCCCGGCCCACGTTGACGCCGGACTTGGCGGCCTCCTTCCAGTCCAGGTCGGGGCGTTTCTCCACCACCTCGTGGATGGCGGAGGTGATATCCACGGACAGGTCCATCACCGCGCCCGAGGCCCCGATGAAGATGGAGGCCATGAAGATCTGGGTCAGGTTCAGGTGGGCGTAGCCAGAGTACAGCAGGCTCTCCGAGTTGCTCATCACCGCCCCGTGGATCTGGAACAGGTCGGTGAACAGGATGCCCAGCACGCAGGTGACCAGGATGCCCAGGAAGGACCCGGACACCGCCGCCCAGCACCGCCGGTCAAAGCCGTATACCAGAGCGATGATGATGAGGGTGAGGAACAGGGTGATGGCCAGCCCCACCCAGATGGGGTTCCAGCCCTTCAGGTACAGGGGGACCAGCACCTTCCACAGGGTGAGCACCGTCAGGGCGAAGGAGGCGATGGCCCGGATGCCGGTGCGCCCGGCAAACAAAATCAGGAACACTGCGAAGCCCACCGCCATCAGGGCCTCCCAGCCCAGGCGGTAGTGGTCGGTCATGGTCACGTTAGTGATGGTGTCCCCGTCGTGGCTCACCACCACCTGGGCCACATCCCCCGGAGCGAAGATCTTGTCCTGCTCCAGAGAGCCGTTGAGCATGTTAATTCCGGTGACGGTCTGCCCGGCGAAGGCTCCGTCCAGAATTTCCAGCTGGCAGCGCTGCTCGCCGGAGCGGACCAGGCCGGTGTCAATAATGGCGGAGTCGTCCACCGACAGCACCTCGGCCTTGCAGCGCTCCGCCTCCTGGTAGAGAAGGGCACCTTCAAAGCCGGTGGGCAGGAAGATCAAAACGAGAATGGCCAGCAGGCACACCAGCACCGGGGCGTGGTAGCGCAGGGCCTGGGGAGTCAGACGGTTTCGCATGTATCATAAACTCCTTTTTCGAGTGAAATTTCGTAGTTCAGTGGGACCGGCAGTTCAGAACAGGAACCAGCCGATCAACAGCAGGGCGGTAAGAATGGCGTCTGGGATGACGAGCCAAAGGGGTGAGACGTGATAAATACGCATAGAGAACACCTCGATTCTATGTACAGGGAACAGCCGCGCAGCCCGCTCCTGACGAAAGAGCCAGGAGCGGGCCGGCAGTAGAGAAAAGAAGGAAGTTGAAGGATTCAGAGTGATAGGGCCATCAGGCGATGTTCAGCAGGTCGGCCATCTTCTCATAGATCTGGGTGTTGTCGTAGTAGCCGCTGAAGTTCTCCGCGCCCACGCCCTCGGCCAGGACGGCCACGGGCAGACCGGTGTGGCTGTAAGAGGTGAAGGAGATGCCGGACTTGTTGTTGATGATGTGGGTGATGGTGACGCTCAGGGGCTCGTAGGTGCCGTAGAGCACAGACTCCTCCTGCTCGTACTGGCTGGCGGCGGTGCCGTTGACGCTCTTCTCATAGGCGGCCCGCAGCTGCTCCATCTCGTACTCGGTGAGCACCAGCTTGTCGTCGGCGGCGCCCTGGGCCTTCAGGCCGAAGAGCTCCTCAATGTCGGAGAGCACATCCTCGAAGGGGGTCTTGTTCTCCTTGTAGGAGGCCACATAGTCGCTGTCAAACTTGGCGTAGGAGATCTTCTGGTTCTCCAGCAGGTCCAGGTAGGTGTCGTAGTCGGTGCCGGCGAAGCCGATGGTCAGACCGCCGGTCTCGTGGTCGCCGGTGACCAGGATCAGGGTCTCGTCGGGATGCTCGGCGGCGAAGTCGATGGCCACCTGCACCGCGTCGGCCAGAGCCTGAGTGTCGTGGATGGAGGAGCCGGCGTCGTTGGCGTGGCAGGCCCAGTCGATCTTGCCGCCCTCACACATCATGAAGAAGCCGGTGTCGTTGTCCAGCACCTCGATACCCTTTTCCACATAGTCGGCCAGGGACCACATGTCGTCGGTGCGGTCGATCTCATAGGGGATGGCGTCGGAGTCGGCCAGATTCTCCTCGATGATGATGGCCTTGTCGGTGTCGGCGCTGATGGCGTCGGCCTCGGCGTAGGTGCGGGCCACGGTGTAGCCGGCCTCCTGAGCCAGCTGGTACAGGTCGGTCTGGTCGCCCTCACTTCCGGTGGGGTCCAGCAGGCCGCCGCCGGCGAAGTAGTCGAAGTCGGACTCCACCATCTCCAGGCCGATCTCATAGTAGCTGCTGCGGCTGGCCTGGTGGGCGTAGAAGGCGGCGGGGGTGGCGTGGTTCAGGTTGACGGAAGTGATCACGCCGATCTCATAGCCCTTCTGGGCTTTCAGCTGCTCGGCAATGGTCTCGTACTCCACGGTGCCGGTCTCGTCCACATTGATGGAGCCGGAGTAGGTCTTGTGTCCGGTGGCAATGGACGTGGCGGTGGAGGCGGAGTCGGGGGCGAAGGAGTTGGAGTCGAAGGTGACAGCGGTGCCCACGCCCTCAAAGTTCATGAAGTTCAGGTACTCCGGGCCGTCCAGGATGGCGCCCTGATTGTCGTCCAGGCTGGGCTGAGCCTGCCAGTAGTCCTCATCGTTCAGGGCGCCCAGATAGTCGGACGTGGACTGGATCTGGGGATAGCTCATGCCGTCGCCGATGAACAGGAAGACGTACTTGGGGGCCTTTCCGGTCTCATTGGACATGGTGGCGGCAGCCACGGTGTTCTGGTCGTCGGTGGGCGCAGCGGCATTGGCGGCACAGCCCGCCAGAGCGGCGGTGGTGAGCGCCAAAGTCAGGGTCGCGGCGATCATACGTTTCATGTGATGTTTTCCCTCCATAACAATTTCCTCGTCTGGTTCAGACAGCTTTATTTTACGGATGGGATGTAAAACCATCCACCGGCGGGAGGTAAAAACTTGGTAAAACCACAGCGGGCGCATCCGTGAGAGCCGGAGCCGGGGAAAATAAATTGACAGGGGAGAGCATGCCTGTTATAATAAAGAAAAATATGGCTGATCCTCTATCACCGGATAGAGAAGATCGTAAGGGCATTCAGAAATTGGCCGTAGGTACGGCGCGGGTCTCCGCGCTATAAGGTCAATTTTTGGAATGCCTTTTGTTTTTATCCGGAGGATTCAGCGGAGTTTCCAGACATACCAGATTTTTAAGGAGGCGCATCCCTATGCCCCAGCTCAGTCAGCGGGTAGAGCTGTTTACCGACTCCGTGATCCGGCGGATGACCCGGATCAGCGAACAGTACGGGGCCATCAACCTGTCCCAGGGCTACCCCGACTTCGATCCCCCCAAGCCCATGCTGGACCGCCTGGCCCAGGTGGCCTATGAGGGTCCCCACCAGTATTCCATCACCTTCGGCGCCCAGAACCTGCGGGAGGCCCTGGCGGACAAGCACGGGCGTGCCATCGGCCGCACTGTGGACCCCAACCGCGAGGTGCTGGTCACCTGCGGCGGCACCGAGGCCATGATGTCCGCCATGATGACCGTGTGCAATCCCGGGGACAAGGTCATCGTGTTCAGCCCCTTCTATGAGAACTACGGGGCGGACGCCATCCTCTCGGGGGCCGACCCCATCTACATCCCCCTGGTGCCGCCGGAGTTCGACTTCGACCGCTCCGCCCTGGAGGACGCCTTCCGCCAGGAGGCCAAGGCCATCATCGTCTGCAACCCCTCCAACCCCACGGGGAAGGTGTTCACCCGGGAGGAGCTGACCTTCATCGGGGAGCTGGCCCGGAAGTACGACGCCTTCGTCATCACCGACGAGGTGTACGAGCACATCGTCTTTGCCCCCTATGAGCACGTGCGCATGGCCTCTCTGCCCGGGATGTACCAGCGGACCATCACCTGCAACTCCCTGTCCAAAACCTACTCCATCACCGGCTGGCGGCTGGGCTGGCTCATTGGTCCGGCGGAGGTGGTGGAGAACGCCAAAAAGGTCCACGACTTCCTCACCGTTGGAGCCCCCGCCCCCCTCCAGGAGGCGGCCTGCGTGGGAGTGCGCTTCCCGGAGTCCTACTACCGGGAGCTCAACGCCATGTACACCCGCAAGCGGAACTTCTTCTGTGACGGCCTGGAGCGGCTGGGCCTGAAGCACAACCGGCCCCAGGGGACCTACTTTGTGCTGCTGGATATCTCCGACTTCCTGGCCCTGGACCAGTTTAAGGGCTGGAGCGACATGGAGTTCTGCGAGTGGATGATCCGGGAGATCGGGGTGGCGGCGGTGCCCGGCTCCAGCTTCTTCCGGGAGCCGGTGAACCACCTGATCCGCCTGCACTTCGCCCGCAGCGAGGAGACTTTGCAGGAGGCCCTGGACCGCCTGGCCAAGCTGGCGGAGCTGTTATCGTGATCTTCTGAGGCGGGCGCACACTGTGCGCCCCTACAAAAGGGATGCGCCCCCCAGAGCGGGCGGCCCGGTGTGCCGCCCCTACGAAAAGGGATGAAGCCTGAACCGGCAGGGGACGGAATTTTGCAGGGGCCGATGTCCCCATCGGCCCGCGGACGGGTGGGAACGCCCGCCTCTATGGTAGACGCTCCAGGTAGGGGCGGCTATCAGCCGCCCGCATGAAGGGGGCGAAATACCAAAAAACGGGCGGATGATATCCGCCCCTGCGAAGTTTTCCCCAGTCCAAATTTTGTAAAGGAGCAGTTTTATGAACATCAAACCGTTTTTGGTAGAAGAGTGGATGAACGAATACGAGGTGGGGGCCAAATACAACATCGCCGAGACCTGTGTGGACTCGGTGTCTCTGGACGAGCTGTTCGCCCTCACCGGGGAGGACAAGGGGGGCTTCCTGGAGGAGCTGTGCGCCCGGCGGCTCACCTACGGGGACATCTTCGGCCTGCCCGCCTTCAAGGAGGGCATCTGCAAGCTGTACCGGGATGTGAAGCCCGAGCAGGTGATCCCCACCCACGGGGCGGCGGGGGCCAACCACCACCTGTTCTACTCCCTGGTGGAGCCCGGGGACAAGGTGATCTCCGTCCTGCCCACCTATCAGCAGCTCTACTCCATCCCCGCCTCCCTGGGGGCTCAGGTGGAGCTGCTGCATCTGACCCGGGAGAGCGGCTATCTGCCCGACCCCAAGGAGCTCTCCCGGTTGGCGGAGGGGGGCGTGAAGATCATCTGCCTCAACAACCCCAACAACCCCACCGGGGCCCTCATGCCGGAGGCGCTGCTGGAGGAGATCATCGTCATTGCCCGGCGGCACAATGCCTACATCCTGTGCGACGAGGTGTACCGCCACCTGACCCAGGAGGAGGGCTACTGCCCCTCCATCGTGGACCTGTACGAGAAGGGCATCAGCGTGAGCAGCATGTCCAAGGTGTTCTCCCTGGCGGGGGTGCGCCTGGGCTGGATCGCCTCCAGGGACGAGCGCGTGCTGGAGGAGTGCCGCATCCACCGGGACTACGACCTGATCAGCTGCGGCATGCTGGACGAGGCGGTGGCCGCCCTGGCCCTGAGGCATGCGGACAAGCTGCTGGAGCGGAACCGGGGCATCGTCCGGGAGAATCTGGCCATTCTGGACGCCTGGATGCAGAGAGAGCCCCACGTCTCCTATGTGAAGCCCCAGGCGGGGACCACCGCCCTGGTCTCCTATGACCTGGACGTCCCCTCCTACGACTTCTGCAGGGAGATGTACCACGCCACCGGGGCCTTCGTCACCCCCGGGGACTGCTTCGAGCAGGAGCACTCCATGCGCATCGGCTACGCCTGTGACAAGGAGACTCTCCAGAAGGGGCTGGAGGCCGTCAGCGCCTATCTTGCACAGAGGAAGTAAAAAAATCGCCGCCCTTGGGCGGATTCGTCTAAACAGAGGTTTTTCGACAAGCTGTAACAAAATCGCCGCCCGAGGGCGGCGATTTTTTTTTAGGTCTCTCCATCCAAAGTCTGGATCAGCAGATTCCGCAGGGAGATGGCGGCCTGCCGGTTCATCACCAGGGAGGCCACCTGGTCGGAGGCGGGGGTGGCCACGTTCTCCAGGCCGTTGGAGGTGACGGTGACGTTGTTCTCCATGTACTTGTGGGAGGCGTCCAGGGTGATCTCCAGCACCTCCCCCTCCTTGTTGACCACTTTGCGCAGGGCGAAGGTATTCACATATTCCGGCCTCATCCCTTTTCCTCCTTCTCACGGTGGTTGATGGTGGTGAGATAGGACAGCTCCTCGCTCTGGCCGGGGGCCAGGCGGCGCACCCCAGCCTTTTGGGACAGCTCCCGCCCCACAAAAGCTGCGTCGGGGAGGGAGGACCAGGGTTCGATGCACACATACCCCGTGTCGAAAGGTTTATCCGCCGTCCACAGCCCCAGATAGTCGAAGTCGGGGAACTCCACCGACACCCGGGGGTGGCCCCAGTCGTCCACCAGCTGGGCGGCGGCCAGAGGCGGGCGGTCCAGCACCATGGTGTCCAGCCCGTAAGTGGAGGGGGTGAGGGGGAGCTTCCCGTTCTCCAGGGGAATGGCCTCCCCCTTGGGGGTGAGGGTGCAGCTCTCGTCCATGCCGTAAAATTGGACGCGCTCCACGCCGGGCAGGCGGATGGACCAGCTGGACATGGGGACGCCGGGCTCCACCGGGGCCCGGAAGCCGTCGTGGGCCCCCAGCTCGTAGTACATATCCTTGTCCGAGCGGTTCTCCACCCGGTGGGACTTTTTCAGGCGGTTCCCCTCCAGGGTATAGGTCACCGTCAGGGAGAAGGAGAAGGGGTAGACCTTCCGGGTCTCCGGGGTGTCGGTGAGCTGGAGGGAGATGTGGTCCTCCCCCTGGTCCGCCAGGGAGAACACCATGTCCCGGGCAAAGCCGTGGGTGGAGATGGCGTAGGGCTGTCCGTCCAAATAGTAGGTGTTCTCCCGCAGCCGGGCGATGAAGGGAAACAGGATGGGGGCCCGGCGGGCCCAGATGTCCGGGTCGCCCTGCCACAGGTACTCGGTGCCGTCGGGGGCCTGGATGGAGGCGAGTTGGGCCCCCAGGTCCTCCACCCGGACGGTGAGAAATTCATTCTGAATGGTATAGATCATGGCGCGGAACCTCCTTTTATATGTCTGCCGTCCAGCACCGCCTCCACCAGGGAGTCCCCCTCATAGCACAGCTTCAGGGAGAAGAAGGGCTGGTCCTCCCGGGCGATCAGGTCCAGGAAGATGGCGTCCCCCTCCCAGTGGGGGATCTCCAGCAGGCGGTCCCGGGGAATCCACTCCAGCACCCCCTCGTCGCACTCCTTCAGCTCCCCGGTGAAGCCGTCGGCGGTGAACAGGTGCATATACTCGGTGGGCCAGCAGTCGGAGACGAAGGTGACAATCCCCCGGTAGCGGTAGTCGGTGAGGGTGAGGCCGGTCTCCTCGCGGGCCTCCCGGAGGAGGCAGTCCTCCGGGCTCTCCTTGTCCTCGAACTTCCCGCCGATGCCGATCCACTTGTCCTGATTCAGGTCGTTTTTCTTCTTGATCCGGTGGAGCATCAGGTACTCCTCACCCCGACGGATATAACAGAGCGTTGTATTGATCATAGTTACTCCTCCAAGTTGAAGCCCAGCTTGGCGGCCACCCTGTCGTACATGGGGGTGGGGACATGGTACTTCCGGCCCAGGCGGACCACCTCAAAGATGAGCCCGTCCACCTCGGAGGGTTTTCCCGCGTCCAGGTCCCGCTTCAGGGAGGTGGAGGCGTCCGGGTCCAGGGCGTCCTGGATGGCCAGGTTCCGGGCCACCGGGTCCTCGGGGAAGGGGTAGCCCATGGCCTGGACCAGCGCCCCGATCTCCGCCACCAGCGCCTTAAAATCCTCCCGGGGCTGCCCCGGCGCCTGCATGCCCCCCACCTGGATGTCGTGGTAGATGCCGCAGGCCGCCATGGGGGACACCACCGAGAACTTCATCAGGGCGTCCCGCTGGATGTTTTGGGACAAAATGCCCTCGATTCCGCAGTCGTTCAGGTCCCGGGCGACCTCCTCCAGCTCCGGGCGGTACTCCCCCTGGGTGCGGGGGCCGAACACCACCCGGAAAATGTCTCCGCTCATGTGGACGGTGCCGGGGGCCTTGATCTCGGCGGCGATGTAGATGCAGCCGTCGGTGACCAGGGCGGGGGAGAGCTCCGGCTGGAGCCGAGCGCCGGTGCCGTAGAGGTTCAGCAGGGGGATGACGATGGTATGCCCGTCCGAGAGCCGCTTCAGGGTGGGGAGGGTCCCCTCCAGGGAGTAGCCCTTCACGCACACAAAGATCACATCCGGCCTGTCGGTCACCTGCTCCTGCTCACAGGCCCGCACCGGGACGGCGAAGGTGCCGTGACCGGTCTCCAGCACCAGGCCGTTTTTCTGAATGGCCTCCAGGTGGGCGCCCCGGGCGATGAGGGACACGTCCTTTCCCCCCTGGGCCAGGAAGGCGGCCAGGCAGCCCCCGATGCCACCGGCCCCATAGATCAAATACTTCATGGATACGCGCTCCTTGCCAATGTCAGTTTCTGCCTCCCAGTATAGCACGGGAGGCGGGGAGGGCGCAACCGATTTGAAAATCCCTCTTGACTTTAATCCGAATCCGTACTATAATCGTGCGCTGGTACGAATCCGGATTATCTGTCTGAGGAGGGATGGCGATGGAATCCAGCCGGTCGTTTTTGGACCGCTTTTACGTCTGCTGCAACAAGATAGACGGCCTGTACTATCTGGCGGCCCGCCGCCTGGGGGTGAAGGAGAACGCCCTTTCGCTGCTGTATACCCTGGACAACGGCCCGCCCTGTTCCCAGAAGCAGCTGGCTGAGGAGCTTCTGATTCCAAAGACCACCATCAACACCATTGTCAAGGAGTACACAGACGCGGGCTACCTCTCTCTGGTCCCCAGCGGGCACTCCCGGGAGAAAAACATCACCCTCACCGCCGCCGGGCGGGCCTATGCCCAAAAGGTGCTCCGGCCCATCTATCAGGCGGAGGAGCGGGCCATATCCCGTACTCTGCGGGAGTACTCCTCGGAATTTGTAAAGGCCGTTGAGGTGCTGACCCGGAACATGACCCAGGAATTTCAACGGGAAATTTTTGATCGAACGGAGTTGGAATAAACACACTATGGACCACAACACGCTATTTGCCAAAACCCCGCCCGGCAAACTCTTTGTGCTCGCGGCCCTGCCGGGGGCCATCGGCATGCTGGCCTCCGCCCTCTATCAGCTCATCGACGGCATTCTGGTGGGACAGGTGCTGGGGGACACCGCCTTTGCCGCCATCAACCTGGCCATGCCCTTTGTTATCATCAACTTTGCCCTGGCCGACCTCATCGGCGTGGGCTCCGCCGTGCCCATCTCGGTGCGGCTGGGCCAGAAGGAGGAGAAGGCGGCCAACAATATTTTTACCTGCGCCTGTCTGATGATCGTGGCGACGGGGGCCCTCATCGGGGCGGTGCTGTTCTTCGCCGCGCCCCTCCTCTTTCAGCTGCTGGGGGCGGAGCCGGAGCTGGCCGCGCTGGCGGTGCAGTACCTGCGGGTGTACGCCCTGCTCTCCCCCCTTACCACCATTATCTTTGCCTCGGACAACTATCTGCGCATCTGCGGCAAGATCCGCATGAGCATGTGGCTGAATATCCTCATGTCCATTCTCACCGCCGTGCTGGAGTTTTTCCTGCTGGCGGTGCTGAAATGGGGCATCTGGGCGGCGGCCCTGGCCTCCTCCCTGGGCATGATCGCCTGCGTGGCCATCGCCCTGTACCCCTTCGCCCGGGGGAAGCTGCAGCTGAAGTTCTGCCGGCCCAGATTCTCCGTGTCCATGGTGAAGCAGATCGTGGCCTGCGGCAGCCCCAACTTCCTGAACAATATCTCCGGCCGTGTCACCTCCATCATCATGAACGCGGTGCTGCTGCGGGTGGGGGGACAGAACGCCGTGTCCATTTACGGCATCCTCATGTATGTGGACGGCCTCATTCAGCCCCTCATGTACGGCTGCTGCGACTCCCTCCAGCCCGCCGTCAGTTACAACTGGGGGGCGGGCAGCAAGGGCCGCATCCTGGCCATTGAGAAGTACTGCTTCTCCGCCGCCGCCGTCATCTCTCTGCTGTCCGCGGTGGTCATGTTCCTGTTCCCCGATCAGATCACCGCCCTGTTCCTGTCCGGGATGGACGAGGGCTTCCTGGCCACCGCCCGGCTGGCCATCCAGCTGTTTGCCTTCACCTATGTGACCCGGTGGTTCTCCTTCGCCTGTCAGAGCTTTATGACCGCCCTGGAGCGGGCGGGGGAGGCATCCCTCATCTCCATCTCCACCGCCCTGATCTTCCCGGTCCTGCTGCTGGCCGCCCTGTCCCCCTTCGGGCTCACCGGCATCTGGCTGAACTTCGCGGGGAGCTCTCTGCTGGCGGGGATTCTGGCCGGGCTCCTGCTCCTGCGCTTCTGGAAAAAGCACTGGAAAACCGCCACTGCCAAATAAAAACTGCCCCCGGGCCAGCGGCCCGGGGGCTTCGTCTATATACAGTTAGGGGAGGACTACTAACCGGTCAGGATCCTGGTTGACTTGACCGTCCACATGGAGATAGCTGATACTGACGTCCCATGTATCTCCGATGGCACTCCAGTTGTAGAACAAGTAGGTGGGGGCAAGGAGCATCCCGTCCTCCCGCGCGATGGGCAGGGGAACATCATCAATCCAATCCTGGAGTTCCTCGTCCCATATGCTGCCGGTCAGCTCAACGGGTTTCCCGTTCACCAGGACCTGGCTGCTGCCCACAGTCATCTGAATAGTCACGTCCCGGTAGGTGGCGGTGGCAGTCTGGGTGTCCTCATCCCAGATATACTCCGCCCCCAGGCCCCGGTACAAGGCCTCCACATCGGTGCACCACGGCCCGTTCTCGTCGTACCGGGGGACATAGAAGGGGTAGAAGCGTTCGCTCTCATCCGCAAGGGTGGGCTCAGAGCCATCCAGGGGAAATTCTGTGTCCCCGAAAATGATGGCCTCCACCTCGCTCACGTCGGAGAACCACACCTTGTGGAACTCCACTCCGTAGGCAAATTCTCCGTCATCCCAGCCATTTTTTCCTCCGCTAGGAAGACCGTGCAGCTGGGACGAGGTAATCAGGGAGCCGTCCTTCATTTTCAGCACAAAGCGGCCATCCATCACGTCCCAGCCCGTATCCGTTTTCATCTCCCCCACGGTCTGGATTTCATAGTACAGCTGGGTGGGGGTGAGGGTGACCTCGGTCAAAATGGCCCGTTGATCCGTAAGGGGATTGAACAAAAACTCCTGATCCGGTTCCAAGTGGGCGGAGCCCACCACGGTATCCAGGGGGATTTCCACGGAATACTCCCGGCCCATGAAGCCCACCCACAGCTCCAGGGGAGTATCCATGGCTCCCATCCATTCCCGGAAGCCCACATCCACCTTCAAGCAGCGGGCAGTCTCCGTGCTGGAGATTTGATTGGCGCCCATGCTGCCGCCGTTGTATACACCGGCGGTCTCGACAACTTCCCGCTGGTTGCACATAATGGTGTCCGGCCCGGTGCCGCCTGTCTCCATCAGGTGATCCGCCATCTCGTCCCCCCACATCTCCCGGTGGAACTCCCCGTCGGAGCGGCTGTGCATCAAATCGTCCACCGCTTCCTCATTCAGGCCTTCGATGGTGACGGTGGCGTACACGTTCATACCGTCGTAATAGGCGCTGTCCACCGTAAAGCGGAAGTCCTCGTTTTCCGCACTGCCCAGTTCCGTCTGGACATAGGGCTCCAGTCCGCTGGTGTCCCCTTTGAAAAACACATCCAGCAGACCCAGATGGTTCCCCACCGCCACCGCCGACCCGGTGAGCACCACCAGGGCGGCCGCCAGGGACAGCAATAGTTTCTTCTTGTGCATGGGTCTCCTCCTTCTGGTCTGGCTGGCCGGGTGTTCCGGCTCCTCCGCCTCGATCTGGTCCATCACCCGGTCCATGACCCGGTCCAGGTCGGGCTCCGGGTACTGGGGGGACAGCTCCAAGTCCTCCCACAGCTCATGGATGTGACTGCGCATCCAGCATCCCTCCTTCCTGGGTCAGACGCTCCTTCAGCTTCCTGCGCCCCCGGCACAGCCGGGACCGGGCGGTGGACGGGCGCATCTTCAGATCCCGGCACACCTGGTCCAGGGGCTCCTCCTCATAGTAGTACCGGAGAAACAGAGTGCGGTCGGGCTCCTCCATGCTCTCCACCAGGGCCCGCAGCCGCTCCTCCGCCTCCCGCCGCTCCGCCTGCTCCTCCGGGCCGGGGGCGGGGTCGGGGAGGCCGTCGGGCACCGGGTGGGTCTCCTTTTTCCGGCGGAGAAAGTCCACCGCCCGGTTCCGGGCCACCGCCGCCAGCCAGGATTTCAGGGACTTCTCCGGGTCCAGCCCCTCCCGGCTCCGCCACAGGGACAGGAACACGTCGGACAGCAGCTCCTCCAGGTCCTCCCGGCTGGCCTGCCCCCGCAGGGTGTTGCCCAGCACCGCCGACGTGTAGCCGGCGTAGACCTCCATGGTCCGGCGCAGGGCGGCCCGCTCTCCGGCCTGAAGCGCCCGGATCAACGCCTGGTCGTCCATTTTGATCCCTCCTTTGTGTCTCTCTGCCCCTATATACGCACCGGGGGAGGGCGGTGCTGCAAGCAGGTTCTGTTTTTTTGAGCATACCGGTCCGGCCCTCTCACGTCAAGGGGACCGCCCCAAGAAAACCTTGCCATTCTGACCCGGGGATGGTATACTGATACCACTCAAACATTTGTACCAGGAGGGATGACTGTGACCCTCGCATTCTGCGTGGACGACCGGGGCGGCCTGTCCTTCAACCGCCGCCGCCAGAGCCGGGACCGGGCGGTGTCCGCCGACCTGCTCTCCCAGGCCGGGGAATGCACCCTCTGGGTGGAGCCCTACTCCCGCCCCCTGTTCCCCCAGGAGGCCGAACACATCCGCACGGCGGAGGAGCCCTGGACCCAGGCGGGACCGGAGGACCTGTGTTTTCTGGAGCTCACCGGCCCCGGCCCTGCCCTGGAGCGGGCGGACCAGCTCATCCTCTACCGGTGGAACCGGCACTACCCCTCCGACCGGAAGATTACCCTGCCCCCGGAGGGCTGGACCCTGACCGGCCGGACGGAATTTCCCGGCCGCTCCCACGACGTGATTACAAAGGAGATTTACCAGCGATGAAGCGTATCCAGCAAGTTTCCCTGTCCCTGTTTCTGCTCCTGTGCCTGCTCCTGTCCGCCTGCGGGGCTGCGCCCGGGGGGACCCAGACCTCCTTCTCCCTGGAGGACGTGCCGGCCTTCTCCGGCGAGCCCTATGTGGTACTCAGCGACAACCAGCCGGGCTTCACCCAGGAGGAGCTGGACCAGGCCGCCCAGGGCTTTGAGAAGTACAGCCCTCTGGACGCCCTGGGCCGGTGCGGCACCGCCTATGCCAGCGTGGGGCTGGACACCATGCCCACCCAGGACCGGGAGTCCATCAGCAGCGTAAAACCCTCCGGCTGGCAGACCGCCAAGTACGACACCGAGCTGGTGGACGGGGGCTACCTCTACAACCGCTGCCATCTCATCGGCTTTCAGCTCACCGGGGAGAACGCCAACGAGGAGAACCTGATCACCGGCACCCGGTACCTGAATGTGGAGGGGATGCTCCCCTTTGAAAATCTGGTGGCCGACTACGTGAAGGAGACGGGGAACCACGTGCTCTATCGGGTGACCCCGGTGTTCTCCGGCGCGGAGCTGGTGGCCCGGGGGGTGGAGCTGGAGGCCCTCTCGGTGGAGGACGGCGGCGAGGGCGTGTGCTTCCACGTGTACTGCTACAACAACCAGCCGGGTATTGCCATCGACTACGCCACCGGGGAGAGCTGGCTCAGCGGGGAGGAGCCCCAGAGCTCGGGCTCCGGCGCCGCCTCCTCCAGTGCGGGCAGCTCCAGCGGGGAGACCGGCGCGGAGACGGAACAGCACTATGTGCTCAATACCAACTCGAAAAAATTCCACCTGCCCGACTGCTCCGGGGTGGAGAACATGAACCCCGCCAACCGCCAGGACTACACCGGCACCCGCCAGTCTCTCCTGGACCAGGGCTACTCCCCCTGTGGGACGTGCAAGCCCTGAGCAGGGGAGTACACATCAAAATCAGTATCAATCGGGCCCGGAGAGGAGCTGTTTTGCCCCTCTCCGGGCCCCGCTGTCCCTGTCAAAAGGTGCGCCCAATCGTTTACCCCTTCACTTTCACAGAAAGTTTACAGGCCTGTTTCTTGTTTTTAAAGGGATAGTGTGTTATAGTATAAAAGACTTGGACCCGCCCGCAAAGCCGCGGCGGCACAGGAATTTTTCTGTGCCCGGGTCCATGGAATCTCTGTTTTGCAGATTTGACGGAGGTATTCTCCCTTGAAGCCAGACAAAAGAAACAACAACAATCCCAACGGAGGCGGCAACAACAACCGGCGCAATGCGTTCGGACTGGTGAGCATTGTCCTGTGGGCCCTGTTCCTGACGCTGTTGTTCCGGGGCTGCATGTCCTCCTACGAGAAGGCCGGTACGGTCACCGTCCCCTACACCACTTTTAAGGAGTGGCTGGCCGAGGGAAAAATTTACCGGGCCAATGTGGAGAGCAGCCAGATCACCTTCACCCTGAAGGAGGGCGTGGAGGTGGAGCTGCCCCAGGACGAGGGGCAGAAGGAGGAGAGCCAGACCCAGCAGCTGATGGAGTCCCTGATGCCCACACGGCAGCAGAACGCGGGGGAGCCCACTCAGTATGTGACCATCCGCCTGGCCAGCGTCACAGACTATGAGCTGCAGAGCCTGCTGGATGAGCAGCTGAACGGGGAGGAGGGCAGCTACGCCTTTACCGAGCCGGTGGACAGCTCCGCCTATCTGCTCAGCCTGTTCATGGCCTATGTGTTCCCCGTCCTCATCATAGTGGGCCTGTTCTGGTTCCTGTTCCGGGGCGTGGGCGGCAAAGGCGGCATCGGCGGCATGGGCAACCTGGGCAAGTCCAACGCCAAGGTCTACGTGGAGAAAAAGACCGGCGTCACCTTCCTGGACGTGGCCGGTCAGGACGAGGCCAAGGAGTCCCTCCAGGAGATCATCGACATCCTGCACAACCCCCAGAAGTACACCGAGATCGGCGCCAAGCTGCCCAAGGGCGCCCTGCTGGTGGGCCCTCCGGGCACCGGCAAGACCCTGCTGGCCAAGGCGGTGGCCGGCGAGGCCAACGTGCCCTTCTTCTCCATCGCCGGCTCCGAGTTCGTGGAGATGTTCGTGGGCCGGGGCGCGGCCAAGGTGCGGGACCTGTTCAAGCAGGCCAACGAGAAGGCTCCCTGCATCGTGTTCATTGACGAGATCGACACCATCGGCAAGAAGCGGGACGGTCAGTTCTCCGGCAACGACGAGCGGGAGCAGACCCTGAACCAGCTTTTGACCGAGATGGACGGCTTTGACGGCTCCAAGGGCGTGGTGGTGCTGGCCGCCACCAACCGCCCCGACTCCCTGGACCCCGCCCTGCTGCGGCCGGGCCGCTTTGACCGGCGCATCCCCGTGGAACTCCCCGATCTCCAGGGCCGCATCGACATTCTGAAGGTCCACGCCAAGAAGATCCGCCTGGCGGAGGACGTGGACTTTGAGCCCATCGCCAAGACGGCGGCCGGGGCCTCCGGCGCGGAGCTGGCCAACATCGTCAACGAGGCCGCCCTCCGGGCGGTGCGGGCGGGGCGGCAGTACGCCACCCAGGAGGACTTGCAGGAGAGCGTGGAGGTGGTCATCGCCGGCTACCAGAAAAAGAGCCGGGTCCTCTCCGACGAGGAGAAGAAGATCGTGGCCTACCACGAGACGGGCCACGCTCTGGTGGCCGCCATGCAGACCCACTCCGCCCCGGTGCAGAAGATCACCATTATCCCCCGCACCTCCGGGGCGCTGGGCTACACCCTTCAGGTGGACGACGGGGACCACTTCCTCATGAGCAAGGACGAGCTTTTGAACAAGATCGCCACCTACACCGGCGGCCGGGCCGCCGAGGAGCTGGTGTTCCACTCCGTCACCACGGGGGCCTCCAACGACATCGAGCAGGCCACCAAACTGGCCCGGTCCATGATCTCCCGCTTCGGCATGAGCGACGAGTTCGGCTTTGTGGCCTTTGAGACGGTGAGCAACCAGTATCTGGGCGGGGACGCCTCCCTGGCCTGCTCCCCGGAGACCCAGGCCCGCATGGACCAGAAGGTCACCCAACTGGTGGAGGAGCAGCACCAGAAGGCCCTGAACATCCTCAAAGAGAACGAGGGCAAGCTCCACGAGCTGGCCGACTACCTGTACCAGCACGAGACCATCACCGGTCAGGAGTTTATGGACATCCTGGAGCGGAAGGCCCTGCCGGAGCAGGAATAAACGAGACCAAAAAAACGCACGCCTCTGAGGGAACTCAGAGGCGTGCGTTTTGTCTGTTGACCGGTTTTACTCGGCGGCGGCCACGAGCTGGACCTCCACCGGGGCGTTGCCGGGGAGGGTGGCCAGGCCGATGGCGGCCCGGGCGCCGATGCCCGCGTCCCCCAGCTGCTCATACAGCCAGCCCGAGACGATATCCCCCACCTTAGCGTGGGTGGTGTAGTCCTCGGTGGCGTTGAGGTAGACGGTGAGGGACAGGATCTGTACGATCTTCTCCCCCTCGCCCAGGGTGTTCTGGGCGGCGGTGAGGGCGTTGGAGGCGGCCTGGATCACCGCGTCACGGTAGTCATCCAGGGGGCGGTCCGGGCTGATCTTGCCGGACATGAGGAGCACCCCGTCCTTCCGGGGGGTCATGCCGGCGGTGAAGATGAGATTGCCGTAGCGGACGGCGGGCTTGTACTTGCCCTGGGGGATGGGATTCTTGCTCATACGCGGTACCTCTCAATCAAAGTGATGATCCGGTCCACGGCCGCCTCGGCGGCCTTCCGGTCCTGGGAGAAATTGATGCGGAAGCTGTCGGTGAACTGGGGGCCGAACTCGGTGCCCGGGGTGACGGTGACGTTGGCGTGGGCCCGGAGGATTTTCACAAAGTCCTCGCCGGAGACGGCCAGGGGGGGCAGCTTGGGGAACAGGTAGCTCCCCGCCTCGGTGGTGCGGGCGGTGACGCCGGGACAGGCGAGGAATTTGGAGAGCAGGGAGTCCCGGATGGCCTGGTGGTCGGCCACCCGCTGCTCCATCCAGCCCTGGGGCTCGGCGAACCAGGAGGCGAACACCGCCTGGCAGTAGCCGGGGGCCCGGAGGGAGACAATGGCCTGGAGCTTCTCCATACGCTCGATGATGGCGGCGGAGCCGAAGGCCACGCCCAGGCGGTAGCCGCTCAGAGACTCGGTCTTGGAGGGGCCGATGATGGTCACCAGGTTGTCGGGCCGCTCGGCCTGAGCGCATAGGTGGGTGTAGGCCCGGCCGTCGAACACCTGGCGGGAGTAGAGCTCGTCCACGATGAGGGTGGCCCCGTACTTCTTAGCCAGGGCGGCGATTCGGACGATCTCTTCCCGGGAGTAGATCACGCCGGTGGGGTTGTTGGGGTTGGAGAACAGGAACAGCTTGACCCCGCTCTGGAAGGCCTGCTCCAGCTCGGTCAGGTCCAGGCCGGCTTTCCCCTGGTCCTGAGCGCCAAAATAGTCCATCTGGATGGGGCACAGCTCGCCCCCGAAGAACTCCACCAGCTTCCGGTTGGCGAAGTAGTCGGGCTCCACGATGGCCACCTTGTCCCCAGGGACCATGTTGGCGCCGATGGCCAGGAACAGAGCGCCCTGGGTGCCGGGGGTGAGGATGATGTTCTGGTCCGGGTCGATGGCCGCCCCGGTGAAGGCGGAGATCTTGCGGGCCAGATCCTCCCGGGTGCTCTTGCCGCCCCGGTACTCGGTGTAGGCCTGGTGGCCCCCGATCTTTTCCACACCGGCCACGAAATCAGCCAGAGTGCCCGGAATGGGGGGGTGGGCGTCCACGTCCCCGTGGGAGAAGTCCACCGGGGTACCCTCCAGCTTCTCGCCCCGCAGCTCCAGCGCCGCCGCCTTCTGGCGGCCCTCCTGGCCCGGGGCGTTGTCACAGCCCAGCTTCGCGAATTTTTCCAGCAGCGTATCCATGCCGTTCCGCTCCTTTCCTGTGTTTGATTCGGACGGTCAAAACGTCCGGCTCTGGTTCCTTTCTACTATACCACAGAGAGGCGGTCACGTCCAATTCCCATTTCTTTATCTTGTGTTATTAAAATATTTATACCTCTGAAGCTCTGCCCCGTGACTTTTTTCAGAATCCGCGGTAAAATGAAGAAAACCCGGAGAGGAGTACCCCCATGCTGATGCTCAAAGAGATGGAATATGTCTACGCGGTGTATGAGGAGCAGAGCTTTTCCAAGGCCGCCCGGAAGCTCTATCTGTCCCAGCCCGCCCTGAGCGCGGCGGTGCGCCGGGCGGAGGCGGAGATCCACACCCCCATCTTCGACCGCAGCACCAACCCTATCCGCCTGACGGCGGCGGGGACCTACTACATCGACGCGGTCAAGCGCATCCTGGACATCCGGCAGGAGATGGAGTCCTACTTCGACGCCCTGGCCGGGGAGTGCCAGGGGACGGTCAAGGTGGGGGCGGCCTCCTTCTTCTGTGCCCACGTGCTCCCCAGCGTGGCGGAGGAGTTTCAGCAGCAGTACCCCGCCTGGCGGGCCAGCCTGCTGGAGGTGAACGCCCCCGACCTGTATCCCTGCCTCCAGTCCGGCACCATCGACCTGAGCCTGAGTGTGGAGGCGGCCGACCCCCACCTGTTCCACTCCACCGTCTGGCAGGAGGAACAGATTCTTCTGGCCGTCCCCGCCGCCTTTTCGGTGAACCGGGGGCTGGAGGAGTTCCAGCTCACCGCCGGGCAGGTACGGGACGGCCTCCATTTGAAGGAAGATTTTCCAGCCGTAGACCTGTCCCGCTTCGCCCAGGAGCCCTTCCTGCTGCTCAAGCAGGGAAACGACCTGCACCAGCGGGCGTACAAGCTGTGCCGGAACGCGGGCTTCCTCCCCAAAATCGTCCTGGAGCTGGACCAGCTGCTCACCGCCTGCTGCATCGCCCGGGACGGCAAGGGGTGCACCTTCCTGCGGGACGGCATGGCCCGGTTCCTGGAGGACGGCGGCCGGCTGGTCTACTACAAGCTGGGGGACCCCGCCGCCCACCGGCCGGTGATGCTGGCCTGGCGGAAGTCGGCGGAGCTGCCCCGCCCCGCCAAGGCCCTGCTGGGATTTCTCACTGGCGGAAACGGACAGACAGAGTAAAACAGAGGAGCGCGCCGCATCGCGGCTCCTTTTCTCATACCAATTGATACAGCAGTCCCTGCTTCTGGGAGTACCACAGGAGCATCCCGTGGTTTCGCCCCGGGATGCGGGTCTGGAGGTCCCACTCCGGATACTGCTTCACCACCTGGAGCCGGTCCCCGGTGGCGAAGGCCACAAAGGAGACGTAGTCCTCCTTGCGCATGGGGTGGTCTCCGGTGACGTACCAGTCGTTCTCCACTCCCTCCACGGTGAGCTTCTCCTCCCCCTGGGCCTTCCGGGGCTCCAGAGGAGAGAGCTTCCGACCGCAGCAGGACACCTCCGCCGCCCCGGTGCAGAATGTGAGCCCGCCGCACACCGGGCAGGCGTAATAGGTCATTTTTTTCATATTGCCTCCTACCATCTCATTGGGGGCCAGATCCCCCTGGAGCAGCTTTTCCAGGTCCACTCCAAAGAGCCGGGACAGCTGGGGCAGAAAGGACACGTCGGGGCACCCCAGACCGCGCTCCCATTTGCTCACCGCCTTGTCGGTGACCCCCAGGGCCTCCGCCAGCTCCCGCTGCGTCATATCAAGATCAATCAGCCTCTTGCTGATCTTCTTGCCCATCGGTGTCATTTCCCTTCGCATCTTCCCATATCTCCCCTTTTCTTCCCTACACAACAAACAAAGCCCGTCCTGGATGCTTTTTCTATCGTAGTCGGGCATTGTTGTGTAAAAATATAACATACTGCATTGTTGTAAAAGAACCGAGAACACAATACTTCCGTATCTCCAGTTCTCACTAGTAAAGTTTATCTCTAAGATGAAGGAGTGTCAAGTGAAAAATCTTCCATTTTACGACTATTTAACTTACTCCTGCACAAGAGTTTCCCCATCCTTTACCTGACGCAGAAGTTCCTTCGCGTGATTTACCGTGCTCTCATCGGGAACCATCACATAAGCCCGCTGGTTTGGCATGGAGTAAGTGGTCCGGCTGCTCCCGGTTCCGTCCACACTGTAGGACACCACATTCCAGTCACTCTTCTCGAAGAGCTGAGCGCTGACCAGCTGTGCGATCCGATCCTGTTCCAGATTGGTCTGGAATGTTCCGGACAGGCTCTGCATAACCTGCTGATAATTGGTCAGCATGGAAGAGCTCTGACATTTCTTGATGGTGGCACGGATGACTTCCATCTGATTTTTCCCTCTCTGCCGGTCGCCGCTGGCAAAACTGTGCCGCTCTCTCGCAAAGGCAAGGGCCTGGGTTCCATTCACATGGTTGTATCCCTCCTGGAAGGATACTCCACCGGCGGAAAAGCTCTGGGATGAGTACACATCCACTCCGCCGAGGGCGTCGATAATATTGATAAAACCGGAGAAATTCATGCGCAGGTAATAGGGGATCTCCGTATTGTAGAGATTTTCCAGCGTTCCTCTGGACACATCCACGCCGTAGATGCCTGCATGGGTCAGCTTGTCCCGCACACCGCCGGAGATCGTCAGCGGCACATAGTAATCTCTCGGAGTGGAAAGCAGAAGAATCTGCTTGGTCTGCGTGTTGACCGCCATGATGATATTCACATCGCTGCGGGACTTCGCGTTCACGCCGCC
>OOBN01000786.1_pt1 | contig 26866 bp, 27 predicted proteins | sample 1671091 | NCBI WGS metagenome assembly OOBN01 (sample SAMN06348121, study PRJEB24527) | human gut metagenome | biome: human gut; feature: ankylosing spondylitis patient; material: feces | host: Homo sapiens | place: China | collected 2015-10 | reverse complement strand
TTCGTGGGATGGTTATATGTTGTTTATTTTGTTAATAGATATTGTACTATACCTTGGATATTCCGAAATCGAGCCCATTTAATTGGTGCATTGGTTATGGTGCTGATGACGGTTGTGGTTACCTATCTGATTTCATGCTACCGTTTCGAGACTCCTCAATTCCTTCCGCGGAGGCCACATCTTTTGCATGGAGAGACCGGATCGCAGTCCCGGATGGAAATAAACCTTCACCAGCGAGCCGTGTGGTTCTTGTATGTCGTTGTCTTGGCGTTTAGTTTTGCCGTGGGTGTTTTGGCAGAATTGTACAGGTTGGTTATGGAACGGCAAATTGTTGAACATGAAAAGAAAAAAGCCGAGTTGGCTCTTTATAAAGTCCAGATAAACCCGCATTTTTTGTTCAATACTCTCAACACGCTTTACGGCTTGATGTTGACTGATATTGGACGGGCTGAAACGGCATTTATGCAATTCATGGATATGCTGAAATACATGTATACGAGCGCGGAAAAAGATAAAGTCCCCTTGCAGGCTGAGATCGACTACATCCGCAAGTACATCGAATTGCAGAAAAATCGTATGAACGAGCATACGCGGGTGCATTTTTCGTTTGAAAGCCGAAACGAGAATCCCGATCTTATGATTGCCCCGATGATTCTGATTACATTCGTGGAAAACGCGTTCAAATACGGGGTTTCTTCCCATGAGGATACTGATATATATGTTACGGTTGGAATAGATGGAACTTGTTTCCGTTTTTCGACACAAAACTCGATTATCAGCTTACCGGAAAAAGAGAAGAGTGGTTACGGTATTGCTAATTGCCGCAAGAGGCTGGAGTTACTCTATCCTGATAGGTATCAATTGGAAATAACGGAACAGGGGGATTGTTATCGTGTAACACTTATTCTTCATTTGAGATGAAATGCATAGCTATAGATGATGAACCGATTGCTTTAAGTATTCTGCGTCAATATTGCCAACGAAGCGGGGATTTGGAATTGGAAACGTACTCGGACCCGGTTGTCGGGATGCGGGCAGTGGAACGAGTGAAGCCTGATCTGCTATTCCTAGATATTCAAATGGGAGAGATTCGTGGTATTGAATTAGCCCGAGAGATACCGAAAGGAACTTTCCTCGTTTTTACGACGGCATATGCCCGATATGCTGTTGATGGTTTCGATCTTAATGCCGTCGATCTCGAAGACCTCTCCGTAGTGCAGCAGCACCTTTTCGTTGTTGATCGTGACCTGCGGCAATTTATAGAGATGATAGATGACTTTTCGCCGCACCTCGCCGGTGAGATACCGGTTTTCAATCTCGCCGATATAGAGCTTTGCGCTCCGGAACAAACCGGGGCTGTCTGCCTCCACCGCGCCCACGTGGTCGGTGTCCTGATGAGTGATGAGGATGTGCCGGATGGACTGCGGGTCGATGCCCAGCCAGTCCATTTTTTCTGCCAGCCGGTCGTAGTTGTACCCGGCATCAATCATGATGGTGGTGTTGCCCTTGCGGTAGAAGAAAATGTTCGCCACCCACTCCCGCACGCAGGCCACGCGCTCATCCACCCAGCCGGTATTCAGCGGCTTGAATATTTGCTTGCCGCGGTACATCTTGCTCATTTCTCTTTTCTGAAATTCGGTCGCTTTCTTTGACATCGGTATTTCCTCCTTACAGCAGCAGCCCGAGTCCCGCAAGGAGCAGGGAAATCACGGCCATTCCCACGGTTCCGAACAGCCATTTCTTTTGCTTATCGGCTTTTGAGATATACGGCATCAGATCCTCTGTCCCCGGGATCACCCACGCCTTGGTGTGTCCGACCCAATAGCCGTCGATGCCAAGCCGGTCGATGAGATTCATCACAGACAGGATTACAAAGCACTGCCAGAAGCCGCCCCAAAATGTCTGCGCACCGTTGATGGCATACACGCAAAGAAGCACATAAAAAAGGTAGATTGGAATGCAGATTGCCTTGAAGCGCAGCGCGTTCCGTTTGATCTTCTCCCTTGTGGTCAGCCCCAGTGCGATGCATCGCTCCTGCACCTTTTCGCCATACAGATGCACCATGCCGACAGCGCCCTTTCGGATACCGATAGCGCAGACCGCCACCAGCAGTGCGCCCAGCCACAGTCCTTCCAGAATCGTTTGCAGCAGCATTCCTTATTCCTCCCGCTTCTGTCCTGTCACGCAGAGCCAGCCCATTTTGTTTTTATGGATTTGAACATTGCAGAATCCAGCGTTTTCCAGAAATGTTTTCAGCTCATCGCCGCTGTATATGGTCATACCGCCGATGATCTCCGTCCACTTCTCATCCTTGTCCGTGTCGCCACTGCTCTCGTTGCAGATGAGGAAGGTCCCGTCGGGCTTCAGCACCCGGCAGACCTCCCGAAAGCACTGCGGCAGATCAGGCCAGAAGTAGACCGTTTCAAAGGCCGTGACCGCATCAAACCAGTCATCTGCGAAGATCATATCCGCCACACTGCCTTGCAGGACGGCACAGCGCCCCTCCGCGATGGCGGTCTCGTTGACCTTTTTCGTCTTCTCCACGCTGACGGGCGAATAGTCGATGCCCTTCACGATGCCCTGCGGGCATTTTTTCAGAAGTCTCTTGATGTTCGCACCGCCGCCGCAGCCGCAGTCCAGTACCTTGGCATCCGGTGCAGCATTCAGAAATTGAAGCCCCCACCGCGCCACAGGACTGTGCCCTAGGTTCATCATAGCGACCATGATTTTTCCGCCAAGCCCTATAGGCTTGCGGGTGTTCTCAAAAAATGACATCTTATCACACCTCCGATTTCACACATTCGGTATAAGTTAACGGAAATGACGCCTTTAGAACAACGCTTTTCCGCACCGTCCAGCCATTTTGCCGTAGGAAGCGCATGTATTCCTCGCTCGTCCACTTGCTGTGGAGGGGGAAGCCCACACGCTTCATAAAAAATGCCCTGACCTTGCCGGTAAACGAGTTCTCCGCGTGGGTAAAGGTCGGCGCAATCAACACGCCGTCATCCTTCAGAACCCGCTTGATTTCTTGCAGGGCTTTCTCCGGCTGCGGCACGATATGCAGCGCGTTGGACACGATCACCACATTGAAAGACTTGTCCGCATATGGCAGGCGGAACATATCCTGCACGGAGAAGTGCAGCTTGGCAGAGCGTTTATCCCGCTTTGCCTCGGCGATCATCTCCGCAGAGGCGTCCGTCGCCTCGATGTGTGCCGCCGCGTTTACGATGTGTTTTGCAATCAATCCCGTGCCTGTAGCAAGCTCCAGCACCGTCTTGGCTTTCACGACCGGCCGGATCAGCTCATACATCTCGTCATACGCCGCCCGATCCTTTCGCATAAAGCGGTCGTAACGTCCGGCATTTTTGTCCCAGAAATTCTTGTGTTCTCGCATTGCTGTCATTCCTTTTCCCGTCAGATTTGTCTAACGGATATGTATGTGTTATACGGTTAGTCACGGCTAACTCGCATGTCTTTGAAAAGCTGCTCTGAGGCAGCCGCTTATTTACTGAATGCTGATTTTAATTTATGTATGTTGAGAATCGAAATTCGAAATACCGTATATATCGTAACATAAAATATACGGCTTTTCAATAGGCAACCGAAATTAACCCGAATTGTTAAATCCGTTTGGTTGATACCGAGAGAATATGTGCTACAATAATCTTGTTGTAAGACAATGTGCACGGCAACAGATTTTAAGGAGGTATTAAATGGATATAAATCTCGGTGAAAATCTCAAAACCTTGAGAATACGAAGTAGGCGCACACTTGAAGACGTTGCGGAGATAATTGATGTTTCGAGGCAGTCTGTTTCAAAGTGGGAATCGGGCGAGAGCTATCCCGATATAGAAAAATGTGTGCGTTTGTCAAAGCTCTATAACGTGTCGCTTGACGCCTTAATTAACAAGCCGCTTGAGGAATTGATAAATGAGGACGAAAACAGCGACAGATACGTTTTCGGACTGACGGTTCTCGGCAAAAACGGAACAATCAGATTGCCGCAAAAGGCAATAGAAATATTTGAAATAACCGAAAAGGACGCGCTTTTGGTTGTCGGCGACAAAACGCAGGGAATCGCGATTGTGAAATGCGGCGGAACAAATGACTTTATAGATGAAAACAGCGGAAAGGAGATAAGATAATGAAATTTGTCCGAGTTGAATATGACAACAATAGAGTTGCCGGCGCAGAGCTTACCTCTCACAGAGAGGTGATTGAAGAGTACTCTTCTAAAGGGTATAAGTATCTCGGCTTTGTACCCGTAAAGCTCGGTCCGAGCGGCAAAATGCTTGCTCTTGACCTTGTATTTGATAATAAATAATGCAGCGTGTGCAACAATGCTGTGATAACAATGAAAAACGGTCCGCACGGCCTTGAGCCTTGCGAACCGCTTTTTTGAAGCCTTGGGCTTTTATAAAAGCTCAATACAGCCGGTCTTGTTTGAATTTACCGTGTTTTCGATTACGGAATTCTTGTCGATGAGAGCAATATAGCCGCTCTTATTATACATTTCGGCAAATTCTTTGTTTTTCTCTATTTCTGCCAAAATCCCGTTAAGCGCCGAAACGGCAGTGCTTTCATGTATGCAAAGTCCAACCTCGTAGCAGCTGCACGTTATATTGCGAGCTTTAACGTTGTCAAATGTGAATTCGACCTCGTTCGTTCCGTAGCATCTGCCGTTGCTCATATTTACAACGGCGGAAACCGCGCTTTTATCTATGCAAAAATACGGTATTACATTGCTGAGCGGCAGCTTGTCACAAGTAAATTCCGAATCTGAAAGCTCGGCTTCGGTTCCTTCTCCGTAAGAGCATGCAACGTCATCTTCGTTGTCGGGACGGACAAACCACGGTAATATTTTTTCTTTCGGTATTACGTCTTCGTCAAAGGCTGCAAAGAAGTCGCCGAGCAAATAGAGCTTGCCGCGAATCTCCGTGTCAACGCGATATATTACGCGCTTGTATTCGGAAAGCCTGATTTTAAAGCAATAGCTGACCTCCGTGATAAAACCCAAAAGTCCCTCGAGCTTGCCGTCAACGTAAACTCCGTCGCCTTTTTTCAGGTCGAATTTGTCGTTATAATATGAGCAGGCGAAGCCTCTCGCCGGAAAGTAAACTCTTACCACGGATTCTTTAGCTTCCGTTTTTTCGGCTTTGAATTGCGTCGTTTCGTTTTTCTGTTCTTTGGATTGCTCGTTTTCTGACCAAAAGCCTATTTTACGCATCGTCAAAACTCCTTTCTTATCTCTATAATAATTCGTCCGATGTCCGATTAAGCGGACGTTTGCTTATACATTGTTTTTTGTGCCGAATTGTGATACCATACTGTCGGCAATATGTGACGGCGATTATGCGGAAAATTGTCTGCCTCGCGGCAGCGTTAAAAATATGATTCGTAATATCGACGTTTAAGGCTTCTGTTTATTCATATTATTAAAAGGGGTGACAATATGATATGTGCCGCCTGTCCGCGCGCCTGCCATACAGACAGGGAGTATGACAAGCCCTCGCACGGCTTTTGTAAAATGCCGTATAATGCCGTTATAGCGAGAGCGGCGCTTCATATGTGGGAGGAACCTGTTATAAGCGGCGAAAACGGTTCCGGAGCAATATTTTTTTCCGGATGCTCACTCAGATGCGTTTTCTGTCAAAATTACGACATAAGCCACGATGGCTTCGGCAAAAGTATATCCGAGGAGCGCTTTATTGATATTATGAAAGAGCTTGTGTCGAAGGGTGCGCATAATATAAATCTCGTAAATCCCACTCATTTTGTGCCGTTCATCCGCGGTGCGCTTGAAAAGTATAAGCCGCCCGTGCCCGTGGTTTACAATACCGGCGGCTATGACAGGGTGGAGAGTATAAAATCACTTGACGGCCTCGTGGACATTTATTTGCCGGACTTAAAATATTATGACGCGGATGTTTCGGCAAAGTATTCTGCGGCTCCCGACTATTTTGAAAAGGCCTCCGAAGCTGTACTCGAGATGAGACGTCAGACCGAAACCGATATGTTTAAAGACGGCTTGATGCAGAGGGGACTTATAATCCGCCATCTCGTATTGCCGGGCAATACGGCTCAGTCCGTAAAAATACTTAAATGGATAAGCGAAAAGCTGCCGTGCGATACCTTTGTCAGCATAATGAGCCAATATACACCGTGCGGCGAGGCATTTAAGTATAAGGAATTGAGAAGAAAAATCGTATCCGCCGAATACGACAAGGTCATAAACACATTTTTTGACTTGGGACTGAAAAACGGGTTTATGCAGGAAAAAACCTCGGCAAAAACGGTTTTTATACCGAAATTTGACTTAACCGGGGTTTGATTTTTCTTAAAAATATGCTAAAATCAATTAAATACAGCGGAATGCTTGAAAATCGGGCGAAAAATCTCGTTCGGTTGTGAGGGTGCCGAGTCAGGAGTGTAAAAATGGCAAAGAAAAACGGGTTTATTAAGGAATTTAAAGAATTTATCTCTCGCGGAAGCGTTATAGACCTTGCCGTAGGTGTTATTATAGGCGGTGCGTTTCAAAAGATAGTAAATTCGCTCGTAAATGACATCATTATGCCGGTGATAAGTCTTGTGACAGGCGGTATAGATTTCAACAATTGGTTCTTGCCTCTCGGCAAGGGCGATTTTGCCACGGCGGCGGACGCAAAAGCCGCAGGTGTAGCCACCTTGAATTACGGTACTTTTATAGGCACCGCGCTTGATTTCCTTATTATGGCGTTTATAATATTCCTGTTTATCAAGGGGATAAATACGTTCAGAGAGAAAACCACAAAGCCGCACGAAGAGGAAAAATCGGCGCCTACAACCAAAATATGCCCTTATTGCAAGAGTGAAATTGATATAGATGCAACGAGATGCCCCAACTGCACCTCGGTGCTTGAAAGTGAGGAACAGTCAAAATGAAAATAGGATTTTTCGGTGCGGGAAATATGGCTTCCGCTATTGTCGGCGGAGCGGTATCGTCGGGTAATTTCAAGGCGGAGGATATATCGGTATATGATATAGACAACACTAAGGCCCGTCTTTTGAGCGATGAATTTTCTGTGTGCGTCAGCGAAACTCCCGACAGTCTCATAGATTTTGCGGACGCGGTGGTTTTGGCTGTAAAGCCGAACATTTTTCCGACGCTCCTTCCGTCAATATCCAAAAAGCTCCGTGAAAACAACAGCTTGGTTGTGTCTATCGCGGCAGGAAAAACGACGGAATTTATAGAGAAGCTCCTCGGGTTTAAAGCACCCGTAATCAGGATTATGCCGAATATCAACGCAACCGTGCTTGAGGCCATGAGCGCATATTGCTGCAGCGAATCGGTAACCGATGATCAAAAGGAATTTGTGAATAAACTTTGCTCCTCATTCGGCAAGGTTATGCCTCTTTCCGAAAGCTATTTTCCGCTGTTTTGCTCGATTGCCGGGTGTGCGCCGGCATATGCCTATATGTTTATAGATTCGCTTGCGAGATCTGCCGTCAAAAACGGAATGAATAAATCCGTGGCGCTTGAGATAGCGGCTCAGACCGTGCTCGGCAGCGCGAAAAAAATACTTGAGAGCGATGAGCATCCGTGGGAGCTTATAGATAAGGTATGTTCTCCGGGCGGAACCACAATTGAGGGAATCGTATCGCTTCAAAAGGACGGCTTTGAAAGCGCGGTTTGCAATGCCGTAGACGCAGCGCTTCAAAAGGATAAAAAAGTTTGATTCATATTAAGCTTTTCATAACCAAATGTATATTTTTCGGACGACCGCTCGGCGGTCGTCCTTTTTTATGTTATGGCACTTTTGTACTTCGGGCGGTGCCTGTGTTGCGTTTTCACATAAAAATAAGCCGCGCGTATTAACAATTTATTTACAAATAAATTCCTGTTTTGGTATTGACAAAGCGTTGTTTTGGGGATAATATATGTATAGTTTAGCACTCAGAGACAAAGAGTGCTAACAGTGCTAAAAAGAAAGAAGGCGAGCGATATGGAAATGACAGAGCGAAAGAAAAAGATTCTTGCCGCCGTTGTAGAGAGATATATATTGTCCGGTGAACCTGTCGGCTCAAAGGCTCTTGTGGATTTGCCCGGGCTTTCCGTTTCGTCCGCTACCGTTCGTAACGATATGGCCGACCTTGTCACGGCAGGTTATCTTGAGCAGCCTCACACTTCGGCAGGCAGAATTCCGTCAAGTGAGGGCTATCGCTATTATGTCGATAACCTTATGGGCAGATATGAGCTTTCCGATAAAGAAAAACGCATTATTGACTCAAAGCTTGAGGGCGTTCCGTCCGAGACAAAGAGCGTACTCAGAAAAGCCGGACTTGTTTTATCGGAGCTTACGGGTTGCGCTGCCGTTTCCACAACGCCTGCCGACAGCCAGGCGGTTATACGCCGCGTTGAGCTTGTCCCCATAGGCACAAAAACCGCGATGGTCGTTATGCTGACTTCGTCGGGTATACTCAAAAGCCGCGTGTGCAGAACAAATTCCGAGATAACCCTTGATATAGTCGAGACGTTTTATAATATAACAAAACAACATTTTATCGGTAAGCCGGCGGCGAGTCTCAGCATCGCAAAAATTCAAACGGTAGCACTGTCGCTAGGTGATAAATCGTTTGCGATGACTCCGCTTCTTGTAACACTTGCAGATTTGGCAGCTTTGACGGAGCATACCGAACTATTGCTTGAAGGTCAGTCAAATCTTCTGAACTATCGCGAGTTTGAGTCAAACGCATACGAGCTTATGGAGTTTCTCCGCCGCTCGGAGCCTTTGTCGCAGGTGTTCAAAAAGTACACCGAGAAGAAGGGGACGGAGGATACACCGAACGTCTTAATAGGCCGCGAGAACCTGTTTCGCGAGCTTCAGAATTCAAGTATGATATTCGGTGAATATAAGGTCGGCGGCAGAGACAGCGGCACCATCGGAATTATAGGCCCCACAAGGCTTGATTACAGCCGCCTTATTCCGAGCCTTAAGTATTTAACCGATATTGTCAGCAGAATACTCTCACACAATATTGACGATTAGCTTTTAATTCGGTAACGAATTTAACATAACCTGTTCATAATGAAAGGGCTGAAAACAATGGCAAAGAAAAAAGAAACAGAGCCTAAAGGCACTGATAAAAAGAACGAAAAAATCAACGGCGAAAAGACCGATAACGTAGAAATCGAGGTCGAAAAAGAGGTGTCCGAGGCCGAGAGCTTAGCTTCTCAGCTTAAAGACGTTAACGACAGGCTTTTACGTACACTTGCCGAGTATGATAATTTCCGTAAGCGCTCTCAAAAAGAAAAAGAGGCGGCGTACAGCGATTCAAAGGCACTTGTTTTGGCAGAGCTTTTACCCGTAATGGATAATTTTGAACGCGCCGCGGAAAACAAAAACGCATCGCCCGAGGATTATATGAAGGGGATTGATATGATTTACAATCAGTTCTCCGAGGTGTTTAAAAAGCTCGGCGTTGAGTCGTTCGGCGAAAAGGGCGATTCCTTTGACCCCAATCTCCACAATGCGGTTATGCACGAGGATGATGAAAACGAAAAGGAAAACGTCATTACCGACGTATTTTCAAAAGGCTATAAGCTTGGCGACAAAATATTGCGTCCCGCAATGGTCAAGGTCGCCAATTAAATAATAAATAATGTTTTGGAGGAATAAATTATGGCTAAGGTAATAGGTATTGACTTAGGTACTACAAATTCATGCGTAGCGGTTATCGAGGGCGGCGAGCCTGTTGTTATCGCAAACGCCGAGGGTGCAAGAACCACTCCGTCGGTTGTCGCATTCTCAAAGACCGGTGAGAGAATGGTCGGTCAGGTTGCAAAGCGTCAGGCAATCACAAATCCCGAGAGAACTGTTTCTTCGATAAAGAGACATATGGGCTCGGATTATAAGGTCACCATAGACGATAAAAGCTACACTCCGCAGGAAATTTCCGCAATGATTCTTCAGAAGCTCAAGAGCGACGCAGAGAGCTATCTCGGCGGCAAGGTTACGGAGGCTGTCATTACGGTTCCCGCATATTTCACCGATTCACAGCGTCAGGCTACTAAGGACGCAGGCAAAATCGCAGGCCTTGATGTTAAGAGAATAATCAACGAGCCGACAGCCGCAGCTTTGGCTTACGGCATTGATAAGGAATCCGACCAGAAGGTAATGGTATATGACCTCGGCGGCGGTACATTCGATGTATCAATCATTGAGATGGGCGACGGCGTTCAGGAGGTTCTTGCTACGGCTGGTAATAACCACCTCGGCGGCGACGATTTCGACCAGAGAATTATCGACTGGCTTGCAGATGAGTTCAAAAAGGAGCAGGGCGTAGACCTTCGCAATGATAAGATGGCTATGCAGAGACTTAAAGAGGCTGCCGAAAAAGCCAAGATTGAGCTTTCCGGCGTTACCACCTCTCAGATAAGCCTTCCCTTCATCACAGCCGATGCCACAGGCCCCAAGCATCTTGAAACCACTCTTACAAGAGCTAAGTTTAACGAGATGACCGCAGACCTTGTAGAAGCTACAATGGGTCCCGTTCGTCAGGCTCTTTCGGACTCGGGTCTTAAAGCGTCCGACCTCAACAAGATTCTTCTTGTCGGCGGTTCTTCAAGAATTCCGGCAGTTCAGGAAGCTATAAAGAATTTCACGGGAGTAGAGCCGTTTAAGGGCATCAACCCCGATGAATGCGTTGCAGTCGGCGCGGCTATTCAGGGCGGCGTTTTAGGCGGCGACGTTGAGGGTATACTTCTTCTCGATGTAACTCCGCTTTCACTCGGTATCGAGACTATGGGCGGCGTTTCCACCAAGATTATTGAGAGAAATACTACAATCCCCACAAAGAAGAGTCAGATTTTCTCGACTGCTGCCGACAATCAGACCTCTGTTGAGGTTCACGTGCTTCAGGGTGAAAGAGAATTTGCTAAGGATAATAAGACCCTCGGCGTATTCCATCTCGACGGCATTATGCCCGCTCCCCGCGGCGTACCTCAGATCGAGGTTACATTTGATATCGACGCAAACGGTATAGTTCACGTTTCGGCTAAGGACCTCGGCACTCAGAAGGAACAGTCCATTTCCATAACCTCCTCTACCAATATGTCCAAGGACGATATTGATAAGGCGGTTAAAGAAGCTGCTCAGTTTGAGGAGCAGGATAAGAAGCGCAAAGAGGAGATCGATGTACGCAACGAAGCCGATCAGATGGTTTATCAGTGCGACAAGATTCTTTCCGAAAACGGCGATAAGATAAACGAATCCGACAAAAAGGACGTTGAAGATAAGCTTAACGCTCTTAAAGAGGCCTTGAAGGGCGACAATGCCGATGACATCAAGGCTAAGAAAGAAGAGCTTACTCAGAGCTTCTACAAGATTTCGGAGGAAATCTACAAGCAGGCTGCTGCGGCTCAGCAGGCAGCAGGCGGTGCTCAGCAGAACCCGGGTGCCGGCGCACAGGGTAATGCTCCCGGTCAGGACGGCTATTACGAGACAAATTACACCGACGTTGAGGACGATCCCAACAAGAAATAATCACTTTTATCCGCTTTCTCTCCTGCCCTTTTTTGGGGAGAAGGCGGTAATGTGTTATTTCAAATATACTATAAACAGCGGCGCCGACGGCGCCACGGAGTGATTGTTATATGGCAGAAAAAAGAGATTATTACGAAGTCCTCGGCGTAAGTAAAAACGCCACCGAAGATGAGATAAAAAAAGCATATCGCCAAACTGCTAAAAAATATCATCCCGACTTAAACCCCGGCAACAAAGAGGCCGAGGAAAAGTTCAAGGAGGCTAACGAGGCATACGAGGTTCTCTCCGACCCTCAGAAAAAAGCGCGTTATGACCAGTTCGGCCATGCAGGCGTAGACCCGAATTACGGGGCAGGAGCGCAGGGAGGAGCATACGGCGGAGCAGGCTTTGATTTTGACCTCGGCGATATATTCAGCAATATTTTCGGCGGAGGGTTCGGCGGCGGCTTCGGCGGAGGCAATTCAAACCCCAACGCGCCTCAGCGCGGTACCGATACTCAGGCTACTGTTACCGTATCGTTTGAAGAGGCGGCAAAGGGCTGTAAGCGTGATGTCACATACAGCAGAATAGAGGTTTGCGACGAATGTCACGGCAGCGGTGCCGCTCCCGGTACTTCTCCCAAAACGTGCCCGGATTGTCACGGCAAAGGTCAGATTACATCCTCGCAGAGAACTCCGTTCGGTATGTTTCAGACTCAAAAAGCCTGTCCGAAGTGTAACGGAAAAGGTACGATTATTGACTCGCCCTGCAAAAAATGTCACGGCGCGGGAAGAATTCGTAAGACCGCAACGCTCACCGTTGATATTCCGGCGGGTATTGACGACCGTCAGATTATAAATGCGCGCGGTCAGGGCAACAAGGGCGCAAACGGCGGCCCGGCAGGCGATCTTCGCATCGCGGTAAACGTGCGTCCTCACCCGATATTCGAGCGTGACGGCTACAATGTTTGGGTTGAGATGCATATAAGCTTCCCTGCGGCAGCTCTCGGTTGCGAGCTTCAGGTTCCGACTCTTGACGGCAAGGTTAAATACAACGTACCCGCAGGCACTCAGAGCGGAACGGTATTTAAGCTTAAAAACCGCGGTATCCAGAGCCTTAACGGCAGAGGTCACGGCGACGAGCTTGTCAGAGTTATCGTTGATGTTCCGCGAGAGTTGACTTCGGAGCAAAAAGAGCTTATGAAACAGCTTGACGCTTCTTTCGGAAATCCCGCAAATTACGGTAAGGAAGAAGAGAAAAAGGGCTTCTTCGGCAAAAGAAAAAAATAACTTTAAAACATAGCGTATTTATGTTAAAATAAAGGATAGTGTTAAAACTATCCTTTATTTTTTTCAGAGAGGAATTTGTTTATGGAAACCTTAAAAATCAAAAAACTCGACCCCGACGCCAAGGTCCCCGAAAGAGCAACCTCCGGCAGTGCCGGTCTTGATTTGTGCGCTCTTTTAAAAGAACCGCTCACCCTTTCCTGCGGAGATACTGCGGTGATTCCGACGGGTCTTGCCATTGAAATACCGTCAAGCGAATATGCGGCGTTTATTTTTGCGCGCAGCGGTCTTTCGGTAAAACACGGCATAGGACTCCTCAATTCCGTAGGCGTTATAGACAGCGATTACCGCGGTGAGCTCAAGGTAGGCGTTATAAATCAAAAACGCGAGTGCTACACAATTATGCCGGGCGAGAGAATAGCTCAGCTTGTAATAATGCCGGTATCGTGCATGCCCGTTTGCGAGGTTTCGGAGCTTTCCGATACAGACCGCGGCGAGGGCGGCTTCGGCTCCACCGGCAAAAAATAATAAAAGGACTTTAAAATGAATTGGACTGAAATTTCACTTGAGATAAACGCCGATGACATTGATAAGGCGGCGGCAATTGCCAATATGACCGTTCCCTACGGAATATACATCGAGGATTACAGAAATCTCGAAGAGGAAACCTGGGAGATTGCAAATATCGACCTCATTGATGAAGAACTGCTGAAAAAAGACCGTACAAAGGGCTTTATCCACATATATATTCCCGAAGACGAAAATCCGAGCGAGGCAGTTTCGTATCTCAGCGAGAGGCTGAAGGCGGAAAATATACCAAATAAAATAGACCTCTCCGTTTGCAAAAACGAGGATTGGGAAAATAATTGGAAAGAATATTTCAAACCGCTCAAAATAGGCGATAAGCTTCTTATAAGACCGCTGTGGATTGACGATTACGATAATTCCGACAATCGTGCCGTGCTCTCTATAGAGCCGGGGCTTGCATTCGGCACGGGCGGACATAATACCACCAAGCTATGCCTTGAAGCTCTTGAAAAATATGTGGAAAAAGGCTCGTCCGTTCTTGATACGGGTTGCGGAAGCGGTATATTGTCAATTGCGTCGCTTCTTTTCGGAGCGGAAAAAGCGGTCGGTGTTGATATAGATGAGCTGGCTGTTAAAACCGCTCGTGAAAACGGCAGGGTAAACGGCTTTACCGAGCCCGAATTTACGGTTATATGCGGCAATCTTGCAGATAAGGTAACGGGTAAATTTGACGTTGTCGCGGCAAATATCGTGGCGGATGTCGTTATGATGTTTTCGTCACAGGTGGGTGCATTTATGAAGGACGACGCCGTTTTTATTACTTCCGGCATTATAGCACCGCGCGCGGACGAAGTAAAAGCAAAGCTCTGTGAAAACGGGTTTAACATAATCGAAACACGCCGTGACGGCGATTGGTATTGTTTTGTATGTAACAGACGTTGCGGTGAATAAATCCATGTAAAATCAAACGGCGGTTTTTCCGCCGTTTTGCGTGTTTCAAGGAGAAAATACCTTTGCCTTGCGGCAAATGACATCAAAAAACCGAAAAGGAAAATTGTGCTGTTGCTAAATATCACAAATTGTGATAATATTTATAAGTTGTTTTGCGGCTTGCGGCTTTAAACTGTATTTGGGGTAGCTTATTAAAAATCCACCGTTATGCACGGAAAAGGAATTTTCTTATGTCACAAGGGAGCAAAAAGAAGAAGGGGATAGCACTTGCATTAGTCCTGCTGCTCGTGATGTCGGCTCTTGCTGTCGTTGTTTTCGGCAAAGGCTATATACGTAATAAGAACAGGGGCAGATTGCCGCATGTTATTTCGGCGTCATCGGCGGAGCAGATAGCGGAGCGGATTATATCGGAAACATCTCTTGTCGGCGTCGTAAAACTTCAAAATGAGCAAGTCGGCAATTACTACGGCGTGCCTGTCGCAATTATCGAGAATTCCGCGGTATACAAAAGCTCATCGGCGCTATCAGCGGATGAAATCGCGGTGTTCAGGGTGAGTAGCGAGGCCGAAAAAAAGATTGCGGCGTCGGCTGTTGACGGCAGACTTTCAGATTGTCGCAGCTCTTATTCCACACTCAGCTCCGACGAAAACAGAAAAATAGATAATTGTCTTGTCGAGGTAAGCGGTGACTATGTTATTATGGTTATTTGCGGCGATCCCGGTAAGGCGTCCGAAGCAATATCGGAATTTTATAAATAAAGGATGTAAATTCATAATGAAACTTGGTATCGTAGGTTTGCCGAACGTAGGCAAGAGTACGCTTTTTAATGCTATAACCAATGCAGGCGCCGAGGTTGCAAACTATGCGTTCTGCACGATTGAGCCGAACGTAGGCGTTGTGGCTGTGCCCGATTACAGGCTTGACGAGCTTGCCAAAATGTATTCGCCTAAAAAAATAACTCCCGCGGTAATCGAATTTGTCGATATAGCGGGTCTTGTAAAAGGTGCCTCCAAGGGTGAGGGTCTCGGTAATAAGTTTTTGTCGCATATCCGCGAGGTTGACGCTGTTATACATGTTGTACGATGCTTTGATAACGACGACATAATGCACGTCAGCGGCTCGGTTGACCCGAAAAGAGACATTGAAACCATAAATCTTGAGCTCATTCTCTCCGACCTTGAGATTCTTGACCGCCGCATAGACCGTACCGCAAAGGCGGCTAAGGGCGATAAGAGCCTTCTTACGGAACTCGAGTTTTTAAAACGTCTTAAAACGGAGCTCGAAAACGGCGTCAGTGCCCGTGCCGTGGAGGCGGACGACGATGAAAAGGCCATATTGGCGGATATAGGTTTGCTTTCCGCAAAGCCCGTAATTTATGCCTGCAATATGAGCGAAGATGATTTTGCCTCGAATATTGAAAATAACGAGAGATATAAAGCTGTCTGTGAAATAGCAAAGGCAGAGGGTGCCGAAGTGCTTCCGATATGTGCCGAGCTTGAAGCGGAAATTTCGTCTCTCTCAAAAGAGGAAAAGGAAATGTTCCTGTCGGACGCCGGCATTGAGAGCGGCGGACTCGATATGCTTATACAGCGTTCGTACAGCTTGCTCGGACTCATATCTTACCTCACCGCAGGCGAACCCGAGGTCAGAGCGTGGACAATAAAGAAAGGTACCAAGGCTCCCCAGGCGGCAGGTAAAATACACTCCGATTTTGAGCGCGGCTTTATTCGTGCCGAAGTTATCTCTTTTGACGAGCTTATGGCGTGCGGTTCGATGCAGGCTGCAAAGGAAAAGGGCAAAATACGCTCCGAGGGCAAGGACTATGTTATGCAGGACGGAGATATAGTTCTTTTCAGATTTAATGTCTGAGATATAAAAATGCTTCGTGCGGTCGAGATGCTTCGTCCGCACAAAGCAGTTGTGTTTTATTTAATATGCGCCTGTAGCTCATTTGGATAGAGCGTCAGACTCCGACTCTGAAGGCGGCTGGTTCGAATCCAGTCAGGCGCGCCAAAAAAGACATTGCTTTTTGCAGTGTCTTTTTTCTTTTATATGTGCAATTTTAAAAAGTGGATTCGAACGCACTGATGGGAGCGAACGCCAAGCAAAGAAAAAGATTTTGATATTGTTGTTTTATCAAAACTCAAAGTTAAATTCATATTTTTTTAATAAAAATATCTGCGGATGAATAATGATTGTGCGACTTAATAAATTTAAAATCAGGCAATTGAAGTGGAAAATATATACAACAGACTTGTCAGGGACAATATCCCCGATATATGTATTTCAAACAATCAAAAGTCTAAGTTTAGGGAACTTGACGACTTAAAATATGTATCTGCTTTAAATGAAGAATTAAAAGAAGAAACAAAAGAATATTTAGCGGATAACAGTATAGATGAACTTGCATATATTATTGGAGTTATTGAAGCACTTGCAATCACTAAAGGAAGCAATCTTGATGAAGTTTGAGAATAAAAGAATAAAAAGCCGAAAATGACGGCAAATTTTTGAAAAAATATTTTTTTAGAAAGCGTTTGGGATTGAACTAAATGCAGTATCTATATATGAAATAATGCAAATTATTGTACTATATAACTAAATAATTTTTTGTCGTACAGACATACAATAAAAACCTCTTGATGTTTATTCATCAAGAGGTTTTTTATGTGTAGTTAAAAATCTCGGCAGATAATTCCGAAGTGATTGTAAAGATTTGTCAAAAATTGTCTGTCAACGGCAGAAAGCGGTTCGCCAACGCGTTTGCACCAAACAAGCTCGTTGTTATACGGGTTTGAATTGTTGTCAACTATGGGGATAACATGAATTTGAGAGTTGTCAAAACATCCCGCAGTCCATTTGTTGATATACAAAACCATGTCGGTGTTGAGCAAAAAGTGCTTGCAGGCGTCTATTGAATTGAAAAAGAAAACTTTTTGTTGCTTTTTGCGTTTTAATCCGCTGTCAACATAGGTGTTTTGTTTGTACGCGTTTTTCATGTCAAGAGCAAAAGACGAGTACTTTTTTGCATCTTCAATCGTTACTTCTTTTTTGTCATATAGAGGAGAATCAGGACCTACGCAAATGAAAATTTGGTCCGTTGCAATGTGATGAATATCAATCAGGTTTGCCTGAGTTTTCCACAAAAAACTTTTTCCGTCAGAGTTTGTACGAATGAAAAGTCCCAAATCGGCGGCGTTTTGAATTACCATAGAAACAACATTGTCCCTGTCGGTCTCAGTCAAACTGCCGCTTATGTTTTTGCCTTCGTTTTGTTTATAGGTTTTAAAAAAAATATCATGGGTAAAGTCAAAACATTGAGATGCAACATAAAGACGAGCAGAGGGTTTTGCATTTCCACCGAAAAAGTTGTTGTTCAGCGATTCTGCTGCCGCCACTACTTCGCGCGCGTAATATACAAAGTCTTTTCCTTGCTCGGTTAACTCTACACCCGACGCTACACGCTGAAAAATCTTTATATTATATTCGTTTTCTAAACTTTGTATGTTTTTAGTCAGCGTCGGCTGACTGATAAACATCTGTTCTGCGGCTTTTGTGATAGAACCGCATTCAACAGTTTTCAGTAAATATTCGAGTTCTTTTAACTGCATCTTAAAACACCTTTTTTCTTTGTGAAAAATATATAAAAAATTGCGTATTAAATTGGAATTTTTGACAAATATTCATTTTATGAATATCCTCAGTATCAAGTATTGATATTTGATTAAATCAATTTTGCATTATATAATAAGAATGAAAACGAAAGAAAAATTAAAACAATTTTATCTATTATGCTCAATATTTACAATTTAGAATTTATTATGAACTTAATTTAATGTTAATAATAAAAAACCAATTAAATAAAAACAGAAATTGATTTTCGCTTTTATTTATTCTAACAGATAATTCACGAATTGTACATAGCATATAAAAAATGAGAGGAAATTGCAATGAGCAATGAAAATAAACCTATTGCAAATTCAATAAAAGAACAGACTTATTACAAAGGAAAAACCGCGGAAGTCAGAAAATGGGCGTTTGCGTCGGGCGAACTTGTTTACAACCTGCCTTGGATGCTCATAAGTTCGTTTTTGGCGTTTTTTATGACAGACATTGCACTGATTCCTGCTCAGACGGTAGCGATTTTGTTTTTGGTTTGTCGAATTTGGGACGCAGTAAACGACCCTATGATTGGTTCAATGGCGGACCGAACAAAAAGCAAGATGGGACGATACCGTCCGTGGATGCTCGGCGGAGCTGTTTGTTTGATGCCGATAGTGGTACTGCTTTTTACGGCGCACCCGTCTTGGAGTGTAGGAGCGCGCACGACATACGCTTGTGTGCTTTACGCTTTGGCAGTCATTGCGGCGACTGCGTGGAATATTCCTTTCTCGGCACTCAACGGAGTCATTTCTCCGTATCCGAATGAAAGAGCTTCGTTTTCAAGCCACCGCATTTTTGTTTCTTCAATAGCCTGTGCAGCAACAAATGCAATGTTTCTTCCGCTTGTAAATCGTTTTTCAGAACAGGGAGGCAAAACACAGGGCTATTCAATGGCGGCTCTCACAATTTGTCTTTTAACAGTGCCGTTCATATTTACAAGTATTTTGGGGACGAAAGAGGTTGTGAAAGCGCCACCGTCTCAAAAGATGGGCACAAAACAAGTTTTGGGCAATTTCTTTAAAAATCCGCCGTTGCTGATAGTTTGCACAGCATTTTTAGTTTATGGATTCTTAAACTACGGCAGAATGACGGCGGGTATGTACTACTTCACATATTTTTGGGGCGATACAGGACTGTTTTCAATATATGCTCCGATTAACGGCATCATTTGTGCAGTTTCGGCTTTCTTCAGCGGATACATTATTAAACTTTGCAGAGGCAAAAGAGGTGCGTTGCTGTTTTGCTACGGCACAAGTTTTGTCCTGAACAGTATTTTATTTTTCTTAAATCCGTCAAACTCATCTCCTTCGGTTGTCATTGCTTTGCTTTTCTGTGCAGGTGTCATGAATGGATTTTGTACATCAATTCTGTACGGAATGATAGGCGATACGGTAGAGTATGGTCAGTGGAAAACAGGTGCAAGAGCGGACGGACTGAGTTCTTCGGGTACAAGTTTTATGATGAAACTCGGCGGAGCTATTGCCCCGACAATGTTGCTTTCGCTGTTGGAAGTGAATGGCTATGCAGCAGGCGCTCAGACTCAGACAGACGGAGCGTTGAACGCTATCAATATCACAATGAATTTAATTCCTGCAGGTCTTGCTCTTTTGAGTTTTGTGATTTTCTTTTTCTATAAATTGGACGACAAACTTCACGCTAAAATCATAGATGATTTAAAAGAACGCGGAGAGTATATTGTCGATTAAATTAAATAAATTTTCGGTAATTATAGTCAATAAATTAAAAGACTTTTAATTATATAAATTTCAATAAATACAGGAGGTTTTTATTATGAAAGAATTAAGTCCTGAGCTTGTAAAAGAACTCAGACTCAAAGCAAATCAAATACGCAGAGATATTTGTATCACAACATCCAAACTGCCTTACGCACATTTAGGCGGAGGTATGTCAATGACAGATATGGTTACGGCGTTGTATTACGATGTGTTGAACTTTGACCCGAAAGACCCTCGTAACCCCGACCGAGACAGATTTGTTCTTTCAAAAGGACACTGCGCTCATGTGCTTTACAATGTTTTGGTAGATTTGGGGCTCTATACGAAAGAAGAATTGTGGTCGGAGTACAACCAAATTCACGGTCGTTTCGGTATGCACCCGAACTATCTGTATTTGCCGGGTATCGACGCTTCAACAGGTTCTCTCGGTCAGGGTATGGCTCTTGCAGTAGGTATGGCTCTTGCAGGCAGAATTGACAAAAAAGATTATAGAGTTTTCTGTATGACAGGCGACGGCGAATTGCAGGAAGGTTCAAACTGGGAAGCAATTATGGCGGCAGGTCATTATCAACTCGGCAATATCGTTATGATTACTGACAAGAACCAAATTGAAGCAACAGGCTGGACAAAAGATATTATGAATATTGACCCGTTGGACAAGAAGTTAGAAGCATTCGGTTGGGATGTCATCAGCATTGACGGACACAATATGGAAGAAATATTGAAGACATTGCACTCGTTACCGGCGTCAGACTCTCAAATTCGCCGTAAACCGATTGCTATCATTTCAAATACAAGAAAAGCGGAAACTATTCCGGACCTTGAAAACACACCTAACTGTCATCTTCGTCCCATGCCGCCTCAACTTCTCGAGAAGTGCCTTGCCCGTTTGGACGAAATTGAACAGGAAATTGAAAGGAGCTGAATAATATGAACAAGACAGTTAAAACATTTGAAGGCGAACTTGAACTCGGACATTTAGATATGTTGGTTGCAGCTTCTGCCCGTGATATGTGGGTAGAAGAATTGCAGGAATTGGCAGAAACAGATGAGCGTATAGTGTTCGTTACGGCGGACGGCGGATATGCAGGCAAAGAAAATGAGTTTCGTTTAAAACACCCCGACCGTATGCTGCCCGTAGGTATTGCAGAGATGGACCAGGTAGGTATTGCTTCGGGACTTGCTCTTTGCGGAAAAATTCCGTACATTAACGGTTTTGGACCTTTCCTTGCTTTGCGTACACTTGACCAGGTACATACAAATGTGTGCTATCCGAACTTGCCTGTTCGTATTGTAAATACTCACTCAGGTTTGACTTCGGCAAGCGGCCCTACCCACTATAATATTATGGACATCGCTATAATGCGTACTTTACCGAATATGACCTATGTTATTCCCGCAGACGCAAATCAGTGCGTGAAGTTGATCAGTAAAAGTGTTGACTACCCGGGTCCGATGTGTATAAGAATTGCACGTGGTGCAGAACCGCTTGTTTATACAGAAGACTATGACTATGAAATAGGCAAAGCGATAATTGCACACGAAGGCAATGATGTTACAGTTGTAGCGTGTGGTTGTACTGTTGCTTTTGCAGTATCTGCGGCAAACGCTCTTGAAAAAGAGGGTATAGGTGTTCGTGTTTTAGATATGCACACAGTTCGTCCTCTTGACAAGCAGGCAATTCGCGACGCAATCAAAGATACGGGAAAAATCATTACGGCAGAAGACGCTTTTGTAATCAATGGTCTCGGAAGTGCAGTTTCAGACCTTATGGCAGACGAGGGGTTACAGGCTAAATTTAAGCGTTTGGGTATTCCGAACGACGAGTTCCCTCCGCTTGGCGACAGCTATGAATTGTACGCTCATTTGGGCTATGACCCTGAGGGTATTAAAAAAGCAATTCGTGAAATTTTGGAATAATTGACCGAATATTTTACTTTTATCTGTTTTATAAATACTATTATTTTGATTATCAATTTTAATTATCATTGCAAAAGGGCAGTTGAAAAAACTGCCCGTGCAAAATCTAAATAGAAAGCAGGCGAATTTTTTGGACAAATCTCCTACTATGAAAAAGGAAAATCCTTTAGCTAAAAAAGCGTTCACTTTAGCGGTAGTTTTTATGATATTTCAGGTCATAATTTCTTTCTTCCGTTCACAAATTTCCTTTATGGTACCGCCCCTTATGCAGCCAATCACAAGCGATTTGGGCATAGACTTGGGTCTCGGCGGAACATTGCAGACATCTGCAACTCTTATGATGGGCGTAGGCAGTCTTTTAGTTAGTTTGTTTATTGACCGTATCGGTACAAGTAAGTCAATGACAATAGGTATGGTAGGTTACTTCATTGCAGGTATCCTGGGATACACAGCACAGTCTTTCACACCTATGCTCATTGCGCGTTTAATTACAGGCCTTTGCAACGGTTTTGTAATAGTTTGTATTACCACTCTTGTTTCGGAGCGTTTTACAAGCAACAATGCAAGAGGTATGTGTTCAAGTTTGGTACAGGCAACAAACTCATTGACGACTACGGCGGCGTTCAGTATCACTATTCCTATGTACACTTCTTTAGGTCAAAGTTGGAACAAGATGTTTATGATATGGGGCGCTTCCTGTTTAGCTATCGGCATTGTTTGGGCAATTGCCGATTACAAACCAAACAAATTCTTTATTGAATATAATTCTCAAAATGCACAAAATAATGTCGGTGCTCAAGCTGAAGAAAAATCCGGTAACAGTATTCTTAAAGCGTTGAAATTTCGTTCTGTTTGGAGCGCAATGATTTGCTTTGCAGGTGCAACATGGCTCTACATGATGTTCCAAACATATCTTCCTACAATTTTGCAGAAAGTTCACCAAATGGAACCTCAGGAATCAAGCCAAATTACAGGTCTCATCAGTTTGGCAGGTTTGATTTCGTGTGTTGTTTCAGGACTTTTCATCGGAAAAATCAAAAACTACAAAATTGTTTATATTGCACTTATGGTAATTTTACCTCTTGCTTGCTTCGGAGCAATCAATGTTAAATCTGAACTCTTGCTCAAAATAATGGTAATTTTGGTAGGCGTATCATTTTCGGTATTTGTTCCTGTTGTAAATATCAGCATTATGACAGCTGCAGGTATGACTTCAAAAGTTTTCGCAGCGGCAAACGGTTGCTGGACTCTTCTCGGCAATGCGCTTTCTCTTGCAATGCCGTTTGTATTCAATGCTTTGCAGAAAAATATGGGCATGCAAAACGCTACAAGTATGATGTGTCTTGCAGGTGTGTTGACAGTTGTCGGCGCATTGATTTACCCGAGCAACAAAAAAATTAAGGCACAGGCAGAGGCAAAAGCATAAATTTTAGAATCATAGTTTGTTTCAGTATAATGACATTGCTTTGCAATGTATTATAAATTGCTATGGCATAACACATATACCCCTTGTAATTATTTTATTTGTTATGCCATACAAAAGCAGAATTGAAAGTCAGCGACGGTTCTCTTTTTGTTCAGGACAGATTTGAGTACGGACTTGCAGATAAACAAAATGCTATTGAAAAGTCGCTTGAAGATGCCGAAACAGTTGCAAATAAAAATGATGTTTTCATCAATTTCGCAAGTACGAAAGGCTCGCTTCCCGTCGGACACTCGTACTTTTTTGCAAAGAAAATGAATGAAAGATTTTTGCAGTCGGAACTTGAAGACAAGTATTTCGGCCGGCTGATTTTTGACTATGCGACAAGCGCTGTTGCAAGCAAAGTGATTGAAACGAATTTTTGATGTTGATACATTTTGAATTGATATAACTATAAAAAATAAATTACAAAAAATAAAACAACAGACCTTTGTTTAAACAAAGGTCTGTTGTTTTTTAAAAGAAGGCTTACAATGAAAAAATCAAGCAAGAAAATATTTTTTTTGACGATTTTATTCTTCTTTTGAGTCTTCAATAATTTTTTGAGCAATGTGTTCAGGCACTTTTTCGTAGCGTGCAAATTCAATTTCAAAACTGCCTCTGCCTTGAGTAATCTGACGCATGGAAGTCGGGAACGACGCCATTTCTCCGATAGGAACTTCAGCCAAAATTTCCTGCATTCCGTTGCCTTGAGGAGTCATACCGAGAACTCTGCCTCGTCTTTTGTTGATGTCGCCGATAATATCGCCCATTGCTTCGTCATTGCAAAGTGCTTTAAGTGTGCCGACAGGCTCAAGTAAAACAGGATTTGCCTGAGGAATACCGTTTTTATAAGCAAGACTTGCCGCAATTTTAAAACTCATTTCCGATGAGTCAACAGGGTGATATGAGCCGTCGTAAAGAGTTGCTTTTATTCCAACCATAGGATAGCCTGCAACTACACCTTTTTGTATAGACTCTCTCAAGCCTTTTTCAACGGCAGGGAAGAAGTTTTTGGGAACGGAGCCGCCGACAACTCTTTCTGCAAACTCAAGTTCTTCGCTTTGGCAAGGTTCAAATTCAATAAATACATCGCCGAACTGACCGTGTCCGCCGCTCTGCTTTTTATGTCTGCCCTGTGCACATAATGATAATATCCGATTCTGCTGCAGATTTTAATGCTGTTTCCTTGTCATGTTTTGTGCTTTGATTATAAAGATGTATGCCTCTTATAAATTCAGTATCAATGTTATATTGTGAAATAGCTTCTGTAACCATAACAAAATGCGACGGATCTCCAAAATAATTTCCGAGGTAAGCCAACTTGTTATCAGCATTAAATCCTGTGATCAAGATTTTCTGTGCGTTTTCTTTAAGGGGAAGTATACCGTCATTTTCTAAAAGCACAATTCCTTTTTCTGCCATTCTAACTGCTTCGCTTTCGTGCTCGGGTGTTGCATTATCGCTAATGCTTATTTCGTTATAAGGGCAATCCTTATCAAACATTCCGAGAGCACTGCGAATTGCCATCAGCCTCGATACAGACTTTTTTAAGGCTTCTTTATTTGTATATCCCAACTTAACGGATACAGGCAATAATGAATATACTACTCCGCATTCAAGGTCGCAACCTGCATTTACTGCCATCGCGGCGCCTTTTGCTGGATTTAATGTTTTCTTGTGTTTATATATAACATCTAATATTGCAGAGCAATCCGAAACATAGTAACCGTCAAAGCCCCATTCTTTTCTTAATAGCTTATCAATAAGCTTGTTAGAGGCACAACAGCTTTCACCGTTCACCATGTTATATGCTCCCATAACACCGCTGACCTTTGCTTTTTTAATGGCGGCTTCAAACGCAGGAATATAAGTTTCATAAAAATCCTTTTTGGACACTTCGGCATTAAAAGTGTGCCTTAATCCCTCGGGACCGCTGTGCACGCAAAAGTGCTTTGCACATGCAGAGGCTTTCATATATTTTTCGTCATCACCCTGTATTCCCTCAATAAAGGCACAGCCGAGAATGGAGGTTAAATACGGGTCTTCGCCATAGGTTTCGTGACCTCTGCCCCAGCGTGGATCCCTAAAAATATTTATATTAGGAGACCAAAGCGTAAGTCCTTTGTATATACTGTAATCCTCGTTCTTTTGACTCTCATTGAATTTTGCCCTTACCTCTGTTGCAATAATATCTGCACATTTTTTTACAGCCTTTTCATCAAAGGTTGAAGCCATGCATATAGCTTGGGGAAATACGGTTGCAACACCGGCTCTTGCAACACCGTGTAAACCTTCGTTCCACCAGTTGTACTGTTTAATATTCAGTCGCTCTATTGCTTTTGATGAATTGCGCATCTGTGACGCTAATTCTGTCAGAGTCATCTGCCCTGCAATATGCTTTCCTTTTTCTTTATGATGTATGTAATTTCCTTCTGTCATAGAAATACCTCTTGACTTTCTTAACTTAATGAATTACAATCATTATAGCCGTGCACGAGCACGAGCATAACAATATTTACTATATAATATTTGAAATAAAATGTCAAGCGGAGGAATTTATGGCAATAACCTCAAAAGAAATTGCAGAGCTTGCAGGGGTCAGCAGAGGTACGGTTGACCGTGCTTTGAAGGGGAGAGAAGGCGTAAATCCCAAAACCAAGGAAAGAATACTAAAAATCGCAGAGGAGAACAACTATAAGCCGAATCTTATCGGAAAGGCATTGGTATATTCCAACCGCTCTGTGCCTGTTGCGGTTATTATGAACAGTATCGGCAATTCCTTTTTTGACGATGTAAAAAAGGGAATGCTTGCCGCCGAGCGTGAATATTCGGATTACGGTATAAAACTGAATATAAAGGAAATAAAAGGATATAACGCTTGTGATATTATTAAGGCTGTTTCCGATTTGCCCGAGGACACAAAAAATGTAATTCTGACCCCTGTTGAGGACAAAGGGCTTTGCAGAAAAATTGATGAAATGACCGACAGCGGTATAAATGTAATTACGCTTTCAAGCGATATATCCGATTCAAAGCGTCTTACATATGTGGGCTGTGATTATCTGAAAAGCGGTGAAACGGCAGGTCGTCTTGTCGGTCTGCTCTCGGGCGGAAAAGCAAATCTTTGTATTGTTACGGGTAGCCTGGCGCACAAAGGACACAAGCAGAGAGTTGAGGGCGTTTCCAACGTTATTAAAGAATACGAAAACATACAAATTGCCGATGTGATAGAGAATAATGACGATAACGAAAAAGCCTACACGGCAATGAAAACCGTGCTGCAAAAAAACAGAAACATTGATTTTGTATGCATAACCGCAGGCGGTGTTACAGGAACGCTGAAAGCGATTAAAGAAAGCGGACGGAATATAAAGGTCTGCTCATTTGACGATACCGAAACAACAAGAAAAGCTATGATAAATGGTGATATACTGGCAACTGTTTATCAGCAGCCCTTTGAGCAGGGATATAACGCCGTAAAAAGCGTGTTTGAAACGGTTGTTGCAAAAACAGCCGTGCCCGAGTATCAGTATTCACAGCTGTATATAAAGGTTGATAAATCACTTTAATAAAATGCAACGCCATTGCATTTTATTTTTACACATTATCGTGCACGAGAACGGAGAACATTATGGACGAAAATTTACGAACATTTTTACAGCATCACAGTAATATAAAATATTCGCTTTTTTTGAAAAAATTAAAGCAGAGCATTTACACACCTATTGCACAGTTAAATGCGTTTGTGCATAAATCAACCGAAACATCGGTGTACAAGGGGTACAAACAAGATAAAATAGAAATGAGGGGCGATAG
>OOBN01000783.1_pt1 | contig 26972 bp, 24 predicted proteins | sample 1671091 | NCBI WGS metagenome assembly OOBN01 (sample SAMN06348121, study PRJEB24527) | human gut metagenome | biome: human gut; feature: ankylosing spondylitis patient; material: feces | host: Homo sapiens | place: China | collected 2015-10 | reverse complement strand
ATTGACAGGGGGCGGCGGGCCGCCCCCTCGAGCTCCCCGCCCCAACGTGAGCGGATTCATTTCAACAGAGGTTTTTCCAGCTTGTCAAAAAAGCCCTCCTGCAAGGAGTTCCGTCGTCCGCAGACGACGAAATAAGATCTAATCTCGTCATTTTCGAGGACATGTGCCTCGGAAATGACACCTCTCACGAAATTTTGACCGACAATTTCGCAAGAAATCGAGGTTGAAATTTCGTGCAGCCCCATTCGAAAAAGTGGCTTTGCCACTTTTTCGACAGTCTGAGCGCGGAGAGGCGTATCGCCTCTCCGCGCTCTGTCGTTTACTGGGCGCCTCCAAAGGGGGTGTCCTGTTTGTCCATGATTTTCATGCGGTGAAGGCGGTCGTAGATCTCCTCCTGCTCCTCATCGTCGGAGAAGGTGACGGTGATCACGTACAGGGTGTCCCCCGCCGCCACCTCGCCCAGCAGCTGCCGCAGGGGCATGTCCGGCTCGGCCTTGTTGGGGATGTCCTTCCAGCCCCAGCGGGCCTTGCCCCCCTCCGGCTCCAGGGTCTCCACATCTTTCAGCTCGGACATGTCGGCGTTCCAGTCCGCCGCGCCGTCCTTGTTCCGATAGCCGCTCACCCGCCAGATGGGGCCGCCGCCGTCCTCGTCGATCCAGATGCAGCCGGCATTGCCCAGGCCATCGTCGCTCCACTCATAGCGGTACACGCCGGGCAGCGGGAGCCACAGCCTCTCATAGCTCTGGAGCAGCTCCCCCTTGTGGTAGCCGGGCGTGAACTCCTCCTCCAGCTCCGGGGCGTCCTCCGGGATCTTGAAATTCCGGCCGTCCATGATGCACAGCTCCCGGTAGGCGGACATGGGCAGGGGCAGAGCGGGGTCCAGCTGGTAGGCCCGCTCCAGGAAGCTCAGCACAAAGCCGTTGATCTGTTCATCGGAGTAGTGCCGGTCCGAGGGCGCAAAGCAGCAGTCCTGCCACATGCGCTTCATGGCCCCGTTGCGGTAGTAAAAGGCGTCCTTAGATGCGTTGGGCCACAGGAAAATCCGCCGGGCCAGCTCCTCTTTCCGGCCCTGGTCCAGCTGCTCCTGGAGCCACCCCTTGGAGAAACGGCCCATGGGGGTGTAGACCGTATCCGGCACCTCCTGGGGCAGATAGTCCTCCTCCCCCCAGAACAGCGGAACGCTCTCCGAGGACTGCTCCAGCTTCCCCAGCGCTCCCCGCAGCTCCTGCTCCAGCCAGGGGCCGTAGGTCTCCTGAGACAAACGCTGGAAATCCCGGTGTTCCCAGAAGCCGGTGCTGTCCACCACCTGAACCTCCTTCAGGTCCTTTTTGCTCAGGGCGTCGATCAGCTCCGTCACCGCCTTGTGCAGGCCGGGGCCGCCGGGGACGGTGATGCAGCCTCCGGTGATCTTCCAGCCGCCGAACAGCCCGCTCTCCCGGGTCCAGCCCATGTCCAGATAGCCCAGAGGACACAGGACCACCCGCATTCCGTCCTTCCACGCCCCCAGCTGATACTCCTGGGCCTTGGCCAGCCGCTGGACGCTGCGGATGAACGCATCCCGGTTGCGGGTCTTTCCCTGAAACGTAATTTCCAATTTCATGCTTTAACTCCTCTCTGACAGCGCTCACATGCACTGGAGGACCAGCCACGCCCGGTCAAACCGCCGGGCCAGGAGATCCTCTCTCCGGATGTAAAAATAGATGCGGCCGCAGTCGCCGAACATGAGTTCAAAATCCCCGGACGCCACTGTATCCAGCTGGAACAGCAGCCGCCAGTCCTGGACGCTGGGCACGCGTAATGCGTCCCGCTCCTCCTGAGGGACGCTCTCCCAGCTGCCCCCCAGATAGTGGCCCCGGGACACCAGCTCACACTCCAGGGTCATGTTGTTCTGAATGATGTCCGGCCAGCCCAGCAGCTGGGAGCGGTTGTCCGGATAGGCGTACCCCAGCTCCCGCCGGGCCTGGTCAAAGAAGCGGTAGTCGTTGGCGCTGAACGGGTAGTCCAGGGCCAGACAGGCGTCCTGGAAGTCCGGCGCGTCCGTACCGCCCGACAGCTCCGCCGCCAGCTCCGGCAGGCGGAAGTCCTCCTCCAGGTCCTGGGGAAATTCCGCCGGGGCCAAGGGCTCCCCGTCAAACCAGAACACCCGGGCACAGCCCGCGTCCTTGGGGTCATAGCCCCAACGCTGGGACCCCAGCTCATAGAAAAAGGAGAGCAGGCCGGTCCTGGGCAGCAGCCCCTCCGGGTCCAGCCCGGCCAGCCGGGCACAGTCGAACTGGGCCAGGAAGGCCAGGGGCCGGGGCTTCACCGTATCGTCGTCAAGGGTCTTCGTCTCAAACACCGGCCACACAAAGCCGGCGGGTACATCCGGCCGGCCGCCGAATTTGCTGCTCCCCGCCGGCAGGTCCTCCCCGGCCGGGGCGAACCGGGTCTCAATCCGGCTCCGGCACAGGGGGGGTAACACTTGTTTCCAATCCATGTTGCGTCCTTTCCGGGCTTCGGGCGCGGCAGAACAAAGCCGCCCCCGGCCCCCTTTGGTAAACTGCTTTTTCTATCCTACCACAAACCGGTTCTTTTGGTCAAACAGTCTAAAAATTCATGCCCAGCTTCCCGTCCTGCTGTCAAATCTCTTTTTCCGCATTCTGGCACGGTTTTCTCTCGCCGCCCTCCCGGTTTTCCCGGCAGAATTTGCATGATTTCCTTCATGGGATATTTTTTCAAGTTTCCATTCATGCCAATAATTCAGCAAAATGCCCAATAGCTTTCCATTCTCGAATCCATTATTATGGTATTATGTGGGGCATACCGCCCATTTTGGGCGTTGACCAGGAAAGACGAGGTGTAGAAAACTATGTCCAACGGAATCTCAATGGAGCGCGTGGAGGAGATCATCGACTCCTACGGCTGCCAGCGCCACCATCTCATCGCCATTATGCAGGATATTCAGGCGGAATACAAGTACCTCAGCCCGGAGGTCTTGGAGCGCATCGCCCAGAAGCTGGATATCGGCGTGGCAAAGGTGTACAGCGTGGCCACCTTCTATGAGAACTTCTCCCTGGAGGCCAAGGGGAAGTACATCATCAAGGTCTGTGACGGCACCGCCTGCCATGTGCGCAAGTCCCAACCCATCTACAACGCCATCCGGGAGTACCTGGAGCTGGAGGACAAGCAGAAGACCTCCGCCGACTCCCTGTTCACCCTGGAGACAGTGGCCTGCCTGGGGGCCTGCGGCCTGGCCCCGGTGGTGACGGTGAACGACCAGGTCCACTCCAAGATGACCCCGGAGCTGGCCATTGAGCTTCTGGAGGAGCTGCGGAAGGAGGAGGCTGCCCAATGACAAGCGGTACCATTACCCGGGAACAGTTTGAAGTCCGCCAGATCAAGGACAAGCGGGCCCTGTCCGCCCAGAAAAAGCAGGTGCTCATCTGCGCGGGCACCGGCTGCATCGCCGGCGGCTCTCTGGACATCTACGATTATTTAAAGGAGGCCTGTTCCAAGCGGGGCATCCAGGTCCAGGTGGGCCTGCTCCACGAGGACGGCGAGGTGGAGGCCCCCGCCAAGGGCAGGGAGCTCCACCTGAAAAAGAGCGGCTGCCACGGCTTCTGTGAGATGGGGCCCCTGCTCCAGATCGAGCCCGACGGCATCCTCTACACCCACGTGCAGGTGTCCGACTGCGACGAGATCATCGACAAGACCCTCTTGAAGGGGGAGCTGGTGGAGCGGCTGCTGTACCAGCTGGACGGGGTGACCTACGCCAAGCACGAGGAGATCCCCTTCTATAAAAAGCAGCACCGGGTGGTGCTGGAGAACTGCGGCACCACCGACGCGGAGGACATCGACGAGTACATCGCCCGGGACGGCTACTCCGCCTTTGAGAAGGCCCTGTTTGAGATGACCGATGAGGAGATCTGCAAGGAGATCTCCGACTCCGGCCTGCGGGGCCGGGGCGGCGGCGGCTTCCCCGCCGGGCGCAAGTGGGACAGCGTGCGGAAACAGCCCCCCGGCAAAAAATATGTGGTGTGCAACGGCGACGAGGGCGACCCCGGCGCGTTCATGGACCGGTCCATCATGGAGGGCAACCCCCACTCCATCATCGAGGGCATGCTCATCGCCGGCGTGGCCGCCGGCAGCGATGAGGGCTACATCTACGTCCGTGCCGAGTACCCCCTGGCCGTCTCCCGGCTGAAAACCGCCATCGCCAAGGCGGAGGAGATGGGTTTCCTGGGGGACCACATCATGGGCACCGATTTCTCCTTCCACCTGCATGTGAACCGGGGCGCCGGCGCCTTTGTGTGCGGCGAGGGCTCCGCCCTCACCGCCTCCATCGAGGGCAACCGGGGCATGCCCCGCGTGAAGCCTCCCCGGACGGTGGAGAAGGGACTGTGGGCCCGGCCCACGGTCCTGAACAACGTGGAGACCTTCTCCAACGTGCCCCTGATCATCCGGAAGGGCTCCGCCTGGTACCGGTCCATCGGCACCGAGGGCAGCCCCGGAACGAAAGCCTTCGCCCTCACCGGCAACGTGGTGAACACCGGCCTCATCGAGGTCCCCATGGGCACCACCCTGCGGGAGGTCATCTTCGACATCGGCGGGGGCATCAAGGACGGAAAGAAGTTCAAGGCGGTGCAGATCGGCGGCCCCTCCGGCGGCTGCCTCACCGAGGAGCACCTGGACATGCCCATGGACTTCGACTCCCTGAAAAAGGTGGGGGCCATGATCGGCTCCGGCGGACTGGTGGTCATGGACGAGGACACCTGCATGGTGGAGGTGGCCCGGTTCTTCATGAACTTCACCCAGAACGAGTCCTGCGGCAAGTGCGTCCCCTGCCGGGAGGGCACCCGCCGCATGCTGGAGATCCTCACCCGCATCGTCAACAACGAGGGGTCCCTGGAGGACCTGGACCTGCTGGAGGACCTGTCCTCCACCATCACCGAGACCGCCCTGTGCGGCCTGGGCCAGAGCGCCTGCAAGCCGGTGCAGAGCACCTTGAAGTATTTCCGGGACGAGTACCTGGCCCACGTGGTGGATAAGCACTGTCCCCACTGCAACGGCCGGAAAAAGGTGCTCCAGATCGACCCGGAGCTGTGCAAGGGCTGCGGCAAGTGTATGCGCCAGTGCCCCATGGAGGCCATCTCCGGCCAGATCCGGATGCCCCATGTCATTGACACGGAGAAATGTATCAAGTGCGGCGCGTGCTGGGGCTGCTGTCCCTTCGGCGCCATTCGGGAGGAGTGAGCGGTATGGCAAACAAAGGAATCATGTACATCGACGGCCAGCGGGTCCCCTTCGACGGGGAGCCCAACGTCCTCTCCGTCATCCGCAAGGCCGGCATCGAGATGCCCACCTTCTGCTACTACTCCGACCTGTCCGTCTACGGGGCCTGCCGCATGTGCGTGGTGGAGGACGAGCGGGGCAAGATCGAGACCTCCTGCTCCATGAAGCCCCGGGACGGCCTGTCCATCCGCACCAACACCGCCCGGCTGTTAAAACACCGGCGGATGATCCTGGAGCTGCTGCTGGCCTCCCACAACTGCTCCTGCACCACCTGTGAGAAGAGCGGCGACTGCCGCCTCCAGGAGCTGGCCATGCGCTTCGGCGTGCGGAAGGTGCGCTTCGGGGACAGCCGGGAGGAGTCCAAGCTGGACGACAGCAGCCCCGCCGTGGTCCGGGACCCCAGCAAGTGCATCCTGTGCGGCGACTGCGTGCGCATGTGCGGCGAGACCATCGGCATGGACATCATCGACTTCGCCCAGCGGGGCTATAACATGCGGGTGTCCCCCGCCTTCGGCCGCACCCTGTCTCAGACCCACTGCATCAGCTGCGGCCAGTGCGCCGCCGTGTGCCCCACCGGCGCCATCACCATCTACAACCAGATCGGCAAGGCCTGGCGGGCCATCCACGACCCCAAGGTGCGCACCGTGGTCCAGATCGCCCCCGCCGTCCGGGTGGCGGTGGGCGAGGCCTTCGGCCTGCCCGCTGGCACCAACGTGCTGGACCAGCTGGTCACCGCCCTGAAGTACATGGGGATCGACGAGATCTACGACACCACCTTCGGCGCCGACTTCACCACCATCGAGGAGTCGGAGGAATTCCTGGCCCGGCTGGAGGCGGGGGGCCCCTTCCCCATGTTCACCTCCTGCTGCCCCGCCTGGGTCAAGTATCTGGAGATGGAGAACCCCAAATATTTAAAGCACATCTCCACCTGCAAGTCCCCCATGGAGATGTTCGCCTCCATCGTGCGCAGGCACTACCAGGAGAAGGACGCCCAGGATGGAAAGACCACCTTCCACATCGCCATCATGCCCTGCACCGCCAAGAAGATGGAGGCCGCCCGGCCCCAGTTCCAGCACGACGGCAAGCCCGACGTGGACCTGGTCCTCACCACCCAGGAGATCATCAACATGATCAAGGAGTCGGGCATCCAGCTGCCCCAGCTGGACCTGGAGGCCCCCGACCTGCCCTTCGGCCTGGGCTCCGGCGCGGGCACCATCTACGGCACCACCGGCGGCGTGGCCGAGGCGGTGGTCCGCCACTGCATGCCCGACAAATCCCGGAACACCCTCCGGGCCCTGGAATACTCCCCTCTGCGGGGCAACGAGTCCATCCGGGAGGCCACCATCCCCGTGGGCGACCGGGAGATCAAGCTGGCGGTGGTCCACGGACTCATCAACGCCCAGAAGCTCCTGAAGGAGATCGACGAGGGCGCCGCCTACTACGACCTGATCGAGGTCATGACCTGCCCCAACGGCTGCGTGGGCGGCGCGGGGCAGCCCTACGGCCTCAAGGCAAAAAAGCAGGCCCGCTCCGCCGGTCTGTACGCCACCGACCGGTCCGCCCCCTTCAAGCGGGCGGAGTACAACCCCGGCGTCACCTCCATTCTGCAGAAGCTCACCCATGAGCAGCGCCACGAGCTGCTCCACGTGAGCTATCAGAAATAACCCCTCTCCCTCCTGCGTTCCAGGCGCCGCGGCTGCGGCGCCTGGACTTTTTATGCTTTTTTAAAGTTTTCCTTGCAATACCTCCCAAAACCCGGTATGATATAAAAAGTCGCCTTTTGGCGCATATTAGAAAAAAACGCGCCGCATCACCGCGGCGCGGGGAGGTTTTACAAATGCGGACACGACAGATTTTTGTCTCCGGCTTTGCCTTGTTCGCCATGTTCTTCGGGGCCGGGAATCTGATTTTCCCGCCTTTTCTGGGAAAATCCGGCGGAGAGGACTGGGTCATCGGCTTTCTCTGCTTCTTCTTGGTAGAGGTTCTCTCCTGCGTGGGCATCTATGCCGCCATCCACGGCGGTGGCAGCGTCCAGGCCATGAACAAATCCGTCGGCGCCAAGCCGGGGGTCATTCTGAACACCGCCGCCATTCTCTGCACCGGCGTGTTCATCGCCCCGCCCCGCACGGCGGCCACCACCTATGAGATGGCCGTCCGCCCCCTGTTTGATGGGCTGGGGCTGCTCCCCTTCTCCATTTTATTCTTTGCGGTGGTGGTTCTCCTGACCATCCGCCCCAGCCGCCTGGTGGACATCATCGGCAAGTGCCTCACCCCGGCGCTCATCACCGGAATTCTGATTCTGATTGTGGTGGGCATTGCCAATCCCATCGGCCCCATCGGCCCGGCCGCCTCTCCCAACATCGCCCAGGAGGGACTGCTGGCTGGCTATCAGGCCATGGATATTCTGTCGGTGGCCGGCTTCGCCATCATCATTCAGGACTCCATGGTCCAGTCCGGCCTGAAAACCTGGAAGGAGCAGCGCCCCCAGGTGGCCGGCTCCACCGGCGTGGCCGCCCTGCTTCTGGCCGTGGTATACGGGGGGCTCACCTTCCTGGGCGCCACCACCAGCACCGCCTTTGGCAGCGGGCTGGACCGGGCCGCCCTCATTGTGGCCATCACCCAGGAGCTGCTGGGCCAGGCCGGAGTGGTGATTCTGGCCATCGTGGTCACCCTGGCCTGCCTCACCACCGCCATCGGCCTCTTCGGCGCCACCGCCTCCTACTTTGAGGAGATGACCAAAGGCCGCCTGTCCTACCGCACCGGCATCTTCCTGCTGGCCGTCATCGGCTGCGCCATCTGCAACCTGGGCCTGTCCACCATCATCAGCGCGGCCAGCCCGGTGCTGTCGGTGATCTGTCCTCCCTTCATGACCACGGTGGTGCTGCTGGCCTTCCAGAACTGGATCTCCCGCGCCGGCCTCTACAAGGGGGCGGCCCTGGGGGCCACTCTGACCGCTCTGGTGCTCACCTTCCACGACTACCTGGACCTGTTCCCCCTCGTGGAGCTCCTCCCCTTCTATGACTACGGCTTCGGCTGGCTCATCCCCGCCGCGGTGGGCGGCATCATCGGGATGCTCCTGTCCAAACCGGCCCAGCCGTCTGAGCCATAATTCACCCACCCAAACTGAGCGCCCTGGGGAGAAACCCCAGGGCGCTTTTTCGGTTCAGCCAAACACCTTCCGGTCCAGCCAGCGCTCCCGCAGCAGGCGGATCAAAAACAGCACACCCCGGAAGCACAGCTCACCGCACATAGCCAGCCACACCCCGGCCAGGCCAATGCGCGGGGCCAGCAGGGCGGCGGCGGTGATCCGCACCCCCCACATGCTCACCAGATTCAGGATGCTGGGCACCAGGGTGTCCCCCGCCCCCCGCATGGCCCCGGCCGAGGCGATGGATACGGCATACAGGGGCTCTGCAAAGGCCTCGATGCGCAGCACCTGCACCCCCAGCGTCCGGACGGCCGGGTCAGGGGTGAGCAGGGAAAACACCGCCGGGGCAAACCAGAACATGAGGGCCCCCATGAGGGTCATCAGCGCCACCGCCAGCAGCACGCACATCCGGGCAAACCGCCGGGCCAGGTCCCGCCGCTTCGCCCCCAGACTCTGTCCCACCAGCGTGGTGGCCGCCGCCGCAACCCCATAGCCGGGCAGATAGCACAGGCTCTCCGCCGTCACCGCCAGAGAGTTGGCGGCGATGGACACCGTCCCCAGAGGGGCCACGATCCGGGTGGAGGCGATCTGCGCCCCGCACATGACCGTATACTCAAAGGCCATGGGTATGGAGATGCCGGCGGCGGTGCGCAGGCACCGGACGGTGGGCAGCCAGCGCCCCCGCTCCCGGGTCAGGCGCAGCTTTGGGGCGCGCAGGCAGACGGTAAGCAGCATCAAAAGGGCGGTGACCCACTCCGCCATGGCGGTCCCCAGGGCGGCCCCCGTCACCCCCAGCCCCGCCCCCGGCAGGGACAGCCCGGTCCCGGGGATGGAGACACCCGGGAAGATCAGCAGGCTGTTGAACACCACGTCCTCCCCGCACATGAGGGCGTTGAGCAGGCTGGGGGTGCGCATGTCCCCGCTGCACTGGAGCATGCTTCCGCACAGCTGGCGCATCTGCACCGCGGGAAGGGCGCAGGAGTAGATGAAAAAGTAGCTGGAGGCGTCCCCCAGGATCTCTGCCTCGCCCCCCAGCCAGGCGGGCAGCGCCCCGCTGATGGAGGTTCCAGCCGTGCACAGCAGAGCTCCCACCACCAGCCCGGCCAGCAGGGCCTGCCGGAGCACGTTCCTGGCCTCCTCCTCCCGTCCCGCCCCGATCAGGTGGGCCACCTGGACGGAAAAGCCGGTGGCCAGGGAGATGCACATGCCCCCCAGCAGCCAGGTGGAGGTGGACACCAGGCCGATGGAGGCCGAGGCCCTGGCCCCCAGACTGCCCACCATGGCCGCGTCGATGTACTGCATGGCCATGGAGCTGATCTGCGCCAGAATGGCGGGCACGCTCAGGGTCAGCACCTGCACAAACTGCCCCCTCCAGGTCTCCGGCGGCAGGCCGGGCCCGTTCTGAGACAGGGCATGCTCCTCCATATTTCGCTCCTCCCTCCCGCTGAGGCGGGCCGCTCCCCTCCGGGCGGCGGACCGCCGGTCCTCTCGCCTCCATTGTAGAGGATGGCGCGAAAAATGTCCAGCGCATCCCCCGTTTCCCCGGCGGTTTTTGTAAGGTTTGCTTGCATTTCTCCCGCCCTGCGATTATAATGGAGGTGCTTCACCCACAAGGATGCCTGTGCGGGCGCGGCGTGAGCGCGCCAGATTTTGAGGAAAGCAGGGGAAAACATGAAGATCACCGATGCCGAAAAGAAGGCCCTGAAGGGCCGCGGCTACATTATGACCCGGGACGGGGAGCATTTTGTAGGCCGTATCATCACCGAGGACGGGGTCCTCACCAGTGAGGAGCTCATGGTGGCCGCCGAGGCCGCCAAAAAGTTCGGCAGCGGAGCCGTTGCCATGACCTCCCGCATGACCGTGGAAGTCCAGGGACTTACCTATGAGACCATTGAACCCTTCGACCAGTTCCTCAGGGAGCGCGGCCTGTACACCGGCGGCACCGGGGCCCGGGTCCGGCCCATCGTGGCCTGCAAGGGCACCGTATGCGTCCACGGCCTCATCGACACCCAGGCCCTGGCCCGGGAGCTCCATGAGAAATTCTACAAGGGCTGGTACGACGTAAAGCTGCCCCACAAGTTTAAAATTGGGATCGGCGGCTGCCCCAACAACTGTGTCAAGCCCTCCCTCAACGACTTCGGCATCATGGGGCAGCGGATGCCTGAGTATGACTCCAAGGACTGCCACGGCTGCGGAAGATGTCTGGCCTCGGAGCGCTGTCCGGTCCACGCCGCCCACATGGAGAACGGCGTCATGGAGATCGACCGGACTCTCTGCACCAGCTGCGGCAAGTGCATTGACAACTGCGTGTTCCACACCGTCTCGGAGAAGAAGGCCGGCTACGCGGTCTTTGTGGGCGGCCTGTGGGGCAAGCGCCAGCGGATGGGCAACCGCCTGCCGGAGATCTACACCAAGGAGGAAGTGTTCCAGCTGGTGGAGAAGGCCATCCTCCTGTACCGGGAGCAGGGCTGGACCGGCGAGCGGTTCGGCGCGTTCATCGACCGCATCGGCCCGGACAATTTCATTGCCCAGCTCACCAGCGACGAGGTTCTGGCCCGCAAACAGTCCATTCTGGACGCCCCTCTGCTCCAGCGGGGCGAGAGCCGCTGACCCTCCCGCCGGCGGCGCGCCGGCTGTCATCACACGCTCTGTCCTGCCGACAGAAGGGACCTTCTGCCGGCAGGGCTTTTTCTTTGGCTCCGCCTTCCGCTTATCCATCGAACACTCTGTGAGGAACCATCTATGAAACGAATTCCGATTCTTCTCCTTGCGGCCTCCGTTCTGGCCGCCTCTCTTACCGCCTGCGGCTCGCCCGCGGCCTCCTCCAGCTCCGCCCCTCCCTCTTCGGCTCCAAGCTCTGCCTTCCAGGGATACACCTTCACCGACGACCTGGGCCGGACCGTCACGGTGGAGCAGCCGGAGCGGGTGGCCGCCCTCATCGGCAGCTTTGCCGACGTGTGGTGTCTGGCCGGGGGGCAGAGCACCCTGGTGGCCGCCGCTCACGACGCCTGGACCTCCTTCGATCTGGGCCTCAGCGATACGGCGGCCGACCTGGGCGCGGTGAAGGAGCCCAACCTGGAGGTCCTGCTGGCCGCCCAGCCCGACTTCATTCTGGCCAGCTGCAACACCACGGCGGACCTGGAGCTGGAGAGCACCTTTGAGAGCGCCGGCATCCCGACGGCCTACTTCGACATCCAGAGCTTTGACGACTATCTGAACATGCTGAAGATCTGCACCGACCTCACCGGATGCCCGGAGAACTATGAGACCTACGGCCTTCAGGTCCAGGAACAGGTGGAGGCGGCCAAGGCGCGGCAGGACGGCTCCGCCCCCACGGTGCTCACCATCCGGGCCACCGGCTCCAGCTGCAAGGTGAAGGGGAGCCAGGATTTCCTTCTGGGGGAGATGCTCTCCGATCTGGGCTGCGTCAATGTGGCGGACAGCGAGACCTCCCTGCTGGAGGAGCTGAGCCTGGAGGCCATCCTGGCCGCCGACCCGGACTATATCTTTGTGGTCCTCCAGGGCTCGGACGCCACCGACGCCCAGGAGACCCTGGAGAAGACCCTCCTATCCAACCCCGCCTGGGGCAGTCTGCGGGCGGTGCAGGAGGGCCGGTTCCACACCCTGGAGCACTCTCTATACAATCTGAAGCCGAATGCGCGCTGGGGGGAAGCCTATGAAAAGCTTGCGGACATCCTCTACCCCTGAGTTCCGCCCGGCGGGGCGGGTGCTGGCGGGGCTGCTCCTGCTCACCCTGCTCTCCGCCGTACTCAGCCTCTGCCTGGGCTCCACCACCCTCTCACCCGCCCTGGTGCCCCAGGCCCTGCTGGGCCAGCTGGAGGGCTCGGTGGAGGGACAGATCATCCAGTATGTCCGCCTGCCCCGCACCTGCGGCTGCCTGCTGGCCGGAATGGCTCTGGCGGTCTCCGGGGCGGTGATCCAGAGTGTCCTCAACAACCCCCTGGCCGCCCCCAACATCATCGGGGTCAACTCGGGGGCGGGTCTGATGGTGGTGCTGTGCTCCGCTCTCTTTCCCCAGTCGGTGGCCCTCACCCCCCTGGCCGCCTTTCTGGGGGCCTTCCTGGGGGTGCTGCTGGTGCTGCTCATCGCCGAGCGCACCGGGGCCAGCCGCATCACCCTGGTGCTGGCGGGGGTGGCGGTGTCCAACATCTTCAGCGCGGGCATCGACGCCCTGGTCACCTTCTTCCCCGACGCGGTGCTCAGCTACACCGATTTCCGCATCGGCGGGCTGAACAACCTGTCTATGGACCGGATCATCCCCGCCTTCTGGGTGGTTCTCGCCGCCCTGGTCCTCCTGTTCTCCCTGTCCAGTGAGATGGACATTCTCGCCCTGGGCCGGGAGACCGCCCAGAGCTTGGGGCTGCCGGTGAAGCCCCTGCGGCTGGCGCTGCTGGCCCTGGCCGCCGCCCTGGCGGGGGCCGCCGTCAGCTTCGCCGGGCTGCTGGGCTTTGTGGGCCTCATCGTCCCCCACATCATGCGCCGCCTGGTGGGGGAGGACAGCCTTCCCCTGCTGGCCTCCTGCGCCCTGGGAGGCGCGTCCCTGCTCACCCTGTGCGATCTTCTGTCCCGGGTACTGTTCGCCCCCTATGAGATCCCGGTGGGCATCGTCCTCTCCCTGGCGGGCGGGCCCTTCTTCATCTGGCTGCTCCTGCGGCAGAGAGGGGGGCGCATCTCGTGATCCAGCTTCAGAATATCTCCGCCGGATACGGCGGCCCCCTGGTGGTGCAGGACGTGAGCCTGGACCTGAAAGCCGGGGAGGTGCTGGTCCTCCTGGGCCCCAACGGGTGCGGCAAGAGCACCCTGCTGAAGGTCATCGCCGGCCTCCAGCCCCCCGCGGGCGGGCAGGTGCTGGTGGACGGCCAGCCCGCCGGCCGCCTCACCCGGCGGCAGATGGCCCAGACCGTCACCTACCTGCCCCAGTCCCGGAGCGTCCCCAATATCACCGCCTACCGCATGGTGCTCCACGGCCGGTTCCCCTATCTGTCCTACCCCCGGCGCTACCGCCCGGAGGACCACGCCGCCGCCCGAAAGGCCCTGGAGCAGGCGGACGCCTGGGAGCTGGCCCGGCTGCCCGTCCAGACCCTCAGCGGCGGCCAGCGGCAGAAGGTCTATCTGGCCATGGCCCTGGCCCAGGACACCCAGACCATCCTCATGGACGAGCCCACCACCTATCTGGACATCCAGCACCAGCTGGACCTGATGGCCTTCTCCCAAAACTTGGCCCAAGAGGGCAAGGCGGTGGTGCTGGTCCTCCACGACCTGTGCCTGGCCCTGCGGTTCGCCCACCGGGGGGCGGTGCTCTCTGAGGGCCGCCTTCTCCAGACAGGCACGCCGGAGGAACTGTTTGCCTCTGGAATTTTGGCCGAGACCTTCCGCACCCCCCTCAACCGGATCTGGACGGAGGGGGGCTGGCGGTACTACTACGATTGAGAGGAGCCCGGGATATGGTCTGCTTTCCCCTGTTTGTTGACCTGAACGATAAAACGGCCCTGGTGGTGGGCGGCGGCCCGGTGGCGGCCCGGAAGGCCCGGGTCCTGCTGGACTACGGCCCCCGGGTGCTGGTGTGCGCCCCCCGCTTTGTCCCCGAGCTGGAGCAGCTGTCCGGGGCGGAGCTGCTGCGGCAGCCCTTCGTCCCGGAGCTGCTGGAGGGGGTCTCCTTGGCGGTGGCTGCCACAGACGACCGCCAGCTGAACCACGCTGTGGCCCAGCTGTGCCGGGAGCGCTCCATTCCGGTGAACGTGGCGGACAGCCGGGAAGACAGCACCTTTCTCTTCCCCGCCGTGGTCCGCCGGGGACGGCTGTCGGTGGGGATCTCCACCGGAGGGGCCAGCCCCGCCGCCGCCGCCCACGTCCGCCGGACCCTGGAGGGGCAGCTCCCCGAATCTCTGGGGCCCATCCTGGACTGGCTGGAGGACCAGCGAGAGGCGGGGAAGGATGCCCTGCCCCCGTCCCAGCGGAGGCGCTGGTTCTCCCGCCTGCTCTCCGCCGCCCTGAAGGAGGGGCGGCCTCTCACTTTCCAGGAGGCCGAATCTCTTTTACGCCAGTTTTGTGAGGAGGAACTGCCATGACTCAACAGCCAGGCCGCGTCTATCTGGTGGGGGCTGGGTGCGGCCCCGCCGAGTGGATCACCCTCCAGGGGTACCGGCTGCTCCAGACCTGTGACGCAGTAGTCTACGACGATCTCATCGCCCCGGAGCTGCTGGACGCCGTCCCGCCCCAGGCCCGGAAGCTCTACATGGGCAAGCGGCTGGGCCGCCACTCCGCCCCCCAGGAGGACATCTCCCAAAAACTGGTGGAGCTGGCCGGAGCGGGCTGCACTGTGGTCCGCCTCAAGGGTGGCGACCCCTTCGTCTTCGGCCGTGGGGGCGAGGAGATCCAGGCTCTCCAGCGGGCGGGCATCCCCTTTGAGGTAGTGCCCGGCATCTCCTCCGCCATCGCCATCCCCGGCCAGGCGGGCATTCCCGTCACCCACCGGGGGCTGAGCCGCAGCTTCCACGTGATCACCGCCCACACAAAAGATGGAGCCTCTGACCAGCTGGACCGGCTGGCCGGAGCGGAGGGCACCCTGGTCATCCTCATGGGCCTGTCCCAGCTCCCCGCCATCGTCCAGCGGCTGATGGCTGCGGGCCGCGCCCCGGACACCCCCGCCGCCGTGGTCTCGGGGGGCTGCGCCCCACACCCGGCCGCCGTCCGCGCCCCGCTGGAACAGCTGCCCGAGGCGGCGGAGCGGGCAGGGGTCCTCCCCCCTGCCGTCATCGTGGTGGGGGAGACCGCCGCCCTGGACCTGTCCCCCACCCTGGCCCGCCCCCTGGAGGGAGTTCGGGTGGCCCTCACCGGCACGCTGGCCATCCAGGCCCGCCTGCGCCGCCCCCTTATTGACCTGGGGGCCCGCCCCTTCTCCCTGATGACCACTCGGGTGGCGGAGCAGGAGACAAACTTTGACTGGAGCCTCCTTGCCCAGGACCCAAACTGGGTGGTGCTCACCAGCCAGAACGGGGTGGAGTGCTTCTTCCGGGCCCTGGACCGGGCGGGGGTGGACCTGCGTTCCCTGGCCCCCTGCCGCTTTGCCGTCATCGGCCCCGCCACCGGAGCCGCCCTGCGCCGCCACGGGATCTCCGCCGACCTGTGCCCGGAGGTCCACACCACCCAGGGACTGGCGGACGCCCTGCTGGAGCGGGTCTCCCCCGGAGAGCCGGTGCGGCTGTTCCGCTCCCAACTGGGCTCCCGGGAGCTGTACCGCCGTCTGGCGGAGCGCTTCCCGGTGGAGGACGTCCCCCTCTATACCCTCTGTCCCGACAACACGGACCCGGCCGTCCTCCGGGCCCGGCTGGGGGAGGCGGACTATCTCCTTCTCTCCAGCGCCAGCGGGGTGGATTTTCTGCTGGATACCGGGGCGGTGCTCCCCCCCTCCCTCACCTGCGTGTGCATCGGGCCGGTGACTGCCAAGGCCCTGGCCACCCGGAGCGGTATTTCCTTTCTCACCGCCCCCGATATCTCCGCGGAAAGCGTGGTTCAGACTCTGGCGGACCACGCCGCGCAGTCCGGGAGAATATAGAGGCACTCTCAGTTTCCAAAGAGACGATAAAAAATCCGCCCTCCAAAGTGGGGGCGGATTTCATTGATACGCAAACCCCGCAGTCCTTGGAATGCAAAGACTGCGGGCGGAGATGGGCGGCTTCGCCGCCCTGAGCATTCTAATGCCGAAGGGTGTAGGCCGCCCTCTGGCGGCCGGAACCCAAAACAAAGGGACATCCTTTCGGATGTCCCTTTGTTTTGGAGGTAAGGTACAATCTGGATAGGCGAATAGTCAAGTCAAGTGCAACGATTTGTGAAAGAAAACTTCCAGAGGAGACTTCCAGTTCAGGCATTTACGCGGACGGTGGTTAAGCTTATCCGTGAATTGAACAAGTAGTTCCGGAGAAAGCGGAACTTTATATGTGTTCTTGGGAATATACTGCCGCAGCAGGCCGTTGATATTTTCGTTCGTCCCGCGTTCCCAAGGGGAATAAGGATGCGCAAAGTAAAACACAGCATTAGGAATCTTTTCTGAGATATTCCCATGGAAGGCAAATTCCTGCCCGCGATCCAAGGTAACAGAACGCAATTTTTTCTTTGGAAGCGTCTCCAATATCGAGGCCAGCACATCCGCAACTTCTGCCGGCTTTTTGCTGTGGCAAATACCGGTGAGCAAATATCGTGAGCGGCGATCTACGAGAGTTACCACGTAAAGCTTATGAAAACTGCTGTAAACAAGGTCACCTTCAAAATGGCCAAACTGACGGCGTTTCTCTGCGGCTTCTGGCCGTTCCTCTATGGTTTGGTGCACAAATGAAGCTGTTTCCCGTTTCTTTTTTGTCCCACGCCAGCCTTTACGTCTAAGATACTTCTGCATTGGATAACGGCCATAACGATTTTTTCGGCTGCCTTTTGGTTCCATGCTTCCGTCTTTCAATGCACGGTAGATAGTGGAATAACTAACTTGTCGTTCTCCTCGTTCCACTGCCAGGCGCTCTGCAATCTGTTCCGGTGACCACTGCTGTTGGGTCAATAAACGTACTACAGTATCCCGCAGAGGTCCTGGGCCAAGAAGCCGACGTCTGCGGCTTCGGCTCCGCCGCATTTGATATTGCTCCTGGGCAGCAGATGGCCGGTACCCTTGGGGGCTTTGATTTCGTTTCAATTCCCGGCTTACTGTCGATGGGCTGCGTCCAAGATGCTTTGCAATTTCACGAATATTTTTCCCTTTGATTCGATTTTCCCATATACTTTCCCGTTCTTCTATGCTAAGATGTTGGTAGTGGCTCATTGAGTAACGCCTCCTTATGGTTGGCTCGCAACTACCATTTTACTGGCGTTCCCTCTTTGAGTCACTCTTTTTGTTCACTGTTGCACTTGCATTGTAAATCGACACATCCAGAAAGAAACTCGCCCCGCAGGGCGAAACCCCGCGCCTCTGCCCGCAGGCGGCGAAATCCCCCGCAAAGAATCAAAGGAAAGGAACAAGCCTATGCTGGACAAGCTGGCCGCCATTGAGGCCAAATACAGTCAAATCGAGGCCCGCCTGGCCGCTCCGGAGACCTACGACGACCCCGCCCAGGTGGCCAAGCTGAACAAGGAGCAGAACGAGCTCGCCCCGGTGGTGGAGACCTACCGGCAGTACCTGCGGGCCCAGGCGCAGAAGGAGGAGTCCGAGGCCCTCCTGTCCGACCCGGAGATGAAGGAGCTGGCCCAGGAGGAGTTTCTCCAAGCCAAGGCGGATTTGGAGCGTCTGGAGCAGGAGCTGCAGATTCTCCTTCTCCCCAAGGACCCCAACGACGGGAAAAACGTCATCATGGAGATCCGGGCCGGGGTGGGGGGCGAGGAGGCCGCCCTGTTCGCCCACTCCCTATACCGCATGTACTCCATGTACGCTGAGGCCCGCCGCTGGAAGACCGAGATCAACAGCGTCAACGAGACGGAGCTGGGCGGCGTGAAGGAGATTTCCTTTACCATTGAGGGGGAGGGGGTCTACTCCCGCCTGAAGTTTGAGAGCGGGGTCCACCGGGTCCAGCGGGTGCCCGAGACCGAGTCGGGCGGCCGGGTCCACACCTCCACCGCCACGGTGGCGGTGCTGCCCGAGATGGAGGAGGTGGACGTGCAGCTCAACCCGGCGGACGTGGAGATGCAGGTGTTCCGCGCCTCGGGAGCCGGAGGCCAGCACGTGAATAAGACCTCGTCGGCGGTGCGGCTCATCCACAAGCCCACCGGCATGGTGGTGGAGTGCCAGCAGGAGCGCAGCCAGTTCCAGAACCGGGACAAGGCCATGCGCATTCTGGCCTCCCGGCTGTACGAGGCGGAGCAGGAGAAGATCGCCGGGGAGTTCACCGCCGAGCGGCGCAGCCAGGTGGGCACCGGCATGCGCAACGAGCGCATCCGTACCTACAACTTCCCCCAGGGCCGGGTGACGGACCACCGCATCGGCTTGACGCTGTACAAAATTGAGAGTATCATGGACGGCGGCCTGGACGAGGTCATCGACGCCCTGGTCACCGCCGACCAGGCGGAGCGGCTCAAGTCGGAACAAACCCAGTAAGTCTGCATTGTTCCGGTCTGATTTGGACCAGTTTATAAGCAATCGTCAGACTATCGACACAGAAAAACTGTCAATTGTCCATTGTCAATTGTCAATTGAAAGGATTGGAGCGAAATTATGGACCTTTACATTCACTATACAGAACTGCCCCAGGGCAAGGAGTTGGCCGACATCGTGGGCGAGCTCAACGAGGTGCTGGACGAGCACGGGGCCGTGTGTGGCGGCACCGCCGGGCGCATCGACCTGGACCTGGAGGACGAGCGCATCAACCCCAAGTACGCCCAGATCGCGGTGAAGAGCTACCTCCAGCGCTCGGGCTTTTCCAAGGAGACCGCCATCGAGATCGGCGGCATGGAGATCGGCATTTACGAGTGAGGTTTTCTCCCATGTATTCCTATGTGATTTTTGATCTGGACGGCACCTTGCTGAACACCATCGACGACCTGGCGGATACGGGGAACCACGTGTGTTCCCTCCACGGCTGGCCCGCCCACTCCGTGGAGGAGTATAAGCACATGGTGGGCAACGGCATCCCCAAGCTGGTGGAGCGCTTCGCCCCGGCGGGAACGGACCAGCCTACCCTGGACCAGGCCTTTGAGGAGTTCATGGACTGGTACGGCGTCCACAAGGAGGACAAGACCGCCCCATACCCCGGCATGAGCGAGGCCGCCCTGCGGCTGAAGGAGGCGGGGGTGTCCATCGCGGTGCTGTCCAACAAGGCCGACGAGATGGCCGGTCCGGTGGTGGAGCACTACTACCCCGGGGTGTTTCCCCTAGTACAGGGGGCCCTCTCCGGCGTCCCCACCAAGCCGGACCCCACCCTCCTCTACAAGCTGATGGAGCGGATGGGGGCCAAGCCGGAGCAGACCCTCTTTGTGGGGGACAGCAACGTGGACATCCGCACGGCCAAGAACGGAAATTTGACCAGCTGCGGCGTGCTGTGGGGCTTCCGCTCCCGGCAGGAGCTGGAGGCCGAGGGGGCCGACTATCTGGCCGAGACCCCGGCGGAGCTGATAAAGGTGGTGCTTGGAGATGGCTGAGAACATCTTGGAGACCGACCGCCTGGTGCTGCGGGAGATGACCGACGGGGATTTTCCCGCCCTGTGCCGGATGCTCCAGGACGGGGAGGTCATGTACGCCTATGAGCACGCCTTCTCAGACCAGGAGGCCTGGGACTGGCTCCGCCGCCAGCAGGAGCGCTACCGGACCGACGGCTTTGGGCTGTGGGCGGTGGTGGAGAAATGCTCCGGGGAGATGGTGGGCCAGTGCGGCCTCACCTGGCAGAAGCTGGGGGACGGAACGCGGGTGCCCGAGGTGGGCTACCTGCTGGAAAAGGCTGTCTGGCACAGGGGCTACGCCGTCGAGGCGGCCCGGGCCTGCCGGGACTACGCCATGGACCGCCTGGGCTTCGAAGAGGTGTACTCCATCATCCGGGACAACAACCTGGCCTCCCAAAAGGTGGCACGGCGCAATGGGATGCGGGAGCGGGGCTCCTTTATGAAGCACTACTACGGGATGGACATGCCCCACATCGTGTTCTCTGTCCGGCGGGAGGAGCGGCCCAGACTGGAGACCCGGGACCTGACCGCCGGAGAGGCGGACCAGGCGGCCCAAATCCTCCGGGAGGGCGGTCTGGTGGGCATCCCCACCGAGACGGTGTACGGCCTGGGGGCCAACGGTTTGGACCCGGACGCGGTGGAGCGTATCTTTGAGGCCAAAGGCCGCCCCCAGGACAACCCGCTGATTCTGCACATCCCCTCGGCGGACCACCTGGAGCGGTACTGCCAGGAAATTCCGGACAGCGCCTACGCTTTGGCGGAGGCCTGCTGGCCGGGACCCCTCACCATGATTTTGCGGCGGAAGCCCATCGTCCCCGACGTGGTGACGGCGGGGCTGGACACGGTGGGTATGCGATGCCCCTCCCATCCGGTGTGCCATGCCATTTTAGAGGCGGCGGACGTGCCGGTGGCGGCCCCCTCCGGGAACACCTCCGGACGGCCCAGCCCCACCACCGCCGCCCACATGTGGGAGGACATGGACGGGAAGATCGACGCCATCGTAGACGGCGGCCCCTGCACCGTGGGGGTGGAGTCCACCATCATCGACCTGACCTGTACGCCGCCCCGGCTCCTGCGGCCGGGGGGGATCACCCTGGAGCAGCTTCAGGCCGTCCTGGGGACGGTGGAGGTGGACCCGGCGGTGACCCGGCTCATGGGGGCGGGGGAGAAGCCCAAGGCCCCCGGCATGAAGTACCGCCACTACGCCCCCAAGGCCCCGGTGACGGTGGTAGCCGGGGAGCCGGCCCAGAGCGCCGCGTACATCCAGGCCCACGCCCAACCGGAGGACGGGATCATCTGCTTTGACGAGTTTGCGCCCCTCTTTGGGGCACACTATGTGGAGAAGCTGGGGCCCGCCGCCGACAAGGGGGAGCAGGCCCGGCACATCTTCGACGCCCTCCGGGCCTTCGACCACACCCCCGTGAAGGCCATCTGGGCCCAGTGCCCGGACCCCTCCGGGCTGGGGCTGGCCATCGCCAACCGGCTCAATAAGGCGGCGGGGTTTCATATCGTGCGTGTTTGAGTGCGGCCTTTTTTGTGTGTAGGGCGCGACGACCTCGGCGCGCCGTTTTGCAGGGTTTCGCCCTGCGGGGCGAGGTACTTTCCCAGCGATGGGAAAGTACCCAAAGGATCGCCGGGGGACGCCGCAGGGGCGAACTTTGTTCGCCATGACGGCTTACCCCCGGTCCCCCATCACGGGGGACGCGTACCTGGGAATATGTCAAAGATTTCCGGCGCGCAAAATCTGAGTGGCTGGTCTAAATTCCCGCCGGGCCACTGGGCCCTGGGTTTACAAAAATTGCCGCTGGTGCGATTCCATTTGTGCGCCTGGCTTTGCCGAGCCAACGCTGCTGGTGCAAATCTTGGCGGGAGGCCCAAGGGCCTCCCCTACACAGACCTGGAAGGCCTTCTTATACCCCCGTAGGGGAGGGGCTTGCCCCTCCCGCGGTCCTTTGGCACGGTCCGTTATTTCCTGTAGGGGCGGCACACCCGGGCCGCCCGGAGTCTCTCCGCCCGGGTTTCAACCTGCCGTCTGAATGGAGGATTCTTATGACTGCTGATCGGGAAAGACGCTGTACCTGCGGGGGCGTGATGAAGTTTTCCGGCCGTCAGGCGCTGCACATGAACGGAAGTCCGTTCTTTCTGGAGTCCTCCACTGAGTTTACCCAGGTGGACGTATACGTCTGCCCCGACTGCCGGAAGGTGGAGTTTTACCTCCCCGAACTTCCGGCGGAGGAGTCGCTGGAGGAAAACGCCATGCGCCTGTACGCCACGGCGTCGGAGAAGGAGCTGCGGGCCATTCTCGCGGACCCGGACTATCCGCCGGATGTACACCGTGGGGTCCGGAGGCTTTTAGAGCAGCGGACCGGGCACAAGGCGTGAACCTGTGATTTTCCCACGGCTGCTCCTCTCTGTAGGGCCACGATTTGTCGTGGCCGCCGGGCGTCGACTGCCCCCTCATCCGCCTTACTCCGTTCGGCACCTTCCCCCCAGGGGGAAGGTCGAGGGAGACGTATATCCCGTAGGGGCCGGCGTCCTCGACGGCCCCTACGTTTACGAAACATTTTAAACGATCAATCAAAAGAAGGTGACCACCTATGACCACACAAGAACTGCTCCAGAAAGCCAAGGGTGCCAAGACAGCCATGGCTCTGGCCAGCACTGAGACAAAGAACAAGGCTCTGTCCGCCATGGCGGACGCCCTGGAGCGGCACCAGGCGGAGATCCTGGCCGCCAACCAGCTGGACCTGGACGCCGCCCGTGGGACCATCTCCTCTGTCATGCTGGACCGGCTGGCCCTGAACCCGGACCGGATCGCCGGCATGGCCAAGGGCATCCGGGAGGTGGTGGAGCTCCCCGACCCGGCGGGCGCCGTCCTCAACCGGGTGGAGCGCCCCAGCGGCATCGTGGTGGAGAAGACCGCCGTCCCCATGGGGGTCATCGCCATCATCTATGAGAGCCGCCCCAATGTCACCAGCGACGCCGCCGCCCTGGCCCTGAAGGCGGGCTCCGCCTGCGTGCTCCGGGGGGGCAAGGAGGCCCACCGCTCCGCCGCTGCCATTGTGGCCGCCCTGAAGGAGGGCCTGTCTGCCGCCGGCCTGCCCGAGGACGCCCTTCAGCTGGTGGAGGACACCACCCGCGCCTCCTCCAATGAGCTGATGACCGCCACCGGATATGTGGACCTGCTCATCCCCCGCGGGGGCGCCGGTCTCATCCGGGCCTGCGTGGACAACGCCACCGTCCCTGTGATCGAGACGGGCACCGGCATCTGCCACATCTATGTGGACCGCCGCGCCGACCAGGAGATGGCCCTGAACATTGTGGAAAATGCCAAGTGCTCCCGGCCCTCGGTGTGCAACGCCGCCGAGGTGTGTCTGGTGGACCGGGCCGTCGCAGGTGAATTCCTCCCCAAGCTGCGGGAGCGCCTGGTGGACCATCGGAGCGCCCAGGGGGCCATCCCCGTGGAGCTGCGCCTGGATCAGGCTGCCGCCCAGATCATCTCCGGCACCCACGCCGGTCCTGAGGACTTTGACACCGAGTTTTTGGACTATGTGCTGGCCGTCAAGGTAGTGGACGGAGTGGACGCGGCTGTCGCCCATATCGCCGCCCACTCCACCGGCCACTCAGACGCCATTGTCACCGCCGACGAGGAGGCCGCAAAGCGGTTCCTGGCCCAGGTGGACTCCGCCGCGGTCTATTGGAACGCCTCTACCCGCTTCACCGACGGGGGCGAGTTCGGACTGGGCTGCGAGATGGGCATCTCCACCCAGAAGCTCCACGCCCGGGGCCCCATGGGCCTTGCGGAGCTGTGCACCTACAAGTACGTGGTGCGGGGGACCGGACAGGTCCGCTGACTTTCCCGGCTCCTCTCGACGGTTTCCAAGGTTTTCCGGCTGACAGGCTGTGCGTTCCGGCGTACAATGGAGCCAGACTCCCCATTTTTTGATACCAGTTCCCCGGGACCCGCGCCTCCGGAGCTGTGTATAGTCCCATTCACCCCTGCCGTTTTCAGAAAGGACTGATTCCATTGAACCACCATCTCAACGAGTTCTGCCGCACCACCCGGGAGCTTCTGGCCTCGGAGCAGGTACGAAGCATGGGCCGCTGGAACCATCATGGACGCATTACCACTTTGGATCACTCCCTGTTTGTGGCCTACTGGTCCTACCGTGCCGCCCGGAAATTCGGGTGGGACGAGGCCGCCGCCGCCCGGGGCGGACTGCTCCACGATCTGTATTTATACGACTCCAAGGACAAGTCCGCCCACCCCGGCCTTCAGTGCTTCGACCACCCCCGCGCCGCGGCCCGCAACGCGGCGGAGCTCACCGCGCTCTCCGACAAGGAGCGCAACATCATCCTGTCCCACATGTGGCCGCTGGGCGGCCAGCTGCCCCGCTCCCGGGAGGCCTGGCTGGTGGACCTGGTGGACACCTTCTGCGCCGCCCTGGAGCTGGCGCGCATCTATCACCCCGGCCGTCTGCGGGAGCAGATGGGCGTGGAGCCCCTTCTGGAGAAGGGCGAGCCCATGCCTGCCCCCTGCTGACGGACATTTGACCGCCGTCCCAGTACAACTGGGGCGGCGGTCTCCCGTGCTGTGAGCAATTTTGCACAAAAATGAAAAAATCGCTTAAATTTAAAAATTTTTTTCTTGTCCACTCAAAATTTCCCTGCTAATATGCTATAATGTCTTTACTAGCGCAGTTCCCGCGCCGCCCGGACCCGCTGGCCCGGCTGTTTTGATGATATCAGGAGGTAATCCGTTCATGGAGGATTTTTCTGCCAAGCGCCAGGCCCTGCTGGACTCCGGCGTAAAGATGATGGACCCGGATACGGTCTATGTGGAAGAGAGCGTCACCGTGGGACCTGGGACCCTGCTGCTCCCGGGGACTATCCTGCGGGGCAGAACGGTGGTGGGCGCCAACTGTGAGATCGGCCCCAACACCATGCTGGTGGACTGCACCGTGGGAGACGGAGTGACCATCAACTCCTCCCAGTGCAACGAGAGCACCATTGACTCCGGCGCCCACGTGGGGCCCTTCGCCTATATCCGCCCCAACTGCCATGTGGGCGCAGACGTAAAGGTGGGCGACTTTGTGGAGCTGAAAAACTCCACCATCGGTGAGGGGACCAAGATCTCCCACCTGACCTATGTGGGCGACGCCGACGTGGGACGGAAGGTCAACTTTGGCTGCGGCACGGTGCTGGTCAACTACGACGGCAACCGGAAGTACCGCTCCACCATTGGGGACCATTGCTTTATCGGCTGCAACACCAATCTGGTCTCCCCCGTCCACATCGGGGATGGCGCCTACACCGCCGCCGGTTCCACCATTACCCAGGACGTAGAGCCGGACGCCTTGGCCATTGCCCGGGCCCGGCAGGTGGCAAAGCCCGGCTGGGCCGCCGCCCATCGGGCCAAGAAGGACGCCAAGTAGCCCCCGCGCTTTTGTGGTTCCATATTCGGTCTGATAAATACCCCCCGCACTGCAGAGAAAGGAAAAAGAGGGCGCCCGGCCCCCGGGCGCGCTCGCAATTACGGAAGGAAGTTGAGTATGATCACACACGGGAAAAGCATCAAAATTTTTACCGGCAATTCCAACCCGGAGCTGGCCAAGGCCATCTGCCAGGAGTTGGGCGTCCCTCTGGGCAACGCGGAGGTGGGCTCCTTCGCCGACGGCGAGAACTACGCCTCCATCTATGAGACCGTCCGCGGCTCGGACGTGTTTGTGGTTCAGTCCACCTGCCCCTTTGAGAAGGACGGAGTGTCCCACACCGTCAACGACGCCCTCATGGAGCTGCTCATCATGATCGACGCCCTGAAGCGCGCCTCCGCCGGGCGGATCACCGCGGTGATCCCCTATTTCGGCTACGCCCGCCAGGACCGGAAGACCAAGCCCCGCGATCCCATTTCCGCCAAGCTGGTGGCCAACCTGATCACCCGCGCCGGCGCCGACCGGGTGCTGACCATGGACCTGCACGCCAACCAGATCCAGGGCTTCTTCGACATCCCGGTGGACAACCTGCTGGGCTCTCCCCTGTTCGTCAACGAGTTCTTCCGCAAGTATGCGGCCATCCAGGACGAGACCATGGTGGTCTCCCCCGACGTAGGCTCCGTGGCCCGGGCCCGCGCCTTCGCTCAGAAGCTGGCTATGCCGCTGGCCATCGTGGACAAGCGCCGTCAGAAGGCCAACTCCTCCGAGGTTATGAACATCATCGGCGATGTGCGGGACAAGCACGTCATTCTTCTGGACGACATGGTGGACACCGGCGGCTCCCTGTGCCACGCCGCCAAGGCCCTGGTGGACATCGGCAAGGCCAAGAGCGTCACCGCCTGCGCCACCCACGGCCTGCTCTCCGGTCCCGCTGTTCAACGCATCTCTGACAGCGTGCTGGACGAGGTGGTATTCCTGGACACCATTCCCCCCAAGCCCGGCGTGAAGTGCGACAAGATCCGCTACATCTCTGTGGCCCACCTGTTCGCTGAGGCCATCAGCCACATCTACGAGGAGACCTCCGTTTCCCGGCTGTTCTCTTAAATAAGCATTTATTTTGGGGGCGGGCGTTCGGCCCGCCCCTGATTTTTGTCTGAATAGGGAGGACGACGATGTTCTTTCAAAAAAACTCCGGCGGGGCCTCCTGGCTCATTGTGGGCCTGGGCAACCCCGGGGAGAAGTACGAAAATACCCGCCATAACGTGGGCTTCCAGGTGGTGGACGAGCTGGCCGAGCGGCAGAACGCCCCGGTTCAGAAGCTGAAGTTCAAGGCCCTCACCAACCTCCTCACCATCTCCGGAGAGAAGGTGCTGGTGATGAAGCCGGTCACTTATATGAACCTGTCCGGGGAGGCGGTGCGCCCGGCGGCGGATTTTTATAAAATTCCCCCGGAGCGCATTCTGGTGATCTCCGACGACACCGCCCTGGACCCGGGCAAGCTCCGCATCCGCCAAAAAGGCTCCGCCGGGGGGCACAACGGCCTGAAAAACATCATCCAGCACCTGGGCACCGACCAGTTTCCCCGGGTCCGGGTGGGCGTGGGCCAGAAGCCTCACCCCGACTACGACCTGGCCGACTGGGTGCTGGGCAAGTTCCAGGGGGAGGACAAAAAGGTCATGGACGAGGCGGTGAAGCGGGCCGCCGACGCCGTGGAGTGCATCCTGAAAGAGGGCGCCGACCGGGCCATGAACCGCTTCAACTGACCTACTTTTCTTGAAAAGAAAAGTAGGCAAAAGAATTTTGTGCGAAACTTCGTTTCGCCTCTCCCCTCTCAGCCATCCCCCTAGGGGGAAGGTGGCACGTCGCAGCCGTGACGGATGAGGGGACAAAATTCGGATTGAACTCATCGTGCACAGGGGAATTTCGCCGCCTGCGGGCGGCGACCTACTTTGCCCATGGCGGCTCGTCGT